>Ga0209345_10001162_pt1 | contig 32102 bp, 25 predicted proteins | sample Cruoilmetagenom7_FD_187294 | JGI IMG/M metagenome (GOLD analysis project Ga0209345, IMG submission 187294) | Oil polluted marine microbial communities from Coal Oil Point, Santa Barbara, California, USA - Sample 7 (SPAdes) (version 2) | ecosystem: Environmental > Aquatic > Marine > Oil seeps ...
AACAATTAGCCGGATTTGAAGCATCAGCTTCATTAAACGAAGTTGGAACAGTATTACAAGTAGGTGATGGTATAGCACGTGTATACGGTTTATCTAACGTACAATACGGTGAACTTGTTGAGTTTGACGGCGGATTGGAAGGGATTGTATTAAACCTAGAAGAAGACAATGTAGGTGTTGTTTTATTAGGACATTCTAAATTAATTACCGAAGGTTCAACAGTAAAACGTACTGAAAGAATTGCTTCACTAAAAGTAGGTGAAGGAATTGTTGGTCGTGTTGTAAACGCATTAGGTTTACCAATTGATGGTAAAGGAGCAATTCAAGGAGAAACTTTTGAAATGCCTTTAGAACGTAAAGCGCCTGGTGTTCTTTTTCGTCAACCAGTAACTGAACCATTACAAACAGGTGTAAAAGCTGTTGATGCAATGATTCCTATTGGTAGAGGTCAGCGTGAACTTATTATTGGTGACCGTCAAACAGGAAAATCAACTGTTGCTATTGATACTATTATCAATCAAAAAGAATTTTACGATGCTGGTAAACCAGTATATTGTATATATGTTGCAATTGGACAAAAAGCATCTACGGTTGCTGGAATTGCAAACTTATTAGAAGAAAAAGGGGCAATGGCATATACAACAATAGTTGCTGCTAACGCTTCCGATCCTGCATCAATGCAAGTTTATGCTCCAATGGGAGGTGCTGCAATTGGTGAGTATTTTAGAGATACAGGTCGCCCTGCATTAATTGTTTATGATGATTTATCTAAACAAGCAGTTGCGTATCGTGAAATTTCATTGTTATTACGTCGTCCACCAGGACGTGAGGCGTATCCAGGAGATGTATTTTATTTACACTCTCGTTTATTAGAACGTTCTTCAAAAGTAATTAATGATGATACCATTGCTGCTCAAATGAATGACGTACCAGATTCTTTAAAAGGAAAAATAAAAGGTGGAGGTTCATTAACAGCTTTACCAATTATTGAAACACAAGCAGGTGATGTATCAGCATATATTCCAACAAACGTAATTTCTATTACTGATGGACAAATATTCTTAGAGTCTGATTTATTTAACTCTGGTGTACGTCCTGCAATTAACGTTGGTATTTCGGTATCTCGTGTAGGAGGTAATGCACAAATAAAATCAATGAAAAAAGTAGCAGGTACTTTAAAACTAGATCAAGCACAATACCGTGAGTTAGAAGCTTTCGCAAAGTTTGGTTCAGATTTAGATGCTGCAACTATGAATGTAATTGAAAAAGGAAAACGTAATGTGGAGATTTTAAAGCAAAATCAAGCAGATCCGTTTAAAGTTGAAGATCAAGTTGCAATTATTTATGCAGGTTCTAAAAACTTATTAAAAGATGTTCCTGTAGAAAAGGTTAAAGAATTTGAAAGTGATTACATTCAGTATTTAAATGCAAAACATAGAGATACTTTAGATACTTTAAAAGCTGGTAAATTAACTGATGAGGTTATTGACACTTTAACAAGTGCAGCAAAAGAAGTTTCAGCAAAATACGCATAAATTAGCTATGAGTATTAAGTGTTAAAACACTTAATACTCAAAACTAGATACCAAATTATAATGGCAAACTTAAAAGAAATACGTAACAGAATTACATCCATTGGTTCAACAATGCAAATTACCAGTGCCATGAAAATGGTATCGGCTGCAAAGTTGAAAAAAGCGCAAGATGCAATTACTCAAATGCGTCCGTATGCTAATAAGTTAACAGAGCTTTTACAAAGTTTAAGTGCAACTTTAGAAGGTGAAGTTGGTGGAGTTTATTCTGAGCAAAAAGAAGTTTCAAAAGTTTTATTAGTAGTAATTACTTCAAATAGAGGTTTGTGTGGTGGTTTTAATTCAAGTGTAATTAAGGCAACTATCAAAAACATTGAAGAAAATTATACAAGTAAACAAGTTGATTTGTTAACTATTGGTAAAAAAGGAAACGATATTCTTGCAAAAAGTAACAATGTAATTGAAAACAATAATGAAATTTTTGACGATTTAACATTTGATAATGTTGCTGAAGTTGCAGAAAAAATAATGAATTTATTTGCTGACGGAGCTTATGATAAAGTTGAATTGGTGTACAACCAATTTAAAAATGCAGCAACACAAATTGAAACTATTGAGCAGTTTTTGCCAATTGCACCAATTGAAAGTGATTCAACTACAAATGTTGATTATCTTTTTGAGCCTTCAAAAGCTGAAATTGTTTTAGAATTAATACCAAAGTCGTTAAAAACACAATTATATAAAGCTATTAGAGATTCATTTGCAGCTGAACATGGTGCTCGTATGACTGCAATGCATAAAGCTACAGACAACGCAACTGAATTACGTGACGATTTATTGTTAACTTACAATAAAGCCCGTCAGGCAGCTATTACTAGTGAAATTTTAGAAATTGTTGGTGGTGCTGAAGCATTGAACAATTAGAAAAAACGAAAATAAAATATTAAAGAGCTTATCTGTACAGATAAGCTCTTTTTTTGTAGTTTGGTACATACTTTGTATATAATTGAATAAATAGTATAGTTATGAACAAATTTACAGTTATTTTTAGTTCGGTTATAATTCTTTTAGCATGTTCGTTCTGTAGTGCTACAAAAGATATTTCAACAGAAAATCACCCATTTAAAGTTACAAAAGCAACTTATAATACATGGGTTGGTGGTCAACCTGGCGTTAGAGGAATTAATATTTCAATTATAATTGATAACCCTGAAATTCAGTTAGATTCTGTTTTTTTTAGAAACATGAAAACAAAATTGAAATCTGATAGAAATTCTAAACCTGTTGTTTTTTTAGGAACTTTTATACATCCAAATACTAAGAAAGATTATATTTTACATAAAAATGAAGAGAAAGAATATGGTAATAAGCCCCAAAACATGTTAACCAATTTTCCATTTCAACCTCAAGAAGATGAGGCTATTATAAGTTATATTTTTAAAGAAAAAACACGTTATTATAAAATTGAAAAATTAAAAGAAATAAAATCTGTAATTATGTATTAATTATAAGGAATTCAGATTTAGTTGAATTAATACCAACGTTTCTTTTTCTTTTTTGAAGCTTCAGATTTTCTATTTGGCCTGTGTTTACTTTTTCCAGGAGTTCTATGTACTTCTCTTTTAGCCTTTGGGTCTAAAACGTATGGATGCTCGTCCATAACAGGTATTGTTGTGTTTAATAACTGTTGAATTCCAGTAATATATGGTTTTTCATCAGCTGAACAAAATGAGAATGCAGCACCTAAATTACCAGCTCTACCAGTTCTTCCAATTCTATGAACATAGGTTTCTGAAATATTTGGAATATCAAAATTTATAACGGCATCTAAGTTATCAATATCTATACCACGCGCCGCAACATCTGTAGCAATTAAAACGGTGGCTTTTCCATCTTTAAACTTTTCTAAAGCATCTTCTCTGTCGTTTTGAGTTTTATCACCGTGAATACTTTCAACCTTAAAACCGTTACCTTTTAGCATTTTTTCTAATTTAGCAATACCCATTTTGGTACGTCTAAAAATTAAAATATTTCCTTCAATGTTGTTTCTTAATAAATACAAACATAATTCCATTTTATGCTGTTTGCCAACATAAAATAACAACTGATTTACATTTTGCGCAGCTGAAGATGATGGTGTTGCGTTTACCGTTTCAGGCTCTTTTAAAATAGTATTTGCCAGTTGAACAACTTTTTCTGGCATAGTTGCAGAAAATAACAATAACTGTTTTTCTTTTGGGCATAAACGTTCAATTTTGCGAACATCATCAATAAATCCCATATCCAACATTAAGTCGGCTTCATCTAACACTAAAGTTTCTACATAATCAAAATTTAAGCAATCTTGTTTGTGTAAATCTAGCAACCTACCAGGTGTAGCAACTAAAATATCTACACCTTTGCGTAATATATCTTTTTGTGGATCAATAGAAGTTCCGCCATAAACAACAGTAGTTCTTAAATTAGAAAACTTGCTATAAGCATTAAAATTTTCCTGAATTTGTAAAGCTAATTCTCTTGTTGGACTAACTATTAAAGCTCTTATTTTTTTTCCTTTTTTGCCAGAATCTTGTTTATTAAACAACATTTGTAAAATTGGTAATGCAAAAGCCGCTGTTTTTCCAGTTCCTGTTTGTGCTGTTGTAATTACATCTTTTTTTGCCAAAACCAACGGAATGGTTTGTTGCTGAACAGGTGTTGGAGCCTCATAATTTAGTTCTAAAAGGGCTTTTAAAATAGATTTATTTAGCTTTAAGTCTTTAAATTGCATGTGAATTATTTAATAACAAGATGTTGCAAAGGTACATATTATCCTAGCACTTTTATGATTTTAAAAAAGCTATTCATTTCAGTTTACTTTTCAATACTTTTTAGATATAAATTTTCAACTTTAGTTCTTGCCCAAGGTGTTTTTCTTAAAAATTTAAGGCTAGATTTAATGGTTGGATTGCTATTAAAGCAGTTTATTTTAATACGAATTCCAAGTTCTTCCCAACCATATTCTGCAACTAAATATTGAATAATTTCGGCTAATTTAACTCCGTGAAGTGGATTGTTTGGTTGTGCTTGTTTTTTAGTTTCTTCTGCCATATGAAATGCAAAAATAAGTTATTTACAAAGAACCTTTTAAGATATAACAATCTGTTTTTTGTATCTTTAACAATTATGATAAAAGATATAAAATTAGCAGTACTTATTGACGGTGATAACATTCCTTCAAAATACATAAAAGAAATGATGGAAGAAATCACCAAATATGGTACACCAACTATAAAACGTATTTATGGTGATTGGACCAAACCTCAATTAGGAAAATGGAAAACCATTTTACTTGAAAACGCGATAACCCCAATACAGCAATATGGTTATACTACAGGAAAAAATGCTACAGATTCAGCGATGATTATTGATGCCATGGATATTTTATATTCTGAAAAAGTAAACGGTTTTTGTTTGGTTTCATCAGATAGTGATTTTACAAAATTAGCAACACGTTTAAGAGAAGAAGGACTTGTTGTGTACGGAATTGGTGAAAAGAAAACACCTAACCCATTTATTGTTGCATGTGATAAATTTATTTACCTAGAAATTTTAGAAACGGAAGATGATAATCAAGACGGAATTAGAACACATAAAAATGTGAAACTAGATAAAATTACTCCAAAAGTAATTCAGTTATTAAAAAACTCTGTTTCTGATGCTGCAGATGATGATGGTTGGGCATTTATGGGAGATGTAGGCTCACTTCTTTTAAAGAAACAACCAAATTTTGATGCACGTAATTTTGGATTTCAAAAACTTACACAATTATTTAAATCGTTAAAACAGTTTGAAATTGAACAAAAAGATAAAACAACGGGTCGTTTTAAATTAATTTATGTTCGAAACAAATAAAAAACTAAATTTTTAACTGTAAATTATTTACTATATTTCAATTTTAAAAGTAATTCTAAAGTTAGTTACAAGTAGACTACACATATAATTTCACAACATATTTACACTGTTTTTTATGAATGATTATGGATTTTTATCAATTCTTCCACCTGTTATTGCTATTATTTTCGCACTAAGAACCAAACAAGTTTATATCGCATTATTTTTTGGAATTTGGTTTTCATGGTTTATTATGAACGACTGGAATTTCCTCACAGGAACATTAGCTGCTTTAGAAGGAATGGTGAATGTGTTTAAATCTGAAGGAAATACTAGAACAATAATGTTCAGCGCTTTAGTAGGCGCTTTGTTATTATTTATTCAATATTCAAGAGGTGTTGAAGGTTTTGTAAATAAATTAAACATATTAATAACTTATTTTGAAAAAAAGAAAACGGGTTATAGCAGGGTAATTGTACAGTTATTAGCAATGGTTACGGGTGTTGTTTTATTTGTAGAAACAAGTATTAGTTCGCTTACCGTAGGAACTTTATACCGTCCAATTTTTGACAAATTAAAAATACCAAGAGAAAAATTAGCATATATAGCCGATTCTAGTTCTGCGCCAACATCAATTTTAATTCCTTTTAACGCTTGGGGCGCATTTATTATGGGTTTATTAATAACCCAAGGCATAGAAAATCCATTTGCTACACTAATAATTTCCATTAAATATAATTTTTACCCAATTGTAGCTTTATTAATTTTAACGGCTGTTATTATCTTTAAAAAAGATATTGGACCAATGGCAAAAGCTGAAAAGCGCACCAAAGAAACTGGTAAGCTAATGAATGAAGGTTCTAAGCCAATGATTTCAGAAACAGTAACATCATATCCACCTAAAGAAGGAGTTAAAGCAAAAGCCTATAATATGGTTATTCCACTAGTAACTATGGTAGTAATGATGCCTATTAATTTAGCATATACTGGTTGGGACAAAGTTGAAAATTATAGTTCTTTCAGTCATCATTTTTCGCAAGCCATTGGAAAAGGATCGGGTTCTTCATCTGTATTATATGCAGTTGTAGCCGCACTTTTTGTAGCTATGATATTATATCGCTCACAAGGAATTATGAAAACCAAGGAAATGGTAGATTTAACATTAAAAGGAATTAGTGAATTAATGCCTTTAGCGTTATTAATGTTACTTGCTTTTGCCATTGGAGATGCTTGTAATCAATTAGGAACAGGAGAATATATTGCAAATGTTTCTAAAGAATGGCTTTCACCCGAGTTATTACCCGCTATTGTTTTTTTAATTAGTTCATTTATTGCATTTTCTACAGGAACTTCTTGGGGAACTTTTGCAATTATGTTAGCTATTTCCTTGCCAATGGCCGAAATACATGGCGCAAATATACATTTGGTAATTGCAGCAACATTAGGCGGTGGTGTTTTTGGAGACCACTGCTCACCAATTTCCGACACATCAATTATTTCGTCAATGGCATCGGCAAGTGACCATATTGATCATATTAAAACGCAATTGCCTTACGCTTTAATTGGTGGATTGATAAGTACAGCTTTGTATCTTATTATGGGTTTTGTTGTCTAAAGAAAACTCACGTTAATAACGGCGACGCTTTTTTGACGCATTTCTTCTAGATTGGTTTGGGTTTTTAGTTTCACCATCTCTAGGTTTTTGTGTAGAATGACGTTTTATCTTTTTCTTTTGATTTTTTGAAGGACCTTTTGGAATTGGAGCAGTTTCAATTTCATCATCAACAAATGGATGTTCTGCAATTACAGGAATTTGCTGGTTAATTAACTTCTGAATATCTTTTAAATACGCTTTTTCTTCAATATTACAAAAGGACAAAGCAATACCACTCGCTTTTGCTCTTCCAGTTCGTCCAATTCTATGAACATACGTTTCAGGAATATTTGGTAAATCATAATTTACAACCAACGATAATTCTTCAACATCAATACCACGTGCAGCAATATCAGTGGCAATTAATACGTTTAATTTACCATCTTTAAAATTACCCAAAGCACGTTGTCTAGCACCTTGAGATTTGTTTCCATGAATTGCGGCAGATTTTATCTGTGATTTTCCTAAAATCTTAACAATTTTATCAGCTCCATGTTTTGTTCTTGAAAAAACCAATACTGAAGCGTTTGGGTTTTCATTTATAAGGTGAATTAGTAACTTAGATTTATTAGGCTTACTAACAAAATAAATAGCTTGTTTAACTTTTTCAGCCGTTGCTTGTTTTGGTTTTATGGTTACTTTTTGATAGTTACCAAGAATTTTACTTGATAAATCTATAATTGAAGAAGGCATTGTAGCTGAAAAGAATAACGATTGTCTTTTTTTAGGTAATTTGGCAATTATTTTTTTAATATCATGAATAAAACCCATATCCAACATTTGATCAGCTTCATCTAACACAAAGTATTTTATATATCTTAAAGAAATAAAACCTTGCGAAATTAAATCTAATAAACGACCTGGAGTGGCAACTAAAATATCCGTTCCTCTTCGTAATTCATCAGTTTGTGATCGCTGTTTAACACCACCAAAAATAACCACATTGGTAATACCGGTATATTTTCCGTAATCGGTAATATTTTGGGCAATTTGTATGGCTAATTCACGTGTTGGAGTAACAATTAGTGCTCTAATTTTTCGTTGTCCTTTGTGGTCATTTTTACTATTGAAAAGATGCTGTAAAATAGGAATTGTAAACGCAGCAGTTTTACCTGTTCCTGTTTGTGCGCAGCCTAGTAAATCTTTTCTATCTAATAAAATAGGAATTGCTTCTGCTTGAATGGGTGTTGGATGTGTGTAACCTTCATCTTCTAAAGCTTTCAAGATTCGATCGTTAATTCCTAAGTCTGTAAATTTCATGGCGGCAAAGGTAAGGGAATTGTTTTAATATTTGGGTTTGTAAAAAAACATCAAAAAGAAGGGCGCAAAATTCAATAGGAATACTAACATTTGATTGCTTATTTTTGCAGCTGAATAAAAAATAAAAGATGCCTTATAAATTAATTTGTACTGATATTGATGGTACGCTTTTAAATAAAGACAGAGAACTATCTGAAGCTACAATTAATGAGGTGCAGCGCATTTCGCCAATTCCTTTTGTGCTTATTTCTTCTAGAATGCCAAAAGCTATGAGGCATTTACAACAACAATTTAAAAATGAAACCACTCCAATAATTGCATATAATGGCGGGTTGGTTTTAGATAATGACACAATTCTACATTCAACGGTGATTTGCAATACAGTTTTAGCTGAAATTATAAATCAATGTTTTACAACCTCAATTCATTTAAGTTTGTATTATGCAGATGAGTGGTATGTGCCATCAATGGATTTTTGGGCAAAAAGAGAAGCAAATAATACTAAAGTTACGCCAGTTATAAAATCTAACAAAGCGGTTTTATCAAAATGGAAAAAAGAAAATAAAGGTGCGCATAAAATTATGTGTATGGGTGATGAAACTGAAATAGATTTTTTATATAAAACACTTGAAACAGCGTATTCAAATGAAATTATGTTATATCGTTCTAAGTCAACATATATTGAAATCTCACATCATTCAATTTCAAAAAAAACAGCAATTGAAGAATTAATTAAGCATTGTTATTCAGGAATCTCGTTAAAAAACGTGGTAGCTTTTGGTGATAATTATAATGATATTGAAATGCTAAAAGCTGTTGGTTTAGGTGTTGCAGTTGCAAACGCAAAAGAGGAAGTACTTCAAATTGCACATAAAATTACCGACACTAATAAAAATGATGGAGTTGCAAAAGTACTTCAAGAATTATTTTAATTAACGTCTTATTAAACTAAAATGTCCTTTTTTAGTTCTAATAGTTCCGTTAATATCTATTAATTCAACAGAGAACCAATAATCTGTAGAAGGTAATTGCTCGCCATTAAAGAAACCATTCCAACCATTACCTTTAGGATTAATTTGAGTGATTAATTTTCCAAACCTATCAAAAATATAAATATTTGAAGTTGCATAAAAATTTTCATTTACACCTAACACTCTCCAAGTATCATTAGCGCCATCATTATTTGGAGTAAAGAATTTTGGAAATCCAATAATTGAAACATCAATTTGTGCAATTCCACAATTATTTTTATCTCGTATAAAAACCGTATAAATGCCTGGTGTTAGGTGTTCAAAATAAGGTTCATCTTGAAAATACGAACTAAATTCATCAGATTTTTTAATGGCAAATTCGTAATCTCCAATTCCTAAATTTCCGGTTGCAATTGTTATAGAATTATTTTCAGAATCATCAACTATTGTAATGTCATTTTTAGTTATTGTAGCAATAATTGAAGGTTCAATAAGGATGGTTTTAGGAAACGATTCACAGCCTTCAGCTGAAGTTGCTATTACAGTATATTCACCAGCGCTAGAAATAACAGCATCAAAACTAGAGCTAATAATTATTCCATTACTATCTTCCCATTGATAGGTGTAATCACCAGAAGCATTGTAAGTTTCAACAGTAATTGGGGGCAGATTTAAACAATAAATAGCCGTTTGATCTAAGTCAAATTGAGGTTTTGGATTTACAATAAAACCAACCGTTGTTTCAGCGGTACAATTAGTATTTAACTCATTTTCTACTTTTACAGTAATTGTTTTTGTATCAGTAAAAAAAGGATTTGGGAGTGGACTTGGTAAAGGATCACCATTTTCATTAAAATAAGAAACCAACATTCCAGTTTGTCCATTTAAAATAGCAGATTCAATAGCAAAAGTGTCAAAAGAGTACACGCCATCTAAATCATCATCACATGCTACAATGTTTGAAATTGAATTTGCTATTGGCTTTTTATCTACAATAAATTCCAACGTAGTTTCATCAAAACAAGCTCCAGTAGTAGTATTTGTATCGTTATTTGTAACTCTTATTGTAATAGTTTGACTGTTGGTTAAAAAAGGATTTGGAAGTGGACTTGGTAACGGAACCCCATTTTCATCAAAATAACTAACTGTTACGTTTGTTTGAGTATTTAAAACAGAGCTTTCAATAGTTGAAGTATCAAAAAGATATAAATCATCAAAATCATCATCACATTGCCTATCAATTGTAACACTATTGGCAATTGGTAAAGCTTCAACATGTAACGTAATTACATGGCTTAATCCTAAACATGCGTTTACATCATCACTATCAATTCTGACATAAATTTGTTGTTCCCAAGCATCTGTATTTTCGTAATTAGAAACGTTTGTAATTGAATTAATTTCAGAAAGTGCATCATTTAAATTTTCATAAAATGAAATTCTAACAGTTTGAGATGAAAATACAGGTTTGCTATCAATTAGTTGTTGTTCAGCATCACTAAAATCGAAAAAAGTTCTCCCATCTTGACTGTTTGAAGGATCATCTTCACAAGTATAATATTCTAATAAAAAACCTGAAGGTATTTGTGTTGCTCCTACTTTTAAAACTATTTTAGCAAAACGTTCACATCCATTTTCGGTGATAACTTTTACAAAAACTTCACTATTAATAACTATTGGGTTTTGGTAAGCTATTGGGTTGTCAATTAATTGTGTGTATGCAGCATCTGTATAAAACTCAAAGGTTTCATTTAAGTAATTTATTGAAATTAATTCATTGGCTTCATTTAAATTAAAAATACTAAACCCATCATTACTTAAATCATCGTCACATTGTTCTAAAATAACTTCAGTACTTAATAAAATAGGTAAAGGATTTACTTTTAATTCGAAGGAAATATCTGTAAAGCAAGAAGCATCAAGATTATTGGTTATACGAACATAAATTGTTTGTCCACCAGAAACACTATTAGAAAATGCTGCTTGATTTGGAATTAAGTCTAAATATGCAGTATCTGTAAAATAAGTTAAGGTAAAATTGGAAGCTAATTTTCCGTTTAGTAAAACTGAAGCGTTTGAAGTTAAATCTGTAGTTACAATACCATTTGTATCATCTCCATCTAAGGCATTATCACACACATTCATTATTGGAATATCTATTGGTAGAAGAGGCACAACTGTTTCAAAAAGAATAACACTAACAGTTAATCTAGTTGGGCTTTCGCATCCATTTACAGTTTGCGAAGCATAATATGTTGTGTTTGCTAGTATTTCTGAATTATTTAAAAGGTTTCCACCTGAAAGAGCGTCGTACCATAAAATAGCATTTCCTGTAACAGATAAATCAGCTATTGATTTATTTTCAATATCACAAAATGTTTGAATACCGGCTCCAGAAGGTGAATTTGTATGTTGAACTGTTAAAGTAACTGGAGTTCTGTTTGCTGTTGTACATCCATTTTCAGTAGCATCAACATAAAAGGTAGTAGTGTTAGTAACTGTTGGAGAATAGTTATTTCCTGAAATAATAAAGTTACCTAGATTATCGTACCAGTTCACAATTCCTGCTGAAGAAGTTGCTGAAATAGTTCCAGTTCCCGATCCGCAAATTTGAGTTTCTAGTACAGAAGTTATTGTTGGAATACCATATATTGTTGCAATTACAGGTGTTCTAATACCTTCTTCACATAAAACATCTGAAGAAGCCAAAACATAAAATGTAGTAGTTGAACTTATAGAAGGTGTTATGAAATTAGTGCCAGACCCTAATTTATTTCCTCCAGTTAATGAGTCAAACCATAAAATTGTAGCGCTTAATGTTGCGGTGGCTGATAATGAAACGGTGCCTATACCACAATTTGACCCTTCTGTAATTGAGCTAATTTCTGGAACAGTAATTTTTGTACTTGCTGAGATATTTAATACAGGATCACCAGGCATTCCACCATATTCAACAATATAACCTTGTGGATGATATGGACTGTTAGAATCTGGATCACCTGATTCAGCCAAATCATTCCAAGAACCGGGTAAACCTACTCCAGGAGCTGTAATATGTGCATAATCTTCGTTACCTAAATTATTGGGTTCGCCAGTATTCCAAAAGGCAAAAGGGATATCGGCACCAGTTGTAGTTCCTCCAGCTGTACCAAACCAAAAAGTTAATCCAGCTTCTGGGCCTGTCATCCATTTCCATGTATTTTCAATTTCAGAATCACTACCACCAATCCATCCAAAATTTGAAGATTGTTCACCTGTTATTTGAGCCTCTTCAATTGAAGTTACAGTTGCTAAATAACCTTGTAACCCATAATGAAATTTACTTTCAGCAGCAGTTTTTGCAGCTGTCCAAGAGATTCCTTTATCAGGTACAAATTCATAAAAATGCCCGTTAGATGGTAAATAATTAGCTTCATCTATAGTAATTGAAAATAATTTTTTACCTGAAATTAAGGAAGCACTACTTTCAAAAACAACATCTTTTACAGCGGCAATTAAATCTAAATATGCAGTTACTGATGGAGTTAGAGCAGTTAAATTTAATTTCCCTTCAAGAGGATCCCAAGAAGTTGAAATAGCTAGATGACTTCCAAGTAACGTTAGCATATCTTCACCTTGAATGTAGTTTTCTGAAATTTGTATAAATAGTTGATTTATCTCTGCATCACCAGGAATAATATCAAAGTCAGTAACAATATTTTGTTGATTTAAAGGACAGTATAATTGATTTCCATTGGCTGTAACAGTTGGTGGTGTTTGTGCCCAATTGTTTTGAATTAAAAAAATTGAAAAGAATAAAGAAAATAAAGTAGTAAATCTTTTTTGAGCCATTAAAAAATGATAAATATTTTTACAGCGTAAAAATACATAATTGTTTTAACATTAAGAGTTATATTAATAGCATTTAGAATTGAACATATTCAAGTATTAATCCCAAACAAATTTCCAAGTTTCATCAGCTTGTTTTTTCCAAATAGTATGAAAAAAACCTTTGGTATTAATAGTGTCTCCCTTGGAGTTTATAAAAGAGTGTTTGTACTTTCCATAAGTGTATCCTAAATCTCCAGATTTTGAAACTTCAATAAAATCTGGTTTCCAAGAAAGGTTTATTGTAGTATTTTCTTCTGATTGATTTTCAAAATAAAGGCGTATGTTTTTTTTACCATTTATTAAAATGTTGTTTCTCATTAAAACAGCATTTTTATCAGCATAAGCTAAAAAAGCAGCACTAACTCCATCATTTTTAACCATTCTAGCGAAATTTTGCTCGGTTTTAACTATTTCTTTTTTACATTTTTCAATAGTATCTTCTGAAGTTTTCATAGTACAAGAATAAAGGAATATATAAGAGAGTAAAATTATAATTTTCATTTAAAAAATTACGATAATTATATTAAGGTTGCTTTTTTATTTCTCAAAATCTATAATTGTATAGTCGTTTTCTGAAAAATTTTCTTCTCCAAATTCGATTTTTAAAAAATCTACACAGCCCTCTAATGTACTAAATACTTTTGTTTTTTTTCTAAAAAAAGGATCAATGGTAATTAACATTGATAAAGCTGTAGCCTTTGGTTTAGAAGTAATAATACTCCACGTTACTTCCCTCTCTTTTGTCATCTCTTTAACAAATTTAATGTATTCGTCAACTTCAAAAATAGAAATTTTAAACTTAGCGTGCTTCACGTTGGTTAGTACTTTATCAAACTCCATGAATTGTTTGTCGGCACTAAGTTTGTTAAATAGATTTTTTAACTCAATAAAATTAAAAGTACCTGAAATAATTTCAACTAATAATCTCTTTTCGGCGTATATTTTATATTTAAGTTTCATAGCAACTAATTAATATAACAAAGTAATAAGATACTCATAAAGGTACAAATTATATGATGAGGATAATAGTAATAGTTAAAAATCATAAAGATTACAAGAACTCCAATAGCAAAAAGAACCCAATATATATGTTGTTTATGATGCTCTTTTGTGGCTTCCCTCTTTAATTTTGATTCAGATATTTTTGGGAAATCATATTGAGGTTTTAGTTGTTCATTTTTTGAAAAATTTATTTTTCTATTGTTTGCTTTAAATTTATTTCTATGAGAAATTTTTAAGGCTGCATTTTGCCTTATTCTATTCATCATGTCCATTATATGACCTCCCGCAGTCATTTTAAAAGTGGTTTTAGTATTAAAATAACTTTATAAATTAGGTAATAGTTAAATTGTTAATAATGTTACCAATATGCAGTATAATTCTTTTAAATTTGCATTTTTAAAATTAAAACTATTATGACAAATAAAATAGAAGTTAGTTGGAAAGGAGAAATGCTTTTTGAATCTGTAGCGCCTGAAGGAAGTGTGTTTATTGATGCTGATGAGGCAGTTGGAGGGCAAGGAAAAGGTTTACGTCCAAAAGCAATGATGTTAACAGCAATGGCTGGTTGTACAGCAATGGATGTTGCTTCACTTTTGAAAAAAATGCGTGCTGAAGTTGATGATTTTAAAATTGAAATTGAAGCAAATTTAACTGATGAACATCCAAAATATTATGATAAAGTTCATGTGATTTATCGTTTTTATGGAAGTGATTTCAAAAAAGATAAAATTGAAAAATCGGTTAATCTTTCAGTTGATCGTTACTGTGGTGTTATGGAAATGTTTCGCCAGTTTTCTAAACTTACAACAGAAATTTTATACATAGAGCAATAAAATAATTTGCTTACTTTTGAGGAAAAAGCAATGCTATGCGCTGGACATTAAAATCCGAAATAAATCCTCAAATTACTTCAAAATTAGCTCAAGAATTAGGAGTTGAGAACACCATTGCTAAATTGTTAGTTAATCGTGGAATTGAAACTTTTGAACAAGCTAAAGATTTTTTTCGACCCAATTTAAATAAGTTGCACAATCCATATTTAATGAAAGATATGGATTTGGCCGTTACTAGAATTGAAAAGGCAATTTTAGAAGGTGAAAATATTTTAATTTATGGTGATTATGATGTTGATGGAACAACTTCGGTTTCATTAGTTTCATCGTATTTAAAAACAATTCACCCAACTGTTGCAACTTATATTCCTGATAGATATAATGAAGGTTACGGTATTTCTTTTCAAGGAATAGATTATGCTGAAGACAATGCTGTTACACTAATTATTGCACTAGATTGTGGAATAAAAGCCATTGATAAAGTTACATACGCAAAAGAAAAAGGTATTGATTTTATTATTTGCGATCATCACCGCCCTGGAGATGAAATTCCAAATGCTGTTGCGGTTTTAGATCCAAAACGTTCAGATTGTGACTATCCGTATAAAGAATTGTGTGGTTGTGGCGTTGGTTTTAAATTAATTCAAGCTTTGGCTAGTGAAAGAAACCAAACAATTGATGATTTAGTTGAATACTTAGATTTGGTTGCTACTGCAATTGCAGCGGATATTGTTCCAATAACTGGTGAAAATAGAATTTTAGCGTATTTTGGGTTGCAAGTCATTAATCAAAACCCAAGAACAGGGATTAAAGCAATGATTAAACAAGTAAAAAAGGAAAAATTTACAATTACCGATGTTGTTTTTATAATTGCCCCAAGAATTAATGCCGCAGGAAGAATAAAACATGGTAATTACGCGGTAGAATTACTCACTGAAATGGATTTTGAAACTGCTCAAAAATTTGCTTCAGAAATTGAAAAGAATAATACGGATAGAAAAGAATTAGATAAAACAATTACAAATGAAGCTTTACAACAAATTACAGACAATAATGAAGAGCAAACTTTTTCAACGGTTGTTTATGCTGAAAATTGGCATAAAGGTGTTATTGGTATTGTGGCTTCTAGATTGATAGAAACGTACTACAAACCAACCTTGGTTTTTACAAAAAGTGGTGATAAATTAGCTGCTTCAGCTCGATCAGTAAAAGGGTTTGATGTGTATAATGCGTTAGAGCAATGTTCAGAATTTATTGAGCAATTTGGCGGTCATAAATATGCAGCTGGTTTAACTTTAGAGCCTTCAAATTATGAAAATTTCAAAAATAAATTTGAAGAGGTTGTAAAGCAGACTTTACCTAAAGAACTAAGAACTCATGAAATTTCTATTGATGCTGAAATAAATTTAAATGAAATAACCCCAAAATTTTTCAGAATACTAAACCAATTAGAACCATTTGGACCTCAAAACATGAAACCTGTTTTTACAGCTAACGGATTAAGAGATAACGGTTATGGTAAAAAAGTGGGTGTAGATGAAACTCACTTAAAATTAAATGTTTTTCAAGGTTCAGATCAAAAAACGTATAATGCTATTGGTTTTAGTTTGGCTAAAAAACAGCGGATAACACAAAAAGGGAACTCTTTTAAAGCGGTTTTTAATATTGATGAAAACCATTGGAATGGAAATACCTCTTTACAACTTTTACTAAAAGATATAGAAGAAGAATAAGTTGTTTTTTATTCAATTAAAGTCGTTTTTTTCTTAAGTTTTTAAATAATTTTAAGAAAAAGTATCTTAAATGCGTATGTTATTAAAACGTTAATAATATATAATTCTTGACATTTTTGTTATTGCTAGACAATATAATTACACGTTGAAATTCAGCGTAATAGCTATCTAAATACAAACAAAAAATAAGTATAATTGTGCAACTACAAGAAAATCAACATGTTACAAGTGTAAATTGTTTGAAAATAACCAATTTAATTCATGGTTTTTTCCTATCTTTGTTTAAAACGCATGGAAAAATTAACTATTAACCCCGTAGTAACAACATAATAACCCCGAAAAAAATGTTAAAAAAAGCGCTTACTTTTTTAGGTTTCTTTTTGGCAATAACACTCACAATTTATTGCTTAAATACCTATGCCAAAATAAATACTGAGCTTGCTACAAATACTAGCGTTGGGTATTATAAAAATACCGAAACAACAATTGCTACGTATTCTATAGTAAATAATAATAAAACAGTTGAAGTTAATGCACCTGAAAAGGTGATGACAGGAACAATTACCTTTGTGGAAACTAATAGCCCTGTTCATATTTGTAACACTTCAGATATTGCAACTTTTACTTTTGATTATTCTACAAGTGCAGATTATGATGAAACGACTACTTTTTCTGCTCTAGCTGCAGATGGAGCTCTTGAAGCTGTAGTAACAGATAGTTTTTCACCAACTTCTTTTGGGCCAGGACCTACACTTACAGCAACGCAATTAGATATGCAAGTTAGTGGTTTGTCTGGTTATGCACCAGGCACATACAATATAACTGTTACAGCTACAGGTGATGGTGGAGCTTCAGCTTCTGATATAGTTACTTTAGTAATTGATGAACCAACTGTAAGTTCATTAGCTATTCCAACTGCACCTATAAACGGAGCGACTGGGGTTTCAATTTCAGGAACAACATTTACTTGGACAGCAGGTACAAATTCATCTTTTCATTTTTTACAAGTTTCAACTGATCCAACATTTCCATTTCCATCATTACTTATTGATGAAAAAATTGTTGGTGTTACTTCATTTACAAGCCTTATTACTTTAAGTTATGGAACAGTTTATTATTGGAGGGTTAGAAGTAGTAACGAATGTGATAATGGTACTTATGGAGCTACTCAAAATTTTCAAACAGAAGCTTTTGTTGATAGTTGCACTTCTTACCCAAGCGGAGTTAGCGTTCCTATATTAGACAATAATACAACCACTGATATAATAACTATAGCCGGACCTGGTATAACTTTAAGCAATGTAAATGTAACTGTAGATATTGGACATCAATTTATTGGAGATTTAACACTTTCTTTAATATCACCTTTAGGTACTGAAGTTCAACTTGTAAATCAAAATTGTGGAAGTACGATTTCTTTAAATTTAACATTTGATGATTCTGGGACAACTTTTGTATGTAATACAGCAACTTCAAAGCCAACAGGTTCTTTAGCTTCGTTTAACGGAGAAAATACAACAGGTAATTGGACATTAAAAATTGTAGATAATACAGCATTAAGTACAGGAACTTTGAATAGTTGGTCTTTAGAGCTTTGTGAGGCTGTTCCAGCAACAGTTGTAAATTCTGTACTTTCACCACATGATGATTATAATTTTATATCTAGCAGTGTTGGTTCTGAAATAGTTCCTTTACATTTAGAAGCTACAAGTGCAGGATCTACTGCTTTACAACAAGTATTTACCATTACTCAACTTCCAACTTATACTTTATTAAAAAGTGGAGTTGCATTTACTGCTATTGGTGAAACGTTTACACAAGATGATATAAATAATAATTTGATTACCTATGATAATACTGCGCCAGGAACTGAAACAGATACTTTTATGGTTGATATTACTAATGCAACCAATGGTTTTTTACCAAATCAAGTAGTTACTATAAACCTTGACCTAGATGCTTTATTAGGTGTAGATGATGACTTTTTTCTAAAAACAGGAATTTCTATATTTCCTACAGTTTCAAATGGGGAGTTTAAAATTACGTCAAGCAATTATATTGGAACTGCAGTTATTGAATTATATACATACACAGGTAAACGTGTGTTTAGAAATGAACTTAACTTAACAAATGGCGTTATAGAACCTATAAACGCTTCTAATTTAGCTTCAGGAATCTATATATTAAAACTAATTTCAGATACTGCTGTAGGAAGTAAAAAAATAGTGATTCAATAAATTAAGCTATTGTTGTCCATTTTCTAATTTAATAAATCTCTAAAATTTTAGCTTCATTAAAAGGAATAATAGTACCACTACTTTTTCCTAATAATTGTTTTCCTATTGGAGAATTAGTAGAAACTGCATAATAGTTTGTGTTTTCAATAGTGATTTTTCCAGCACTAATTGCTAAAAAATAGGATGCTTTAGTAGTAATAATTAAGCTTCCTAAACTGCTGTTTTTTGAAGTGTTGTCAATTAATATTTTTGATAATACTTCTTTCATTTCAGTAACCCCAGCTAATTGCTGACTTGCTTTTTCCATTTCTAATTGCAACATAGCTCTTCCTGTTTCGTGTTTGTCACCAGCTGAACTTTTTGTTTCAGAAAACAATGCTTTTTTGTTAGATTCAATAATTGAAGTAATAGTGTTGTGTTTCTCTTCAACAAACAACAAACAAGCTTCGTATAATTTTATTTTTATTTTTTGAACTTTCTTCATAATTAGTAAGTAAATGTAACGCAATCCAACTTCTTTTGATAATTTTGTACTATAATTTTTTTAGATGCAATTTACAGGAAAACGTTACTTAGATTATTCTTCATTCATCAAATCTACATTTAGTGAAAGAGTGCAAAAAATATCGTTAGATATTGGTTTTTCTTGTCCAAATAGAGATGGATCCAAAGGTTATGGAGGTTGTACGTATTGCAACAACAACACATTTAACCCAGATTATTGCGAACCAACAAAAAGTATTAAAGAGCAATTAGAACAAGGTATTTCCTTTTTTGGGAAGAAGTACAAAGCGCAACAATATTTAGCATATTTTCAAGCGTATACAAATACGTATTCCGATTTGGAATCGCTCAAAAAAATGTACAATGAAGCTTTAAATGTTAAAGGAGTTATTGGCTTGGTTATAGGCACAAGACCCGATTGTATTTCAGATGAAATCATTGATTATTTGTCATTTTTATCTAAAAAACACTTTATTTCATTAGAGTTTGGAGTTGAAAGTACTTTAAATAGAACGCTAGAAAATGTAAACCGTTGTCACACGTTTGAAGAAACAAAAGCGGCCTATGAAAAATGTAAAAACAAAGGATTTCACATTGGAGCTCATTTAATTATTGGATTACCAGGAGAAACAAAAGATGAGTTGCTAAACCACGCAATTGAGATTTCAAAATTACCTATTAATACGTTAAAATTACATCATTTACAAATTGTAAAAAACTCTGTCATGGCTTTTCAGTATAAACATAGTCCAGAGAAATTCAACTTGTTTTCTTCCGAAGGTTATATCGATCTTATAACTGAATTTATTAGCCTTTTAAGACCTGATATTATTATAGAGCGTTTTATTAGTGAAACGCCTCAAGATTTGTTAATTGCTCCAAAATGGAACAATTTGAAGAATTTTGAAATTGTTGCTAAAATTGATAAAAAGTTAGTTGAAAAAAATAGTTGGCAAGGTAAATGTTTTATCAAAAAAAAGAATAAAAATAGCAATGCTTAACACTTACTACTTCTATTCTTTATATTAAGTTTTATAGTTTTTAAACGTTATTCTTCCGTTAAAATAATTTCACTCCAAGCGCGCATATCTTCCCAAAGGCTTTCATTGTCAATGTCTGAAATATATAACTCATAATATCTAGCGCCATAATTGGTAAAACCTAACTCAATTCCTGTTGCAGGGTTTCCGCTGGTAACCTTATCACCACCAGTAAAAGGAGATGTCCAAGAGGTTAAGGCTTGAAACATAATATAAGTGTCGCTTGCAACCATATTTAATAAAGCTCCCATCGTATCAGGAAGTGGCCCAACATCGCTTAATAATTCTTGAAAAAAACCTAAAGTTAACTGACCTGACCCGTTAAATTCGGTCATTAATTGGTTAACAATAGCTTCATCTAATGGATTTACTATATCAGCATCATCCATTTTAAAAGCTGCTATGAAACCAAATTTAGTTGGAAATGCTTTTCTCATACTATGTACTGAAGCACTTATTGCATTTATAAATTTCTCTCTGGTATAAGATACTAAATTCACTAATTCTCCTGAAGTATCTCTAATCCCAGAAAGTCCCATAATTGGCGCATCTACAGATTCTAATGTTGGGTGGTCAGCTAATCTAACCATTGTTCCGTCAGCTAATGCAACTTGGTGATTTGCCAATGCTTCAGCCATAGTATCCCAAGCATTTAATCCAAAAGTATCCCAAGGAACCGGACTCCCTGTAGAGAAACTCCAAGTTTCTGCTGCGCCATCTAAAACATATTGTGGCGTATTAAAAACCAACACTTCTAACGTTAATTTTTGATTAATATCTTGTAACTTCGAGATAGCCTCATCAATTGTAGTGTAATCGTAATTCCCTTGAGATGGCTCTAGTTCTCCCCAATTAATTCGTAAGGTAAAACCCGAAACAAAATCGTAATCACGAATATTTCCCGTTGTATTTCCGTTGCTTAAAACGTAAATTCCTTTTGGGGTTGTTGAAGAAGGTGTGTCTATATTTGAAGTGTCTTCACTATCAGAAGTATCACCAGAACTTGAGTCACCAGAAGTGTCTTCATTGTTAATTATATCATCAATAATAGGGTTATCAGAATTTGAACAGCTAAACAATAGCATTGATAGTAACAAAACAAGTGTGTGTTTTATCATTTTAAAAAGATTTGAGAGTTAGATTAATAGTAATACTTGTTCATTTAGACACTAAAATTGTCTAAAAGTTTAATAGTCGTATTAAAAAAATTACATGACGCAAATTATTTAAAATTTTGTATGTTTATAATATGTTTGTAAAAACTATTAAAAATATTTCCGAAATGCCTTGGGTATTAATTCCTGGTTTATAAAGTTTATTTAGCTTTTGCGTTGCAAGTACTTCTAACTTGCAAAATTCATTTCTTCATTCAAATTAAATTTAATAAAAATATGAGTTCTATAATTGTATTAGGTGCCGGCATGGTTGGTAGCACAATGGCTATTGATATGGCAAAAAAACATGAGGTAACTATCACAGATTTTAGTGAAGTAGCTTTGGGAAAAGCTATTAAAAAATGTGATAAATTAATTCCTGAAGTTTTAGATGTAACTAATAAAAATTTACTTCAAGAAACTATAGAACCATTTGATTTGGTAATATGTGCGGTACCAGGGTTTTTAGGTTTTGAAACTATAAGAACTATTATTGAAGCTAAAAAAAACGTAATTGATATTTCGTTCTTCCCAGAAAACTCTTTAGAATTAGATGAACTTGCAAAACAAAATAATGTTACTGCTATTGTAGATTGTGGCGTAGCTCCAGGAATGGGGAATATTATTTTAGGTTACTATAATGAGAAACTGAAGTTAACCGATTTTGAATGTTTGGTTGGCGGTTTACCAAAAGTAAAAAAATGGCCTTTTAGCTACAAAGCACCTTTTTCGCCTGTTGATGTTATTGAAGAATACACACGTCCGGCGCGTTATGTTGAAAATGGTCATATTGTGGTAAAAGAAGCTTTGTCTGATTGTGAATTTGTAGATTTTGAAGGTGTTGGAACATTGGAATCCTTTAATTCTGATGGATTGCGTTCTATTATTTTTACCATGCCTCATATTAAAAATATGAAAGAAAAAACATTGCGTTACCCAGATCATATTGAATATATAAAAGTACTTAAAGCAAGTGGTTTTTTTAACGAAGAAACCATCAATGTTAACGGTGTTGAGGTTTCTCCTTTAGAGTTTTCATCAAAAGTTTTGTTTAATGAATGGAAGCTTGGAGATACTGAAGAAGAACTTACAGTAATGAGAATTACCTTAAAAGGAACCACTAAAAAAGGAGAAAATAAAGCCATTGTTTACAATTTACACGATGAATATTGTGCTGACACTCAAACTTCGTCAATGGCAAGAACAACTGGTTATACAGCAACAGCAGCTGCCAATATGTTTTTAGATGGTTTATTTGAAGAAAAAGGTGTTTTTCCTCCTGAGTTATTTGGAAAAAATGAAGAGTGTTTTAAATATGTTTTAAATTATTTAGAAGAACGAAATGTGATTTACAAATTAGAAGAATTTTAAAATTCAAATTTTAATTGAATATCAATTGCTTTTTCAATTTTTTTTGAATGAATATTTAAGTTAGTAACTGAAATTCCTAGCAGACGTACTGAGTTCAAGACTCTATCTTGAAAGAGTAATTCTTTAACTGTTTCAAATAAAATAGTTTTGTCTTTCACAAAATAAGGCACAGTTTTACTGCGAGTTTGTGTTTTAAAATCGCTGTATTTTATTTTTAAAGTGATGGTTTTTCCTGAAACTTTAGATTTAATTAATCGTAGTTCTAATTCTTTTGAAATTTTCTCCAATTTTTCGAGCATAAATATTTCAGAAGTCAAATTTTTTATAAATGTATGTTCAGCTGCAACAGATTTTCTAAGTCGGTTTGGTTTTACTTCACTATGCTGAATTCCACGAACAATATTGTAATAATGATTACCAGATTTTTTAAAATGCTGAACTAAAAATTCTTGACTTTTATCTTTTAAATTCTTCCCGTTAAAGATTCCTAAACTGTACATTTTTGCAGCAGTTACTTTCCCAATACCAAAGAATTTTTCAATAGGTAGCTCTTCTAAAAAAGAAAGTACTTCTTCAGGTGGAATTGTTTTTTGTCCGTTTGGTTTATTAATATCAGAAGCAATTTTGGCTACAAATTTACTGTTAGAAATTCCTGCAGAAGCATTCAAATGTAATTCATCAAAAATGCGTTGTCTTATTTCTTTTGCAATTAAACTTGCTGAAGGATTTCCTTTCTTATTTTCAGTAACATCTAAATAAGCTTCATCTAAAGAAAGTGGCTCAATCAAATCTGTATATTCATAAAAAATAGTGCGTATTTTTTGAGAAATTTCTTTATATCTTTCAAATCGAGGTTTTACAAATAGTAAGTGTGGGCAATTCTTTTTAGCAATTACACCACTCATTGCTGAACGAACATTAAACTTTCTAGCTTCATAACTTGCTGCAGCAACAACACCACGTTCCCCACCACCTCCAACAGCTACAGGCTTACCTCTTAATTCAGGATTGTCTAATTGCTCAACAGATGCAAAAAAGGCATCCATATCTATATGAATTATTTTACGGTATGAATTTTCATTTGTCATTTATCTAACAAATATAGAAAAGAAAAAGGGTTGCTATTTAGCAACCCTTTTTATAAAAATAATTTAGCCTTAATTAAACAATACCTTGATCTAACATTGCATCGGCTACTTTAATAAATCCAGCAATGTTTGCTCCTTTTACATAATCTATATATCCATCATCTTGAGTTCCGTATTTAGAACACGCCACGTGAATTGAAGACATTATTTGATGTAATTTTGCATCAACTTCTTCTTTTGTCCAGTTTAACTTCATGGCATTTTGAGACATTTCTAATCCTGAAACACCTACACCTCCTGCATTTGCAGCTTTTCCGGGTGCAAATGGCAGTTTGTTTTTGTGAAATAATTCAACAGCTTCAGGAGTACAACCCATATTAGAAACTTCAGCAATATATTGTACACCATTTTTAATTAATAACGCAGCATCATCACCATTTAATTCATTTTGAATAGCACTTGGCATTGCAATATCACATTTTACTTCCCAAGGTTTTTTACCGGCTATAAATTTAGCTTCAGGAAATTCTTCAACATAAGGAGAGACAATATCGTTATTAGATGCTCTAAGTGTTAATAAATAATTAATTTTGTCTTCATCTAAGCCAGCTTCATCATAAATATAACCATCAGGGCCAGAAATAGTAACAACTTTACCGCCAAGTTCTGTAACTTTTAAGGCAACACCCCAAGCTACATTTCCAAAACCAGAAACAGCAACTTTTTTACCTTTAAATGTGTCATTTTTGGTGTCTAACATTTCTTTTGTGAAATATACAGCTCCAAAACCAGTAGCTTCAGGTCTAATTAAACTTCCTCCCCAATTTAATCCTTTTCCAGTAAAAACACCAGCGTTTTCCATTTGTAGTTTTTTGTACATTCCATACATAAAACCAATTTCTCTACCGCCAGTTCCAATATCACCTGCAGGAACATCAGTACTTGGACCAATAACTCTCCAAAGTTCTAACATAAAGGCTTGACAAAAACGCATAATCTCGGCATCAGATTTTCCTTTTGGGTTAAAATCTGAACCTCCTTTACCACCACCCATTGGTAATGTTGTTAATGCATTTTTGAATATTTGCTCAAAACCTAGAAATTTTAAAATACTTAAATTTACACTTGGATGTAATCGAATACCTCCTTTGTATGGGCCAATAGCATTGTTAAATTGAACTCTATGCCCTATATTAACTTGAACACCACCTTCATCATCAACCCAAGATACTCTAAACGTTAAAATACGATCAGGCTCTACTAGTCTTTCAATAATTTTAGCAGCTTCATACTGTGGGTTTTCATTATAAATAGTTTCAATAGATTCTAATACTTCATGCACAGCCTGTAAGTATTCTTGTTCACCCGGATGTTTAGTTTCAAGGTTATTTAATATATCTTTTACATTCATAATACTATTATTAATAAGTGTTTAAACTTTTTTGAAATTCTTCCGCAAAATTACTGATATTAAAATCATTTTTTAATTAAATAAATAGAATATTTTGACTTCTGTAATTTATGTTGCTAAACTTTGATGAAAATAAATAAAAAGCATAGTAAAGCACCTAAAAATTATCAAATATATAACTGAGTTATTTTCTTACATAAAGCCTTCAGGAGGTAATTCTTCCATAGAATCTTCTAAAGTTTCTCTATTTTTTTCTAATTTATATCCTTTTTTAAATATTGCCGCTTTATTACTTTTACCTTCAATAACTATGGTTATAGGTTCTTCAAAACAAATATGTCTTAAATATTCGTCTTCACAACAAGCTTCTTGTTTATTTAAATATTCTAAATCAAAATAACCGTCATTAATAAAAGGATTAATAGTTAAATACCCAACTTTGAATGATGTTAAGTTTTGAAAAAAATGAGTACCTTGACTTGGGTCAATTCTAAAATCATTAAGCCCCGCTTCAACAATTATTTTTGCTGCTGATATTTGTGCCCAAATTACTGGAATACCTAACCAAGGATCACTAGATCCCCACCTGCCAGGACCTACTAACACATATTTTCTGTCTAACTCAATAAACTTCTTATTCATTTTTTCTACAGCAGCTGCAATCTCTCTTGTATTAGCGCTGTTAAATGTTTCTGGTTTTACATAAACAAAATCGTAAATATCATCATATTTTCCATTACCTAATGCTGACTCAGAATAGATAATTGTGTCTTTAGTATCAATATTTTCTGGAAGCTCACTAGTTGCTTCATAACTTTCAATAATTGGTCTAATTTGTAAAAAGCTAAATTCTTTTGCTTGACCTGTAGGAACATCTAATTTTACAGCAAATTCAATTTCAATTGGATTTCTCATTTCACGCTGGCCAATACGTAGTAAATCATTTAAAATATCAGGCAAAGGAAATGTGTTATATTTTAAGATATTATCAAAAGTAATTACTCTAATACCATCATGTAAAACACCTGGTTTTATAATGTTGTTTTGCAAATCATAGGTTGAAGCTGCAAATTTTAGAGACCCATGTTTTTCAGCGCGCCTTATTGAAATTTTCTTTTTATTAATAGATTCATTGGTTGAAGCTTTATAACTATCTGGATTCATATCTAAACCATAGATATGTTGTTGAGTTTCACGTTGTGTAGAATCTGGTGAAGATAGTTGTAGTATTTTTTTTGGGTGCGCAGGTGAAAAACGTAAAGTTCTGCCACCACCTACAATTATTTCACCCAAACCTATTGCAATATTTGCAATTCCTTCATTAGGTAATTCATTACCAATAGGGTAAAAATTAATTGATCTTGCTACACCTGAAATATTTGGATAATAAACATCGTTATATTGCTTCCCAATAACTTCTTGTAAAATAACACCCATTTTATCTTCTTCAATAGAATGAGAAGTTGCTTTTAAGTAAGACTTACTATCTTGAAAAAAGGCAGATGCCATTACTGATTTAATAGCATTTGAAGCCATTATTAGCATTTTGTCTTTATCAGATTCGGGAATCATATATGTTGCGAAAACACCTGCAAATGGCTGATAATGAGAATCTTCTAAAACACTTGAAGATCTTATTGCAATTGGAGAATTGGTTATTTTTAGAAATGCTTCAAGATCATCTAAAACCCATTTCGGTAATGGGTTTGAAATAAATTTTGCTAAAATTTCATCATCATTATCACAGTTGGCTACAAATTGTATTAATTCATGTTTTTCCATAAATTCATCAAAAACTTCGGTGCTTAAAACAACGGTTCTTGGTATTGAAATGGTGATGTCTTTATATTTATGGAATAATTTATGGCGTTTTAAAAATGAATCTATAAACGCTAAACCACGTCCTTTACCGCCTAATGAACCTTCTCCAATTCTTGAAAACCCTAAGTATTCATCATATTTATCTTTGTCAAACTTTGCAATAATACCTCTAGATCTAAATATTCTGTATGCTTTAATAGCTTTGATTAAAAACACACGTATATGTTCAGCATTATCAAAATCTTTAAACTCAACTTTACTAAATAAATTAGCTAAAGGAAATAAAGCTCTAGATTTTAACCACTTAGAGTATTCGCTTCTTTTAGCGTGGTATGTAATTGCTTCAGGAGTTACAAAGGTTAACGCTTTTTGAAAGTTATTCAAATCTTTCACTTTAGCTAATACTTTCATTTGATTTGGATCCCAAAATTCAAAATCACCGAACGAAAAATATTTCGTAATGTATTTTTTTAATTCTTCGCCTAAAGTTTCTGAGTGTTTGTATAAAAATTTTCCTTTTAACTCTAGTGCAATTTTTTCGTTTTCATTATCTGATGATTGAACTAAAAAAGGAAAATAACGCTCTAAACTTCGTACGTATTTTAAAAATTCAAAACCTGCATTAGGATCTCTTTTCCCATCTTTAAAATAGCTAACATCTGAAATAACACCTAATAAATTATGTTTATATTTTTCAAATAATTGCATTCCTTCTTCATAATTGGTAGCCAATAAAATTTTTGGCCTACCTCTCATAAGCATCATTCCTCGGTGTTCATTTAAACCTTCCGACATGAATGAATGTGTTTGTTTTAAAATAATTTTATAAATAATGGGCAGATATCTTGAGTAAAACCGCAATGAATCTTCAACTAATAATATAGCTTTAACACCTATATTATTAATGTCTTTTTCAGCATTCATCCTATCTTCAGATAATTTTATAATTGCTAAAAAAATATCAACATTACCATTCCAATGAAAAACAAAATCTATAATACCTGTATTTGCTCTTAAAACTTTTTTTCTTAATTCAGATGAATAATGGCTAAGAGCTGCAATAGGAACATTTGGAAATTTTTCTTTTATTATTTTTGAAGTTTCAAAAGCTTTATAATTCCCAATATCTAACCAAGTAATTACCAAATCAATTTTATCTGAACCTAATATTTTTACGGCACTTCTTGCAGAGTTAGCGTGCACAAAACTTGGAGGATATCTTAAGTTTAGTGCAGTGTATTCGTTAAAAATTCGTTCATCAATTCTACCATCTTCTTCTAGCATATAATAATCATAATTAGAACAAACTATTAATACTTTGTTTATTCTATTTTGCATTAATTCATTAAATGCAACATCTTCAAACTCGTATGCTTTTAAATCTGGTAATAATCTTTTTGTCATTTTAAACCTTTTTTAACGTATGCAAGATATAATTTTACTAATAAATTTATAGTTTTAAATTAGATTTATGCATAAAATAAAGGGTCACTTATTTAAGTAACCCTTTAATTAATAATTAAAATAGTATGTGTTATACAACTCCTTGCGCTAGCATAGCGTCAGCTACTTTAACAAAACCAGCAATATTTGCACCTCTAACATAATCAATATATCCATCATCTTTTTTTCCGTATTTAATACAAGAGTCATGAATATCTGACATTATTTTTTTAAGTCTTTTGTCAACTTCCTCACGAGTCCAAATAATTCGTAAAGAGTTTTGAGACATTTCTAATCCTGAAGTTGCCACTCCACCTGCATTAGAAGCTTTTCCAGGAGCATATAAAATTTTAGCCGCTTGGAATGCATGTACAGCTTCTGGCGTAGAAGGCATATTAGCTCCTTCGCTTATTACATAACATCCGTTACTTAATAATAATTTAGCTTCTTCTTCGTTTACTTCATTTTGTGTTGCACATGGCATTGCTACATCACATTTAATTCCCCAAGGTCTTTGTTTAGCAAAGAATTTAGCATTAGGATACTGTTCAACATATTCGTTAATTCTACCTCGTTTATTATTTTTAAGGTCCATTACAAATGCTAATTTATCTGCATCAATACCTTCTTCATCATAAATATAACCAGAAGAATCAGACAAAGTAACTACTTTAGCTCCAAGTTGAGTTGCTTTTTCACAAGCGTATTGAGCAACGTTACCTGCTCCTGAAACTGTAACTATTTTACCATCTAATGAATCTCCTCTTGTTTCTAACATGCTTTGCGCAAAATATACCGTTCCGTAACCAGTAGCTTCAGGGCGAATTAAAGAACCTCCCCAAGACATTCCTTTACCGGTTAAAACACCTGTAAATTCGTTACGTAATTTTTTATACATTCCAAATAAGTAACCAATTTCTCTACCACCAACTCCAATATCTCCAGCAGGTACATCTGTATTAGGTCCAATATGACGGAATAACTCTCCCATAAAACTTTGGCAGAAACGCATAATTTCAATGTCAGATTTTCCTTTTGGATCAAAATCTGAACCTCCTTTACCACCTCCCATAGGTAACGTGGTTAATGCATTTTTATAAACTTGCTCAAAAGCTAAGAATTTTAAGATACTTAAATTTACGGTAGGGTGAAAACGCAAACCACCTTTGTAAGGTCCAATTGCAGAATTCATCTCAATTCTATACCCTCTATTAACAACAATTTGTCCTTTGTCATTAATCCAAGGCACTCTAAACATTAAAACTCTTTCTGGTTCAACCATTCTTAATAAAACGTTTTTACCGTAATAAATTTCGTTGTTAATAATGAAAGGGATTACTGTCTCAGCCACTTCTTCTACAGCTTGTAAAAATTCTGGCTCATGTTGATCTCTTTGTTTAACTAAATTCATAAAACCTTTTATTTCTGATTTCATGACTTTAGGGTCCATAGTTTTTGACTCCATAATTTCTGATTCCATAATTTATAATGTATTATTTTATGTATTTATTAAATTACTACACAAATATACTTCTTTTTTAAATATATCAGAAAAATTACACCTGTTATTTAAGTGACTAATGTCACGTTTTCAAACGTTTTCGCTCCACATGTAAACATTGAATTTCGGCAGCTATTGTAAACATTGAATTTCAGTAAAAAAACCGGTTAATTAACTAGAAACTACGAATGCTGCTTTTCAAATAAAATTGTTTAAATTTGCAGCCTAATTTTATATACGAAATGTTAGATAAAGTAAAAGAACTGATTGGTGATGTAAAAGCATTTAATGCAACTACTACAAATGAAATTGAAGCTTTTAGAATAAAATTCTTAGGTAAAAAAGGATTATTAAATGATTTATTTGTTGAATTTAAAAATGTGGCTCCTGCTGAAAGAAAAGATTTTGGACAAGCATTAAACACACTAAAAAACTTAGCACTAAATAAAGTTACAGAGCTTAAAGATATTTTAGAAAACTCAACAGAACAAAAAGGGTTTTATGGAGATTTAACTCGTCCGTCTGAACCTATTGAATTGGGTTCTCGCCACCCAATATCATTGGTTAGAAATCAAATTGTAGATGTGTTTTCACGTATTGGTTTTACAGTTTCAGAAGGTCCTGAAATTGAAGATGATTGGCATAATTTTACAGCTTTAAATTTACCAGAATATCATCCGGCACGTGATATGCAGGATACTTTTTTTATAGAAACAGACCCAGATATTTTATTGCGTACACATACCTCATCTGTACAAGTGCGTTATATGGAAAATCATAAACCACCAATTAGAACTATTTCTCCAGGTCGTGTATTTAGAAACGAAGATATTTCAGCACGTGCACATTGTATTTTTCATCAAGTTGAAGGGTTATACATTGATACTGATGTTTCTTTTGCCGATTTAAAACAAACATTACTTTATTTCACTAAAGAAATGTTTGGGAAATCTAAAATTCGGTTACGCCCATCTTATTTCCCATTTACAGAGCCAAGTGCTGAAGTAGATATTTATTGGGGTTTAGAAACAGAAACCGATTATAAAATTACAAAGGGTACAGGTTGGTTAGAAATTATGGGTTGTGGTATGGTAGATCCTAATGTACTTAAAAATGCAAATATTGATCCTGAAGTATATTCAGGTTATGCATTTGGAATGGGGATTGAACGTATTGCTATGCTATTGTATCAAATACCTGATATTAGAATGTTTTATGAAAACGATGTTCGATTTTTAGAGCAGTTTAAGTCGGTATTGTAACATACTGTTCATGAAAAAAGACATTCAAATTCCTGAAGTTACTAACATTTTTATAGCTGTTGTAAAAGAGTTTAATAAAGAATTTCAATGTTATGATTGGAATGCTTATATTATTAACAACAAAGAAGTTGCTATTGAAATGGTGATAATTGTTTCAAAAGGTTATGATGAAGATAAACTATTGCAAACTTCAGTAATGCGTAAAAAAATTGAAAATCTACCTGCTAAATCCTTCGCTAAAATTGAATTACTACAAGGTGAAGTTGTAAATATTACCAATTTTTTTAATGTTACTTTTTTTGAAGGAAACACAATGTATGATAAAAAATATGTATTTGAGAAGGGTACAATTAAAGAAGGTGCTTTACGTAACATTCCTTTATTAAATAAACGAGGAATAGTCATAAAATAATAACAATTTTAGGTATGAAACAGTTATTTAACACCTTATTTTTATTTGTTGGAGTTGTAACTAGCGCTCAAAATATTCCTCTTTACTTAGGAACCTATACAGATGAAACAAGTGAAGGAATTTACTATTA
>Ga0209345_10001163_pt1 | contig 32096 bp, 34 predicted proteins | sample Cruoilmetagenom7_FD_187294 | JGI IMG/M metagenome (GOLD analysis project Ga0209345, IMG submission 187294) | Oil polluted marine microbial communities from Coal Oil Point, Santa Barbara, California, USA - Sample 7 (SPAdes) (version 2) | ecosystem: Environmental > Aquatic > Marine > Oil seeps ...
ATTGGCATTTTGTCACGCAATGCCCAGCGTCGAATGACACTCAAAAATCCCATGTCGATCACTCCAAATCCCCCCAACCAAAACCGTCGGGGAAGTGTGTTCACATGGGTCAGTTCTCAGTGACAATTTATGGGGCTACCGGGTCAGTTCTCAGTGACAATCAACATACAATACTCCGTGCGTGAGTTCATTACTTGGACAGCCAGAGAACTAGGGTTGAAGCTCGAGTTCACAGGCGAGGGCGTAGATGAAATCGCCACTGTCACCGCGATTGAAGGTTCGAAAGCACCGGGCCTGAAGGTTGGCGATGTCGTTATGCGGATCGACCCACGCTACTTCCGTCCGGCAGAGGTAGAAACGCTGCTTGGAAACCCAGCCAAAGCTAAGAAGGTGTTGGGCTGGGAGCCGGAAATTACTGCACAAGAGATGTGTGCTGAGATGGTGGAGGCGGACCTCCGCACTGCGCGCCGTCATGCGCTGTTGAAAGAGCATGGCTATGAATTGCCGATGAGCGTGGAGCAAGGCTAACATGCAAAAAATCTATATTGCAGGCCACCGCGGCATGGTCGGCGGCGCCATTCTGCGGCAGCTTGGGACGCGGCAGGCAGCCGGAGAAGAGATCACCCTGATCACCCGTACCCATGCCGAGTTGGATCTGACGGATCAAGCCGCCGTTCGCGACTTCATGCAGGCGGAGAAGCCCGACGTGGTGATCCTTGCCGCGGCCAAGGTCGGAGGCATTCACGCCAATAACACCTACCCGGCGGATTTCATCTACGAAAACCTGATGATCGAATGCAATGTCATCCATCAGGCCTTTGCTGCAGGGGTCACTAGGCTGCTGCAATTGGGCTCGTCCTGCATCTACCCCCGTGCGGTAGCACAGCCAATGAAGGAAGATGCGCTGCTAACCGGCGTGCTGGAACCGACCAATGAGCCCTATGCTGTGGCCAAGATCGCCGGGATCAAGCTCTGCGAAAGCTACAACCGTCAGCATGGTACCGATTATCGCTCAGTGATGCCGACGAACCTTTATGGGCCCGGCGATAATTTCCATCCCGAGAACTCTCATGTGCTGCCCGCCCTGATCCGACGGTTCCACGAGGCCGCTCAGGCAGGCGATGATGAGGTGCAAATCTGGGGGTCGGGCAAGCCGCGCCGCGAGTTTCTCCATGTAGATGATATGGCGGAGGCGAGCCTCTTCGTGCTCGATCTCGACCGCGAGACCTATAACGCCAACACCCAGCCTATGCTCAGCCATATCAATGTTGGTACTGGGACCGATGTCTCAATCATGGAACTGGCGCAAATGGTCGCTCGGGTCACCGGCTTCGAGGGGCGTATTACTAATGACCCCAGCAAGCCCGACGGCACCCTGCGCAAATTGATGGATGTGAGCCGTCTGGCGGATATGGGATGGAGTGCCTCAGTGGACCTCGAGAAGGGGCTGCAGCAAACTTATGGCTGGTTTATCGATAATCAGGATGCCATCCGCCACTGACCTTTCCGGCAGGATATTTTCGATGACCCATATTGTTCACCCGGTCCTCTTGGCCGGCGGTTCCGGCACACGGCTTTGGCCTTTGTCCCGCAAAAGCTATCCCAAGCAATTCGCGAAGCTGATGAGCGAAGAAAGCCTGTTTCAAGCTTCGGCAAAACGGTTGTCTGGTGACGGCTTTGCTGCGCCTATGATCCTGACGGGGTCCGATTCTCGTTTTATTGTCACCGAGCAATTGGCGGCGGTCCAGATTGCGCCTGCGGGCATTCTTATTGAGCCGGAAGGGCGCAATACCGCCCCCGCGATCCTTGCTGCAGCTTTGAGCCTTGCTGCCCGCGCGCCTGAAGCGCTTATGCTTGTGGCACCGTCCGATCATGTGATCCCTGATCCGGACGCTTTCCGGGCCGCCGTGCAGGCCGCGACACCAGCTGCGCAGGATGGCCAGCTTGTGACATTCGGCATCCGCCCTGACCGGGCCGAGACCGGCTATGGCTGGCTGGAGATGAGCCAGGCACCCGCCGCCGATTTTGCGCCCGTTCCGCAGCCGTTGAAGCGCTTTGTTGAAAAGCCCGAGAGTGCGACTGCTGAGTCGATGTTTCAAGGCGGGCGACACCTATGGAACGCCGGGATTTTCCTGTTCTCTGTAAAGACGATTACCGCAGCCTTTGAGGCCCATGCGCCCGACATGTTGGCGCAGGTCCGGATGACGGTAGAGCAGGCGGAACAGGACCTCGGTTTTACCCGGCTTGCGCCTGAGCCTTGGGGTCAGATCGAAGACATCTCTATTGACTATGCGGTTATTGAAAAGGCCGACAACCTCACCGTGGTGCCTTATGGCGGGGCGTGGTCGGACCTTGGTGGATGGGATGCGGTCTGGCGCGAAACCGGCCCAGATGAGACCGGCGTGATCGTGTCGGATTCCGCCACGGCGATTGACTGCGAGAACACCCTTCTGCGCGCTGAAGAGCCGCACCAACAACTGGTCGGTATCGGTCTAAGTGACATTATTGCGGTGGCCATGCCTGACGCGGTGCTGGTGGCCCATAAAGACCGGGCGCAAGACGTGAAAAAAGCCGTTGCCGCGCTCAAGGCTAAGGGTGCTGCGCAAGCCGAAACCCTGCCGCGCGATTATCGACCCTGGGGTTGGTTCGAAAGCCTAGTCGTTGGCTCACGCTTTCAGGTTAAACGGATCGTGGTCCACCCGGGCGCAGCGCTCAGCCTGCAAAGCCACCACCACCGCGCCGAGCACTGGATCGTGGTTGAAGGCACGGCCCAAGTGACCATCGGCGAAGAGGTCAAACTCGTGACCGAGAACCAATCGGTTTATATACCCCTCGGCGCCACACACCGGATGGAAAACCCAGGGAAGGTGCCGATGGTGCTCATTGAAGTGCAGACTGGCAGCTATCTCGGTGAGGATGACATTATTCGCTACGAAGACGTCTACGCACTAGGGCAGGGCGCTAAAGGGTAAACATCTCAATACCTCTTTCGGAATAACATCCAACGATAAACTAAAGCGAGCCGAGGTGTCTCCGGCTTCGGGTAGGGAATACGCATGTCAGATACTAGGATCGCTGTCGCAGGCATCGGATATGTAGGGCTGTCCAACGCAGTCTTACTGGCTCAAAATAATCATGTCACGGCGGTTGATCTAGACCCTGAACGGGTCGCGCAGGTAAATGCAGGACAATCCCCCATCGTAGATGCCGAGCTCGAAGGTTACCTGCGCGATAGAACGCTTCGGCTGACTGCGACCACCGATGCTGCGCAGGCCTATGCGGGGGCGGATTTCGTAGTGGTGGCCACGCCGACCAATTACGATCCTGTCGAGAATTACTTCGACACCTCCAGCGTTGAGGCGGTGATCCGCGCCGTGGTGGCGGTCAACGACTACGCCACCATCGTGATCAAATCCACTGTCCCGGTTGGCTATACCGCACGGTTCTCGGCTCAGATCGGCGGAGACCGGGTCATCTTCAGCCCGGAATTCCTACGCGAAGGCAGGGCGCTGCACGATAACCTGTATCCTTCGCGGATCATCGTCGGGGAACGCTCCGCGCGGGCCGAGACCTTTGCCAGGCTCTTGGCCGAAGGTGCGCTGCGCGAAGACATACCGCTTCTCTGCACGAATGCCTCTGAGGCCGAGGCGATCAAGCTCTTCGCCAATACATTTCGAGTGCGCGGATAATGCGCGCATTCCGCTCGTGATTTTCCAAACTTTCCGGCAGCCAGAGCAGTTCAGCGATTTCATTGAGTTTCCGAACTTCAACCGTCACATCTGACGATTTCAGGACGACATCATGTGGGAGAAGCTTGGCCACCGGCAGCCGGTGACCTGGTTTGTTCTCGTTTGAGCGCTTCTTTGTCATGTTTCAATCGTGCGTCTTCTGAAGCATAAAGCAAGACGAAATGCTACTGTGCATGGGGTTGAATTCGATTTTTTGAGTGTACCCTCTCCCCCCCCCCACCAAGTAACCTTCGATAACGCGCAACACCAGCGGCGCGCCGGCCGATCCGCCTAACGAAATTCAGAGATAAAGCGCGGAAAACGCCCCTTCTCGCAATCCGCCGGGGCATTCGCAAGAGTAGGGAGGTGATCCCAGCTCCATTGCGCTACACACCAATCATGTGTATGTTATATGTGATGTAGGAGGACGACATGCAGACTACGGCTGAAAAGCAGCGTACAAACATCACTCTAACGGCAGAAAATCTGACCGCCGCCCGGGAGTTGGGTTTAAACGTCTCCGCGATCAGCGATGCTGCCGTCGGAGAAGCTGTGCGTGCAGCGCGGGCCGCGGCTTGGGCGGCAGACAACGGGGCGGCAATCTCAGAGCGCCGCGCTTGGATTGAGGCCAACGGGATGCCACTGGCGGACATGCAGGTGTTGCGGCTCGACTGATGGCGCAGTTTCAAGTCTACAAAGTATCTGGCGAGCGGCTTGTACTCGACCTCCAGACGGATCTTATCGACACCGGTTCCCGTGTCGTCGCTCCTCTGATCCCAATTGCAGGCGGGCCAGGGGTCATAGGACGTCTGGAGCCAGTGTTCGATATTCACGGCGATGCATATGCCCTGCATACTGCAGAGATGGCGGCGATCCCCTCTGTGGTGCTGAAAGGTCCTCCCATCGCCGACCTTTCCGCAGCAGACTATGAAATCCGCGGTGCGCTCGACATGGTCTTTTCGGGGTTCTGAGCAGGCCGATTTGACCAGCTCTTTTCACAGCACGCTATCGGATCCGGTTACGCTAAGAACCCAGCAATCCGCTCCGCAATCTCGCCCCGATCATAATCCAGCGTCGCCACGTGATAAGACCGCTCTAGCCAGTTTAATTGTATCTCGTTTGACCCCACTGAGGTCGCGATACGCAGCGCGTTTTGTGGATCGACGACATTGTCGCATCGCGACTGCATAATCTGGATCGGCTGCCGTATCAGCGGCAGCAAGGCGCCGGTCGCATTCGTCAGCAGGAACCGCTCCTTTAGCGTATCGCGTGGGATCCGTTCATAGCAGATTTCCGTCCTCTCCGGTTCGGCGATGTCGGAGCCGATGCCGTCGATGAACGCTGGCCCGTCTGCCTCGTAGAGCGGTGCCACAACCTCGGGCCGGTAGAGACCAGTTGAGCCGTTGATACTGACCACGCCCTGTATCTTGTCGGGCATTCTGGCGGCGAGGTTGAGTGATAGCGTCGCACCTAAGGAAAGTCCGCCGACGATCACCCGGACACAGCGTGTCGAGAGGGTGGCGAGAGCGTCCTCTGCAGAGGCGACCCAATCTGCTTGGCCGGTTTTTGCCAAGGCGGAGGGGGTTTCGCCATGTCCCGCAAGACGCGGGCAATATACCGTAGCGCCGCTGATTTCATGTACTTTTTCCGCGACCTCGCGCACGCTCTGCGGCGTGCTAGTGAAGCCGTGGAAAAAGAGATACCCGGTGTCGCTGCCTTCGAGAAGAAAAGGCTGCGCCTCGGGCAGGTCAAAGGGGGCGATCGGGGTTTGCTTCATAGGCGCATAAGATCGCGCTATCGCCGCGTTACGCAAATAGACTTGTGGTATCGTGCGATAACCGAATGCGATCACCCAAGCGGCGGGAAATGGTTGCGGAACTGACGCAGTAACCCGGTATCTGCCTTGATGCTCCATGCCATCGAGATCGTCGCCTCTGCATCCAGCCCCGCTATTGAGACCAACTCCAAAGCGGCGGGCAGGCTGTCGGCCATGCTCAAGGGGAAAAGCGTCACGCCGCGGCGTTCGGCCACGCGCTGCAAGATCACCTGTACGTCCCAGGCCTCATCCACCACCACGGGGGTAAGACCCGCGCGATCGCAAGCGCTGTCGAGCAGCGCGCGCCATGAGCGCCAGTTTTCCCGCAGCCCCATGACGAAGGGCATCTCTGACAACTCGGTGACGTGCGAAGGAGCTTCACATGCCGGAGCGACAACACCGATGCGCGAACTCCAAACGGGCATCTGGTCGATCCCCGGTGCGCCGACGGTGGGATGAGACAGCAGAAAGCCAAGGTCGATCGCGCCGGACTTCAGGTTTTTCAGCATGTTATCCGTGGACATGACATGCATCTCGACCTGCACACCGGGGACGCTTCGGTGGAACGCATCCAGCGCTTCCGAGATCTGACGTGAGGTAGCGAGGGCGGAATAGCCTACGATGATATGCCCACGGGCCCCGGCCGCATTTTGGCGCGAAGCGCGGATTGTCCGTTCGAACTGCGCGACCGTCTGGCGCGCATCGTCAAGGAAAACGACGCCTTCCGGCGTAGGGATCACGCGCGGCCCACTGCGATCGAATATCCGAAACCCCAAGTCCACTTCAATGTCTTTCACGGCTTTTGAAATGGCCGGCTGCGCGATATTGAGCATCTCAGCTGCTGCGCGGAAGCCTTGGGCATCAGCCACGGCCAAAGCGTATCGCAGATGTCGGAGGTCAAGCCTTGTAGGTTTCATGCCGTCGTTCATTGATGCTTTCGTGTTGATCGCGTTTCGTTATCACTCGATCAACCATCGCTATTTGTCAACCGACCCTTCAGCGGTGAGGTTGAATCGGAATTACGGGCCCGGTTCCCGTCTTGGTATGGGGAGGAGGCCCGATGCTGACGCTGTTCAACAGATTATGCTCTTGGCTGATGTTTATCGGCGGCTTCGGAGTCATCGCGATGATGCTGAACATCGTGGCCGATGTCGTCGCTAAACTGGTGTGGAACGCGCCGATCCAGGGCACGGTCGAGATGTCGTCCTACTACTATATGGTCATGCTAGTCATGCTGCCGATGGCCTTTGTCGAGATGCAGGACCAACAGATTTCAGTCGATCTGTTGTTCAATCACTTCCCCGCATGGCTTCAGAAACTTGCGTTGCTCTTTAGCTGCCTCGCTGCCGCGGCCATCTTGGCCGTGATGACATGGCGCACCGGGCTGGACGCGATGCGCGCATTGCGTGTGGGCGAAGTCGTGATGGGCGGGCGTGAGGTCATCGTCTGGCCCTCGCGTATGGTTCTACCGCTTGGCTTCGGCCTTGCCAGCCTCGCCGCGTTGCTGCGGGGGCTGCTGGTGCTGCGCGGGCAGCCTGTCACCCAGTCCGATCTCGATGGGGGCATGTCATGAGCAATCTCGTTATCGGCTGGATCGGTGTGGGCACCCTGTTCGGCCTGCTGGCCTTTCGGATGTCTATCGGGACGGCCCTTATGGCGGTGTCCTTCGTCGGCATCACCGTAATGTTCAACCTGCAAGCCGCGTTTGGCATCGTCAGCGCCATGCCCTTCAACTTGATCGGAGACTGGTCGCTGACAGCAATCCCGATGTTCCTCTTTATGGGGTTCATCGCCGCGAATACCGGACTTACCGCGGGCGCGTTTGACCTTTTGCGGGTGTTGCTGGCGCGGGTGCCTGGCGGTCTGGCCTCGGCCAGTGTCGGCGCTTGCGGGCTTTTCGCGGCTGCTTCCGGCTCTTCAATCGCGACCACCGCCGCGATGTCAAAGATCGCCGTACCGGAGATGCTGAAAGCGAAGTATCACCCCTCGCTAGCCACCGGCGTCGTCGCAGCCTCGGGCACGCTTGGCTCTCTCATCCCGCCGTCGATCCTCATGGTGCTCTACGGCATTTTTACCGAGCAATCGATCGGCCAGCTTTTCATCGCGGGCGTCATTCCCGGTGTGCTCTCTGCGTTCGTGTATATGGCGATGATCACCGTTCGCGCCACAGTCACCCCCCAGCTGGCCCCGCCCGTTGTCGAACGGATCGACCGGGCGCAAGTGCTGGGCCTGCTATGGTCCGTCTGGCCATTTCCTGTGCTGGTGCTCGGCGTATTGGGTGGCATTTTCGGTGGTTTCTTCACCCCGACAGAGGCCGGTGCAGTGGGCGCGTTCCTTGCCGCGACGGTTGCTTTGCTGCGCCGCTCGCTGACCCGCAAAGCGCTGGCCGAGGCAATCCGCCAGACGACGCTCGCGACCTCTTCGATTTTCTTTCTCTCCATCGGCGCAGTGATGTTCACCCGCTTCATGGGGCTGTCGGGCGTACCGCGCGCCCTAACGGATATGATGCTGTCGGTGTCGGACAATCAGATCGTGATCATCCTGATGATTGCCGCGCTTTTCGTTATCTTAGGCATGGTCATCGACTCCATCGGTCTGATCCTGCTGACACTACCGATCCTGCTACCGGTCCTCGAGGCCGCGGACATCAACCTCATTTGGTTCGGAATCATCTGCATCAAGCTTTTGGAGATTGGGCTGGTGACACCGCCGGTCGGCCTGAATCTTTATGTCCTGCACAGCGCGCTCTCGGGCGAGGTCAAGTTGCGCGACATCATCTCGGGCACAACATGGTTCATCGCCATGGACATTGTAACGCTTTTTATCCTGATCGCCTTTCCCGCGATCAGCCTGTTTCTGCCCTCACTCATGGCGCAGTAACGCTTTTTTCAACCGGAGGAGACGACAACATGAAACTCAATACATCCATGCTGGCTCTCGCGGTCTGTGGCCTCGGCACGTTGGCCGCAGCCCAGAACGCGAACCATTTCTTTGCGGAACGCCATTCGATGGTGCGCGGCCCCTACGTGGAATTTGCCGAACGTGTGGCCGAAGAAACCAATGGGGAGGTGAATTTCACCGTCTTCGCTGGCGGCTCCCTGCTGCCGCCCGCCGCTTCACTGCAAGGCGTGCGCGATGGCGTGGCACAGGTGACCTATCACGCGGGCACCTACACCCCGTCCGAATTGCCTGTTGCGAACCTGATTGGCAACTTCGCCTTCTACAACACCGACCCAATGGTCATGGCCTTCGCTTCGACTGAGTTTGGCCTCACCAACGAAGCCGCCTTGGCCGAGTGGAAAGAGAATGGCGTGGTCTTCGGCGGCGGCTACTCGACCTCTGAATACTATATGATGTGCAACACGCCGGTCGCCACCTATGAGGACATTCAAGGCAAACGCCTGCGCATGGCCGGGGGCGCCTGGTCGCGTTTTGCCGAACATGTAGGCGCGGTGCCTGTCTCGATCCCCTCAAGCGAGATGTACACCGGCCTCGATACAGGCTCGCTCGACTGCGCCGTGGCGGCCGCTGACGCCCTCGATTCCTTTTCGCTTTCCGATGTGGTCACGCATCTGAACATGCTGGCCGTCGGCAACTACTACGCCGGTTTCGAGTGGGGCTATAACCCGACGTTCTGGCAGGGGCTGTCGCAAGAGTCGCGCGACGTTTTGTTTGACCAAATGGCCTATTACTTGGCGCAGCACCGGGTTGAGTTCGACAAGGACGTCGACAAAGCGGTCTCTGCTGCGAAAGAAGGCGGTATGGAAATCTTCGAGCCCGACCAAGCCCTTAAAGACGCGCTGGCGGAATTCGTCAAAGCGGACGAAGCCGTGCTGATCGAAAACGCCAAAAGCCGCGGGATCGAGAACCCCGAGGCGCTGCTGGAGGATTATAAGCGCATCGTAGACCGCTGGGCCGAACTGCTGGCCGATGTGGATCACACCGATACCGATACGCTCGCGGCTCTGGCGAAGGCCGAAATCTATGACAAGCTGGACCGTGCAAACTACGGCATGAACTAAGCTCTAAAGCGTAGAAGGGTAGGGGCGCCGCAATGGTGCCCCTTATCCCGCCCGCATCGGAAACCAACGCCCGCGCGGCGCTTCGGTAACCAGCGCACGATCTTGTACCAATAGCTCACCCCGAGAAAGCACATGGCGCGGCATGCCTTTGACGGTTGTGCCTTCAAAGGGATTGTATCCTGTGTTGTCATGGAGATCATCGGCGCCGTAGGTATAAGACGCCTCCGGATCCCAAATCGCCAGATCGGCATCGAAGCCTTCGGCAATCGCGCCTTTGCCATCCAGACCAAAGGCGCGCGCGGGCGCGGTGGCGGTCACGTTGGCGAATGCTTCGACATCCATGCGGCCCTCGCTCACCATGGCATTGAACATCAGCGGCAAGCGCGTCTCCAGACCCGGCATCCCATTGGCGATTTGATTGAATGGGGCGTCTTTTCCATGGGCGAACTTACCGCTGGAGTCCATCCGGTAGGGCGCATGGTCTGAGGTGATGAGCTCAATCGTGCCATCGGCCATTGCCTCCCAAAGGGCAGCCTGATCCTCAGCACTGCGTTGCGGAGGGGAGCACATAAAGCGGGCTGGATTCTCGCTATCCAGAATATCCTCGGCCATGAATAGGTAGTGCGGGCAGGTCTCGGCCTGCACCTTCACCCCACGCGCGCGGGCCTGCCGGATGATCTCGGCCCCTTCGCGGGTTGAGACGTGAAAGATCATCACCCGCGCCCCGGTAAATTCGGCAAAACGGCACATCCGGTCGATCGCCTCGATCTCTGCTTCGCGCGGGTGGGAGGCGGCGTGGTATTTCGGCGCGGTCTTGCCCTCGGCCAGCAACTTTTCGGTCATATGGCCGATCAGCCCGTCATTCTCGGCGTGAAAACAGACAAGCGCGCCCGCATCCCGCGCCACAGCAAGGATATCGAGGATAGATTTGTCGTCCTGACGAACCTTGGCGTAGGTGGTGAAAATCTTGATCGAACGGTGCCCTTCGGCGATCAGCGCCGGGATATCTTCGGCAAGATTGCCATTGCCCGTGTCGGCGACGATCATGTGAAAGGCGTGGTCGATCACCGCGCCTTTCTTGGCAAGCGCCGCATAGTCCCCCACGACCTTCCGCATCTTCTGGCCCGCGTGCTGCGCGGCGAATGAAACGGTGGTCGTCGTCCCGCCCATCGCGGCAGAGCGTGTGGCAGTGCGGAACGTATCGGCATTCATCAACCCGGCGCCGGACATCTGTTCGATATGGCAATGGGTATCCACACCACCGGGCAATACCAAGAGGCCGCGCGCGTCGATTTCTGTCGGGGCAGAGGATGTGATGGTATTTCCCAGTTCGCTGATCTTACCATCCGCGATGGCGATGTCCTGAACCGCAACGCCTAGGGGTGTTACAACGGTCCCGCCACGAATGACGGTGTCAATCTGTTTGCTTTGCATGGCAACCTCGACGATATGCAGTATGTGGGTGGTGAAAATAATCATACCATGCGTATACCATGTGGTATACCGATAAAAGATGTGTCGCGGTGGAGGCGGGCTCTTGGCCCCGAGAGGAGGTAACATGACCGATAAAATCGAAACGCTCGGGGATGCCACCTTCAAACGGCTGAAGGCGATGATCTTGGATGGTACTCTGGAGCCAGGCACGAGGCTGAGCGAAAAGAAGTTCGCCGACCATTTGGGCGTATCGCGCACACCAGTGCGAGAGGCGATTGGTCAACTGGTCAGCGAAGGGCTTGCAAAGCGCATTGCAGGTAGCGCGCCGGTAGTTTCGAGCGTGTCTTTGAATGAGATCATGGAGATCCTTCATGTGCGTAGCTTGCTGGAATGTGAGGCGGCACGCAAAGCTGCATCTTCGGGCAAGTCCACCGCAGAACTGAGCCATATTCGCAATAAGATGCAAGGGTTTATAGATGGCCCGCGCCCCACAGCGGCAGAGCATTCGGCTCTGGATATGCGGCTTCATTTTATCCTCGCTGAGATGGCGGGCTCCAATCTTTTGCTCGAGCTAATTGAAAGTCTTAAGGTCAAAACCGGCATGTATGATCAAGGCTCGATCCCCGATCGTCTAGTACCCGGATGCAAGGAGCATATCGCTTTGATCGACGCGGTCATCGTTGGGGAGCCCGAAGCTGCCAGTGCCGCAATGAAGCTGCATCTCAGCAATGTTCGGGAATCGATCATATCGCACATTTATCACCCATTCTGATCCCTTGTGGGGCCGCGCCGGCGCAAAGGTGGTTGACTCAGCATTCCGAGTGTATACCGTATGGATACCAATTAGGAACGCAGTGGGGATTCCATGCAGGCGCAACGACCCGAGGGCGGTATCGTTCTCGCGATCACCTTTCAGTATTACCGCGATTTGCCGACAGCGATGCTCTTCTATGAGGACGTTCTGGGCCTGACGCTCGCCATTGATCAGGGCTGGTCCAAAATCTACCGGATTGACGGCCAGGCCCATGTTGGTCTCGTCGATGAGACCCGGGGTATGCAGAAATGGCAGGAGAAGAAGACTGTTCAGCTTTGCCTGCGCGTGCCGGATGTCGACGCTTGGTATGCATGGGCCGAGGCCAACAAGGTCCCCGGGCTGACCAAGATGTTCGACAGTGATGAACTGGGCATCCGCGCCTTCGCGATGAACGATCCCGAGGGCTATCAGATCGAGGTGCAGACTGCCCGCCCGGGCCACTGACGCCGATCCGTCACCATAATGAATGAGGGCCCGCCAAGTGGCCCCGTCACCCATCCAACAGTGGAGAAGCTACCCATGAAACATCTCAGTGAAACCGCGCTGCGTGCCAGTGCCCTCGGTCTAGCCCTGATGGCCACGACGGCGGGCGCGGCGTTGGCCGAGAAGTCGGTCACCATCGGCCTCACCGCCGACCCAAGTCACCTCTACCCGCTGGCGGGCGAGGAATTGTCGTCTAACATTATGTATTACCACCTCTACGATCCGCTGGTGAAGCGCAGCGCCGATCTGTCCTTCGGCCCCGGTCTTGCGGAAAGCTGGGAGAATGTCGACGACACCACATGGCGCTTCAAGCTGCGCGAAGGTGTAAAATTCCACAACGGCAACGATTTCACTGCGGAAGATGTCGTTTACACGATCGAGAAGACGCGTGAGTCGATCCGCCCGGATCTCGTGGCCAACATCGCCTCGATCACCGCCGTCGATAATTTCACCGTCGAGATCAAGACGCCCAAGCCCTATGCGGTGCTGCCCAATGATCTGGCCGAATTGCTGATCCTCGACAGTGAATACACCGAAGCTACTGGCGACGAGAAGATGGATCTTGAGCCCATGGGCACCGGACCTTACAAGCTGGAAAGCTGGATCAAGGAAGAGAAACTGACCCTAGCGGCCAATGACGATTACTGGGCCGGGGAGCCCAAGATCGACATGGTCACCTTCCGCCCGATCACCAATCCCGCGACCCGCACCGCAGCACTGCTGACCGGCGAGGTGGACGTGATCCAAGACCTCGCGGTGCGTGACGTGGATCGGGTCAAGCGCGAAGAAGGTTTTGAGGTCGTCACCCGCCCGAGCCTTCTGAACGTCGTGCTGGCCATGGATACCCGGGAGAAATCCCCGACCATCGAAGGCGACAACCCGATGACCGACCAGCGGGTGCGTGAAGCCATCGCGCGGGCCATAGACACCGACGCGATCAACAAGATCGTCATGAACGGTCTGGCCACTCCAAGTGACCAATTCGTGCCGGAAAGCCACATCGGCTATGCCGACGGCATGAGCTTCCGCGAGATGTACCCGGTGGACATCGATAAGGCGAAAGAGCTGATGGCCGAGGCGGGCTATGCCGACGGCTTCACAATGACGCTAGACGCAACCAACAACCGCTACGTCAACGACGCGCAGATCGCGCAGGCGCTGGCCTCGATGCTGGCCAAGATCAACATCGACCTGCAGCTGAACATCATGCCCAAGTCGAACTTCTGGGGCTACATCCGCGTGCCGACGGAGCAGTCTAGTTTTATCATGTCGGGCTGGGACGTGCCGGCGGGGGATGCGGGCTCCATGTATGGGGCGCTGTTCTACACCCGCGACAAGAAGGAAGGTTACGGGCAGGTCAACCGCGGTTCCTACTCCAACCCGGAGCTCGATGCGCTGGTCGACAAGGCCGACGCCACGCCCAGCATGGAGGAACGCGACCAGTACCTGCAGGAAGCCTCCAAGCTTCTGTTGAAGGACATCCCGATGATCCCCGTGCATTACGAGCAGGACATCTACGCCAAGCGTGACGGTGTGATGCTCGAGCCGCGCGTGGACAAGTTCATCTGGGCCTATGACATGGACGTGGCCGAGTAAGCCGCAGGCTCCGACCCCGGCGGCCTGAGCTGCCGGGGTCTTTCTTCTCCTTGCCGAAAGACTGTAGCCGCCGATGTTCGGATATCTGCTCAAACGTCTGATCCAGATGACGCTTGTCCTCTGGACCGTCTCCGTGATCGTCTTCTTGATGATGAGTTTCACCGGCGATCCGGTGTTCATGGTCGTGCCGATCGACGCCACCGATGCCGAGATCGCGCAGGCGCGCCGGATCCTCGGGCTCGACCAGTCGCTGCTGGTACAATATGGCCGCTTCATCACGAGCCTCGTGCAGGGCGATTTCGGCAATTCCTACGTCTTCCGCCAGCCCGCGATGACGTTGATTTTGGAGCGTCTGCCCGCCACCGTCGAGATGGTGCTGGTCGCCATGGCGCTGGCGCTTGCGGTGGCCATTCCGCTGGGTGTCTATGCCGGCGCCAACCCGAACTCCCGCATCAGCCGGACGATCATGGCAGGCTCCCTTCTGGGTATCTCGCTGCCCGGCTTCTGGGTCGGCATGGTGCTGATTTTCCTCTTCGCCGTGCATTGGGGAATCTTCCCCTCGTCGGGCCGGGGCGACACCGCCGAGCTTTTCGGGCTGCGCATCAGCCTACTGACCGCCGATGGCTGGCATCACATCATCCTGCCAGCAGTGACGCTCTCGCTCGCCACCATGGCGATTCTACTGCGCATGACCCGCGCGGGCATGATGGAAGTGGGGCGGCAGGACTTTATGAAGTTCGCACGCGCCAAGGGCGCGACCCGCCGCGACGTACTCTACAAACATGGGCTGAAGAACGCGCTCATTCCAGTCATCACCATCTTCGGCCTGCAACTGGGCGATCTCATCGCCTTTGCCACGATCACCGAGACGATCTTTTCCTGGCCCGGCATGGGAAAGCTTTTGATCGACAGCATCTACCGCGCCGACCGCCCGGTGATCGTCGTCTACCTGATGCTGGTCGCGCTGATCTTCGTCATCATTAATTTCCTCGTCGACATCGTCTACACGCTGATCGACCCGCGCATCACGTTGAAATGAGGGCGGTAAGATGACGGCATTCTTTCAATCTGAGTTTTTCTACAACTACCGCCGCAGCTCCTCGGCGATGATCGGCAGCGCGCTGATGGCGTTTTTTGCCCTCGCGGTGCTGCTTGGCCCCTTCATCGTGGCGCAGGACCCCTACGACATCGCGGCGCTAAACCTGATGGACAGCTACAAGCCGCCCGTCTGGCTCGAAGGGGGCGACCCGCAGTTCTGGCTCGGCACCGACGGGCAGGGGCGCGACGTCTGGGCCTCGATCCTCTATGGCGCGCGGATCTCCCTGTTTATCGGGCTGGTGGCCATGGTCGCCTCCTGCGTTATCGGCACGCTTTTGGGTCTGATCGCGGGGTTCTATGGCGGCATTGTCGACAGCGTCATCATGCGCATCGCCGACATCCAGCTTTCTTTCCCCTCGATCCTGATCGCGCTGTTTTTGATGTCCGCCGTGGGTACCGGCATCGACAAGGTGCTGATCGCGCTGACGGCGGTGGGCTGGGTGGTCTATGCCCGGACCGTGCGCGGCTCGACCTTGTCGGAGATCGAGAAGGAATATGTGCAGGCGGCCAAGGTCGCCGGCCTGCCGAACCACAAGATCATTCGCAAACACGTCCTGCCAAACGTGCTGACGCCGCTTATCGTCATCGCCACCATTCAGGTCGGCACCTTCGTGCTGATCGAGGCGTCGCTGTCATTCCTCGGCGTGGGCGTGCCGATCACCCAGCCGTCGCTGGGGCTGCTGATCAAGAACGGTTTTGACGTGCTGTTTTCGGGCCTGTGGTGGACCAGCGTCTTTCCCGGCGTGGCGATCATGATGCTGGTCTTCGGCATCAACCTCTTTGGCGATTTCCTGCGCGACGAACTGAACCCGAGGCTGAAATGATGCGCGACACGGTAAAGCAGAAACTGCTCGAGGTCCGGAACCTCAGAACCCATTTCCACACCTTCGCGGGCACTGTGAAAGCCGTGAACGGCGTCAGCTTCGACATCGCGGCGGGCGAGGTCATGGGCCTTGTTGGCGAGAGCGGCGGCGGCAAGTCGGTTGTTGGGTTCTCCATCCTCGGGCTGATCGATAGCCCCGGCAAGATCGAAGGCGGAGAGATCCTGCTCGACGGCGAAGATCTTGTAAGGGCCGGGGAGGCGCGGCTACGTGAGATCCGGGGGCGCGACATTTCGATGGTGTTCCAAGACCCTATGACTTCGCTCAACCCGCTGCACTCTGTTGGTCGGCAGATGGACGAAGTATTGCGCTTGCACAGCGACCTTGACGCCAAGGCGCGTCATATGGCCTGTGTCGAGATGCTTGAGAGCGTCGGCATCAGCCGCGCGGCGGAGCGGTTGAAAGCCTATCCGCATCAGTTCTCGGGCGGGATGCGCCAGCGCGTAGTGATCGCCATCGCCTTGCTGGCGCGGCCTCGGTTGATCATCGCGGATGAGCCGACGACGGCGCTCGACGTGACGATCCAGAGCCAAATCCTAAAGCTGATGCGTCGCCAGATCGCCGAAAAGGGCGCTTCTATGATCCTCGTCACCCACGATCTCGCCGTAGTGTCGGAGATGGCCGACCACATTACGGTGCTCTACTGCGGCAACGTGGTCGAACGCGGGCGCACCCGCGAACTAATCGAAGCCCCCGCGCATCCCTATACCCGCGGATTGATCGACAGCATCCCCGATCTGTCGAACCGGCACGAACGGCTTAAACAGATCCCCGGCACCGTACCGGACATTCGCAACCTGCCCCGGGGGTGCAACTTCCGCGACCGCTGCCCGCGTGCGGAGGCCATTTGTGCGGAGATTGAACCCGATCTGGTGCCGCAGCGTGGCTCGCTATCGGCGGCCTGCCACTTTCCTCTCAGCCCCGGAGACACCGCATGACCGATGCCCCTGCACCGATGCTCGACGTGCGCAATCTTGAAATGCATTTTTCCTTGGGCGGTTCCGTCCTCGACCGACTGCGCTTTGGCAAGAAGGGCCCTCGGATCGACAAGCCTGTGGTCCGCGCTGTTAACGGGGTGAACTTCACCATCGAACGCGGTGAGATTATGGCGCTCGTGGGCGAGAGCGGCTGTGGCAAGTCTACTGTCGCCAAGACCATTGCACGCATCTACAAACCCACGGGCGGTGAACTGCGCATTGATGGTGAGGACGTGGCCGAGCACGACTTCGCGCAGATGTTGCCCGTCCGCGCAAAGATGCAGATGATCTTCCAGGACCCCTATGCCTCGCTCAACCCCCGCCAGAAAGTGCGCGACATCGTGGCGGAACCGCTGCTGCAGCAGACCAAGACCACCGCCGAACGGCGCGAGGTGCCGAAGAAGATCGAAGCGCTTCTGGCGAAGGTCGGTCTTAATGCCGAACACGCAGGGCGCTATCCACACCAGTTCTCCGGCGGCCAGCGCCAGCGTATCGGCATCGCGCGGGCGCTTTCTGTCACCCCGGGGCTGATTGTCGCGGACGAACCTGTCTCCGCGCTCGACGTCTCGATCCAGGCGCAGATCCTGAACCTTATGAAGGACCTGCGCGACGAGTTCGGTCTTGCCTATCTCTTCATCAGCCATGACCTCTCGGTTGTGCATCACATCGCCGACAAGATCGGCGTCATGTACCTTGGTTTCATGGTCGAGAACGCTCCGCGCGACGTGCTGTTCTTGCGCCCGCGTCATCCCTACACACGCGCCCTTCTCTCGGCCGCACCCAGCATCAAGGAAAATCGGGATAAGGAAGAAATCGAGCTTACGGGCGAGGTGCCTTCAGCGCTGTCGCTGCCCTCGGGATGCTGTTTCCGCACCCGCTGCCCCTTCGCCTGGGACCGCTGCGCTGCCGAACGGCCCGCCCTGCGCGATGTGGGCGACGGCCAAACCGTCGCTTGCCACTTGATTGATGAGCCGGAAAGGGATGTCGCATGACCCTGATCGCACAGGCCCGGCTGGGCCTTCACGACCCGCATGACTGTACCGACGCCAATGACGAGCTGACGGTGCTGCATGCGGTCTACGACACGCTGGTGAAGCGCGACGGGCAGGGGTTCGTCCCCGCGCTGGCGCGGGACTGGGAGGTTTCGGAGGACGCAACAGTATGGTCCTTCACGCTTCAGTCAGACGTGACCTTCCACGACGGTACTCCCTGCGACGCGGAGGCCGTGGCTGCCTCGCTCAATCGCATGGCGCGGGAGGATAAGGGCTATACCTTGGGCGCGCCAGCAGTCTGGCGGCAGTTTCTGGGCGGGGCCAAGCTAGAGGTGTTGGAACCGACGCACCTGCGCGTCACGCTGACCGCGCCGATGGCGGATTTGCTCGACCTTCTGGAGCAAGGCTTCATCGTCGCGCCTTCGGCTTTTCCGGCGCTCGACGCCGGCGATCATAGTGCGCAGGTGGGCGGCGGGCCCTACCGGATCACCGAGGTCACACCCGAGCGCATCAGTGCCGTGCGGGTGGCGGGGCATTTCTCCGGCAGCCCGGCGAATGAGACTGTCACATGGCTGCTGGAAGCTGATGCCGCCAAGCGTCAGGCGATGCTGGCGGAGGGCAGGGTGCAGGTCGCCAATGGCCTCGACTTCGCGGCTTCGCGCAGCCTTGGCACCATGCGGCATGAATTCCTGTCGCCGGTCGCGATCATCTACCTGCTGAATGCCGCACGCGGCCCGCTGGCTGATGCCCGGGTCCGCCGGGCGCTGAGCCTTGCCGTCGACCGCAAAGCCATCATCCAAACAGTGATGCAGGGCGCTGCACGTCCCTTGCGCGGTTTCGTGAGCCCGAACCATTTCGGCGCCGGGACGGGGCAGGGCGCGCAGATGGACCGTGACACCGCCCGCGCTTTGCTGGCTGAGGCGGGGCATGGTGACGGCCTGACGCTCGACGTCGATTGCCCGACGCGCCTGCCGGATGAAGCCGAACGGTTGACTGCCGCCCTTGGGGAACAGCTCAAGGAGGTGGGGATCATCCTCAACGTGCACATCCACCCCGAGCGCGAAGACTACGCCCATATGGTCCGCCGAAAGGAAATCCGCGACCTCTGCGTCTTCGATAGCAGCCCGATGAGCACCTACCGCGTGCTCTACGAGAAGATCGACAGCCGCGTGGCCGGCTCCTGGTGGCAGGGCTATGCCAACCCGCAGATCGAGGCTTTGATCGACAAGGGCCGCGTCATGCCCGACCGCGCCGCCCGCGCGCAGGTCTGGCAAGAGGCCTACCGTCTGCTACAAGAAGATCCTGCGTGGCTCACACTCTACAACCCGCTGCGGGTGATCGGCATCGCGGGGGAGCATCCCGATTTCACCATGCCCGCTGATGGGGTGATCGACGTGACCGCATTACCGCATCTGCCGGAGGTGGCCCATGCAGGCTGATACGCTCCTTACCGGCGGCACGGTCATCACCATGGACCCCGCCCGGCGGGTGATCGAGGCGGGGGCCGTGGCGGTCCGTGACGGCAAGATCGTGGCCATCGGTCGGGCCGCCGAACTCGGCGAACAGGTCGAGACCGCCGAAGTCATCAACTGCACCGGCCATGTCGTCTTTCCGGGGCTCGTGGATGTACATGCCCACGCCGGCCATGGTCTGATCAAGACCATGGGCATGCACGCAGGCGATCGTTGGGAAGCGATCTGCGGCGAGGTCTATACGCAGATCTCGCCCCCCGATTTCTGGCGCGCCGAAGCGCGGCTGGCTGCGCTTGAGCGGCTGCGGTTCGGCGTGACCACCGGCGTATCGCTTTTGGGCGGCGGCGACACGATCATGCGCAGCGACGATCCCGCCTATGCCGCCGCACACTGCGAGGGCGTGCTGGAGGTCGGCACCCGCAGTGTCGTGGCCATTGGTCCTACCCGCGCGCCTCACCCGCTGATCTATGCCGATTGGAAGACCGGCGAACGGCGGCCCTACCCGGTAAGCTTCGAGCAGCAGTTCGACACCGCGAAAACCGTGGCCGAGGACTGGCACGACACCCACGCGGGCCGGATCAACATCGCCATGCTCTACCCCGTGCTGCGCGACGAGCACGAACGCGATATGGTCCCCGAAAATTACGCCGCCGCCTGCGCGCAGACCCAAGCCGTGCAGGCCCATGCCCGCGACGAGGGGCTGGTGTTTACGCAAGACGGCCACTGGCGCGGCTCGATCCGGCGGGCACAGGAACTGGGGACACTGGGACCGAACGCGCTGCTGTCGCATTGCATCGACCTGCATGACGACGAGATGGCCGCGGTCGCCGAAACAGGCACTAAGATCGCGCATAACCCTTCGGCCAATGCCTCGATCTCGGGGCGTTGCCCGGCGGTGGAGATGATGGACATGGGCGTTTGCGTCGGTCTCGGCTCGGACGCCACGGCGCCGGACCGCTCGGGCGACATGTTCCGGCACATGCAGCAGGCGATGCATTACCACCGGCGCCATTTCCGTGACGCCGACGTGCTGCCGATCGGCAAGGTGCTGGCCATGTGCACCATCGACGCGGCGCGCGCGATCGGGATGGAGGACCGCATCGGCTCGCTTGAGGTCGGTAAACAGGCCGATATCGTGACCATGGACCTCGCCCGTCCGCATCTTCAGCCCGGCAACATGGCGGTGCACCGGATGGTCTGCTTTGCCAACGGCAACGACGTGAGCAACGTGATGGTGGGCGGCGAAATGGTACTGCGCGACGCCCGCGCGACACGGCTCGACGAGGGTGCGGTGCTGCGCGAGGCAACCCCGCAGGCGGAGCTCATGATCGCCCGCCTCAGCGGCGCGGCGGACCTCGAATTGCCCGCGGATTTCTGGGGCAGCGCGCACCACGGCACGGAAGGCCAAGCATGACCATCTACATCGTCAATCCTAACAGCAGTCAGCATGTGACCGACGGCATCGACCACGCCGTTGACCCGATGCGCGCGGCCTCCCCGGTGCCGATCGTGGCGCGGACGCTGGCCGAAGGCCCCCCGGGGATCGAGACGCAGGCCCATGTCGACGGCGTGGTCGGCCCGATGCTGGCGCATTGCGGGGCCCTCGAGGATCAGGCGAGCGCCTTTGTCGTCGCCTGTTTCTCTGACCCCGGTCTGGCTGCCCTGCGCGAACAATCGGCGCAGCCCGTCCTGGGCATCGCGGAAGCGGCGGTGCTGACGGCGATGACGCTAGGCCAGCGCTTCGGCATCATCTCGATCCTGCGGCGTTCGATCCCGCGCCACATGCGCTACCTTGGCGCCATGGGGGTGATGGACCGGCTTGCGGGCGACGAACCACTGGAACTGGGCGTGCTGGAATTGGCCGACGAGAGCCGCACCTTCGAGCGGTTGAAGACCGTCGGCACCTCGCTGCGCGACGACGCGGGGGCGGATGTCTTGATCCTCGGTTGCGCCGGGATGACCGCCTTTCGCGGTGAGCTTGAAACAACCCTCGGCGTGCCCGTCATCGAGCCCTGTCAGGCGGCCACCGCCATGGCGATTGGCCGGGTCGCCCTGCAACACACAAGGTAGGAGAAAACATGTCCGCACTCACAGCAGAGGCGAAAGGCGTCTTTGTCATCGCCGTGACCCCCTTTCACCCCGATGGCCGCATCGACATGGAAAGCTGCGACCGCATGGTCGACTTCTATCTCGAGGTGGGGGCCACGGGTCTGACGGTCCTGGGTATGATGGGCGAGGCCCCGAAGCTCACGGTCGAGGAATCGCAGGAGGTCGTTGCCCGCATCCTGAAACGTGTCGATGGCCGTGTGCCGGTCGTCGTGGGCGTTTCGGCCCCCGGTTTCGCGCAGATCGACACGCTGACGCGCGCGGTGATGGAGTTGGGCGCCGCCGGTGTCATGGTGGCCCCGCCGGGAAGCCTGCGCACCGACGATCAGATCGTGAACTACTACCGGCAGGTGGCCGAGGTGCTGGGCGACGTGTCCTTTGTGCTGCAGGACTTCCCGCTCGTGACCGGCGTGCAGATCGCACCATCGGTGATCGCCCGGATTGTCAATGATCTGCCCACCTGCGTCTGCCTGAAGCACGAGGATTGGCCGGGCCTGGAGAAGATCTCCGCTCTGCGGGCCGAGGGCATGCTGGAGCGCCCACTGTCGATCCTTTGCGGCAACGGTGGGCTGTTCCTGCCCGAGGAGATGGGCCGCGGCGCTGACGGCGCGATGACCGGCTTCGCCTATCCGGAGATGATGATGCAGGTGGTCGATCTGTGCAGCCGTGGCGAGACCGCTCGCGCGCAAGACATCTTCGACGCCTACCTGCCGCTGGCACGTTTCGAGCAGCAGCCGGGCCTGGGACTGGCGATCCGCAAATACACGCTCGCGAAACGCGGCATCATCGCCCATGACGCGCAGCGCCGTCCCGGTGCCGCGCTGAGCGAAGCCACCCGCGCCGAGGTCGACCGGCTGATCGCGCGACAGGAAAAACGATTGAAGGAATTGAACTGATGGATCTCGAACTGAACGGCAAACGCGCGCTCGTACTGGGGGCCAGCCGGGGCCTCGGCATGGCGATCGCCAAGTCTCTGGCCGCCGAGGGCGCCACCGTCTTTGCCGCCGCGCGCAGCCGCGACAAGATCGCCGACTGGGCGAAAGACATTGAGAACGTCCACCCCGTTGAATGCGACCTGTCGGACCTTTCCCAAGTCGACGCGCTGGCCGATCAGCTGCTGTCGCACGGTGGCGCGGACATCATTGTCAACAACGGCGGCGGCCCGCCCCCCGGCACCGCGCAAGCGGCCGAGCGCGGTCAGTGGCTTGCGCATTTCGAGGCGATGGCGGCGAACCTCTTTCACCTCAACACGCGGCTTCTGCCCGAGATGAAGGCCCGCGGCTGGGGCCGGATCATCTCGATCACTTCCTCGGGCGTGGAACAGCCGATTCCGAACCTCGCGCTCAGCAACGGCATCCGCTCGGCGGTTGTGGGCTGGTCGAAGACGCTGGCCAATGAGGTCGCCGGCGACGGCATCACCGTCAACGTGGTCATGCCAGGGCGCATCCACACGCAGCGGGTCGATGAGCTCGACGCCGCTGCCGCCAAGCGTACCGACAGCGCCGTGGCCGAGGTGGCCGCCAGGTCCCGCGCCACGATCCCGGCGGGCCGCTACGGCAAGCCCGAGGAATTCGCCGACGTGGTGACCTTCCTCGCATCGGCCCGCGCGGGATACGTCACCGGGTCGCGCATCCGCATCGACGGCGGCGCGATCAGGGGAATTTGATCCGAGTTGGTCAGCCTACCTCCCAAGGCAATAGAATCTGGTTGTCTCATTCTGGTTCTATTTCTGCTGTACGTCTTGCGCGGTAGGCTGTTAGATGGTTGTCGCGTGCAATTTTCAGCATGTTTTCAAAGGCGCGCCAGTTGTTAGTAGATATACTTCCGCGTGTGACGGCTCTGACCTCATCTCCAATACCTGCTAAATCACCTAAAAGCGGCAGAGCTTTGTCGGTTACCTGAACCATTCTGATGCGCCTATCATTTGGGTTGGTGCTTCGACATACCAACCCCAACCCTTCAAGGTTTTGCAAAACCCTTGTAACGCTCATTGCGCCAAAGCCACTCAGATCGGCTAGATCGTTTTGGCTCAAAGGCCCGAAGCGTGCAATATTTGCCAATGTCCTTGCCTCGCCAGGGGTGATGCCGAGTGCTGCATCGCTTACTCTGTGCTCGAATTCAGCTCGTAGCATGCGGCCGATATCGAGAAGTAGGAAGAAGGAGGTATCGGAATCTATAGGTTGATGCATTTGTCGCCCTTTATTGTTGAAGCTACTCGCTTGGCCCAAGTTTTTCCGGTCTTACTGTAAAGGGGCTCCTCAGCCAATCCGAGGTCGACCAGTTGTATATTGTGCGCTCGCTTGATTGCGAAACCAGGTAAAGTTCTGAGAGGAAACGTCTGTAGAAGCTCTCGCTAATTGATCAACAAGAGATGGCTTTGTTGATGTAAATCGTGTGCCACGATATGAGAGAGAGACTTGATTGTCGAACATTCAAGTTTATTGAAGCTGCCAAGTCTGTTGGGCGTGGTCTGATTATTACGCTGGGCCGCCAATATCACATAATTAATCTTATAGGATTATCTATTGTAGCCGGGTGGATTCACAAACGAAGTGCAAATTCTGTTCGAATACAGAGAGTTGTATGAAGAATGGGAACCCACTACTGTCACCTGAAGCTGGACGAACGTCGCAAGCTTGCAAAGTGGCTTGAAGCCAAAATGCCGATTTCAGAGATCGCGGATCGACTGGGTCGCGACCCGTCCACGATCTACCGAGACATTAAGCGTAATCGGTACACGGACAACGAACTGCTTGAGCTAAATGGGTATCACGCGCTCGTCGCTCAGGACAAATATGAGCAGCGCCGTGCGATCCATCGCAAGATGATCATCCACCCTGATTTGAAAGCCGCTATCGAAAACCGCCTGAAGGCTGGCTGGTCGCCCGAACAGATAGCCGGCAGGATGCGGCTCGAACGGCACCCGATCCGCGTGAGTCACGAGACGATCTATCGCTTTGGGCGCGCGCTACCCTCAAGCGCGACTCTTGTTAGAAAACAGTAGTTTATCTAATGAGAGGAATCGGTATGGGAGCCGTTTACGACCAACTGAGTATCACAGAACGACGCAAGATAGAACGCTGGAGACACGCTAAGGTCCCAGTTGATGAGATGGCGCGCGTTCTGAAGCGCTGCAGATCAACGATATTTCGCGAGCTAAAGCGCAACCATTTTTCGGACGAAAGCATGCCGGGTTGCGATGGCTATTACGGTGCCGCTGCTCACCTGATGCAAGCGGAACGTCGTGCTCGAGAGCGCAAACTGATCAAACATCCTGAGCTTCGCAAGTGCGTGATCGAGCGTATCAAGAACGGCTGGACACCAGAGCAGATCAGTAACCGTATGATTCACGAACGCGCTCCTCTCAGGGTCTGTCAGGAAACCATCTATCGTTACATCTACTCCAAGGAAGGTCAGCGCGAAGACCTGTGGTGGTATCTACCGACCCACCGTGTCGCCCGCAGACCACGTCGCACCAGAAGGCGCAGAGAACCCAAATTCCACCGCGATGTCAGCATTCTGTTCCGACCCGATGATGTCGCTCATCGCCGTCAGTTCGGTCATTGGGAAGCTGATTTGATGCTGTTTAAACAAAAGCTTGGCCAGTCCAACGTTACCTCACTGGTTGAGCGCGTCAGCCGCTTCACTGTGATCCTGAAAAACCCGAACAAGCGCACCAAGCCGGTCATGGCCAAGATCATGAGCGCCATCAAAGACCTCCCCCTCGTCGCCCGTCGGTCCATCACTTTTGACCGCGGAACCGAGTTTGTCAGTTGGCCCCACCTGCAAGCCGAGATCGGAACCCAGACGTGGTTCTGCGACCCCTCCAGCCCCTGGCAGAAAGGCACAGTCGAGAACACTAACCGACGCCTTCGAAGGTGGTTGCCCCGCAAACGCGATATCCGGCAATGCACAGATCACGATATGAAGGTGATCTGTGATCGCCTCAACAATACGCCGCGCAAGTGCCTTGGATGGAAAACGCCAGCTGAGGTCTTCCGCGAAAAGATGTTGGAGGAAATGCGATGACGCCCCTACCCTGATCCCAACATGAGTCGCAGTTCAGGTATCGCTCACATTGCGATAGTATATTATCGTATATATGCTGGACTCCTCTCACGGAGGTTCCGCAGCATGCACTATCTGATCAAGAAGCTCCTCCCCTCGGTTGCAGTCGCTTTCACCGTGACTGGTCTTTCGCTACCAATGTCCGCCCGAGCGCAGACATACCCGATCGACTGCGCGATCCTCTTGTGTCTGTCTGGCGGCTGGCCCGCTTCCGTCCCTTGCGCCCGAGCTCGCGCCGAATTCATCAGGCGTATCACGCCTTGGCCAGTGGAACCGCCGCTGCAAATCTGGCGCTGTCCCATGGGCGCCTCCTATGAGGGCGATCGGCCACCAAACAACGCTGGCCGTATCTTTGAAGCCTTGTACCGGCCCGACAGCCGTCGACCGCTCCAATCCTTGCCAAGAGACAAATTCGTTCCCGCCGACCAGGCCCTCCGGCTCGTTCAAGATCGGGCGGACATCGATATCAGCGGACCTGAGTTCAATTTCGTACGATCCATCCGTGTCTTTGATGTTCGTTACGCGCGGCAATACGAAGCAGGAAGCGAAGGAGACTGCGAACGCTACGCCACTGTAGTCCTCGGCACTTATGGAACCCAAGGCGATTTCTCATGGCAGCGATCTTCTATAACTGCCCTGCCTGAGGCCCATGTGGGACTTGAACGTTGGGGCCAGAATTGCCCGGGTATCTATCACCGATCTGTCTTCGTCGATTGGCGTGACTATGATGGCAACTACGACTTCGAACAGGTGAACTACTAGCGCTGGCAAAGACAGCTTTGCCATCATGCTGCGAGAATTTGAGCGTGCTGAGTTGCTCAAATACCGGCTTTTCGCTGCTTTCGGTGCGCATGTCCGGAGAGCGGACGAAGGGGCCGTTCAGAGGTCTGAATTCAACGGCCTCTTCAGATACCGACCTTTCACTGATTTCTTACGAATCTAAACAGTAAGTATGGCTCGGGTCTGCGAAGCCGCGGCCAAGCCTCCCCCATCGTTCGGCATTGTGATCGGCGACGGTTTGCTTCATATCAGCGGTTGCTGATACCTTATTCCTTCCAAGCATTGATGGCAGGCTATGAGTTCGAAGGATAACCAAGAAAAGCGGCGCCGGAGCGGACGGCCGCTCATGATTTTGCCTATTCTTCTGTTTGGGTTGCTGGGCGTAGTCTTCTACTGGGGCCTCTGGAACAACGACGACCGGTTGCCCTCGACGCTGATCGGAAGACCAATCCCGGAATTCGCGCTCCCGCCCATCGAAGGGCGGCAGGACGGCCTAGGCTCGGCGAACCTGCAAGACCAGGTTTCTCTCGTCAACGTCTGGGCGTCGTGGTGCGTCCCCTGCCGCACGGAGAACCCGCTTCTCGTCGATCTTGCCGAAGCGGGCACCGTTCCGATCTACGGTATCAACTACAAGGACGATGCCGAGGAGGCGCTGGGTTTCCTCGAAGAGCTCGGCGATCCCTTCACCCGCATCGGCGCGGACCGATCAGGCCGCGTTGCGATAGACTGGGGCGTCTATGGAGTGCCGGAAACATACATAATCGACGCCGAGGGGCGCATTGCATACAAGCATGTCGGCCCCTTTGATCAGGCCTCGCTTGAGGAGGACATTCTGCCGGTCGTGCGCCGGTTGCAGGCTGAGAGCGACCCGTGAGGCGACGTGACGTCCTTGCCGGAGTCTTGGCGCTTGCGGCAAGCCCTGCCTCCGCCCGACCACCGATCCCTAATCACGGGACTCCGCGTGATCTCCTGTCGCCGCCTTTCGTGGATGGAGATGGACGGGATCTGACGCTGGCGGACTTCGAGGGACGTGTCGTGCTTCTGAACATTTGGGCGACTTGGTGCCCGCCTTGTCGCGAGGAGATGCCGACGCTCGACGCGCTGCAAGCGCGCCTCGGCGGATCGGATTTTCATGTTCTGCCGCTGTCGATCGATCGGGCCGGTCTCGAACCTGTGCGCCGCTTCTACCGAGAGACCGGCATTCGCAACCTCGATCTCTATATCGCGGAGGATACGCGCGCGATGCTGGCCTTGGCCGTGGTGGGTCTGCCGACAACGATTCTGATCGACCGCATTGGGCGCGAGCGGGGGCGCCTCGCAGGCCCGGCCGAATGGAACAGCCCCGAAGCCGTTGCGCAGATAAGCGCTCTTATTGACGAACGTAAGCAATAGGACATGGAAAAGCACGACGACCGCGCCAGCCGTTCCGCTCCGTGCGCACACGTGGTGGCGGTCTACCGATCAGTTTGGAGATGTGGATTTGATTGAACTTTCCGTTCTTGGACTAATGGCGGCATTGCTGGCCGGTGCCGTTTCCTTTCTGTCGCCCTGCGTGCTGCCGCTCGTGCCCGGCTACGTATCCTACGTTGCCGGACGTACGGTCACCGGCAGTGCAGCGCCTTCGAAGGGGCGGGCCGTCTGGCTCAGCTTCTGTTTCGTCCTTGGCTTCTCCACGATATTCATCGCGCTTGGGGCCTCTGCCACCGCGCTCGGTCAGACGCTGCTGCAGTGGCGCTACGAACTCAACCTCGTCGGCGGCGCGATCGTGATCCTGTTCGGTCTGTTCATGATCGGGGCAGCGCGCCTGTCGGCCATGGAGCGCGACCTGCGTTTCCATCTCGACCTGCCGGGCGGGCAACCGGTCGCCTCCTACGTGCTCGGACTCGCCTTCGGTTTCGGCTGGACACCGTGCATCGGGCCGATCCTCGGTGCCATCCTAACCGCCAGCGCGACAAGCGCGACGATTGGCGAGGGCGTCGCATTGCTTGCCGTCTACTCGGCCGGCCTTGGGATCCCGTTTCTGGTCGTCGCGGGGTTCACCGACAGTATTGCCGGCAGGCTGCGCGGCATCGGTCGTTGGGGTCGCCGCCTGCATCAGGCTGCGGGCGGCGTCATGATCCTGATGGGCCTGGCGATGATGACCGGGCGGTTGAGCGCACTGGCCTACTGGCTGCTGGACACCTTCCCTGTCCTTGCGCGGATCGGGTGAACAGATGCGACTGTACGAGAAACATATCCTCCCTCGGCTGACGCATCTGGCGATGGGCCAGGATCAACTTCTTCCCTACCGGCGCCGCGCCATCTCCGGCCTGCATGGGCGTGTGCTGGAGATCGGAATCGGCTCGGGCCTGAACATTGCGCTCTACCCCGAGGCCGTGCGCCAGATCATCGGTATTGATCCGTCGCCCGAACTCCTCTCTCGGGCCGCGCAAACCTCCCATGGACTGATGCCCGCGGCCGAGATGATCGAGGGCGTGGCCGAAGCATTGCCGCTCGAAGATCGCAGCGTCGATTGCGTCGTCGCCACCTGGACACTCTGCAGCGTTTCGGAACCGGAGAAGGCTCTCGCCGAGATCCGGCGCGTTCTCAAGCCGGATGGCGTCTTCCGCTTCGTCGAGCATGGCCTGGCGCCCGGACCCCGTATCCGGCGCTGGCAACGCTGGCTGACGCCTGTCTGGAAACACTGCGCCGGGAACTGCCATCTTGACCGCCCGACGGCCGACTTGATCGAGACAAGCGGCTTCCGCATGGAGCGGCTCAACACCGGTTACGCGACAGGTCCGAAGCCCTTGGTTTTCATGTATGAGGGACAAGCTCGCCTCTACTGAGGAAGCTTGGAAACAGGACAATCTCGGCTTTCGATCCGTGGCGCAACTGATGGCAAGGTAGCCAATTCTCGCCTCGAACTTTCGCCGAAAATTTTGCGGTGATGAGATGTTATGAGCAGTCATCAAGATAACCGGCAGGCCAATCTGACGCGCGGCATCCGGGTCGAGATCGCCAGCCTCGTCTACAACATCATCGAGGTCGTCGTATCCGTCACCGTGGGACTTCTGACCGGCAGCGCAGCGCTGGTGAGTTGGGGCCTCGACAGTACGGTCGAGGCCACCTCGGCTGCGACTCTGATCTGGCGCTTGAAGAGTGAGGTGGACGGTGCCGACAAGCGCACGGTCCTGCACCGCAAGAAGGTCGCGCTCTACGTGGTTGCCTGTGCCTTCTGGATCGTCGTCGCGGCGATCCTCTACGAGGCGGTCTCCGCCTTCATTTCGCAGAAGGCGCCGGGCTTCAACTGGTGGGGTATCGCGATTCTGGGTGCTTCGCTCGTGGCCAACCCGTTCCTCGCCTGGGGCAAGTATCGCTACGGCAAGCGGCTCGATGCGCCCGCCCTGAAGTACGATGCCAAGGACACCATGATCTGCCAGTATCAGACGATCGTGGTGTTGGCCGGGATCGGTCTGACGCAATGGATGGGCTGGTGGTGGGCCGACCCGGTGGCGGCGCTTCTGATCGTGCCCTACGTTGCATGGGAGGCGTTCGAGGCCACGAAGGATGCGCGGTCGGTCGATCCGGACGAGGGCGAAGCTACTGCCGAGGCCTGACGTTACGCATGATGAACCGAGATTTGGGCATGGGCGGCAGTTCTCCGGTTTCCAGATCCAGATCCTGATCCGGCACTTCGTAGTCGATGGCGTTCACGAAGAAACTGCAAAACGCCTTCATCTGGCTGATCGCGATCCACTCGCCCGGACAACGGTGGTTCCTGTGGTGATCGCCACCGCCCTGCGGAATGAACTCGTAGGGAGTGACCTCCCGATCGTGAAACCGCTCGGGCCGGAACTCTTGCGGCGCGTCCCACGAACGAGCGTCGGTATTCGTGCCGTAGAGGTCGAGCAGAACCCTGTACCCTTTGGGAAAGCGATGTCCGCGCCACTCGAAATCGCTCTTCACCCGTGCCGCAACCGCGGGAAAGAACGGATACAGACGGCGGACCTCTTGCACGAAAGGTTCGAGCTGTCCCTCGTCGTCCTTCAGCTTTTGCCGCCACTCGGGATGCCGATGTAAAGCATGCGCCGCCTGAACTATGAACACGGATACCGCGACGGTCGGGCGCAGGACATTCAACAGCTCTACGGCGGCCACCCTGGGGGTCAACAACTCCCCATCGAGATCGCGCCATGTCGCGATGATATGAAGGGCACTTTCCTGCGTCGGCTGAAGCTCACCATCGCGGACCTGTTGGATTAGCCGTGCTGCCCATTTTTCCAGGCGGTGGCGCGCCAGACGCGCGCGCCAGTGTTTGGGGCCAAGGGCCCCGGCGTCCTGAAAAAGCGCTGTAAGCTGCGCCGTTCGGGTCGCCACCTCAGCTTCATTAAGCGGCACCCCGGCCCAGGCGCAGGCAGCTCTTGTGAGCATTTCGCGCACTTCGTCATAGAGGACGACCTCGTTCCTCGCCTCCCAGTCCGGCGCATAGTTGTCCAACATGTGAAGCGACGTGCCCTCAAGCGCGGCGATCCGCTCGGTCCCCATGAGTGACATGAACATCTTCTTGCGGTGCTGGTGGGCAGCGCCGTCCAATCCCTGAACGCCGCCTTCTCCCAGCAGGGACTTCTGTATGCGGCCTGGCATCGAGCCTGCGCGGATCAGCCGGTCTTCCCGATAGAAGGCTTCTGCCGTCGCCGCGCCGGTCATGCAGATCGTCTCTTGAAGGAGGATGCGGGTTTCGAACAGGTCTGTGTCGAGTGCGCGGCAGGTCTCCGAAATGAACCCATATGGGTTGCGCAGCAGGGCAAGTGTGCTGTCAAAGCCTTTCGCAGATGGTATGCCGAACATGGGTTACACCCCCGTTGTGTTTTCCTTGCGTTGACCCTGACCAGGCTTGTCCGTCGCAGAGCGGAAGCTGTCCCAGAACAGTAGGGCCGCGCCGCAGAAAATCGCCACATCCGCAAGATTGAAGGACGGCCAGTGGTATGTTCCGTAATGGAAATCCAGAAAGTCTGGGACGGCCTGATAACGCAGCCGGTCGAGGACATTGCCGAGTGCGCCGCCGATGATCAGACCGAGAGCGGCAGCCGTCAGCCTGTCCGGCGCGCGCCACAACCAGATCAGCAGCCATAACACGATCACGCCAGCAAGCGCGATGAGACCCCACCAAGGCACGATCCCGCCCAGCATACCGAAGCTGACTCCATCGTTCAGAACCCGCACGAGATTGAGAAAGGGTAGAACCTCGACGCCGCCCTCAAGCGCAGGTGTGTTCAGGGCAAGCGCCTTGGTGCCCTGATCGAGGGCGAACGCCGAGATGGCGCAAACTCCGCCTAGAACGCGGCTGTTCATGCAGTCGTCTTCAGATCGGCCCGCGCATCGCGAATGATCGCCCAGGACGAGTGCAGGAATAGCCCGGCGATACCGAAGGCAACGATAAGGTCGGGCCACGCGCTGCCCAGCCAGGCCACAAGACCGGCGGCAACGACAACCGCCGCATTGCCGATGGCGTCGTTGCGAGAGAAAAGCCAGACGGCCCGCATGTTCGCGTCGCCCTTGCGGAACGGCAGCAGCGGCAGAACGGAGATGACGTTGACGACAAGGGCAATCATGCCAAGCAGGCCCATGAGACCCGCATCCGGCGTCGTCCGTTCGAAGACCCGGACGATGGTCGTGCCGAGGACGCCGAGACCGAGGAGCCCGAGGAAGATGCCCTGGATCAAGGCCGACCGTGCCCGCCAGGCGAGGCTCCAGCCGATGGCCAGCAGGCCAAGGAAGGTGATCGCGCCGTCGCCGATGAAATCGAGCGCATCGGCCTTCACGGCCTGTGACCCGGCGATGAACCCG
>Ga0209345_10001164_pt1 | contig 32062 bp, 30 predicted proteins | sample Cruoilmetagenom7_FD_187294 | JGI IMG/M metagenome (GOLD analysis project Ga0209345, IMG submission 187294) | Oil polluted marine microbial communities from Coal Oil Point, Santa Barbara, California, USA - Sample 7 (SPAdes) (version 2) | ecosystem: Environmental > Aquatic > Marine > Oil seeps ...
ATTAAAGTGGTGACGCCGTAGTTTATTGGGGGCCTGAAAATTGGCGACGTCAGTAAACGTTGCCTGTCCGCGCAGAGCCCACTTGGCAAAATTTTTGCAGCGCATCGGACCGCTGTACCAGTTTTTCCTTGCCATATAGGCAGCGCTTCATCCATGTAGATTTTAGGGTGGGCGATGGCGTCGCCAGCATGCGAGTGCAAACCCTGTCTCACCATCCTGAACGCCGGGACTTTTCTTTGCCGCTAATGCGGTCGAGGGAGACCGGCTCCTTCGTGTGCATTTCGGTAAGCCGATGAAGGAGCCATGCTATGGAACGTCCAGAATTTTATCGTTTCCATCAGGGGGAGAAAACGCTTCCCTTTGAATCTCAAGAATATGAAAACCGTCTGACAAAGCTTCGTTCAGATATGGCGGAAAACGGCATCGATGTTTGCGTATTCACCTCGATGCACAACATCGCATATTATTCGGGTTTTCTGTATTGTGCATTCGGCCGTCCCTACGCGTTGGTGGTCACTCCCACGGATGCGGTGACAATCAGTGCAGGCATTGATGCCGCACAGCCGTGGCGGCGCAGCCATGGGGACAATATCACCTACACGGATTGGCAGCGAAACAACTATTGGCGTGCCATTTTGTCGGTGACCGGAACGGGGCAGGCGATCGGATTCGAAGCAGATCACCTGACGCTTGCACAAAAATCATTGCTAGATACCTTCCTGTCTCCGAAAACGACAACCGATGTTGCCCCTATCACGATGCGGCAACGGATGCATAAATCAGACGCCGAAATTGATCTCATCCGAGCTTGCGCCCAAGTGGCCGATGTCGGCGGATATGCCGTGAGAGATGCAGTCAAGGCAGGCACCCGTGAGATTGACGTGGCCATGGCTGGACGTGACGCAATGGAGCGGGAAATCGCAAACCGCTTCCCCGACGCTGAATATCGCGACACGTGGGTTTGGTTTCAGTCCGGCATCAATACGGATGGCGCTCACAACCCCGTCACATCGCGGACCCTACAATCCGGCGACATCCTAAGCCTGAACACCTTCCCGATGATTAGCGGATATTACACCGCGCTGGAGCGCACGATGTTTGTCGAAACCGTTGACGCCGATAGCTTGAAGTTATGGGAGGCGAATGTCGCAGCCCATGAATTGGGCATGAGCCTATTGAGGCCCGGCGTCAGCTGCGCGGCTGTAACCGAGCAGATCAACGCCTTCTTTGCGGAGCGCGATCTGCTGCAATACCGCACATTTGGGTATGGGCATTCGTTCGGTATCCTATCGCACTATTACGGACGCGAAGCAGGTTTGGAGCTGCGCGAAGACATTGATACGGTACTGGAAGCAGGCATGGTCATTTCGATGGAGCCGATGTTGACCGTGCCAGAGGGCAAGGCAGGCGCGGGCGGCTACCGCGAACATGACATTCTGGTCATCACCGAAGATGGAAGCAATAACATCACGGGTTATCCTTACGGGCCGGATTTCAACGTAATTTCCTGAAGATAAGGACGCGGGAGGGGGCGGCGCTTTCTCCCGCGGTTTTGAAAGCGGACACTGACCATCCAATCACCGATAGCGAAGTTGGTTCGCATAGCAGACCAACATGATTTGCGGAGTTGCCTGTGGTTTGACGAATTTCGGTGAAGAATCTTCGTAGTGGTGTCCCCCAGACATGAAAAAACCGCGCTCTGCAAAGAGGCGCGGTTTAATCGGGTCTGATTGTCGAGGCGTCGCTTAGCGGCGCAGGCCCAGACGTTTGATCAGGTCTTGGTAACGTGCATCGTCTTTGGACTTAACATAGTCCAGAAGCTTACGGCGCGTTGCGACCATTTTCAGCAAGCCACGGCGGCCGTGGTTGTCTTTTTTATGCGTTTTGAAGTGCTCGGTCAGCGTTGCGATGCGTGAGCTGAGAACAGCAACCTGCACTTCTGGGGAACCGGTATCGCCTTCTTTGGCGCCGAATTCGCTCATGATGCGGGCTTTTTCTTCTTTCGTAATCGACATCGGGGTCTCCTTGTCAAAAGGTTAAAAGGGATGGCGCAGGCCGGGATGTCGTCCAGCTCAGGCCCATGGAGGAATCGCAGGAACTTGCCTGCGATGGGGGCGTATAGGCGTGTTTTCAGAAATTGGCAAAGGCTTATTGCGCCTATATCATCGAAAGCGGTTTGATTAACCTGCGGCTAGGCCCACCTGAGTGGCCGTGCTGAGAGGGATCAGAGCGATATCGCCTGGCATTAGGTCCGTGCCATTGACGGTTGCAATGACTGACCCGTCCATCAACACAAGGGTCTGATCAGATGCATCGGGATCGGCTGATAGGGTTACCCGCGGCTCAACACTATCTGCGGCACTATCATCCCAAATCAGCACAATGCTGTCGTCCTCGACGGCATAGTCCATGATATGGGCCGCTTCACTGTCGGCTATCCAGCTGCCCAGCACGATCTCATCAGCGCCCTCACCGCTGGTAATGATATCTCCGGCTCCGGCAAGGATACTGTCATCTCCACCGCCGCCATTCAGAAAATCACTGGTGGCGTCATCATGAGCTATAGCATCGTCCATAATTCCGCTGAGCATGTCATTACCCCAGCCGCCAAACATGACATCCGCACCTGCGCCGCCGATCAGCGTATCATCGTCCAGCCCGCCTTGTAGGGTGTCATCCCCTTCGTTGCCATGAAGGAGGTCATTATCAGCCGACCCTTGCAGCGCGTCATTACCAGCTGCGCCAACGAGCGTATCTCTGGCGTTATGTCCGAATAGGGCGTCATCATCGCTGCCGCCGTACATATCATCGCTGCCATCGTTCCCGTGCAAGGTATCCGATCCCTCGTTCCCGCGTAGCGTATCGTCGCCTGCTTCGCCGCGCAGCTCATCGTTGCCAACTCCGCCGTTGAGTTCATCGGCGCCTTCCAAGCCGCGCATCCGGTCGTCGCCGTCTGTGCCTTCAAGCCGGTCGTCGCTGTCCGTCCCGTCGGTGAGCGTTACCTGGTGTTCTGCTGACAGAACGAGGGGTGGCAAAATAGCGCCGTCATCTCCGCCACGCGGATCGTAAGCTGGCTCAAACGGGTCATCAGGAGTGATTGCTTCATCCGAACTGACAGTGTCGCTGGCTGATAACGCATCGTTGGAGGGAGGATTGGTAGAGGGTTCCGGTTGGTCGTCCCCATCATCAGCCATGGCATACGGATCAACGAAGGCAACTGTGCCAACTGCCATAACGCCCATTAATCCAGCTAACCAAAGCATACCGATAATTCCATAAATAGATGGGACCGCCCCCTTGCAATAAGCACAGGTTCGGTGTGAGTCGTCAAAAGAGTACGAGAAAAAAGGTTAATGTCGCGTGTCGTCGCGTTTCATCAATCGTTGCTTGTCCAAACCTGAGGTGTGGCACTGTAGGGAAGGTATAGCGGGTGGCGAGGGTGACCGGCCTTTGTCAGGCCAAGATGATGCAACGTGTTCCCCTGCGTGCGCAGGCGCTGCGCCACGACTGGACCCTGATTGCGGTGCTCGGCGTGCACGCCCCATGCGGCAATGACTGTATCCGCCCACTTGGCGGCTTCATCCAGCGCACGTGCATTGTCCGGTCCCTCCGGATCTGCTGCCGCGCGCATGTCACGTGGATCAGTGGCGCGCAGCGCAAAAATGTTAACTGCACAAAATCCGCCAAATCCCAAAATCCGGGCGCGCTGTTCGCAACGATGAATGGTTGGATCGTTCTGCACCTCTGTCGCGGTGGAGGGGTTAAGCATGATGAAGGTCACGCGCGGGCCTGCTACATCCCAAATCCGCGTCAGGCTGTAGCGGTAGCGTTCGCAGTCGGAATACACCGCCGTTGACGGCGCATCCCCTTTGATATGGCTGCGGGTAATCATTCGCCGGTGTTAAATACACGCGAAGGATGCAGTTCTCCTGATTTGAAGGTGCCTACGGCCACGGCATGCCCCTCGTGAGAAGCCCAGCATTCATCACCGTATTCCACATCTTTCGCGAAGACCATGCCGGGGTTGCCGTTGCGCAGCTTGATAGCCCCTTCGCTGCTTGCCGTAACCTCCGGCAATTCCTGTAGTCCCATCTCAAGTGGTCCAAGGAAGGCGTCGAGGTCGGGTGTTTTAGCAAGTTCTTCAATCTGCGCCAGCGTTACGGCGTTGTCGACATCAAATGGGCCGGACCATGTGCGGCGCAGCTCTCTGACGTGTCCTTTACAGCCCAGAACATCACCAAGGTCCCGCGCGATCGAGCGGACATAGCCACCCTTGCCACACACCATTTCAAGCGTGACGTGATCGGCATCGGGCCGATCCAGCATGATCAGGCTTTCCACAAATAGCGGGCGGGCCGCGATTTCCATAGCTTCGCCTTCGCGCGCCCGCTTATAGGCGCGCTGCCCGTCGATTTTCACAGCAGAGAACTGTGGTGGAACCTGTTCGATATCGCCGACAAAGCGGTGCAATGCCTCTTTGATCATGGCGTCATCCGGCCGCAGGTCGGACGTGGCGATGACCTCACCTTCTGCGTCATCTGTATTGGTTGAAATACCCAGACGCACAGTGAACACATACGCCTTCATGGCATCTGTGATGTAGGGCACTGTCTTTGTCGCTTCGCCCAATGCGATGGCCAAGACGCCCGTTGCATCAGGGTCCAATGTACCGGCGTGGCCTGCCTTGCGCGCGTCAAATGCCCACCGAACTTTGTTTACGACCGCCGTTGACGTGGGGCCAGCGGGTTTGTCGATCACAACCCAGCCGGAGATATCGCGCCCTTTGCGTTTGCGTGCCATGTGCTGTCCTCGATAAATGTTGTTGCGCGCCCTTTTGCAGATTGCGGGCGCAGGTGCAACGGTGTCGCCTCGTCCGATGCTGTCTAAAACAGGCGATACGCCGATCAGAGGCGGGGCTTATTCGGTATCCTGCGCGGGCAGGCTTTGCCCTTCGACCACACCGATAATCGGACCAAGCGCGCCAAAGCCGATGTCATTGCGCCCCAAGTCTGGCGCCCGCAACCGCGAGACATTACCATCGAAATAGAGCGCATTCCGCAGCTCCAGATGATCCTTGAAGAAGATTCCGAAAGCGTGGAACGTCACGGGTGAATTGGAAATTACAAAAACGGCGCGCTTTCCGTCGTCACTGGTTCCAACACCGTTCCGGACAAAACGGGAGGTCGAGTTGCGCAAAAAACGCGGGTGCAAGGCGCCATCAATCACCAGCATCGGGCCTGATTGCGTAGCGCTGACACATTCGGGCGCTTCTTCGACATAGCGCAACGTCTCTATCACGTCGGCGCGGCGGTTGCGCAGGCACAATATTCCGTTGGGCAGAAGTCCGAAGTTGCCGGGGCCTGCGTTGCTGACAATGCCCTGATATGTTTCGCCGTCTTCAATATACAAACCAACGGGCGCGCGGTCGTCGTGATACATGCCGGCATTTGTCGCAAACCCAAGCGTAAATCCCTGTGCTTCAAGCGCGGCGTTCAAGGTGCCGAAGTATCCGAAGGGCCGTTTGCTTTCAGGCTCGTACAAGAACAGCCTGAGCATGTCGCGGTTCAGGTCGACTTCGCAAATTGCGTATTCGGTGCCTTTGTAGGTTTCTTCGCGGCAGTCAGCGGCCAGCGCAGGCTGTGCCAGCGCAAACATTCCTACCGCCAGAGCCGCGCGAAAGATCACTCTTCCAGTGTCCCGTCGTCGGGTGCGTCTGCGTCGCGGCGCACAACATCTTGGGCCAGCATTCTGCGCGTCTCGTCCATCTGGTCAAATGTGCGGTCCAACTGGAAACGTAGTTCCGGCGAGAATTTGAGCGTCAGCTTTTTTGCCACCAGTTTGCGCAACTCATGCTTGTTGCGGCCCAGAAGCTTGAGCACGTCCTCTTGCCCGATGCCGCCCAAAGGTAGCACATAAGCTGTCGCTACCTTAAGGTCATTGGAGGTACGCACTTCGCCTACGGTGATGGACATGCGGTTGAGATCGGGGTCATGCACATCGCCACGCGCCAGAACATCACTGAGTGCGCGGCGAATTGTTTCGCCGACGCGCAGTTGTCGCTGGGTGGGGCCTGCGCCCTCATAAGATTTGTTCTTTGCCATACCCTCCCTCTACGAGGTCTGAACTTCTTTGCCAAGCGGATGCGCGCGCGCTAAACCGCTCAGCATCGGATCAAAGGGGACCAAGGCATGGCACAGACAACAGGTATCACCATTACAGGCGTCTCGGGGCGAATGGGGCAAATGCTGGTGCGCGAGGTCGCAATGCGAGCAGACACCCACCTGTTTGGCGCGGTCGAGCGCCCGGGTCATGACTGGATCGGGAAGGATCTGGGCGAGGCTATGGGCGGCGCGTCGAATGGGGTGATGGTGACTGATGACGCAGACGCTGCCATCGCTGGCGCGGACGCCGTGATTGATTTTACTGCCCCACAGGCCACTCTGGCGTTTGCTAAATCGGCTGCAAAAGCAGGTGTTGTCCACGTCATAGGTACGACAGGCATGAGCGCTGAGGAAATTGCGCAGCTTGCCGAACCTGCAAAGGGCGCCGTTATCGTGCGCGCAGGCAACATGAGCCTTGGCGTGAATCTGCTGACCCTGCTGACCCGCAAAGTTGCGGCCGCGCTGGATGAAGACTTTGACATCGAAATTATCGAATCACACCACAACCAGAAGGTCGATGCGCCTTCTGGTACTGCGCTGATGCTTGGCGAAGCGGCGGCGGAAGGCCGCGGCGTGAAGCTGGCCGATGTCAGCGATTCGGGCAGAGACGGTATCACTGGTGCCCGCAAGCGTGGTGATATCGGTTTTTCCGCGATTCGCGGCGGTGACATCGTTGGTGAGCATGACGTCATGTTTGCCGGCGCAGGAGAGCGGATCATCCTGCGGCACATCGCATCTGATCGGGCATTGTTTGCGCGCGGGGCGCTTAAGGCGGCTGTCTGGGGTCGGGGCCGCGCGCCGGGCGAATATGACATGCTGGATGTGCTTGGGTTGAATGACTAAGCCGTCCGGGCGGAAATCATTTGTCAGTAAAATGAAACCAATTCGGTTTCTCTTACGTATCTGTTGCAAAGGACCTCGGAGGAGAGACCTATGCAACGAACAATTACTACGGTTGTGGCTGCCGTACTGGCATGCGCGACACCGGCCGCTGCGGAGCTTTCGAAAGTAGAGAGCGCAGCTGAATTCAAACGACTGGTAAGCGGTAAAACCCTTACCCGCCCGCTGGTTCGGCTAACCGTTGGTGCGAACGGGGTGATATCAGGAAAAGGCGCAGCTTGGCCTGTAACTGGCAGTTGGACATGGAAAAACGGCTATTTCTGCCGCACTATTGAATGGGGCGGCGACGATCTGGGATATAATTGCCAGCAAGTGAACGCCTCGTCTGACCGTATCAGATTTACTTCGGATCAAGGCGCTGGAGACAGCGCTGAATTCTCTTTGCGCTGATCATACTGGAATATGCCGAAACGGCATCCCCGGAGCTTCACTAGAAGCTCTGGGGACAACATAGGGTCGCAGTCAAAAATCGACCGCGATTCCTTTCTTTTCCCAATCACCGTAGCGAACAGGTTCGGGACCATTACGGCCACCCAGCTCGGGCGGTAATTCCAACTCTCTTGCAGCGGCTCGGCGCGCTTCTGCTTCGGCCAGTGCGCGCTGGGCAGCAGGCGGCAGATCGGGCTCAGGCTCCGGTGTGGGGGGAATCGGGGCATCGGGAATGGGTGGTTCTTTCGGCGTCGGTGCTTTTACCATCGGACGTTCCTTTCTCAACTCTCTCTTGATATACGGCACGCCTTGCCCCAGACAACCGCCAGACCGCGAAGAGAAAGAGCATATCATGTCAGACACCGGCGTATCGGCGCGGAAATCCGCCGTTTTCCTTCTCGACCAGATTTTGGGCGAGGGCAAACTCATGTCCGAGCTTCTTGGTGCAGGGGTATTGGACAGGCTGCCAGCGGATGACCGTGCGCGGGCGCAGCGCCTTGCCCAGGACACGCTCCGCGGTTTGGAGCGTGCGGACCGCATCCTACAGAAGCACCTGAATAAATACCCACCGCTGACAGTGCGCAATGCCCTGCGCATCGGTACGGTCGAGCTGTGCACAGGCGGCGCGGCGCATGGCGTTGTAAACGCAATGGTGTCCGTGGTCGCGGGTGACCGCCACCTGAGCCACCTCAAGGGCCTGACAAATGCTGTCTTGCGCAAGGTTGCCGCAGAAGGCCCAGACGCATGGAGCGCACGCCGCGCCCCGCGTTTGCCCAAGTGGTTGCGCGGCCCGCTGGTCGAAGCTTGGGGCGCAGATGCCATTGCGGCGATCGAAACTGCGCATTTCAAGGGTGCGCCTCTTGATCTCACCGCCAAAGGTGATCCCGCTGAGCTGGCTGCCCGTCTGGATGGCACGCTTATGCCGACAGGTTCTGTGCGTCTTTATGGTGGCGGGCAGGTTTCCGCGATGGAGGGCTTTGCAGAGGGTGATTGGTGGGTGCAAGATGCCGCAGCTGCCTTGCCTGCGCTTATCCTGAACGCGCAACCCGGCGAAGTGGTTGCCGATCTCTGTGCCGCGCCCGGCGGTAAAACGATGCAGCTTGCAACCACAGGTGCAGAAGTGCGCGCGGTGGATGACAACCATTCACGCATGCAGCGCGTAAAAGAGAACCTTGCCCGCACCGGTCTGACCGCACGCACCTTTATCAAGGATGCCCGTCAGTTTCAGGGGGAGTTCGATGCGATCCTGCTTGATGCACCCTGTTCGGCGACAGGTACAATTCGTCGCCATCCTGATTTGCCCCATGCAAAAGACGGATCGGACTTCGGCGCACTTATCGAATTGCAAGAAGAGCTGTTGGACCACGCCTGGTCTCTGGTTAAGCCCGGTGGGCGGATGGTCTTCTGCACCTGTAGCCTGCTTCCTGACGAAGGTGAGGTGCAAATCGACGAAGCGCTGGAGCGTCATGGTGACATGATCGTGGACCGCGCTGCGCTTGACCTTCCGGGCATCGATCCAGCGTGGATTTCGTCCGAAGGTGGTTTGCGCTTGCGGCCCGATTTCTGGGCCGAGCAGGGCGGGATGGACGGATTTTATATCGTTTGCCTACGCAAAGCCGCCTAAAGCCGGGCTTTAATTGGCGGGTTCGGTATCGCCATGTATGCGCTTTTCGGGATGCTCACTAACCCGTTCAGATCAAGCATGCTCCGATCTTCTGCAGAAAGATCATTGATTGATTCTCTGACAGCCTCTGACACTGCTTTCGCATTCTGCTGCGGTCCGGTGATATAGGGCAGGCCGGGTGTCGGGGTGGTATACTCCAGCACCCGCAGCTTATTTGCCCAAGGTTCATGGCGCTGGATCAGCCGCCAAGTCTGCGCATCAATGGCAGCGATGTCGGCAGTGCCTTGGGCAATCATCCGTGCCGAATTGACGTGCCCGTCGCTTTGCGCACGCGAGGCAAACCAGAAACCGGCAGCCTTTGCGTGGGAGTAAAATGCAGCAAAACCGGACTGCGAATGTGCCATGTTAAACACCATGCGCGCGTTGGAAAACGCGCGCAGGTCTTCACGTGGATCATCCGCACGCACGACAATGGCTGAACAATAATACCCCGCTGGCATTCCCTCTAGGGCGTAATCGGGTGTACCGACAAGCTGCACGGAGCTGTGTAACCTTGTCCGGTACGGCATCCCGCACGTCTGGCTCAGCACCAGCCGGGGGTCTTCCCAGACATCAAACTCCGCCGTTGTCTGTGATAGCGTTTCGGGAGAGGCGATGCCCCGTTCGGCCAGACGCGCACGTATACAACGCCAATAGGCGCTAAGTGCGACGTCAAGTTCAGGCCGTGCGTACATCATTAAGGAAGCGATCACACGATCACCTTTGATTTCCGTGGGAAAAACGGTTTGGATGGTTCATGCATTAATGCCCTGAGGAAAACTTACGCAGCCTCAGGTTAGGGTATTCAGTTCAAAAGGAAAGGTCAGGCTTTGCGACCGATGCACGGCTGCCAGAAGGCGCTGCTGTATGTAGATTGATGACGAATGAGCGTACACCTGCCGGAAAAGCGGTGACTTGACCCGTTGCGCGCGCTAGACTTCGCCAAACGCCCAAAGAGCGTATAGGCAGAGCACATGATCCAGTTTCCCCGATTGAGCGCATATCGCACGCGCGTCTTGAACCAGTTGCACGCCCGTCTGGCGACCCGTGCATCAGGCCAAGCCCGTGGTTTTGTCTCTTCGCCAGAGCCGCGCACAATCGGTTCGTTTGCGCGGGGACGGCAGTTGGCAGCGGGCAATTTCCTGTTTGCCGGCAGCCTGATCACGGCGCCCGATCAGACCCCATGGGAGGTCGAAGCCCCCGACACAGCATTTGCGCAGGCCCTGCATGGTTTCGCGTGGCTGGATGATTTGGCCGCTGTCGGTGACAGCCCGTCGCGCAGTGCTGCGCAGCGCTGGTTATGGCAATGGATCGAGCTTTACGGCAACGGACGCGGTCCGGGGTGGACCCCGGATTTGACGGGGCGACGATTGATCCGCTGGATCAACCACGCGCTTTTTGTACTGCATGGCAGCGGTGAAGCCGCCCCTGACAGTGAGGCGTTCTACCGATCGCTCATGCAGCAAACCCGATTCTTGTCCAAGCGGTGGCACGCCGCAGCGCCGGGACTGGCGCGTTTCGAGGCGCTTACGGGGCTAATTTATGCGGGGCTATCGCTGGAGGGGCTGGAGGCGTTGGCCGATCCCGCGATCAAAGCGCTCGCGCGGGAATGCGATGCGCAGATTGATGCGCAGGGCGGTCTGCCGACCCGCAATCCCGAAGAATTGCTGGATGTATTTACCCTGCTCACATGGGCCGCAGCTGCATTGTCGGATGCAGGGCGTGGCACGCCGCAGCCGCATCTGGCGGCGATTGATCGTATCGCTCCCACCCTGCGCACCCTGCGTCACGCAGATGGTGGGTTGGCGCGGTTCCATGGTGGTGGCCGCGGCGCCGAAGGATGGCTGGACCACGCGCTGGCCGCTTCCGGCGTACGAACCATGCAGTCCGAGGGGCTGTCGATGGGCTACGCACGCCTATCAGCGGGCCGGACGAGTATTATCATTGATGCCAGTCCGCCGCCCGGCGGTACCGCGTCGGCCAACGCGCATGCATCAACACTCGCCTTTGAACTAACCTCGGGGCGCCGCCCGTTGATTGTGAATTGCGGCTCTGGTGCGTCATTCGGTTTGGATTGGCGGCGGGCGGGGCGCGCAACCCCTTCGCACTCAACCCTTGTTTTGGGCGGCTATTCCAGCGCGCGTCTGGAAACCGCAGACAGGCGCACAGGTGTTGAAGCGCTGATTGACGGACCAACCCGCGTTCCAGTTGAGATCACACCAGTGAGCGACGGCATGAAGTTTGAAGGTGGACATGATGGCTATGCCCTCACCCACGGTTTGACCCATGCACGTACGCTGGAACTAACCAGTGATGGCCGCGCGGTGGCAGGCGAAGACATGTTGGTGGCGCTCGAAGAGGCTGAAAAACGCCGGTTTGACCGCGCAGTTGACCGAACAAAACTCAAAGGCATCGGTTTTGAGATCCGCTTTCACCTGCACCCCGAAGTCGACGCGACACTTGATTTAGGCGGAGCGGCGGTGTCGATGGCGCTAAAGTCCGGTGAAATATGGGTTTTCCGGCATGATGGCACGGCAGAAATCAGGCTGGAGCCAGGCGCATATCTTGAGGCGACCCGTCTGAAACCACGTGCAGCGCAGCAGATTGTTTTGACCGGACGTGCGATAAATCCTGTAACGCGGGTCCGCTGGTCCTTGTCCAAAGCGCAGGAAACTGCGATTGGCGTGCGTGATTTGGAACGGGATGACCCGTATCTTGACGCTGACTGACCAAAGGAGCCCTGCCATGGCCGATCTGTACCCCGTAAAACGTGCCCTTCTCTCTGTGTCTGACAAGACCGGACTGATTGACTTTGGACGTGCCCTTGCGGCGCGCGGGGTCGAACTGCTGTCAACAGGAGGCACGGCAAAAGCGCTTCGGCAGGCGGGACTTGAGGTGCTGGACGTGTCCGAGGTGACGGGCTTTCCTGAAATGATGGATGGCCGCGTTAAAACACTGCATCCCGTGGTGCACGGCGGTTTGCTGGCGCTGCGTGACGATGCCGGTCATGTTGCTTCGATGGAAGAACACGGGATTGGAGCAATAGATTTGGTTGTGGTGAACCTCTACCCGTTTGAAGAAACCGTCGCCAAAGGCGCGGAATATTCCGAAGTCATCGAGAACATCGATATTGGCGGGCCTGCGATGATCCGTTCCGCCGCCAAGAACCACGGTTTTGTCAGCGTGATCGTGGATGTCGAAGACTACGATACTTACGTTGCCGAACTTGAGGCGAATGATGGCCAGACCACCTATGCGCTGCGTCAGCGCCTTGCCCAGACGGCTTATGCCCGTACCGCGGCCTATGACACTGCCGTGAGCACATGGATGGCTGATGCTGTTGGCGGCACGCCGCGTCGTCGGACCTTTGGCGGGACGCTGACCCAGACTCTTCGCTATGGTGAAAACCCGCACCAGCAAGCGGCGTTTTACACGGATGGCAGCAGCCGCGCGGGCGTGGCCACAGCAAAGCAACATCAGGGCAAAGAACTGTCCTATAACAACATCAACGATACCGACGCCGCGTTTGAGCTGGTCTCAGAGTTCGCGCCAGAAAACGGCCCCGCTGTGGCGATCATCAAACACGCGAACCCTTGTGGTGTAGCAACTGGTGGCACAATGGCCGAAGCATACGCCCGTGCGTTTGACTGTGACCGCACGTCTGCTTTTGGCGGTATCATTGCGCTGAACCAGACGCTGGATGCAGAAACAGCCGAAGCCATCACCGGTATCTTTACCGAGGTGGTGATCGCCCCTGATGCAGACGAGGATGCCGTCAAGATTTTCGCTGCCAAGAAGAATCTGCGTCTGTTGACCACAGGTGGCCTTGCCGACCCTACCGCCGCGCGCCTTGCGCCACGTCAGGTATCGGGTGGCTGGTTGGTTCAGGACCGCGATGTGGGCAGGATCAGCCGTGATGACCTTAAAGTGGTAACCAAACGCCAGCCAACAGAGCAGGAAATGCAGGACATGCTGTTTGCGTGGACCGTGGCAAAGCACGTCAAATCCAATGCGATCATTTATGTCAAAGACGGCGCGACCGTCGGCGTTGGCGCGGGCCAGATGAGCCGCGTAGACAGCACGCGCATCGCGGCGCGCAAAGCGCAAGACATGGCAGAGGCCATGGGCCTGCCCGCACCGCTAACCCAAGGTTCCGTTGTGGCATCCGATGCGTTCTTCCCGTTTGCTGACGGCTTGGTCACGGCGGCAGAGGCCGGTGCTACCGCACTCATTCAGCCTGGCGGCTCCATGCGCGACGAAGAAGTCATAGCAGCCGCAGACGAAGCGGGTCTGGCGATGGTGTTCACCGGCATGCGCCACTTCCGGCACTAAGACAGGACCCGACCCCGATGCGGATGATTTTCTGGGCAAGCTTTGCTGCTTTTGCGATCGACCAGATCAGCAAATATGTGGTGATCCACATGATGGAGCTTGCCCGCATCCGAAGCATTGATGTGCTGCCGCCCCTGATCAACTTCCGCTACGGAGAGAACCGGGGGATCAATTTTGGTCTCTTCGGGGGCGGCTCGGAGGCGAGCCGTTGGTTTCTCATCATCCTTGCTGCGGTGATTTGTATCGCCGTTGTGTTGTGGGCGCGCCAAAATGCACATTCGCATCTATCCCGCATCAGCGCAGGTTTGTTGGTTGGCGGTGCGCTGGCCAATGTTTTGGACCGTTCGATTTACGGCTATGTCCTTGATTTCTTGAACATGTCTTGCTGCGGGGTCGTTAACCCCTTCGTGTTTAACATTGCTGATATATTCATTTTTGCTGGCGCGCTGGGCCTGATCTTTTTCACAGATGACAGTAGCGCTGGCCCCAAGTCCGGAAGCAAGAACAAGCTGGGCAAGCGAACGGGTAAAAAAGCTGGGTGACATTGCTGCCCTGCCTGCGATATTGAAGGGCAATGGCGGTCTGGAGGCCTTTGATGCGTATATTTGCTTTGTTGTTCGTACTGCCCGTGCTGGTTGCGGGGTGTGCCAACGTCGGCTTGCGTGATTTACGCAGTAGTTCCAAAGGACCTGATGAATTTGGTATCCAGCCTGTCGCATCCTTGCAGGCACCAGCAAGCTTCACTGAGCTGCCCACACCGACACCCGGCGGGGCAAACCGTGCGGACCGGTCTGCGCTGGCAGAAGGCGCACAAGCCTTCGGCGGCAATCTGGGCGATCCAAACGCGGCCGTGCCTGCCAGCGATGGCGCCTTGGTTCAACATGCAAGCCGCCTTGGTGTTACACAAAACATCCGCCAAACCCTTGCTGAATCGGATGCAAAATTCCGCCGTCGCAAAGTTCGCCTGACGCAGTTCCGGATCGTGCCGGTCGACCGCTACAATCAGGCCTACCGCGGCGAGGCGCTGAATGCCCAGGCCGAACAGAGCCGCTGGCGGAGCGCAGGTGCGCGGACCCCCTCTGCGCCTCCAGCAGACTGACGCGCCTCATTACATATCTGTGATAAACCGTCGTGCCGCTTGAACATGCGCGCAGGCCGCGTACCTATGTGGTGCGTCCCATGGTTGACTGAGAAGGACTATCTTGATGTTTCGATACGCCCGATCCCTTTTTCTTTCTGCGGCACTGTTGCCCGCCGTCGCGCTGGCCGAGAGCAGCGGCAAAGTCACTGACTTTGTCCTTGATAACGGCATGCAGGTTGTTGTCATCGAAGATCACCGCGCGCCCGTGGTGCAGCACATGCTGTGGTACCGCGCAGGATCAGCGGATGAGCCCAAGGGTTCTTCAGGTGTTGCGCATTTTCTTGAGCATCTGTTGTTCAAGGCGACTGACAAGCTTGAAGCCGGAGAGCTGTCTGCCACGGTGGCTGCGAACGGGGGCCGCGATAATGCCTTCACCAGCTACGATTACACGGCGTATTACCAGCGCATCGCGGCGGATCGTCTCGAGCTGATGATGACGATGGAAGCAGACCGGATGAAGAACATCCGCCTGACACCAGAGAATATTGCGACAGAGCGCAATGTGATCATCGAAGAGCGTAACCAACGCACCGAGAACAACCCTCAAGCGCTGTTTGGCGAACAAGTCAGCGCGGCCCAGTACCTGAACCACCGCTATGGCACGCCCGTCATCGGCTGGATGCATGAGATGGAGGAGTTGGACCTCGACGATGCGCTTGGCTTTTACGAACTCTACTATTCGCCGAATAACGCCATTCTGGTTGTCTCAGGGGATGTGACACCAGACGATGTGCGAGCCTTGGCCGAGAAACATTACGCTGCGATTCCGGCAAACCCGGACCTGCCAGAGCGCCTGCGCACGGAAGAGCCTATCCAGAACGCAGAGCGTCGCGTGATTTTCCGTGATGCGCGTGTGGCGCAGCCCTATATCTCTCGTAGCTATCTGGTGCCCGAGCGTGACAGCGGCGCACAGGAGACGGCGGCTGCGTTGACAATTCTGGCAGAAATCTTGGGTGGGGGGACAACTTCCTATCTTGCCGAGAAACTGCAGTTCGATACGCAGACTGCCACATATTCAGCGGTTTGGTATTCAGGCGTGTCATTGGACGACACGACTTTCCGAATGGTTGTTGTGCCATCCGACGGGGTAAGCCTTGAGGAAGGTGAGGCGGCGATGGACAAGGCGCTTGCCGATTTTATGGAGGCAGGCGTAGATCCTGAACAGCTGGACCGGATCAAGCTGCAAATCCGCGCAGCCGAGATCTATGCGCAGGACAACGTTGATGGCATCGCGAACCGCTATGGATCCGCGCTGACCTCTGGTCTGACAATCGCCGACGTGCAGGCATGGCCTGCTGTTCTGGACGGTGTAACTGCTGAAGATATCATGGAAGCCGCAAAGCTTCTGCGCCGCGAAGCCTCTGTCACCGGCTGGTTGATGCGCGATGAAGGAGACACTCAATGATCCGTTTTGCCACTGCCCTGTTTCTGGGCGCCGCAGCTGCAATGCCTGCACGCGCCGAAGTCGATATTCAGACAGTCACGTCCCCTGGCGGGGTCGAGGCGTGGCTGGTTGAGGAACACTCTTTGCCATTCGTCGCGATTGAGATCGCCTTTCTAGGGGGCACCTCGCTGGATGTTCAGGGCAAGCGTGGTGCAGTTAACCTGATGTCCGCATTGCTTGAGGAAGGCTCTGGTGAGCTGGACGCACGCGGATTTGCCCGCGCGACAGAGACGCTGGCAACATCTTTCGGTTTCAGCGCAGGATCGGAAGAACTCTCTATTTCTGCTCGTTTTCTGACAGAAAACTTCGATGCCTCTGTCGCGTTGCTGCGCGATGCGATCCAGAAGCCGCGCTTTGATCAGGCCGATATCGAGCGGGTGCGCGCGCAGGTGGTGTCAGGCCTTTCGTTCGAAGCAAAAGATCCGAATAAGATCGCCAGCAAAACCTTTGCGTCGATGGCTTACGGCAATCATCCTTACGGCACGGTTGAATCCGGCACGCCAGAAAGCGTCGCAGCACTGACGCGCGAAGACTTGCTAGAAGCGCATCGCAATGTGCTTGTGCGCGACCGTGTGTTGGTCGGAGCAGTAGGGGATATCACGCCTGAGCAACTAGGTGACTTGCTGGACGCTGTATTGGGAGCTTTGCCGCAGAATGGTCCGCTCATGCCTCCGCATGTCGAGCCGGTCATTGAAGGTGGTACCACCGTTGTAGAATTCGAGACGCCGCAATCAGTTGTTCTATTCGGGCAGCGGGGCATTGCCGTGGATGATGATGACTATTTCGCCGCCGTGCTGCTCAATCAGGTGCTTGGAGGCGGTTCATTTGAAAGCCGCCTGATGCAGGAAGTGCGTGAAAAGCGTGGCCTGACCTATGGCGTCTATTCTTACCTCTACTCGCGTGATCTGGCCAATGCCTACATGGGCTCTGTCAGCTCTGCCAATAACCGCGTGGCCGAAGCAATTTCTGTCATTCGCGACGAATGGAGCCGTGCAGCGGAAGAAGGTGTCACAGAAGAGGAGCTTGGGGACGCGAAGACCTTTTTGACCGGTGCTTATCCGCTGCGCTTTGACGGGAACAGCACCATTGCGGGCATTCTTGTCGGCATGCAAACGATCGGGCTTGAGCCTGACTACGTGAACACGCGCAACGAACGTGTTGAGCGTGTGACACTGGACGACGTAAAGCGCATCGCATCAGAGCTGATGGACCCTGACGCATTGCATTTTGTGGTTGTGGGTAAGCCTGAAGGCTTGATGCAAGAATGATGCCACCGTCCTCTGCCCCTTTATGGGGGCAGAGGACGGGCTAAGCTGCGGCTCACTCTCCGTAAGGAACCCAGATGTTCTTGACCTCGGTTGCGTGCATAAGGAACGCTTTGGCGTCGGTTTTGTACCAGTCCTGCGCAAGCCCGTTTTGAACCCACGTCCGCTTGAGATTACTTGCTGATCCTTGCTCGATCACGTGATCAAGGGCCGGATCTCCAAAGCTCCAGACAGCATCGATATCCATGTGACGGGCCATTGTTTCTGCCACATCAGCATGTGATCCGGTCAGGATGTTCACCACGCCTGCGGGGACATCGGATGTATCAAGTATTTGATAGAAATCTGTGGCAGCCAATGGAAACGCATCCGACGCGCTGAGGATCACGCGGTTACCCATCGCGATGGCGGGTGCCATGATCGCTACCAATCCCAGCAGCGGCGATTGTGCGGGGCACAGGGCGCCGATCACACCGACAGGTTCTTTCATCGCAAGGGCAATCCCGCGGATCGGAACACCGTGGGCTTGGCCATCGTATTTGTCTGCCCAAGCGGCATAGGTGAACAGGGACTGCAACGCCGCTTCTACCTCTTTCGAACCGGATTTTCCGCCCTGCATAGCGTCAAGCCGCTGTGCAAATTCGGGACCGCGCGCCGCGAGGTTCTCTGCGATGTAGTAAAGGATTTGCGCACGCAAGTGGCCTGTCGTCTTGGCCCACCCTTTTGCTGCCTGCGCAGCCTCTACCGCGTTGCGCACGTCCTTGCGGCTTGCCTGCGGGACATGACCCAGCAGCGCGCCGCCTTTGGCCCAGACCGGCGTGGAATAACCGCTATCGGGGCGCGCCTGTTTCCCACCGATATAAAGCTTGGCGGTGCGGTCAATCCCGTCCTGCGGCGCGCCAGAACCACTCATCGCTTCAACCTGCTTCACCGGTTTTCGTTTGGCTTTTGATTTCGTGTAGGCAGCAAGGCCCTCCCAGCCGCCTTCGCGGCCAAAGCCGCTTTCGCGTACGCCGCCAAAGCCCGCCGCAGCGTCCATCATATTTGTGCCGTTTATCCAGACAACACCGGCCGCAAGCTTTGGCGCGATATCAAGTGCCAGATTGATGTTTTCGCTCCATACGGTGGCGGCAAGGCCATAGCGCGTGTTGTTGGCAATGCTTACTGCCTCTGCTGGCGTGCGGAAGGTCGTCGAAACCAGAACCGGCCCAAAGATTTCTTCCTGCATGAGCGTATCTGCAGGGTGCAGGCCAGTAATCAGCGTCGGTGGATAAAAGCTGCCTTGCGTCGGGATTTCACAGGCTGCTACGTGGGTCGTGCCAGCGCTATTGGCTGCAACCATGCCGCTGATCGTTTCCAGCTGTTTCGGATCAACGATCGCGCCGATGTCCGCGCTTTTGTCCAGCGGAGAGCCAATGCGCAGCTTGTCCATGCGCGCGCGAAGCTTGGCATGGAACAGATCTGCGACCGGCTCTTGCACCAGCAGACGCGAGCCTGCGCAGCAGACTTGGCCCTGATTGAACCAGATCGCGTCAACAAGCCCTTCGACAGCGGAATCCAGATCGGCATCGTCGAACACGATATAGGGCGATTTACCCCCCAGTTCGAGCGTCAGCGCCTTGCCTGATCCGGCGGTTGCCTCCCGAATCCGGCGGCCAACGGCAGTTGACCCGGTGAAGGCAATCTTATCAACATCCGCGTTCACGATCATCTCGCCCACAGCGCCGTTACCAGTGACGATGTTCACAACGCCCTTCGGAACGCCGGCCTGCATACAAATATCTGCAAACAACAGCGCGGTAAGAGAGGTGTATTCGGCGGGCTTCAAAACAACAGTGTTACCCATCGCCAGCGCAGGTGCGACTTTCCAGGCCAACATCAGCAGTGGAAAGTTCCAAGGGATAACTTGGCCACAAACGCCAAGCGCTTCGGCATCGGGAAGCTCGCTTTCCATCAGCTGAGCCATGCCTGCGTGATAGTAGAAGTGCCGCTGTGCGAGCGGGATATCGATATCCCGCGCTTCACGGATCGGTTTTCCGTTATCGAGTGTTTCCAGCACCGCGAAAAGTCGGCTGTGTTTTTGCAAAAGCCGTGCCAGCGCGTAAAGAACTTTGGCCCGCGCGGGGCCGCCTGCGGCTTCCCACTTGGGCTGCGCACGGCGGGCTGCTTTCACTGCGGCGTCTACGTCCGCTTGAGTGCCTTGGGTCAAATGGGCCAAAACGTCATCGGTGGCTGGGTTGCGGCTTTCGAATACGTCGCCGGGGGCGGTCATTTCCCCATCGATAAACTGACCAAAGCGGCCACCCTGATCCACGATCCACGCAAGTGCTTCGGCGGCGGATTCAGGGGCGGTGCCATAGTCCATGGTCTGGAATACGTCGGATACAGTCATGTCAGTCGCCCTTCGGGTCAGGAGGTGGGGTGGCGGTAGGTCGCGGAATAGTTGCCGCTCACGTGATGCTCCAGCTGTCGCTCGATGTCATTCAGCAGCGACGATGCACCAAAGCGGAACAGATCGGGCTGAAGCCAGCGATCCCCAAGCTCCTCTTTGATCAACGCTAGATAGGTGATTGCGTCTTTGGCTTTCGAAATACCACCCGCCGGCTTGTAGCCAACGCGGTAGCCGGTGCGCTCATAGTAGTCGCGGATGGCGCGGATCATTACCAATGACACAGGTAGCGTGGCATTCACGCTTTCCTTGCCTGTGGAGGTCTTGATGAAATCGGCGCCTGCCATCATGCAAACAAGAGACGCGCGAGCAACATTCCGCAAGCTGCCCAGCTCTCCGGTTGCAAGGATCGCTTTCACATGCGCATCGCCGCAGGCCGCGCGAAAAGCACGCATCTCGTCATAAAGAGCCTGCCAGTTGCCTTCCAGCACGTGACGGCGCGAAATGACGATGTCGATCTCGGCAGCACCTGCAGCAACGCTCTGTTCGATTTCGGCGATACGCAGCGGCAAAGGGGACAGGCCGGCTGGAAATCCGGTCGATACGGCCGCCACAGGAATACCGGAGCCTTGCAGCGCATCTACGGCGGGGCCGATCATTTCGTGGTACACGCAGACCGCGCCGACCGTTACGGGGGGCATTCCAAGCGCGTCCAGAACTGACGCCGTAACCGGTTGCCGCGCTTTGGCGCACAGTCGCCCTACGCGCCGCGCTGTGTCGTCACCGGATAGGGTGGTCAGGTCAATGCAGGTCACAGCCTTAAGCAGCCAAGCGGCCTGATGCGCCTTTTTAACAGATCTTCTGGCCGCGATAGAAGCCGCGCGCCGCTCAATCGCCGAGGTATTCGCCTGTGCGCCCAAGACCCAGTTAAGGTCAAGCGGCATGCCCGCATTGCGCGGTTCGGTGACTTGGGGCAGCTGGGCTGCGTTAGTAGAGGTAGCGGTATAAGTATCTATCGACATCGGCAGGCACCTTTTCGAGGAATGCCTTACAAGTTCGCACGCGCGCGGGTCGCTTTGCAAGGCGTGCCGCTACGGGAGCGGGCGGGTCAACTGCCGCGATACGTAGAATAGCCGAAAGACGAAAGCAAAAGCGGCACGTGGTAATGAGCGTCTGGATCGGAAATGCCGAAGCGAATAGGGATTACATCAAGAAATCGCGGGGTTTCGGGGGGCATGCCAACATCATCCAGATAGGCGCCTGCCTCAAATACCAGCTCATAGGTACCAGTGCTGAACTCCGCTTCTGGCAGAATAGGCGTGTCTGTGCGCCCGTCGTCGTTGGTTCGCATTTGCGCACAGCGTACGCGGTTTTCACCTTCGATGCGGTAGAGGGTGATCTGCAAGCCTCCAGCAGGGCGCCCTAAGCTAGTGTCTAGAACGTGGGTTGTAAGGTAGCCTTTAGACATGCGCATGCTCCGGTTCAGTCAGAGAATAAGTTTCACGGCGTCAATATTGTCAAATTCACCACGCCGCCCCCTAGAAGTGAAGGGATTTGAGACAAACGTCACCCTGATTCGGCAAAATGACGGATGATTCTGTGATTTTGGTGAAATGATTCGTTTTTGCTTTGACGGATGATTCTCTCTTGGCCTATATCTTGAGCTAGACGCTTTGAAACACCGAATTTTGGCGAAAAATACCTATATCTGGTGTTGATGGGCATGGGGGACGGCATGATCAAACAGGCAGCAATTCTTGCAGCAGGGTTGGCAGTTTATGTCACAGCAGTGCTGGCAGAAGCGCGTCCGGTTCCCGAAAAGGTCGAGTTCATGTTCGACGGCGCAACAGTGAATATCGCAGCAATGGCACCCGAAGCTTCACGATATGCGGTCGGCTCAGAAAAAGAGTTTCGTAGTGATATCCTCAAAGCGCTTGGTGCACGCGCTTTTGAAGATGTGTTTAACTTCACTGACGCGCAATCGCTTGTGGTCTACGACAGCGGACCCACACAGAATGACGCCGAGACGTTGATCCGCGATTTGCTAGCGGCTAGATACCTTTCCGAAAAAAAATCGCCACTATCGTGGCGGCCTGCAAGTGTGGCCCGTTCTTGGTCTGACAGTTCCGGAATGATGCTGTGAAAGCAACCGGACCCAAAATAACATTCGATACAACGGCCCCTCGATCTTCGGTCGAACAGCGGGTTGTTCGGGAGGCTTGGGAAAAGAAACTGAATGCTCCGAAGCACCCGAAAGCACTGCCGTGGCGTGTGATGGTTGAGCCTGTCCCCGGGGCATCTGAATTTGAGGCAACGGGTCCGATGTCCGAGCCCAAACCTGACTTTTATCCTCGCCAAGCAACGCGGGGCATGACAGCTTCGGTTGTCGGTCTGACCATTCTTCTGGGAGTGGCCTCTGTTACGCTTTGGGGCTACGGCCACCAGTCTACCGAACCGGAAAACATCTCAAGTCTGCTGGGATTGAGCGAGCCGCAGGCCGGTCCAGAGCCAACGGGCGAAGATGCAACCAGCGCCGACACTTCTGATCTTTCGCCGCTGTTGCCTGCAGGGCTTCAATCTACTCCCGTGATGACGCCAAAGCAGCAGTCACGAAACTCCTCGATCCGGATACAGAGCGCGAACAAATCACGTGCGCTGCAAAATGTCGCTCTGGCAAGCCGCCATGACGGCGGGGGCGACAAAGATACCATGATGCTGACTCTGGCGAGAAACGGGTCATTGCAAAGTCAAAGCAGCGCCAGAACCACAGCAGCCAGAGAGATGTCGCGTAAGATATTTGCCGTCTCTCCTGCACGCAGCGAGCATCTGAGCAGCCTGCGTCTTTTCACGGTTACGCAAGGTGACAGCCACGCGTACATCGCACTTCAATTTTACGGGTTGCCTGATGCTTACAGCCGCATCATAGAGGCAAATCGTGACACCCTACAATCGCCCGATATGATCCAGCTAGGCCAGCGGTTAATAATACCCAGCTGATAATAAACAATAAAAAGCGTCTCAGTGACATTCGGGCGAGCAACAGGCCGGACAGAAATGTCCGGCCTGATTGTATTGTGCAGCTGCTTTGCAAATTGCGGGGGGCTGCGGTTTTGTGCATGGTGATCGCGAAACCCCATCACAGGACTTTCCATGAACCGCTATCCCAGAGATTTCACCGGTTATGCTGGCACTCCACCTGACCCGCAGTGGCCAAATGGCGCGCGGATCGCAGTGCAATTCGTCCTCAACTACGAAGAGGGCGGCGAAAACTGTTTGCTCCATGGTGACGCGGCGTCCGAAGCTTTCTTGTCAGAGATCGTTGGCGCAGCGCCTTGGCCAGGTCAGCGGCACTGGAATATGGAAAGCATTTATGACTACGGCGCGCGGGCAGGGTTCTGGCGGTTGCACCGCTTGTTCACACACGCGCAGGTACCGGTCACGGTGTACGGTGTCGCCAGCGCGCTCGCACGCGCGCCCGAACAGGTTGAGGCGATGCAAGCTGCCGATTGGGAGATCGCGAGCCACGGTTTGAAATGGATAGATTACCGCGATCATTCGGAAGAGGCTGAAATGGCGGACATGGCCGAAGCAATCCGTCTGCATACCGAAGTGACGGGTGAGCCGCCGCGCGGTTGGTATTGTGGCAGAACCAGTATCAACACCGTGCGCCTTGCCGCGCAAACAGGGGCGTTTGACTATATTTCGGACACCTATGACGATGATTTGCCGTATTGGTCCGACATTGCGGGCACGGATCAGTTGATCATTCCCTACACGCTGGATTGCAATGATATGCGCTTTGCCACACCGCAGGGGTTCAATTCAGGGGATCAGTTTTACACCTACCTGTGTGACACGTTTGATGCGATTTATGCCGAAGGTGCGGCGGGCGCTGCCAAGATGATGTCGGTGGGCCTGCATTGCCGCCTTATCGGAAGGCCCGGACGCATTCAGGCGCTGGCGCGGTTCCTTGAGTACATCAAGGGTTTTGAAGGCGTCTGGACCCCGCGCCGGATCGAAATTGCCGATCATTGGCGCGCCACACATCCTGCGCCGTCGGCACGCCTACGTCCCAGCCGAATGGCACGGGCGGAATTCGTCGACCACTTTGGCGGCATCTTCGAGCATTCGGCGTGGATAGCCGAGCGCGCGTTTGAGCTTGAGCTTGGACCAGCGCACGACAGGGCTGCCGGACTCCACAATGCGCTGGCGCGGATGTTCCGTTCTGCCAGCCGGTCAGAGCGTCTGGGCGTTCTCACAGCCCACCCCGATCTTGCGGGTAAGCTGGCAGCCGCACAGCGCCTGACAGCTGAAAGCACGGCAGAGCAGACAAGCGCCGGCCTTGATGCGCTTACCGATGCGGAGCGTGCGCGCTTTACCGAGCTGAACACAGCTTATGTGGCCAAGCACGGATTTCCCTTCATCATCGCGGTGAAGGATCACACAAAAGATGGCATCCTGAACGCCTTTGAGGCACGGATCGCAAACGATACGGAAACCGAATTCGCCACCGCCTGCCGTCAGGTAGAGCGGATCGCGCGCATCAGATTGGATCAAATACTATGAGCTATGCCTTCCCTCCCGGCGGTTTGCCGGATCAATCGATTTCACCAGAAGGCACAGCAGTTTTTACCGAAAGCTATGCTGTTTTGCCCGCATTGACCCAGCGCGACATCGTGACCAGCTATCTGCCGGGTTGGACAGGCATGCGGATGTGGGTGCTGGCGCGCCCGATGTCGGGCTTTGCCGAGACATTCAGCCAATACGCCGTGGAATTGCAGCCCGCAGGTGGGTCAGACGCACCAGAAGTTGACGACGAAGCGCAATCGGTCGTCTTCGTGGCCAGTGGCCAGATCACCTTGAACATTGATGGCGCACGGCACGTGTTGGAGGAGGGCGGTTACGCCTATATCCCGCCGGATGCGATCTGGACCGTCTGGAACGATAGCGATTCTGTGGCGCAGTTCCACTGGGTCCGCAAACGCTATGTGGGCGCCGAAGGCGTTGATCTGCCCGAAGCATTCGTGACGTCGGATCAGGCGGTCGCGCCGACCGTTATGCCCGATTGTGATGGGGTGTGGGCCACCACACGCTTTGTTGAGCCCGACGATCTGCGCCATGACATGCACGTCAACATCGTGACCTTCCAACCCGGCGGACGTATCCCGTTTGCCGAGACCCATGTGATGGAGCACGGGCTGTATGTGCTTGAAGGCACTGCGGACTATCTGTTGAACAAGGATTGGGTGCCTGTCGTCGCCGGTGACTTTATGTGGCTGCGCGCCTTTTGCCCGCAGGCTTGCATCGCCACAGGCGACGCGCCGTTCCGCTACCTGCTTTATAAAGACGTAAACCGTCATATGCCTTTATGAGTGCTGAAATTCGTATCGAACCGCTGACGAAAGAGGCATTCGCGCCGTTTGGCGATATTCTGGATGCCAAGGGCCAGCCCGACAAAATGATCAATGCGGGTATGTGTGGTCGGTTTCATGACCGTGCGGACCTGACCTTTGCCGAAGGTGGCCTTGCGGGCATCAGCATATTCAATGCCAAGCCGCGCACACTGCCCTATACGCTGGACCTGCTAGAACGGCATCCCTTGGGGTCACAGGCCTTCTTGCCCATGACTGAACACCCTTTTCTGGTGGTTGTGGCGCCCGATGAGGGCGATCGCCCGGGCGTGCCGCGCGCGTTCATGACGGCGCCGCATCAGGGGATAAATTTTCACGCGGGAACGTGGCACGGAGTCCTTACGCCACTGCACGCGCCGGGATTGTTCGCTGTAGTGGACCGGATCGGCGAGGGTGAAAATCTTGACGAATGGCAATTGGACGCGCCCTATACGATTACGAACTAAATCAAGATCTGGCCAAAAAGGCTGGGCGCACTTCAACAAGGGACAAAACCTATGACCATGCTTTCCATCGGAACGCCCGAACAGTTGCGCGATCCGAACTTTACGCCGCCGCTTTCGCGTGCCATCCCGCTAGGCATTCAGCACGTACTGGCGATGTTCGTCTCGAATGTGACCCCTGCCATAATTGTTGCCGGTGCTGCAGGTTTCGGTTTTGGCTCGGGCTCTCCTGACTTTCCTGAACTGTTGTACCTGATCCAGATGTCGATGCTGTTCGCCGGTGTTGCCACGCTGTTGCAAACCATCACCATAGGGCCAGTCGGCGCAGGCTTGCCGATTGTTCAGGGCACGTCTTTTGCTTTTATCCCGATCATGATTCCGCTGGTTGCGGGTAAAGGAGTTGACGGTTTGGCCGCGTTATTCGGCGGCATTGTTATCGGTGGTTTGTTCCATGCAGTCTTGGGGATGTTCATCGGTAAGATCCGTTTTGCGTTGCCGCCGTTGGTCACCGGTTTGGTTGTGACCATGATCGGGCTGGCGCTGGTAAAGGTCGGCATCCAGTATGCTGCTGGTGGTGTGCCCGCTATCGGGACCCCGGAATATGGTAGCCTGTTGAACTGGTCTGCCGCATTGGTTGTGATCATCGTCACGCTGGGGCTCAAGTTTTTTACCAAGGGTATGCTGTCAATCTCGGCAGTGCTGATTGGGCTTGTCGTCGGCTATTTCTATGCTGTTGCCATGGGCATGTTGTCCTTTGGCGGAGACCGTGGCGTGATTGCCAGTTGGAACAATGCCGCATGGATCGCTTTGCCAAATCCATTCAAGTACGGGTTCGAGTTCTCAGCGGCGGCCATCATCGGTTTCTGCCTGATGGCCTTTATCTCGGCCATTGAAACAGTGGGTGACGTAAGCGGGATCACCAAAGGCGGCGCGGGTCGTGAAGCGACCGACAAGGAAATTGCCGGTGCCACTTATGCCGACGGTTTGGGTACTGCGGTTGCTGGCGTGTTTGGGGGGCTGCCGAACACGTCGTTCAGCCAGAACGTTGGATTGATTGCGATGACTGGCGTCATGAGCCGCCATGTGGTGACTTGCGGTGCGATTTTCCTGATAGTCTGCGGGCTGATCCCAAAGGTTGGTAGTGTAATCCGTACAGTCCCGATCGAAGTTTTGGGTGGCGGTGTGATCGTCATGTTTGGCATGGTTGTCGCGGCGGGTATTTCAATGCTGTCGGATGTCGACTGGAACCGCCGCAATATGGTGATCTTTGCTATCTCGCTTTCCATTGGTTTGGGTCTGCAGCTTGAACCTGGCGCAGTTCAGCACCTGCCCGACACGCTGCGCATCCTGATGACATCAGGCCTTCTGCCAGCCGCGTTGATTGCGATTGTCCTCAACCTTGTGCTGCCACAAGAGCTGGCAGAGGAATCAACCGAAGAAGTTTCGGGCGGTATGGCAGGCAAATCAAACGGAAGCCTTCCGCGCTAATCAGTGACGTGCGGAGGGCAATCTGACGGGTTGCCCTCTGATCCCGACCCTCTTAATCCAAACGCCAGTCGGCTCCGGCAACCAACAGTCCGAAAGAAGAAATATGTACGATCTTGCTGCCTTGTCTGCTTGGCTCGAATTCGCTGTCCGGTGGGTTCATGTGATCACCGCTATCGCGTGGATCGGAAGCTCTTTCTATTTCATCGCGCTTGATCTGGGCCTGCATCGTGACCGTAACCTGAGTTCCGGCGCTGATGGTGAAGAATGGCAGGTCCACGGTGGCGGCTTCTATCATGTGCAAAAGTACCTCGTGGCACCTGCGCAGATGCCAGACGATCTGGTCTGGTTTAAGTGGGAAAGCTATTCAACCTGGCTGTCGGGCTTTGCCTTGCTGATCCTCGTCTACTATCTGGGCGCTGAGTTCTATCTGGTTGATCCGTCGGTTGCGGATCTCAGCGTGTGGCAGGCGGTACTGATCTCGCTTGCGTCGCTCGGTTTTGGTTGGCTGGCGTATGACCAGATTTGCAAAAGCCGCTTTGGCGATGACAATACCCGCCTGATGGTCCTGCTTTATGTGATCCTTGTCGCGATGGCCTATTTCTACACATCCGTGTTTTCGGGCCGCGCAGCGCTGCTGCACCTTGGTGCGTTTACCGCAACCATCATGAGCGCGAACGTATTTTTCATCATCATGCCGAACCAGCGCATTGTGGTCGCAGACCTGAAGGCAGGGCGCACACCGGATGCGAAATACGGCAAGATTGCCAAACAGCGCAGCACGCATAACAACTACCTGACCCTGCCCGTGATCTTCCTGATGCTTAGCAACCATTACCCGCTGGCCTTTGCGTCCGAAATGAACTGGCTTATCGCCGCGCTGGTGTTTCTGATGGGCGTTACGATCCGTCACTACTTCAACAGCCTGCACGCCCGTCAGGGGAACAAACACTGGACATGGCTGGCCACTGCGCTGATTTTCATCGCGATCATCTGGCTGTCGACTGCGCCCATGTTCCGCGCATCCGAACCACAAGAGGCGCAAGGACCGGCGTTGCAATTCGCGCAGGCCGACGGCTTTGGCGCGGTGCAGGATATCGTCATGGGACGTTGTTCGATGTGTCATGCGGCAGAGCCTGCTTGGGAGGGGCTGCACTGGCCCCCAAAAGGTGTGCGCCTAGAGACCGAGCATCAGATCGCCCTTGCCGCAAAGCAGATTTACCTCCAGTCAGGGCTGACCCATGCAATGCCTCCGGCCAATCTAAGCTATATGGAGCCCGAAGAACGCGCGCAGATCGTTGCATGGTACCGCGCAGCCACCGGCGGATAGACGTTCAAATTAGCAGGGGATAACCTTGCGGCGCGGCTTTTAGAATCGCGCCATCTCATGCTAGGTATTGCGGCATGGCTCAATCAAACCCCAACATAAGCGTATCCCAGCCCATCATCCGTCAGCTGGACGAGACTGCAATCAACCGCATCGCAGCAGGCGAAGTGGTTGAGCGGCCCGCCTCTGCGGTAAAGGAGTTGGTGGAAAATGCCATCGACGCAGGCGCACGTCGTATCACGGTGGAATACGCCGATGGCGGCAAAACCCTGATCCGTGTCACCGATGACGGCTGTGGTATCGCAGGCGACGACTTGCCGCTGGCGCTGTCGCGTCATGCCACGTCCAAGATCGACGGCACTGACCTGCTTAATATCCACTCTTTCGGCTTCCGCGGTGAGGCGTTGCCGTCTTTGGGTGCTGTTGGCAGGCTCACCATCACCAGCCGCGCAGCAGGACATGACGGAGCAGAGATCAGCGTCACAGGCGGTAAGCATGAAGCAGTGCGCCCTGCGGGCCTTAGCGCGGGAACGATCGTCACACTGCGTGATCTTTTCTATGCTACACCGGCACGTCTGAAATTCCTCCGGACGGATCGGGCCGAAGCGCAGGCCATTGGCGACGTGATCAAACGGCTTGCTATGGCCGAACCGTTTGTGCGCTTTGTGCTGCGCGATGTTTCTGGCGATGGTCAGGGCCGCGATGTGTTCCGCGCCGAGGCAGAGCAGGGCGATTTGTTTGACGCATTGCATGGCCGGTTGCGTCAGGTGTTGGGACGTGAGTTTGCGGAAAACTCCTTGCCCATTGATGCGGAAAGGGAAGGCTTTCACCTGACGGGTTTTGCCGCACTTCCGACCTATTCGCGCGGCTCTGCTGTGGCACAGTTTCTGTTCGTAAACGGACGTCCGGTGAAGGACAAAATGCTGATCGGTGCGTTGCGCGGCGCCTATTTCGATTTTCTAAGCCGCGACCGACATCCGGCGGTTGCCTTGTTTGTGGATTGCGACCCTAACCTGGTGGACGTGAACGTGCATCCAGCCAAATCCGAAGTGCGTTTCCGCGATCCCGCGATCGTCCGCGGATTGATTGTTTCGGCCCTACGTCACGCGCTGGCGAACGCGGGTCACCGCGCATCCAGCACGGTTGCTGATGCCACGCTGGGTGCGATGCGCCCGGAGCAAACGGAAGAGCCGCGCATTTATCAGATGGACCGCCCTTCAACAGGCGCGCGGTATTCTTCGTATCAGGCGCAGGCCCCTGAGGGCTTTGCCGAGACGAAAGGCATGTGGGGACGTGTCGAAATCCCGCCCGAGCAGACCCAGCAAGCGCAGGAGGAGCCCGTGGACTACCCCCTTGGCACAGCGCGGGGTCAGGTCCATGAAAATTACATCATCGCCCAAACTGCTACCGGTATGGTCATCGTAGACCAACATGCGGCGCACGAACGGCTTGTCTATGAAAAGCTCAAGAACCAGATGGCTGCAAACGGTGTGCCTGCGCAGGCCTTGTTGATCCCCGAAATTATCGCGCTTTCCACCTCGGACCGCGCGTCGATTCTGGAAGTCGCCGATGAGCTGGCGCAGTTCGGTTTGGGGATTGAACCCTTCGGCGGGGACGCCATTGCCGTGCGCGAAACGCCGGCCATTCTGGGCGAGGTGAACGCCGAAGCGATGATCCGCGATATTCTGGATGAACTGGAGGGCGAAGGCGAAAGCCTACTGGTACAGGCGCGTATCGAGGCGATCCTTAGTCGCGTCGCCTGTCACGGTTCCATCCGTTCGGGGCGCTGGATGCGTGCCGAAGAAATGAATGCCCTGCTGCGCGAGATGGAGGCGACGCCGCATTCTGGCCAGTGCAACCATGGTCGCCCTACCTACGTGGAGCTGAAGCTTAGCGACATAGAGCGGCTGTTCGGGCGGACATGATCCAGATCGGCGAAGCGCAGTTCGCAATTAGCGATCCTGTCACCGTTGCGCTGTTGGTGTGTGCAGGTGCCCTTGGGCTGATCCTGATATTGCTCGTCTTCATGATCTTCCGGCCCACCCGTGTTCCGGCGGTATTGGCGCATCAGCTTCAAGCGCTGGGCAGCGGTCAGGAACAGCTGCGTGGCAACCTGCAAACGGTGTCTGACACGCAGGCAAACGCGCAGACCCAGTTGATCCAAAGCCTTGAGGCAAGGCTGGCTACTGTGCAGCTCCAGATGCAACAACAGCTTGCGCAGATGCAGGAACGCACGAACCAAAGCCTGCATGGCAGCGCGCAGCGCACGACCACCAGCCTTACCCAATTGCAGGAACGGCTGCGCGCCATCGACAAAGCGCAGGACAACATCACGAAGCTTTCTGGCGACGTGCTCTCTTTGCAGGATATCCTGAGTAACAAGCAGACGCGCGGTGCATTCGGGGAAATACAGCTGAATGATATTGTGTCAAAGGCGCTGCCGTCTGACAGCTATGACATGCAGAAAACCCTCAGCAACGGGCGCCGTGCCGATTGCCTGATACATCTGCCCAACCCGCCTGGACCTATCGTCATTGATGCGAAATTCCCGTTAGAGGCATATGAGGCGTTACACCGCGCGCAGACCGACTGGGAGCTGAAGTCAGCGGTGGCCAACATGCGCACATCGGTACGCAAACACATCCGCGACATAAGCGAGAAGTACATTCTTGACGGTGAGACAGCGGATGGCGCGTTGATGTTTCTCCCGTCAGAGGCGGTATATGCAGAGCTGCACGCGAACTTTCCCGAACTGGTGCGCGAAGGCTTTGACGCCCGTGTCTGGATTGTGTCGCCGACGACCTGCATGGCAACGCTGAATACTATGCGCGCCATTCTCAAGGATGCGCGCATGCGCGAACAGGCGGGTGAAATCCGCAAGACCCTGCGCCTGCTGCACCGCGATGTAGAGCTGGTCGTGTCACGTGTGGGTAAGTTGGATACGCATTTCCGTCAGGCGCGCGAAGATCTCGAAGGGATCGGTACTGCCGCTGAGCGGGCGGGCAAACGGGCGGCCAAATTGGACAACTTTGATTTTGAGGAAATAGAGGCAGACCCGTCGGCTCCTGTTCTTTCGCCTGCTAAAGGAACCTTAAACTCATGACATCCACACAACCTGACATCAGCGCCCTGTCGCTGGACGCGATCCGCGCGACAGCGTCTGCCTTAGCCAACGATATCACACGCACACCTTGCCTCACGCTGGATAGTGGTTTGATGGCGCGGGTTCTGGGTGGCGGAGCGGCAGTTCTCAAGCTTGAGTGTTTCCAGCGTACAGGCACCTTCAAAGCACGCGGTGCTTTGTCGGTTGCACGCAGTCTGGACGACGGGCAATGCGCACGAGGTATCACAGCCGCCAGCGCGGGAAACCACGCGATCGCTGCTGCATGGGCCGCCCGTCAGATCGGGGCGTCTGCCAAGGTTGTGATCCAGTCCAATGCCAACCCGTTTCGCGTCGCGCTTGCAAAGGCCGAAGGTGCTGATGTGATCATGAAAGCGCCGGGGGCTGAAACCTTCGAAGAGGCCGAGCGGCTGGTGCGCGAAGAAGGACGCACGTTCATTCACCCCTTTGAGGGGCCGCTTACTTCGCTTGGGACGGCAGGGGTCGGGCTTGAGCTGATGGAAGACGCCGGTGACCTGGATGCGGTGGTGGTGTCCATTGGCGGCGGTGGA
>Ga0209345_10001165_pt1 | contig 32056 bp, 46 predicted proteins | sample Cruoilmetagenom7_FD_187294 | JGI IMG/M metagenome (GOLD analysis project Ga0209345, IMG submission 187294) | Oil polluted marine microbial communities from Coal Oil Point, Santa Barbara, California, USA - Sample 7 (SPAdes) (version 2) | ecosystem: Environmental > Aquatic > Marine > Oil seeps ...
ATGACCTGTAGCGATGGCATGACCTGTAACCATTGCCAGATCAACGGCTGCTCCGTTGGTGAGGTCCATCACATGACCTGTAGCGATGGCATGACCTGTAACCATTGCCAGATCAACGGCTGCTCCGCTGGTGAGGTCCATCACATGACCTGTAGCGATGGCGTGACCTGTAACCATTGCCAGATCAACGGCTGCTCCGACCGGTTCAACAGTATAATTATTGAATTTTAGTTTTGTACCGTTAAATTGGTACATGTAAAACGATGACCCACCAGCGTTTGAAACATCGCTATCAGTAGTTGTGACAGTGGTTGGATTTCCCTCAATACCAAGGGTGATATCATTACCATCACACTCTAAATATAAAACTGACCCCGCTGGCGGAGGAGTTCCACCAATGGAAACTTCATCAATAAAAACTTCAACACCCGCAACAACTTTGTATAAATATAAAAACCAATCACTGTCATAAAATAACCCACCAAACCAAAAATTTTCGAATGCCGCATCAGCACGAGCAGTAACATTGAATGCCCCGGTGTTTGATCCAATATCAAAATCAACTTTAACCCTGACGTTAGAACTCGTGATATTATCATCAAGTTGTGCGCCACTCTCTTCATCAAGATTTGTTACTTCTAAATAACCGGGTGATACAGTGCGTAAATTGCCATAGTCAACCGTCCAACTTGAATTACCATCACTTGTGCTGGAACCATTCAAGTTGGACGGTGACGAACCCCGTGTGAAATCATCGAAAATACTCACTACGCCAACCTTTTCAATTAAGCGTTGTCAGTAACCATGTCAAAAACACCAGATGCGGGGGGTGTAATCGTTAAAGGAAACCCGTCAGGTGTGACTACATCAGCGGGGGTAGCATCAAGCAATGCAAACCCTATAACCGTTTTATTGGTTGGCGTGTCTGAATAAATTACAACCCAACGCGCCGTTAAATCAGCGCCCGATGCGGTCCAAGTAAATGCATCAAAATCAAAAATCCATTTTGAAGGGTCAACACCGTCCACAACGAATGTTTTACCGGTCAATGTTACACCACCCGTTGTATAACCATTACCGTTAGCAACTTCATTGGACAACGCACCATATGTTGCAATTGCTGATGTAAGTGCGGCTGCTGATGTAAACAACGCCGCCTTAATTGTATCAGCCGTTAAATCAACAGCATCAGCAGCCGTTGCACCTTTGCGAATTTTGTTGATAATTGTATCTGTTAAAATAAATTTACCCATTGCCATTATCTTAATCTCCTATTTCTAAAGTTTCCATGATTTCATAATTCGCACCACGTGCACGTGACACTTTGTTATTACTATCAGTTAGTTTAACTTCGCTTTTATAATAAGTTGTCCCATTAATTGTTGAAAAATCAAGAGGGTTAAACGTTAAAGTGTATTGACCTTTATTTTCCACTTGGTCAGGGTCAATAACACCACTCCTTGCTAAAAATTCATCACCTGTTTCACTGTTGTATAATTTTACCTCAATAACACAACCTGTTAAATCAAGAGTTGATGTTGCAGAAACCCCTTGTGGGTTTCCACTAACAATATGCTCAACATAGGTAAAATTAACTGTCTCATCAGACCCTTTATAAAAGGAAACTATTACAGGTGAAAAACAATTCATAATTAAAACCCTTTTAAACAATCAATACAACCGCCTGTACTCGTATATCTAAAACCATAATGCCCGTGAATGCAAGGTTTTCCGGTTCTATATACCATAATCCCCATAGTCTTTGCATCTTTTCTTTCAAGTATTAAGTCAGGTGATTTATTCATCATGTTTTGAATATCACTTTTCACACTGTGCCGTTGCTTTTCACAATTTTCACATGAACCGGTTTTAACTCGCCGCCGTGATCGTTGCCCGCATTTGCGACACGGGTTGTTGCATTTATAAAAAGTTTCACCAGTTTGTTCCGCTGTTTGTCGTGCTTGACGATTTTCTAAACAATAATGACAGTGATTGGTGTTAGTTCTAATTGGTAAATGGCCATATCCGCATGGCTCATTTGCAACATGGCAATTGTTATGTATCACAAGATCAATTGCATTTATGATTGGTTGAGGGAAATTAGACCAATCAACATCACCTTTAATTGCAGCCTTAATCATTTGTCCAACATCGACTAAACACGCATGACAAGCATTGTTAATAACATAACGTTTATTATGATGGTGGTTAGCATCACAAGGTGTATCGCTAGTGTAAAATCGTGTTTTATATAAAAGTGCGTCCTCTCTACTTGTTGGGAAAGTGGAAGATTTACCATCTTCAAAAAAGTAAATGTGTTTCATACCCCGTACTCCGTTTTTATACAGGGGCGGTTTTAGATCAGGAAATCAGCGATTACCCTGTACCCCCGTACTTTTAACATACTTTATACCAGGTAGGTTGTCATTATCTTTATTATTAAGACGCATTATAATAATAAAGATAATGAAACATTTATAAGACAATCAATTATACAGTACAGGGAGTTCGGGGTAAAAATGGTAAGTGGTTGATAATGATACATTTATTTTTCCCGTATATACGGGGTTTGTACAGGGAGTTCGGGCACTATTGCACACTGTGAATATCTATGATAATTTGCACCTAATAGGAGTTGAATAAATGGACGTTTTAGTAAATCAAGACCTTGTGGCATTAACTGCTGATCAGATTGAATTGTTTCATAAGATGACAACACTACAACAAAACTTTTGCTTGTTAAAACTTGGCGGTTATAACAATGTTAAAGCTTATATTGGTGCTGGTGGCGATGCAAAATCATATGATACACAACGATCATCAGCGTCAACGATGGCATCTAATTTAAACGTGCACAAGTTCTTGACATCATTTGCAATACCAAAGATGAACGCTGCAATAATGGATCGCGACGAAATGTTAGAGAGATTGACAGCCATTGCGCGTACTAATGTTGGTGATTTGTTGAACTTCGTTAATTATGGTGAAGACATGGTTAGCCTTGAAACTGGTGAAGTGATAAGTGGTCAAACATATTGGGCATTAAAAGAGCAAAGTGAAATGACAGCGGCGGGGTTGTCTGCTATTACAGAAATGACTAAAAGCAAAGATGGAATGAAAATTAAATTTCATAATCAAATGGTTGCGATGAAACAACTTGCAGAATTGCAAGGGTTTGATGCTGATAAAACGCTTAATGTAAGGGAAGTGAAAAGTTTAAGTGACTTCTATAACGACATTGCCGCCACGGGGGCACAACAACCCACCACCGACACTTAACCCTGTATTACGTGATTTTTGGGAAACCCCTGCGCGTAATCGTGTTTTATATGGCGGGCGAGACAGTACAAAGTCGTGGGATGCGGCGGGTTTCGCTGTGTTCTTGGCGCAATCATGTAAAATACGTGTATTGTGCACTCGCCAATTTCAAAACAAAATTAGTGAAAGTGTCTACACCCTTTTAAAAATTCAGATAGCCCGGTTTGGTCTTGAAGGTGAATTTGACATAACTAAAAACACAATCACACACAAAATAACCGGGTCAGAGTTCATATTCTATGGTTTATGGCGTCATATTGATGAAATTAAATCACTAGAGGGTATTGATATACTTTGGATTGAAGAGGCTCACAACTTAACACATGATCAATGGAAAATATTAGAGCCAACAATTCGTAAAGATGGTTCACAAGTTTGGATTATATTTAACCCGCGTTACGCAACAGATTTTGTTTATAAGCGATTTGTTTTAAAACCGCCACCTGATACGATTGTCAGAAAAATTAACTTTAATGAAAACCCTTTTCTTAGTGAAACGTCTAAACGTATTATTGCTAATGCGCGTGATGAAGATTATGAAGAGTTTGAGCATGTTTATTTAGGTGTACCACATGACGATGATGAAGGTGTCATTATCAAACGTTCATGGATAAATAGCGCAATAGACGCACATAAAACAATTTATCCTGAAACCGGTGAATGGTTTGGTGAACGTGTTGTTGGTTTTGATGTTGCCGATGATGGACCGGATTTAAATTCGATGGCTAAAATGGATGGGTCAGTCCTTGTTGGTGTTGAAGAATGGCGGGGGGCAGAAGATCAAATTCATAAATCAGTTTATCGCGTGTTGAATGCAGCAAAAGCTTTCGACGCTAAAACAATCGGGTATGACAGTATTGGCGTTGGTGCTTTTGTTGGGTCGGCGTTAAATGAAAAGAAATGGCGTAAACATTATGAATTTGATGCAGGTGGTAAAGTCCACGATCCACTTCGTATTGCGCGTGGAACAAAACAGATAAACAAGGATTATTATCTCAACATTAAAGCGCAAGCATGGTGGCATTTAGCTATGAGATTTTTAAATACACATTTAGCCGTGACCACTGGAAAACGTTTTGCTGCGCGGGATATGATCAGCCTTTCAAGTGATTGCGATAGTAAATTGCTAAATAAAACAATTGATGAGCTTGCCACACCTCGCCGAGATTTTGACAGTGCCGGGGCAAAAGTGAAAGTGGAAAGTAAGAAGGATTTGAAAAAACGCGAAATTAAATCGCCAAACAATGCTGATGCTGTTATTATTGCCACAAGTCGGAACATGATGGCTAGACCAAAATTGAAGGATTGGATGTAATGGGTAACAATCAATTAGCGCCAATTGGGCATAACAAATCACCAGTTGCAACGGCTAATGATGGTTTAGTTAATGTACTATCTGGTTTAGGTACAGAAAAATCAAAACGAAATCATAACAGTTGGGATTATGGTTTGTTAAACAATTGGCAACAGTTGGACGCGGCTTATCAGACTAATTGGATTGCACGTCAAATTGTTGATGTACCCGCTGATGATATTACACGAGAGTGGCGACGTATTAAAGCTAGTGACGCGGAGGTTATCAACGTTGAAGAGGATCGTTTAAAAGTTCAAGCGAGAGTTAAAGAGGCATTGAGATGGGCGCGATTATATGGTGGCGCTGGTATTCTTATGGTTACGGGTCAGGATTTTGAAAAACCGCTGCAAGTGGATCGAATTAAAAAGAATGATCTTAAAAAATTGATCGTATTTGATCGCTATGACATGAATGGTTCGGATATAAACAATTATGATATTTTAGCGGATAATTATAATTCTCCCGGTTATTTCAGCATAGTATCAGGCGCACAACGAATACATTATAGCCATTTCGTTAAATTTTATGGGGATGCCTTGCCACGTAGACAAAAGGTTATGTTGCAAGGTTGGGGTGATAGTGTTTTACGTAAATGTATTGAAGATGTTGAAGATACGGTAGCCGCTAAAAACGGTATTGCAGAGTTAATGCAGGAAGCTAATGTTGATGTTATCACCCGCGAAGGGTTGGCAGAAGCTTTGTCAACCGATGGTGAAAAAGATGTCATCAATAGGTATGCCATGTTTTCGCAAATGAAATCAATCATCAATCTGGCTCTTTTAGATGCTGATGAACAGTTAAACAGGCACACTTTAAATTTGTCAGGTGTTGCACCAATTATTGAACAATTGATGACATGGGTTTCCGGCGCTTCCGGCATCCCTGTGACCAAATTGTTTGGCACAAGTGCGAAAGGTCTTAACGCTACCGGCGAGGGTGATGAAAAGAATTATTACGATGAAATTCGGTCATTGCAGAAATCACAAGCTAACGAACCGTTGCGATATCTTGATGAAGTGCTTGTTAGATCGGCAACGGGTGGGTTTCCTGATGATTATGATTATGAGTGGAACCCGTTAGCCAAGGAAAACCCACTTGACGCGTCTCAGGCCGCTTTATATAGGCAACAAATGGATGCGGGCTATCTTGCTGATGGTGTCATTAGACCATCGCAAGTGATGCGAGAGTTACAAGCCGGTGAGTATTATCAATTTGACGATAAGCAAATTGAAGAAACTGAAACCCTTGAAGATGAAAACATGTTTGAAGAAATGATTACAAATGATCCAGAAGAGTTAGAGGTCATGACCGAAAAAAATGAAGATTTCATTGATCGGTATACAGCGTTTCATGATGCCGGGTTATCGCATGCGGACATCATGAAACGTCTCAATGTAATCACTGTTTAAAGTGGTGTATTATAATTTGCTTGTATATAGGCCGCAATAAAACACGCGGCAACAATGGCAATAAGGATGGTTAGATCAGTCCAATTTTTACGACTGTACGATTTAATTATGTTCCACATTTTTCAACCCTTTCTTGCTTGTCAATTCACTGTTCGCTATCATGTTATATTACCTTTCCCGCGTCGGTGATAACCGCCAGACTGACCTTGTGGGATTTCGTATGTCTTACCGGTGATGCAATCTGCCAACACATGACCTTTATCGGTTGTGACGAATATGCTTAAAACAGTCACATTTTTTTCACCAAAATCAAATGAAAAACTACCGTCTTTATTCTGGTTAATATTAGTCATGGTTAGTCAATCTACAAATTGCAACCGATTGACGTTCAACGGTGCATTCAATACCAACACCACACTGGGGGCATTCATCAATCAAATTCGGTTGAGTTATTGCGTCATTAATATCGAACATGCAAAGTGGGCATGTAAAACGATTATCCCAACCGGGGTTGCGTAATTCTTTGTCAGTCATGGTCACACCCTTTTCAATGAGTTAGCACACGGACGCAATTATTGCGACATCATCACGTCCGTGTGAGACGGTTATTGTTGGTTATTCGATGTATTTTAAGACACGCGCCAGCAGCGAGTTTCAAACTCTTTAGTCGGGTCGCCACTCACTGTGAATTTATAATCAAGTTTTCGACCAGCACTTGATGCACTAGATGAAACCTGTTTACGAGGTTTATTAATGCCAAAACTTTCACCAACTTTCATCTTTTCAAAATTATAAAGACTTGATGATGTACGTTCGGGGAGTGGTACATTGCTGATAATTTCACCAATCAATTTTGGTGACTCCGTTGGTGTAGATGTTTTTACAGATGGTTTCTTATCACTCATTTTAGGTAGTCCTCTTTTAAGGTTGATAATAAATCGTCATTGTATCAAGGTTGACGATAACACCTTATTTCTTACATTAATTGACCGTCACGTCAAGTGTTAAATTTTAAGGACATAATTAATAGTAACATCAATTTTCTAACACATTTCAGGTTTAAAATTATCATCTTTGGTCACTAATTTATTTAGATCAATGTGTTTTGAATGACGATTACCATGTGCGTCAACCCATGGGACAACCATTTGACTTGCGGTGAGATTTGTTGGTTCGGCTATCCATTTTGGTAATTCGTTAGTCATAATGTTAACCTTTTAACCTCTCGTTAAACTGTGTTTTATTTGTTTTTTTTTGGTGGTTTTTGCGGATGATATAATTTGTAACAAATAGTTGTTTGTTTCACTAAATCGTCAACAGGGTCAAGTTCAACTGTTATAAAATTGGATAAAACTTGATCATCAATATAAACTCTACAATTCCAAACACCATTTTTAAAATTGTATTCCGCAACACCTTTGACTACAAATTTATCGCTTATGCGATTAAATTCAACAGTGCGTGCCGCGCGGGTAGTGATAAATGGGTTTGACTTAGGTTTGTTAAACATCATCTCACCCTTTCAATTAAGAGTATTTCGTCAAACAGCTTGTCAAGTTTTTCAAATGACTCTGCATTTCTAACATTGGTTAAAAAACTTAAACGTTTAATAACTTTCTCTCTTTTAGCTATTAATCTTACTCGTGCTTGTTGAGAATTTTTCACTCTTAAACGCTCTTTTGAATATTGTACGGCGTGACTACCAAGAAAACTGTTTGCTGTACCATATTGACGATGATTACGATCTAACATAAATGAAGAGTTATTTGACAATTTAAACACTGATTTTTTAATTTCAATTACAGTGTAAGGTCCATATAAGTAACCGCCAGAGTTTTCAATAAAATATTTATCATCAATTTTAATATTGTTAGTCATTATCTTTTAGTCCTCTCATCATTTTAATAACTTTTTACTGTTTCATTGTGCGGTGTAAGTTCCAATATACTCAGCTTTATCAGGGATATTATCAACAACAACCCAACCACCTACATTAAACAAATTATTAGGAATTTTAACAATTCTGGACATTTTCATAACACTGTTAAAGTCACACGAGTATAAAGTTTCGGTTTGATTATCGTGATCAATTAAACTGTAACCTAACACAATATTTTTGTGATACATATTAACCTTGTGTATTGACATTAAACGTTCATGGTCTTTTTTAAAAGTGTTGGTCATCGTGATAATTTCCTTGTGTTTCATTGTTTCGATGACAAGAATATAATCACTAATGACAGTGGTGTCAATAGGTGATTTAACGTTTGTTGATTATAATGCCAAAATTGTTTTTAAAATGTTTGATAAAGGTTTGGTGAATTGTTTTTAATACGTTTGTTCTAGTATCTCGTGACCGCCGTTTCACGTGTATCACAGATATAAATTTGCGAACAGCAACGATAAAGTTGACATTCGCAAATGAATAGATAATTGTATGCGTATCAGTTTTAATAGTTATTGATCTATTAAAACTGTCAATGATATAATGTATCAAATTAAATTTTTACCCAACCCCTATTGATTATTGTTTTTTCAGTTTCTACCATTTTAAATTTATCACCACACCAGTTACATGTGCGCCTATCTTCAGTTTGGTCAATTGTATATTGTTTACCTGAATATAAAAAATGCCCTTTATGATCAGGGTCAACAACACACATACCTATTTGTTCATAGTTTGACCAAAACCAATCTGTTATATTTGTTGACGTGTCAAATCGTTCTTTAGATATTGGTCTAAGTGGGTTAACTGTATAACCGTAATAACCCCGAAAAATACTGATGATACTTTTGCAATAATATTCTTGGTCACGCATGACACCGATGTGAATTGCACCCGATCTCGCACGCATTACAACAAGTTCTTTAATTGAGTGACCCCTTAACCATCTAAAAAATGATGCTGAATATTTTGGATTTTTGTTTGGGTTAAACGTTGCTTTGATTAACATTGCTCTATAAACTCCCCTTTGAAATTCTTGTGAAAAATTTTATCAACATCATCAAGTAACGTTTCATCGGGTGTACCTGCGCGACGTTGAACGTGTATCACAGACATAAATGAAAACGCTACTTCATCAAATTTGTCAGTAGTAAACAAGTATCGTTTAACTTTTCTGACGCGATTAAAAACTGTTATAATGTTATCATCGCTATCAATTTTATAATGTATCATTTGTTTACAACCTTGTGTGTTTGATAAACCATAATTTTAACCTTGAAATATTAAAATTGAATTAACCTACCCCTTGTGTTAATTTCGTGGCATGATTAAACCACCTGATAATATACTTATTGACGGGCATGTCAATAAAAAAAAACCTAAAGGGGTTGAGCTACCCAAACAGGTCGGCATTAGGTTTAATGCGGCATTACAGCGTATGGTCAAAGCGATACGCAAGGACATCACGCAACAAGTCTTACCCATTGTGCGACAGTATGGGTCGGCATATGCTTTAGATGCCGCTCCTATACCGTTTAAAGATGGGTATGCTGACGATATAATCAAAGCTTTACAATTAGTCATGACACGATGGTCATCAACATCATTTTTAGCAATTGTTAATCAATTGGCAGAAGATTTTGTAGTATCAGCGGATAAAGTAAATCTAAAAAAAATTCATAAAGATTTTGGGGTTGATATTTTTTCGGGTCAAGACGCTAATTTATCTGATTACATTGCATCAAGTATTTACGATAACGTTAGGTTAATAACTGACATAAAAGAAAAATATTTAACAGACATACAATCTACAATCATGACAAATGTTCGCGCGGGTAATCGCCCATCTGTCATTGCGAAAATGTTGACCAAACAATATGGTGTCGCATCAAAACGTGCAAAGTTTATCGCTCGTGATCAGACTGCAAAAGTGAATGGTGATCTTTCTGCAAAACGACAAATTGCGGCGGGGTTTGAATACTTTCAATGGGTTGACAGTGGTGACAGGCGTGTACGTGATAGACATCATGAAATTGCAAACAAAGTAACTGAATACGGGAAGGGTGTTTATCGTTGGGATAATCTACCTTTATCTAATCAAGGTGTGCCAATTAAACCGGGTCAAGACTATCAATGTCGGTGTGTAGCACGTCCTGTAAGTAGGCGTGAAGTTGAAAAAAATGTTACAGAAGGTAAAACTAGACCCGGTGTCAAACGTTAAATTTTAAAAATTCGATTAAAATCTTGTTTCATCACCCTGAATACGGGGTATCCATTTATTTCAGTGATGCTATCTAAATTTAACATTTCCATCATCGCCGTTGCTTGTTCCCACCCCATGTAAATTTCAAACATGCTTTTAGGATCGACTTCTCTAAGTTTACGTGTTACATTTAACATTTCAACAGCAAAAGATTTTGCATCAATCATTGTTTTGCAACGTGTAAATAATGATTACGGTTTACCGGTACAACATTGTGATGACGAAATTTTATAGCGTTATCAATAGCGTTATGGTAATCAGGGCTAATATAAATCACCATTTTAATATTGGCAGCATCTTGCATTTTAACCGTGTCACTAACCGCTCTATCAAGAGCATTGTCAAGAGCATTGTCAATTTGATTTCTCAAAGCGTGTTTATCAAGTGTCATAACGCTTCCTTGTGTCTAACATAGGTTCGGATGCAACTAATTTTGGTGCTGGTGGGTCACTCTCGCCAACCCCAATTTGTTGAGCAGTCAACATTAATGTCATTGCGAATAATTTCATTTTATCGTTGTTAACGCCAGTTCCGCGCAATACCCTTGTGGATAAAATGAAAAGATCGGTGGCGGACAAATTTGAAATATAATTGACCAATATATTTAAATCAGTATCCCTCATATGTTATTACCAAGAACAGGTGAGAAAAGCGCTGGTGGTGCACATGCGACCTTAACTGCTTTGTTAAGGTGTTTACCTTCTCGCTCGTGACCCATGTAGGTGATAGCCGCAGATGCAATTGCAGATGCAATTGTGCGCTCATCAAGTTCTGTTAGTTTGGTGGCTACTCTTGATGCAAAATTTAACATGTCAGCATATGACATTTCTTCAAGGCATTCCATCGCACATTTATAAGTGTCACCCATCTTCTTTGATCCTTACATTTTAAAAACCCCACCTGCACGGTTAAGGGGTGCACAGGCGGGGCAACTTCGCTAGATAGTTAATATGATTAAAGTGAGTTAGACCATGATGAACCTGCCTTTCGTTAGAGGATCACCGATTAGGTTTTAGTGCGTCATCTATCTAATCGACTTTTCGTTCTATTCTCTATAGTGAGAAAACAACTTTAAAACGCTGTTGACGATCATGTCAACAACTTTTTTTTTATTGACGGTCACGTCAGGTTTTACAAACAGTTTTTTTTGTGTCAGGTTATCATTAATTGTTAGATTAACGAGTAATTATTAACCATGAAAATTACCCTTTTAGATCGTAAAAGCTACGCAGTATCAAGTGCGCGGGTTTATACAGATGAGGGGTTTTTACGTGTTCCCGGCCATGTTGCACGAACCGGTGTGCAAGAATATCTTGCAGGTGAATTGGGTTTAACAGGTCGCAATCCTAACGATGTCATTAGAGTTAATCGTGACGCTAGTGAAGTTTTTTCACAAGAAAGTTTAGCGTCATATGCCGGTGCAGATGTCACTATTCAACACCCAACGGAAATGGTTGACATTAACACTCACAAGATGGTTTCGGTTGGCACTGTTGCTGGTCCGGGTATTCGCGATGGTGAGCGTGTCAAAATTGATATTATCATTAAAAATAAAGACGGTATTGAAGCTGTTGAAAAGGGGCTTGTTGAGCTTAGTTCAGGTTATTCTGCCGTCTATGATGATAATGTGCCGAAAGGTGCAGATTACGAATTTGACCAGCGCAACATTAAAATAAACCATGTTGCTCTGGTGGATACTGCGCGTGCGGGTGCGTTGGCGCGTTTATTTGATCATAAAATGAAGGTTAATGAAATGTTCAAAATTACACTTGATAGTGGGCGAGTGGTTGAAGTTGCTGACGCTGCAATTGCCGCCTTGATTGAAGATAGCTTGAAAACAATGAATGAAAAACTTGTCGCTGCAACTGCAACGGCAGAAAAAGCAACGGCTGCAAAAGATGCGGCAATTGCTGCTTTAGATGAAGAAAAAAAATTATCTTCTGATGAAGCGATTGCAAATCGTCTATCTACTTTGACAGCAGTGAAAGATGGTGCTCGTATTATTGCAGGTGATGATTTCACAACTGATAGCCTTGAGGTTGCTGAAATTCAACGTGTCGCACTTTTGACAGCCAACCCCAATAGAGATTGGAAAGACAAAAGTGATATTTATATTCAAGCTGCCTTTGATATGGAACTTGAAAAAAAGGAAAATGAAGACGACGATGATGAAGATGAAGGTGATAAAAAAGGCGATAAAAAAGGTAAAAAAACTGCTGAACAACTCGCCAAAATTGCCAAAGATGCCGCTCACAATTCAAACGACACAGTTTCGGCACACGCAACTTTTACAGCCAACCTAAATGATAGCTGGAAATCAACAGTAGGAGTAAAATAACAATGGTGGTTCAAACAGTTTATAGTGCAACACATGCCGTGGCATATGCCGGTATGATTGCAGATGGCCAGCTTAAAAATACGATCAGCAAGCGGAATGCTGATAGTGTCATCATTCCATATGGTAAAGGGGTTGTTACAAGTGGTGAAGATGCTGCAAAACTACCCGTTGACGCATCGCCCGCCACGGCTTTCATCGGTGTGACCATGTACGAAACCAATCGCGCTCAATCTGATGGTGATGTTGCCGGTGCGGTCTTGAATAACTTCTTTACAGTTATTACGGAGGGGGCTGTTTGGGTTAAAGCTGCCGCTGATACGATTGTTAAAGATGAGCCGGTTTATTTACGAGTTGGCACGACCAACCCCGGTGACTTTTCAAATGTAGTGGGTGCCGGTGTCACACTTGGCGTTTTGATCCCCAATGCAAAATTTCTTACAGGTGGTGACACTGGCGATCTTGTCAAGGTATCACTCGGTCTTGGAGGTTAATTGATCATGCATATTGTTGAAGTAAAAGATGTTGCTGGTAAAATTCTTTACAGTTATGACGCTGATTTGAAAATTGTAACAGCAGATGATGGTCTTGCATTTTATACGTCTCAATTATCTGTTGTTGAACAGCAGATTTATGAAACAAAATACGCCAACATTGTTTATCAAGAGCTTATCCCAATTAACACTTCTGACCCTGAGTGGGTTGATGAGGTAACTTATATTTCTTATGACGCGGTTACTTCTGGTAAGTTTATTGGTGCTAACGCCAAAGATTTGCCAGAAAGCGCGTTATCAGCGGGTAAGTCAACGATCCCCGTATTTTATGGTGGATTGAAATATTCCTATAGCATTGATGAACTTCGCAAATCACAAGCAATGCAAATTCCAGTTGACACTACAAAGGGTAAAATGTCGTTTCGCGGGTTTCAAGAACATGCGCAATCGGTTGCGTTTTTTGGTGACTCTGCTGTCAATGTTACAGGGTTGTTTAATAATGGCAATGTCCAACTTGATAACAGTGTTGTCAATTGGTTGGATGGTGCGACAACTGGTCCAATGATTGTTGCAGATATTAATAGTCTATTGCAAAAAGTTTGGACAAACTCCAAGCAAGTTCATATTCCAAATACTGTGCTAATCCCATCAACGTATTGGGCATTTATTGACAATATGCAAAACAATACGGGTACAGACACAACCGTGTTGCAATTCTTGCAAAAAAACAATTTGTACACGTCACTGACACAGAAGCCTTTGCGTATTCTTCCATCATTCCATTTGGAAAATGCGGGTGTAGGTGGTCTTCCACGAATGCTTGCTTATGAGTTGCACGATGAAAACTTGACAATGCGTATGCCAATCGTGTGGCGTCCAATTGCACCACAACCTGAAGGTTTAAGTGTCTCTGTACCTGCCGAATATAAATTTGGTGGTGTTGAGTGGCGTTTTCCCGGTTCGGCTGGTTATCGCGACTTTAACACCGCCTAATTTAAAAGGTTGTTAAAGTTTTTGATGACGTTAGGGTGGCAAATGTCTGGTCCTACATTGCCACCCTAGTTTACATTGGGCCACATAAACTAAGGACATTTGGACTATGAAACTTTTAAATAAATCTGCCCGATTAATTTCCATACCCGGCGAAACAACTGATAAAAAAGCGCCTGATGGTCGCATCATATCAAAAACCCCGTTGATGGTTTATGATTTAATGCCAGCCGCGAAATCACCAACTGATGTGCCTGACAAATTTTGTAAAAATATTTTCGTTGAAGAATTGATTAAATCTAACGACATTGAAGTTGTTGGTCAACCGAGCGGTGAAGATGATGAAACAGCGCTTGAAAAAATGTCAATCGCCAATTTAAAAGTGTATGCTGAAAATATTGGTGTTGATTTTAAATCTCGTTGGTCAAAATCAAAAATTATTGCTGCAATTGAAGATGTTACACACGGTGATGACCCTGATGATGATGGTGATGGTGATGGTGATGGTGATGGTGATGGTGATGGTGATGGTGATGGTGATGAATGATGGATATCACCAGTTCAATCATTCATGATTTTCGGAATGTGCAGCTTGCATTTGAAAGTGTAAGTAATTGGCCCGACCGTGTGGTTAAACTGGCTCTAATCGATGCTGACGCTGAAACCGGGGGTACTGGATGGGGTGAATACCCCGGTTTCAAGCAGCGTGGTATGTTCTTATTCGCGGCACATTTGTTGATTACAGATTATCCCACAGGTTGTGCCACCGATCAAAATAATGTGTCGCCCACCCCTAAATTCGCCGTGCAATCAAAAAGTGTTGGCGATGAAAGTGTGTCATACGCTAATGGTGCTGTAAGTTCTGCCAACATAGGTGACACATGGTTGTCATCTACTAATTATGGGTTTCAATTTATGAGACAACGAAAACATGCTGGCATGGGTGCGAGGGCGGTTTAAAATGGGTTTAAGTGTAACAACATCAGAAACCCAAATTGCCCGTGACAAGCTGCAACAAGAGTTAAAAAAATTTGTAACAGGTAAATTTGTTACAGTTGGCATACAAGAAAATGCAGGGGATCATGAGGGTGGTGATATTACAAATGCACACCTCGGTGCAACGCTTCATTTTGGTGCAGAAATTAAAACTAAAAACGGTAAGACATTTTCCATACCCGCGCGACCTTGGCTTGATGTCGGTGTACAATCAGGTGTGGAAGATTATAACCAACTCATCCAAGGCGGTATAGAAGATGGTTTACCAATTGATCAAATACTAGAACAAATAGGTGTTGTTGCTGTTGCGGCTGTTCAAGGTTACATGACAGAATTAAATGCGCCACCCAATGCGCCTAGCACTATTGCAAAAAAAGGGTCTAGTAACCCATTAATTGACACGGGTGCGCTACGTCAATCAATAACTTATAAAATTGAAAACGGGAAGCCGCAAGAGGGGTTAGATTAATGACCGGTCTTGATATGCAAGGTCACATTGATGATGTGTTTAAAAGTGCCGTGGTCACTCGCACAAGTTCAAATGGATCATACGTTAACGGTATATGGGTAAATAATACACAAACTACATCTAATTTCAACGCCAATGTACAACCCGTTTCAACCCGTGACATTGAAGTTTTAAATATTGGTGGTGAACGTGTTGTTGATCATCGCACTATTTATATTAATTCGGGTGATTTAACTATCATCAAGCTTGATGATAAATGGTTAATTTCAAATGTGCCCGGTGTATTTAAAACGGTTAAAATGGATGTTAGATCGCAGCGTAATTATTGTAAAATCATTGTGGTGTTAGAAGATGAATGATTTACAACTTTTTGAAATGTTACGTTCTATTATCATGATTGTCACGGGTGTGCCTGAGTGTGTTTTAGCTGATCAAAACAATCAAGCTCCATCAGGATCATATGCCGCAATTAAACCGCATCAAAACATTAATCAACGTGGTCAAGCTAACATCAATTACACAACCGTACCCACCGCCAACTCTGTGACTGTTGAGGTTCGCGCACAAATAATGGCTACATGTAGTGTTAATTTTTATAGGGCGAATGCAAATAACTATGCTAAAAAACTCTTGCAAGCGAACAAAAGACCAGATGTTTCCGCCATTTTGTTTCTTGCGGGGGTGGGTTGGAATAATGCTGGTCCGGTAAATAATTTAACCAGTTTACAATCTGCAAATTTTGAAGAGCGTGCCCAAATATCTATTGTTTTAATGTATGAAACGAGTGATCCGGTTGTTATAAATTCAATAGAATATACAAGTATTTCTATTGAGAATGAAGACGCTGAAACAATTGTGACGACACATATAAAAACACCTGACGCGCCTACTGTTTAATGGTAGACTAGTCATAACCTACAATAAGGGGTTTTAGAATGAGTTATAATGTTGATAATATTATTCCAATCAATGTGCGAATTGTACCGCAAGGATTGAGTTTTGCTAATTTTGCCGAGGCAGTTTTATTTGCGCCAGAGGCGGAATTGCCAGTAGGGTTTGACCCGGATACGTATAGAGAATATACAACATTAACAGCTTTGGCAGTTGATTTTGCAACCACTACTGAAACATACAAATCTATTAATCGGTGGTTAGGTGGCATTCCCGCAACTGGTAAAGTCAAAGTGTACGGTGTTGATGCAGCCGATGCCGATTGGGCAACAACATTAAACAAAGCTCGCAATGTGTTTTGGTGGTATTGGTCATTTTTCACTGCGCCGGTTTACGCTGTTGAAGCGGAAGTTTTAGAAATCGCCTCGTGGTCAAACTCACAGGAAACATTTTTTATGAATTGTCAAACAGGTGCCAATGCAACCGCAATTCGTGATCAAAATGATGTAACTGATATTGCAACACAATTGACTACATTTGGTTATCGCCTTGTTGCGACGTTTACACATGCAACCGACCCTTATGCTGGAATTGCATTAGCGAAATGGTTTGCTAGTGTTAATTATTCGGCTGTACGATCAACAATTACAGGTGAGTTTAAAAAACTATCTGGCGTTGCAGCTGAGGATTTGACCGATAGTGAATATGGGTCAATGACTAAAGTGACAAAAAAGGCAATGTTTTATAGTGTTGTTGAATTGCAAGGTTCGGTTGATAACGGTCGTGTTTTAAATACATGGTCGCATTCGACTTATGGTGAATTTGTTGATGATGTTGTCAATCTTTCGGCGTTTGTTAATAATCTAAAAGTTGCACTTTATAACACGTTAGCAAATTCAACAACAAAGGTTGGTCAAGACCCTGTTGGTCAATCATTGTTAATTGGTTCGGCAAAAGCTATTTGTGAGCGTTACATTACAAATGCGTATCTTGGTCCACGCAACTATACTGATCCTGATGATGGGATTGAAAAATATACAAACGGTTATGAAATTTTAACAAAACCAGAGGATATTTTAAACATCACTGATGAGGATCGCGACAACCGTTTGTCAGCACCAATGCGTATTAGGGTTTTTCGTAAAGGTGCAATTCATAAGTCAATTGTTGACATTGATGTATATTAAGAGGGTTGAAAAATGGGTTTAAATAACTTCTCAACAGACGGTTTAATTATAACTGTCAATGGTCGGGTCATTAATGATTGGGGCGATGCCAACCCTCCTTATTCTGATGATCCCATTGACCCCGTGTCAACTTTGCGGCGTGGTCAAGGGGGTGGCGCTGTACGCCTTGATAGAATTAACCCCGGTCGCCGTGTGACGTTGAATTTAAACCCCGGATCAGCAGATAGTACATATATGCAGGGATTGATGAACTCTAAAGCAACAATTGAAATGTCAAAAACTCAACTTGGCTCACTTGAAGCGGCAGTTGGTGTTGAAGGTGTTATTATAAATGATGGTTCAACTGGTCGCGGTGGGTCAACAATTACAGATGATCAGTATATGCTTGAATTTAATATTTGGACTGGTGGTAAAGGTGGCGACACTTAAAGGGTAGATTATAAATGGATCATAAACAATTTGAAATCGATGGCGATGTTTTTAATGTGGCACAAGCAACGGCAATTCAACAAAAGACATTGATGAACTTAATTGGTGCTAAAATACTTTTTTATAAAAGTACAAGTGGTGTTGATGAAATTAGCGTATCAATGTTAAAAGGCGCTTTATTGACTGTTGATGAAAATATTTTTGATAGAATTGCGTCAATTGTTCTTACAAAATGTTTTCGTCATGGGTCAGATAATCCCGTTACTATAAGTGATTTTCAAGGTAAAATGAACATTTACCTTACATTGATTGCCGAGGGGGTAAAATATAATTTAACCGATTTTTTTACATGGTTAGATACCGAAACTATGGAAGAAAGCGCAACCCTACCGCCGAAAGAGACGATGGAATAGACTGGTATATGATGACACCGTGTATTGGCATAGAAGGTGTTTGCCCCCCGCTTTGTCGTTACAGCGATTTAGTTGATGGAACTTTTACACTTGCAGATGTTGAAAGATTTAATCAAATTTTGACAATGCGATATGAGGAAAAATTACACCAATTAGAGACAATTAAAAGGCGACGGTGATGTCAAATGTTTTAACAAGCTTCTTAGTCGGCGTTGGTGTTGACTTTGACGAAAAGGGTGCAAAAGATGTTGACACGGGTCTTAATAATATCAAAACTCGTGCGCTACAATTGGGCGCTGTTTTAGCTGGTGCGTTTGGGCTTAAAGTTTTAACTAGCGACTTTGCCAGTGCTGCCGACAAGGTTGGTAAATTCTCAGAAGTGTTTGGGGTGCTACCCGATGATGTCCGGGCATTGGGTGATGCTTTTGAATTAGAGGGTGGCACCTTTGACACTTTTCTGTCTCAAATAAAACAGTTGGAAGAATTGCGCGCGGGTTTGTTGGTTGGTGATGCTGATTTTATTAGCCGTGCCGGTATCGCGGGAATTGACACTGGACCGATTATTGCGGCAACTAATGCAACGGAGGCGTATATAGCACTAGCTGACCAATTCGCGACCATGACACAAGACCAACGGTTAAACGCGGCTAGTGCACTAGGGTTAGACGAGGCGAGCATAAGATTGCTGTCTAAAGGTACTGGTGAAGTTAGACGACTTCAAGAGCAAATGAAGACAATCAGACCTATGACTAAGGAAATGACAGAGGCCGCGAAAGAATATAATGACGCCACAAAGATACTTGGTAATAATATTGGTTCGTTTGCCGATCAAATAAGTTTGACATTGTTACCACCTTTGACAGACGTGGTTGATGGTATGAATGACTGGATTGCCGCAAATCGAGAATTGGCGGGGCAAAATCTTGAAACAGTGTTGAAACCAATTGCAAAATATTTTGATGAAATCGCCGTTTCAGGTTCGCTATTTGCAACGGGTGGCGCATTAATGGCGTTTGGTGCAATGGCGGGTTTTTTACCAATCATCGGGGGTGCGGTCGCAACAATGGCTGGTGCATTATCAGGTGTGGCAATAGCAGCGGGTGCAATTTATGTTGCCGCGCAACTTTGGGATGTTACACCAAACCAAGCAGAAAAAGCAACAAATGGTGTTATGCCTGATTGGTGGTATGATTATATGTTTACACCTTGGTTTACAATTGGTATGCCTGACAATCGTAACTCATTTGATGGTATTGGACACGGTGTTACATCACCCAACGGAACAAGTGCGACAGCACCTATAGTACCCTCGCAAAATTTTATCATTGAAAACGTTATCAAACTTGACGGTAAAGTGATTGATAGGAGGATAAACGACGTCACTGGTTCACACTTAAATAGATCACTCGATGACATCAAAAGCACCAATGGAGGTTGACCGGTGTCTATCTTAACATTGTTTACACGAAATGCTCCCACGTTGAACGGTTTTGAGTTTGATGCGATTTTAGAAGACACCTTTGACGCTGCTGTAGAATATACATCTTATCCTATTGAAAGTGGCGCTAGGGCTTCTGATCACGGGATCATAACGCCTTTTCGGTGGCGCTTAATAGGGGCAGTGTCTAACAACCCTATACGGCCCGTTCTATCCGATTTCACGGGGGTTTTCAGTAACCTTGCTGAAAACAATGGTGTAGTTGCGGGTATTACAGGTTTATCGGCTGGTTTGATTAGCGGTAGCAATGATACACGGTCTAGTGAAACACTTTCTTTTTTAATCAACCTAATGTCATCGCGCCAACCCTTTGATGTGTATACCGGCAATATAAACCTTGTGAATATGGTTATCGCAACACTGCAAAGTATAAAAACACCCGCTGATGAAGGTGGTTTAATTTTCGATGCTCAATTACAAGAGTTGCCAACTTTAGATACACTTACGAGTGATGAACACCCGAACCAAAATCAATTACGAGATAATACACCGGAAAAATCGCAACTAGCAGGTTTGATAGATTTGGGTCAAAAAACAGTTGATGATGTAAACACTGCTGTTGAAGATTTCATTACAGGGTTGTTTTGACAATGAAAAAAATAGATTTACAAGGTGGATCAGAATATTCTCATCAAAATTTTTCAGCACAACTTGGCGACAATTTAATTGATTTTAATTTGAACTACATTCAAACTGGTCAATGGTGTTTAAACTTAGAACAAAATGGTGTTTTAATTGCTAATGGATTAATGCTTGAACCAAATGCAGAATTAACGCAACATTTAAATTTAAACATAGGTAAACTTTTTTTTATAGGGGAACAACCGACACTCGATAATTTAGGTATTAAAAATAGTTTAATATGGGTTGAAGATGCCTAAATTTTATAATAGACGTTGGGAATTATCAGTTAATAACAAAGTGTTTATACCCGCCACTATTGATGGTCGGGAATTTAAAATAATTTTTGAAATTGTTATTGATTATGGTGCGTTCATTTCATATGCGGATATTAGTATTTATAATCTATCGCAAAATACAATAGGTAAACTTTTAAAAAAAGGTTCGTCAATTTCACTGAAAGCGGGTTATGTAAATAATATTGACTTCATTTTTAAAGGTTCAATCATAAACGCTTTTAAAGGTAGGGTTGGACCTGACACGATCATCAACATCATTGCAAGATCAAGAAATCAACTAAACACTACAATATCAGAAACATTAGGTGTCGATGTTAAAATTACTACAATTTTAAAAACATTGGCGACATCATTGGGTTACCCGCTTATCATAAATGAAAAAGATTTCGATAACATCCAACCATACCCGCGTGGATATGTTATGAGTGGTGACCCACGATCATACCTTGATAAATTGGCTTTAACACATGATTTTAGCTATGTAATCGAAAACAATACACTTGTTATAACTAGAAATACATCTTTTAGACCCGGCACTCCGTTTGAGGTTTCCCAACGGAATGGCATGGAGGGGATACCGGAAATTACAGAAATAGGTTGTGATGCGGTTGTTAGATTATCACCACAGTTAAAAATAGGTGGGAGAATTGATGTTAAATCAGAGCTTTCTAGTTTTAATTATGGTAACTTATATTTTCAAGATATACCAGCATCATCGGGTAAAGGTGTTTATAGAATTTTTAAACTGCGCCATAGCGGTGATAGTCACGGTAGTAATTGGTCAACAGAAATAACGGCAAAGCGATGAAAGAAGCTTCTGATTTTACAGAATATACCAAACGCACCTTTCGTGAAATGATGAAAGATGTTGCCACATCGATACCGGGTTACATCTTGGCTTTTGATCCTGAAACGCAACTTGCACAACTTCAAATTGGCATAGAGCGTGTTGATATTGCCGGGGAAGTTTTTAATCCGCCGCCGCTAATTGAATGCCCTGTGTATATTTATGGTGGCGCATTCAGTGTTGAAATTCAAATCGACATCGGTATTGAAGGTGTTATTTTATTTAGTCAACGTTGCATTGATGGTTGGGTTAATTCAGGTGGGGTTGCACCCAATCCTATGTTGCGATTTCATGATTTTTCAGATGCTTATTTTTTACCGGGTTTAAGATCGCAACCAAACAAACTTTCATCATATTCAAACAACGGTGTCAAATTGAGAAACAAAGACGGTACACAATATGTTTGGTTGCAGAATGATGGCAGTGTTAAAATTAAGGCAAACAATGTGGAAATTGACGCGCCGGTGACAACAACATCATCGTTTATAATTAACAGCGGTGCGACACCTATTGATTTGACAACCCACGTTCACGGTGGGGTGGAACCCGGCGGTGGAACAACGAATGGACCAACATGATGACTGTTAGAAAGTTAGACGCTATAACAGGGGAAATCGTGACATCTGGCGTACAGTTTATAAACGGTCGCGACGAAGTTGCACAAAATATAAAAACAAGATTGCGTCTTTTTTTAGGTGAATATTTTAGAAATATACAAGATGGTACACCTTGGTTTCAATCTATCTTGGGCAAAGAAGGTACTTTGTCATCAAAAGATGCCTCTATAAAAAAGCGAATATTTGAAACACCGGGCGTTGTTGAAATAATTAGTTTTTCATCTAATTATGACTTGGCATTGCGAATATATGATATACAATCGCAAGTCATAACGACATATGGTTTAGTAGATTTTAGCGTTAATGGTACGATATAATGGGTAAAATCGACAATACGGGTTATTTGGTCAAGACCGAAAATGAATATTTTACAGAACAAAAACAGATGTTTCAAGATATTGATGCAAGTTGGAACCTTGACCCGTCTTCACCTGATGGATTAAAAATCGCAAAAGATAGCGAAACATTTGCAGATTTAGATGAAGCAGGTTTAATTGCGTATAATTCAAAAGACCCTAACAAAGCTATTGATGTAGAACTTGATGTAGTGTCTTCAATTACTGGCACTTTTCGCATACCCGGTACATCAAGCACTGTATCTATCACTATTGGTGGTGTGGTTGGCGCTGTTATTTATGCTGGTGATATAATCAAATCTACTGTTGACGGTACAGAATGGGCAATTGACGCAACAGTGACTATTGGTGGTGGCGGCACAGTTGTTGCGCAAGCGACTGCAATGGTCACAGGGGCGATTGAAGCTGACACTGGCACAATCACAAAAATAGTGACCGCAAGGGGTGGTTGGCAGACTGTTACCAATACAGTGGTTGCCGTCACCGGGACACCCCGCGAAACAAACGCACAGTTGAGATTTAGGCGATTTGTTTCTGTTGCGCGTCCGGGCGATAATCAAGTTGATAGTATGTATGGTGAAATTGGTGCGGTTGCTGATGTTAGACATGTTGAGATTTATGAAAATGACACTAACGCGACTGATGCTGATGGGTTACCCGCACATAGTATTGCGCCAATTGTTGATGGTGGTACTGATGCCGCTGTTGCTCTTGCGATTTATTTGAAGAAGAACCCCGGTGTATTTTTGCACCCTGCCGGTACACCTGTAAATGAAATAGTTACATCACCACTTTACTCGAACAACACGAAAAACATTACATTTAGTCGACCGGTGTACGTCGCACCACTTGTCGTCGTGGACGTAACCGACGATGGTACACTACCTGTAACAGCAGGTGATGAAATTAAAAAGGCTATATTGGCGTATGCTAATGGCACTTTAATTGATGAAAATACAGGGTTTAACATTTTAGGTTTCACAATTGGGGAAGATGTCACGATTAGTAGAATGTACACACCGGTTAATCAAGTCATTGGTAGCTATGGTAACAGTTACGTTACAAATATTACACTTGATGGTGGATCAATTAATGTAGCAATCGCTTTCAATGAGTTGTCCCAATGGTTGTTGGCAAATCTCACTGTGAATATAACATGACAATACCTATTCATGACCGCATTTATGCGCAATATAGAAATAAACCTAAAACGGTTGCGTGGTATAACATTGTTTCAAACGTGGGTTATGATTTATCGATTGCGTTTGACGGTGTTAAATCATCTTATGATGTTGATAGTATATTTGGTGAAAGCCTTGATGTGTTGGGTCGTGTCGTTGCAACTGATAGAGATACTTTTTCAAATATTGAATTTACACCTTTTGAGTTTGATGACGATACGGCGGAATGTGGCGATCCAGATATACAATGTTCAGCATTATCTGTTATTGCCGATGATGATTTGTCAGATGAATACTTTAAAACATTGATCAAATCAAAAATTTTTAAAAATAATTCAAACGTTACACTTGATGAGGTCATTACTGCAATTTTGATAATTACACCGGGTGCGGCCCCTGTATATATTATTGATAACGAGGATATGACTTTCAGTGTTGTTGCGGGTGGGCTATTAACGGAAGTTGAACGGCAACTATTATTAACAAAAAATATTATACCAAAACCGCAAGGTGTTCAATTTTTAGGTTTTATTGAACCTATTGGGATAATTGAGTTTGATGACGATACGGCGGAATGTGGCGATCCAGATGTACAAGCAGTTGGTTACACTGTGTAACTTAGGAGTTTAAATAAATGGCAATTAATCTAGCAACCAAATACCCCGGACGCGCAACAGCCGCTAGTGCCGAATACCCTGAAGGTTCGGCTAAAAATAGAAGTGCACCCGCGGCTGGTGATGGCACCTATTTTGAAAAAGATTGGGTAAATGATATTTTTGGTTTTTTGCAAAAGCTATTGGATGTCGCAGGTATGAGTGCAAACGGGTCACCTGACACAGTTCTTGCAAGTCAATATTTTGATGCATTGTTAATTGCGGCTGGTGGTCAAGTATTTCCCGCATATTATAAAGCTGGTCTTAAACTTGCATTTGGCACAGATCAAGCTCACGATGTTACGGTTTTCGGTGGTGCGGCACGAAGTGACGATAACACAACAGACATCATTGTCACTTCACCCATGACAAAGCGTATTGATGGTGTTTGGGCGGCTGGCGATAATAATGGTGGTTTGTTTTCTGGTAGTGTTAGTGCAAACCAAACATACTATCTATTTGTCATTTTTGACGCTGATGGTAATTGGGATGTAGGTTTTGATTTGTCATCAACTGCTAATAATAGACCGGGCGCATATCCATATTACACACAAATAGGCGCGTTTAAAACCAACTCATTAAGTGAATTTTATAATTTTATTAACGACAAGTGGCAGAGTGAAGATTTCACATACACAAATAACACAAATCCACCCATTGAAATAACACACCCGCTTAGTGTGATACCACGAAATTTAATTACATACGCTAGAAATGTAGTGGCAGATAATGGATATGCGCCCGGTGATATAATTCAACTGGGGACAAGCGATAGTAGTGGTTCAAGTTTTGGTTATGCTGTACAACTTGATACAAGTAAAGTGTACACAATTGTTGAAAACGGTTTGATTTTGAATGGTGTCTTAAACCCCGCCAGTTGGGTTTTATTTCATAAGGCCGAGGTTTAAAAGTTATGGAAATTGTAATTATAACGAGTATGGTTGTTAAAATTGTCATGGCGTTAATTGCATTGGGTACTTTGCGGTTAGCATTGCGAATGTTTGATAAATCATTATGTAAATCGTTTTCAGATTGGTTGGGTGAGTTAGATGGTACAGGTACGGGTATTTACCTTGGTTGTCGCATCCTTGGTGTTTGCATCCTCTTTGGTTTGGTCATTTCCTCATAAATATGACCGACACTTTAAAGCATCGGCATCTTTATATTTACCCGGTGTGAATTGGAAATTATTAAAAGCGCAATGTTACCAAGAAAGTCTTTTAAAGTTTGATGCAATATCTCCTGTAGGCGCACAGGGGCTTTGTCAATTTATGCCAGCAACTTGGAAAGAGGTTGCAGGGCAATTAAAATATTCAAAAACTGACAGTGCATTTAATCCGGTCTTGTCCATAAAAGCCGCTGGTTACTATATGGCGAGATTACGCCGGGGTTGGTCTGCACCTAGACCAAATGAAGACCGTCACAATCTCGCCATGGCGTCCTATAACGCTGGTTTTGGTTCCCTCCTAGCTGCGCAACGCTTATGTGGCAATCCTGCCCTATATGACGATGTAATCAAATGTCTACCAAATGTTACAGGTAGGCACAGTGAGGAAACTATTGTATATGTTAATCGTATACGTGGTTTTTATTTGCGCATGATGGCAGGTGAATGATGTTTGCGACTGTGCTTTCTTTTTTTAGCTCCGGGAAAACTCTTTCCCTTGTGGCGATTGCAACGACAATTATAGTGTCTTTTACCATTCTTTATGTCATGTACATTATGAATAAATCCGAACTTGACACGTTGCGTGTAAGTTACTCAAAACTTGAAGACGCGCATTTTGAAACTATCAAAACTTTTCAATTGGTTAAATTAGACATTCAATTATCAAATGATGCGTTAGCCAATGAACGTCAACGCCGAGTGGCAATTGATTTGATTTTTAAATCAATCAGAGAAAGAATTGCAAATGTTAAAAATGACGGTTGTGTTGGCCCCGCTGTTCTCGCTGTTGTTAATGGGTTGCGAGACTCCGAAGCCCATAGTAAAAATAAAATACGTTCGTACAATGATAAACCCGGAACTGTTACAATGCCCAAAATCACCAACACCACCGTCAAACTCAACTGATAAATCAATTGCCCTTTGGGTGTTAGATTTAAACAATGCTGGTGAAAATTGCAGAAGTAAATTAAAAGCGGTTCGATCAATTTTAAATAAATAATGGGTGCCGTTTTGATAAATTCTGATGACGATGACGAATTGATGATTTTGGAATTGCCAAAGTATAAAATACATCGATTGAAAAAAATGATTGACCGCGACGAATTTAAAGAAGAATTGCATAAACGAGTAAAAATATTTGTAGCCATGTTTGTGTTAAGTGTGTCAGCGTGGAGTGCATTTTATGATGGTGTGACACATTTTTTTAATCTAATCGTTAAAAAACTTATAGGTGAAACATGAGATTGAGCGCATTTGTGTTGCCGGGGTTGGCAATTGTTACTGGTTTAATGGTTACACAGGCGACAGGTAGGGTGTATCAAAACGTTGAGTCCAAACAGCAAAAAATTTCAAATTGTCATTGTGTTGACGTTTGCCCAATAAAAAGTTTTAGTCGCGCAGGATATTTACCAGCTTTTTTGCCTGATGAATATAAAAATCATAGTTTATATTTGCGCGACTAAATGATTTCATATCATTGCAATCTGTTGCTTTCCAACCTGCGTCAATAGATGCTTCGCGTATTTTATGCTTTGATTTTGACTTGGTGTGGATGCGTTCATCCCAAGGCGTCCCAAGGCTATCAACCTCAACGCCTTGGGGTGTAGGTTTATTTCGAATTTCGGTCATGACCATATTAAAATAATCATCAGTTAATTTAACCGCTCGTTTCCAGCTCCCAATAGGTGCGGTTGGTGGTGATATTTTTATCATTTCACCACCACTTTTAGTGACGCAATATCTACTCACTCTTTGCATTGGGATATCACAGTCAAAACCTGTGTAACGCATTACCAGTTTTGACGCCTTATTTAATTTGGTCATCATCATAAAATCATAGTCATCATCATGTGACCGTATGAAATCTCCAATATCTATACCACGTATTAAAGCCGCCTCCGCTGCTTTTGGTACAACTAAATGCTGCCATTTACCACTATAAGGTTTTTCCAATGTTGTCGGATTTTCTTCTGCTGTTTCATATCTATAAGCGCCAATACGTTTTACTTTACCATCTTCCTTGACTGCGATGTAACTGTTGACATCCCTGACCAGCATACGGTTATATAAATTTTCTTCTAAACTCAATAACGTGTAATTTTCCCACCATTTACAAACATCACGTTGATGGCTCATGTATTGTTTAGGGCAGTAATATGTTATACCATCGGTGTTACATTGTATCATTTGTAAACCGGGTATTTTTAATAGTTGCTCAACCAACAATAACTGCAACAATTGACCATTGATTGTGATTGACATAGTGTAAAACGGGTCATAGAACGGGCTGTGAATGCTGTTGCTATCACCGTAAGTGCCATTAAGTGCTAACTTGAGAGTTGCATTTTCTGACGTACCTTTGGCATATGATTGACGCTGTTTATACACGTCCTCATAAATTTCACAAAAGACTGTACTGAGGTGTTTGGGGTAAAGTTTATTTTTGATTGCAAGGTTTGGGTAAAAACTGGCAACGTCAACGTCAACTATTTGATACATGTCTGTCGTCTCAAATGTTTTATTTGAAACTGACGCGTGTATACCACCGGTGCCAACTACGTATTCAAACTCGTCAACATGTGTTTTAAACTTGATTTCACCTTTTGTCTTAACGATGGTTGTGTCAAGTAACTTCTGTTTTAAGCTTTGAAACTCCGATCTTTCAAAGTTTATGTATGGGAATATTAATTCAGAAAAACTTACCGACGGCCTAATTGTTTGTACTGGTCGTCGACCACCGTTGACTTTTTCATAACACCTAACACCGCTCTGTTCTAACTTCATTACAAAGTAATCTTTACCAATTTTAGTATCGTTATGATTGATAAAGTTTCGATTATATTTTATTGATAATTCTTCCCTATATTTTATCTTAGGTAATGATCTAATGTAAAAATATACTGTAGCCCTGACATCGTGTTTATTGTATGACAACAACATGTCTTTTTGATCGTTTGTTAAAACAGTATCAAAAGGAATTGTAAATTCTTCTATTGTATCCATTCTCATGCAATATTCTAATTGTTTAAGACTGGTTGATACATTTTTATTGTCAAAATGATGAATTTTGAAAAGGTCTATTTGTTTAATAAATCTTTGATTATCCCATATCATAAGTTTATATTTTTCATTATAACTTGTATCAATAATTGTTTTTGATCGTGTATAAATTTGTTGAAAATTTGTTGCGATGTGATCAATAATTGAGTGGATAACTAAATAATCATAACCAAGGTTATTAAAACCAATTAAGCGAGCATCAATATTTTTTAATGAAGAAAAGAAATTAATTAAATCTGTAAATTGATCTATACGATCACTGATTTCAAATTTCCACCATGTATCAGTTGCAGCGTGAACAATGGTGATTGTAAAAATATTTGGTAATACTTCAATATCATAAACATAATCGCGAGGGTTAATATAGGCAGCGGTCGCACATTTCTGTGTTGCTTTACATTTTGGGCAACATGATAAGTCGCCCGGAAACTCATTGCCGCATTGACACTTTAACAGATAATGCACAATCGCTGCCTTTTTTTACCCTTGCACCGGTGTTAATCCGGCAATCTGTGTGTCAGTCCAGCCACCCGCGCGTAATTGCGAAAGACTATAAACCATCCCATTGTAGTCATAACGTGGATCAACAGCGGCGGGCGTTGTGGGTGCCTCAATTGCTGGTGCAACTGGTGGTGTAGCCATTTGACCCGGAACAGGCGCAACAAGATCGTGTGCCGGAACAGGTGCAACTGGTGGTGTAGCCATTTGACCCGGAACAGGTGCAACTGGTGTTGTAGCCATTTGACCCGGAACAGGTGCAACTGGTGTTGTAGCCATTTGCATGCCACCAACCGGGGTTGCACTTGCACCGGGTGGAAGCGCCCCACCAAATCCAACTTCACTGGCGTCAACACCACCTTGAATTTCAGGACCATAACCAGAATGAGCAATGATTTTTAAATTTAAATAAATACCGGGTTTTTGCAATGAATTGTTAGATGTCATTTCACCAAAAACTTGAACATAATGACCGCGTTTAATCACTTGTTCATGTAGTGTTTTTGAACCATTAGCGTCAGTATATGTTGGCGGATAGCCATTTGAAAAATGAATAATCCAATGACCCGGCCAACCTTCACGGTCACAAGGTTTGTTGCCTTTTGTGTTTGGTATTTGGCTGTCGCCATCATCAATCTTACAAGCAACCTCGCGACCTTGATACATATACCCTGTAGCAGGGTCAAAACATGATGGAAAACTTGTTCGCGCTAGAGCCATAATTTTTTGACCCCATGTGGTTTCTGACCAGTGTTGTTCCGATCCTTTTGGTATACCTAAGCCAATATAATATTCCTCGCGAGGTTGCCCTGCATTTGGACCATGTTTAACAACTAACGGGTTGTTGTCAGCGTCTTTTGTTCGCGCCTTGTAAGCATCACCCGATAAATAACGACCTACAGGGGTTAAGATTACATTTGGGCTATCAGTGACAGTTGTCATTTTAATTACTCTCTTTCATTTTATCAAGTTTAGATTGGTTAAGCATTATGAACCGCCGAAAATTAATTTAGCTAATGTACCATCATCAGCTACAACTTTGACGCCATTTTTATTTGTTTTACTGTATTGACTCACAATGTTTTCATCAAGACCCACCGCAATTGCTTGTTTTGGTGTAATGACATCTTCCGGCTTTCTTAAATCTATTTTCATTAAATCGCCAATTGTCAATAATTCGGTAATTTTAAGTTTGTCAAATACTGTATTTCCATATATTGTTTCTAGTTTTTGACCCGGTAATGGGGCACCGTTTAACATTTCATATTTCGCTTGCGCATTTAATGCGTCATACCTGCTTTCAACCAATAATTTAGCATCACGCAACAATGATAATTCTAATGATAATTCGTTACCTTTTAACTCACTGGTATCATCGGAGTATTTAACAAGGTCGATTATATCAAACACTGCGCGTTCATTTGCAACACAAGCTCTTTTACCGACGCACTGTTTACAATGGCGACCGGGTGTCAACTTTCCTTCACCGCTTTTAGTCTCATATGCTGCAAAAATTATCTTATCAAAATAAGTTGCCATGTTTTCGTAACTGTCGGACCAAGTTCTTGATATACCCAACGGGTGTCTGGCTCTTGGTTGATATATGGTTAAATTTACCTTCCACCCGGACCAATCACCATTTTGGGTTATACCCATTAAGTAAATCAACAATTGATAATTTTCATAAACTTCAACGATGGAATGTCCAAACTTAGCATCCCATATAAAAATTTCTTTATGATCTTTGTCAATTACAAAAACATCGGGGTGACACCTTTCACCTTCACCAAAAACAGGTAACATAGTTTCTTTTTCTATTTGAACTTCGCCTAATATTCTTTTTTGATTGCAACATCTAAAAATGTCATTCGCATACTCAACACTCGCTTCATACATTTCTTGTGTGATTAACACATCATGAACTGAAATTGTGTTAATAAAATCACCCGGAATTGGCGCATCAATCCTTGGGTGGGTTATCATTTCAATCACTTGTTTTGCCAAGTCGTGAAATGTCAAACCCTCTTTTCTTGATTGTTTATTTTCATCTGGTAACTTGTATTTTGCTCGCAATGTTGCTGAACCTGTACAGTTTACCCAAATGTCAGCAAGAGAAGCTGCAATTGACACTTTACCCATTGTTAGTTTCAGCATCGCGTTTGATGTCTGCCCAAACTTCAGGAATTTTAGCCGCACCCGCTGCGGCTAAAATAGGCATACCACTAATGCCATGCTGCAATAAAATAGTGTTAACTCTATCTTGCGTTGTTCGTTTTGAAGCACACAAGCCAGCAATTAATGGCATAATTTCTGCAAATGTTGTCGGTGCAGGTGCAGGTGCGTCGGGTGCAGGTGCAGGTGCGTCGGGTGCAGGTGCAGGTGCGTCGGGTGCAACACCAAACCCAATTGTAGAAGTATCAATCGTCGGTGTGGACGCATTTGTCATGACTGTTTTTAATTCTACCTTGACATCATCAACAAACTTCGCAAAACCGTCTTTTGTTTGATCAGGTGGACATTTTTTTAATCGCCAAGTGCCTTTTGCGGTGGTAGTTTTACCTTTAGAGTGAATGCGACTATCCCACGGGATATTTTCACTATCAAGAACAACACCAGCATTGACCGCCGCTGCAACGCCTTGTGCGTCAGGTGTAGGTGTCGGTGCCGCTGCAACGCCTTGTGCGTCGGGTGTAGGTGTCGGTGCCGCTGCAACGCCTTGTGCGTCGGGTGTAGGTGTCGGTGCCGCTGCAACGCCTTGTGCGTCG
>Ga0209345_10001166_pt1 | contig 32049 bp, 25 predicted proteins | sample Cruoilmetagenom7_FD_187294 | JGI IMG/M metagenome (GOLD analysis project Ga0209345, IMG submission 187294) | Oil polluted marine microbial communities from Coal Oil Point, Santa Barbara, California, USA - Sample 7 (SPAdes) (version 2) | ecosystem: Environmental > Aquatic > Marine > Oil seeps ...
AAATGCCAGAATTGGACCGAACATCGCCCCGGTGTGATCCATAGCGCGATGAAAACCAAAAGCGCGCCCCCGTATTCGCTGGTCGACGGTGATTGAAATGAGTGTATCTCGGGGGGAGGTGCGTAACCCTTTACCCACACGATCCAGAAAACGCAGCATCATAACCGATGCCCACCCAAGTGCCAGCCCGATCAAAGGGCGTGACACATTGGAAGCCGTATAACCACCTACAACCAGCTTTTTAGGGTTCCAGCCCCGGTCAACCAACCAGCCGGAAACCAGCTTCAAGATACTGGCGCTTGCTTCCGCCAAACCTTCAACCAATCCGACGATGGCTGGCCCGGCACCTAATGTCGCCGTTAGAAATAGCGGCAGCAACGGTGTAATCATCTCGCTGGCAGTGTCGTTGAGCATGGAGACCAAACCAAGCACAACGACGGTACGCGGTAAAAAAGTTTTCACACTTTGAAACACCTCATTTTTTTATAACGACATATAAACCAACCAATAGCACAAGCAACGTGGTCACGACCAGAATCCCCTCATAACCGGAACCGTATTCTGTCAGTATCTTTTTTATATACTCTATCATTTTATGGCTGCCATACTTAATATAGAATCGATGAGTACCAGTAGATCAATCCTGCCTGCTAGTAGTACTTTGCAAATAACTCTTGCGACTTATGAGATAGGCTGTATCAATACCGATAAGTCACCGTAACAGATCCAAAATTTAGGCCTTCGTCTTGTGTTTCAAAACGTTTGCCCTCCCTAACCCAGCTTACCGAAACCTCCCATTTTCGTGTGGTATAACCAATTCCATAGAAAACACCTGCACTTAACAGCTCTTTTTCCACGCTCGGACTGTCACGAAATGTATTCCCATCCAGAAAGATATTTCTGAGTGTGAGCCTGCCAGTGATGCCGAATAGGCCAAAATAGCCCTGGCTTAAGTCAGTACGAAATAGATAAGTATTTTGTGCAATAGAAGGCTGGATGTTATGTGATTGCCGAGCGCCATTTTCGGTGATCAATAACGCAAGGCTCACTTCCGCGCCGGTATTGATGGTGCCCAGTTCGGCTTGATGAATGATTATCCATTGGTAGTTAAAACCATGTTCTAGTTGTCCTATGGAAAAAGGTCTACGACGTTCGTACATCAGGTTAAATACCAGTTCATTGTGCAACTGGTAATTCCACCCTTGCGCTTCATTACTGTTGACAAGTTCATGTACATGTCGCTGTGTATCATCCGCCTGAGACCAGGGTCCAACGATACCACCCATAAATCTTACGGTATCGGCATAACGTACATTTCTGGCGCTAAGATCAGCAGCCAAATACAGCATACCCGAATAGGGCATATCATCGGGTTGAGGATCGGAAATGGTGATGTCTGCCGGTGTAAACATGACTTGCCCGAATTGATATGCCAGGGTGCGATGATCGAAAGCATCTGTCGCAAGCGGGAAAGGATCTAACAACGGCAACAGCAAAGACGGCGTAGTCTCACGATTGAACTCATCGAATAACTTCGATTCAAGGCGAAAGTGTATACCGTTCGTGTAGTACCTATCGCCGTTGGTCAAGGTGAAAAGATCATTATCCAAAGTAAAGGAGAGCGCTTGCCACTCAACAGCGGATTGCGAATAAGCAACCGGCGTCACTAGCATGCTAACGATTATCCACCAACAAATACACCCAATCCGCATATAGAAAGTTCCCATCCACAATCGCCTGCTACAGTGCCCCTACTGGGCTGCCGTCAGACTCTTACGAAACAGTGCCAGTGCCACCAAAAAAAACACCATGCCAATAACAATATTTGCCAGTAATGCGGGCCACACCACCTCAAACCCAGCACCCCGATAAAGGATGGCCTGAGCGAGACTAACGAAATGACTGGTGGGTGCAAACTGCATCGCAACCTGTACAAATTGCGGCATGCTTTCGTACGGTGTGGAGCCGCCGGATAACATCTGTAATGGGATAATGAACAGAATCATTAGCAGACCGAGTTGGGGCATAGTGCGGGCAATGGTGCCGAGCAGAATACCTAATGAAGTCGTTGAGAACAGAAAGATCGCAGTGCCCAGGAGGAACAACGGTACTGATCCGGCAATCGGCATCTGCAAAACCTCCGCGATGATAAATTGCAGTGACAAGGCAGCGGCCACCAAAACCACTAAGCCCATGGCCCAGATTTTGGAGAGCATAATATCAAAGGGCGTAAGTGGCATAACCAGCAAGTGCTCAAGTGTACCGTGCTCACGTTCACGTATCAGTGCCGCCCCAGTCAGAATGATGGAAAGTAAGGTGATGATGTTGATCAGTTCCATGACACCGCCAAACCAGGCGCTGGTCAGCGTGGGGTTAAAACGCATGCGCGTAATAAGCTTGATGGGCAACACAGTGTTGGCACGATAGCCTTGCATGAATTCAGTAATCTCTCCTTGTGTGATGTTTTGAATATAACCAGCACCGATGAAGGCCTGTGACATTTGTGTTGCATCCACATTGAGCTGTATCTCCGGATGCTTGCCCGCTAGCACGTTTCGTTGAAAGTCCGGTGGAATGTCGAGTACAAAAGTATAAATGCCAGCGTCCATACTCATGTCTATCTCAGCAATGTCAATGACATCCGGTGTTTTAAAAGAAGGACCATAGAAGGCGCTGATGATTCGTTGCGATAGTGGTGAGCGATCCTGGTCGACCACGGCGATAGGTGCATTATTCAGCTCCATCGAAATAGCTTTTCCTGCCAGGTAGATCATGACCGTAAAGGCAAAAATTATAAATATAAACATCACCGGGTCACGATAGAGGCTACGCAGTTCTTTTATACCCAGGTGAAAAATATTTGTTAGCCGTCGCATGGTTATACCTCCTGCTTTTTCAATAGCAGAACGCATAATAGTGTTATCACTAAAATGGCGGCCACCAAAGGTAAAAAGAAGCTGGATAGTTCAGCAAAACCCAGTGCTTTGGTAAAGCTACCGCGACTGATGAGCAAAAAATAGGTGGTCGGATAAACGTTGCCGATCACCGCACCACCACCTTCCAAAGATGAAACCGGATTGATTAGCCCTGAATAACTCACTGCGGGTAATATGGTTGCGATCATAGTGCCAAACATCGCGGCTATTTGGGTGCGTGTAAACGAAGACATGAATAATCCCATGCCTGTTGTGGCGATTACGTAAAGTAACGCGCCTAAGGTCAGGGCCAACAAACTACCTTTGAGCGGTACATCAAAGACAAACACAGCCAGCAACACCAGACTAAAATAGTTGATCATACTAATGCCGACGTAAGGCAGTTGTTTACCTAACAAAAACTCAAGCCGGGTCACCGGCGTTGCATAGAGATTTGTAATAGACCCCAGTTCTTTTTCGCGTACCACGCCAAGTGCAGTCAACATCGCTGGAATCATAAGCAGTAACAACGGAAGTACGGCTGGCACCATGGCGTAAATACTCTCGAAATCCTGGTTGTAACGATAACGAATTTGCAAACTGGCTGCGCCGGTTGATGGTGCAACGCCCACATTGCGGATCATTAAGTCCGTGATGTAAGCGTAGTGCATGCCTTGCACGTAACCACCGACTGTCTCCGCGCGAAATGGCATGGCGCCATCAATCCACGCGCTTAGCTCCGGTGTTCTGCCACGCCGTAACTCTTTACCGTAATTGGGCGGGATTTCGAGCACCAGGCTAAGTTCGCCACTACGCATTCGCTGATCCATCTCATGATCAGTCTGTATCGATGGGTGCTCGATAAAATAACGCGAGCCAGAAATATTCTGAATGTAATCCCGGCTTTCAGGGCTTTGATCCCGGTCGAACACGGCAAAAGCGATATCCTCAACATCCATGCTGATGCCAAAGCCAAGCACAAACATCAGGATGACCGTACCTAAAAAAGCAAAAGCCAGACGGATCGGATCACGCAGGATCTCCATCGTCTCACGGCGCGCATAGGCGAACAGTCGTAGCAGGTTGAACGAACTGGCCGCTTGCGGTTTTTGTTCGCCGGGGTTTTTTCTTACGCCAGACGAAACTACAGTTTCATTATCTATCGGTGTTAATGACCTGGTTTCAGTTTCCTCAAGATATCGAATAAAACTTTCTTCCAGTGTTTCTGCCTGCTGTGCTGCAATCAAAGCTGGTGGTGTGTCCGTGGCCAATACCCGTCCATCGTGCATCAAAGAAACGCGATCACAACGTTCAGCTTCATTCATAAAATGAGTGGAGACAAAGATGGTCACACCATCCTGGCGAGAGAGTTTGATAAGCAGTTGCCAGAAACTATCTCGTGCTATTGGGTCGACACCCGAAGTCGGCTCATCCAGAATCAACATCTCAGGACGATGGATAACCGCAACGGCCAGTGATAAACGCTGGCGGATGCCAAGTGGCAGTCGAGCGGCCAGTTCGCCGGCATAGTCAGAGAGATCAAAGTTAGTGATCATTTCATCCACTCGTGGCTGAATCTGTTCAACCGCGAGATGAAACAGGCGCGAATGCAGTTCCAGATTTTGCCGTACCGTTAGCTCCCCATAAAGAGAGAAGCTCTGCGACATAAAACCTACTCGTTTTCGGGTTGCCAGATCATGCGCTTTTGCACGATGACCAAACAACCAGGCTTCACCTTCGCTGGCAGGTAATAAACCCGTTAGCATTTTCATGGTCGTGGTTTTTCCGCAGCCATTGGAGCCGACAAAACCGAAAATTTCTCCGCGTTCAATCTCAAAGCTGACATCGGCCACTGCAGTAAAATCACCGAAGCGACGTGTGAGCCCAACCGCCTGTATGGCAGGAGGACCATCATTTTGTACGGTACGTGGTGGTACAACTAACGTTTTATGGCCTTGTCGTTTCTGCTCCGGTAGTAGTTGAATAAAGGCTGCATCGAGATCATTTGTTCCGGTCCGGGTCATCAAGTCTTGCGGAGTACCCGTTGCCAGGATCTGGCTATCATCAAGGGCTGCCAACCAGTCAAAAACTGCGGCTTCGTCCATATAGGCGGTGGAAACCAGCACGCTCATACCTTCACGGCGGCTGCGTATACGTTCAATCAATGCCCAGAATTGACGCCGTGATAACGGATCGACACCAGTGGTGGGTTCATCCAGTATCAGCAGGTCCGGCGCGTGGATCAGCGCGCAGCACAAGCCAAGTTTTTGTTTCATACCACCGGAGAGTTTGCCCGCCGGTCGATCGCGAAATGGTGCCAGCCCGGTGCTTTCTAAAAGTTCATCGATGCGCCAGCGACGCTCCTCCCCTTCCTGTCCGAACAAACGGCCAAAAAAATCAATGTTCTCGAACACTGATAATGTCATGTAGAGATTTTTGCCGAGACCTTGCGGCATATAGGCGATACGGGGACAAACTCGATTGCGGTGGTGACGATCAGCCATATCACCCCCGAGTACCATGACTTGTCCTTGCTGAATTTTTCGTACGCCCGCAACCAATGCCATCAGGCTTGATTTACCCACGCCGTCCGGACCAATCAAACCCGCCATGCAACCGACGGGGATATTGAGATTAATGTTGTCGAGGGCGAATTTTTTACGATAGCGATGAGTAACACCGGTCAGCTGAGCGATGGTTTTGTTGTTCATTATTCTGGCGTCTCTTCCAGGTTTAATAACGGTGGCAAGTTATCGGGCCAAGGTATGTTGGGATCAAGCTGCACATAAGCCATGCCAGGCACACCGGTCTTAACCTGCTCGGCATAGCGTTTGAGTATCTCAGGATCGATTTTGACTTTAACACGGAACATCAGTTTTTCCCGCTCGGTGCGGGTCTCCACCGCGCGTGGTGTGAACTGTGAGCGGGGCGCGATAAAAGAGACCTTTGCCGGTATGGCCATATCCGGCATGGCATCAAGCACAATGCGGGCATCCGCGCCGATGCTGCCCCGGCTCGCCAGGTGAGTAGGCAGGAACAGTGTCATATAGACATCGCTCAGATCAATGATCGTCAATACCTTGCCTCCTTGGGCGAGAATTTCACCCGGCTCAGCAAGACGATATAACACACGTCCATCCCGTGGCGAGACCAGCAGACTGTCTTCCAGTTTGACCTTGATCTTGCCTATCTGTGCCTGTGCAACTTCGATAGCGGTCACCGCTTCAGCGACTTGAGCCTTTGCTGCCTGTAAACCTGCTTCACTGGAGTTCTGGTGGGCCAGTCGCTGATCGATCAATTCTTTTGAAATATGGCCCTGTTTTATTAATTTCTGTGACCGCTTTAGTTCCTGTTGTGCCAACGTCAGTTCACTTTTACGCTGAATCACAATGGCATTGGCATAAAACTTACTCTGCTCGGTATGGTGTAAATTAGCTTGTGCCACACGCAGATCAGCCTCAAGCTCACTGTCGTCCATCTTTGCCAATACCTGTCCCGCCTTTACCCAATCACCTTCAGCCACAGCTATTTCAGTGATCTCACCACCGTACCTGGTCGCAATATCGACAGCGGTCGCTTCAATGCGACTGTTGCCAGTAGCAAATCCATCAGGGAGTTCCCCTGTTTGAGGCACCTTCCAAAGGTATATTGCGATTGCTATTGCAAGACTCAATAATAATCCGCCAATAATCACGTTTTTTATATTAATGCCTTTCATTCATTTGCCCTCAACCAAATTGATAAGCTGATACCGCAGCACCCATTACACGATCTGTGTATGCTTTAACCCCATGATCTTCACCAGCTGCTCCTGCAACAACCATTAACGGCAAAAGATGTTCTTCACGCGGGTGTGCGTCTCGCGCAGCAGGAAGCTTCGACCAGTCACACAGCTGCACATCTCTTTCAGTTGCAGCTAGCATACATGTCTTTGTTAGCCACGCATCAAACTGATCTGATTCCAGAATCGCATTATCCTGTCTCATCAGTTTGTTCATATTGTGATAGCTCATGCCACTGCCCAGGATCAATACGCCTTCACTACGCAAGGGTTCAAGGGCGCGCCCCATTAATATATGAGCAGCCGGATCAAGCGATGCATTTAAAGAAATCTGCACGATGGGGATATGTGCATTTGGATAAGACAATAACAGAGGTATAAAGACGCCATGATCATAACCACGTTTAGAATCCATTGTGCTGGTTATACCTGCTGCTGAAAAGAGCGCTTGAATTTTTTCCGCAAGCGAGGGCAATCCCGGTGCAGGATATTCCAGCTGATAGGTGTGCTCAGGAAACCCGTGGTAGTCATATAAAAGTGGCGGTTGAGTAGCATTGTTTATTGTGACCGGCTGAGTTTCCCAGTGTGCGGAGATTACGATGATGGCTTTAGGTTCAGGTTTAATAACAGCGCCAAGTTGAGTTAGCCAATGCTTCATCTTTTCCCAGGTATCTGCCGGCCCCATGGTCCAGTCCATAAAAAAACAGGGTCCTCCGCCATGAGGAATATAAAATGTCGGCAAACAATGCGTTTCTATTTTGTTTTTCATAACTTTTTTATCCGAGCACCATTGGGACTGACATTATCAATAAGCTTTTATAATCAACATTATTGTAAAACTCACCACCTGTGCATCAACTCTGTCTCTTGATAAAAATAATCCTGCAAATCACACTTATAGTTAAAAGCTAGCTTCTTAGTGGTTTCGACTGTAGCTGGGCTTAGCTCGGCTAACTCTTTGGCTGTCCGGATGCAACTGGACTCAAAATCGTCATTTGGAAAAATCTGACTTACAAGTCCCAGGTCAAGAGCCGATTTCGCATCGATGACATCTGTGGCAAGGAGAATCTCATTGGCCTTTCCCTGTCCGACGAATCGTGGAAGGAAAAAAGCCAGTCCGCCGGTCGGATGAACGCCATACTTTTTATGGGCCAGCGAAAAACAAAAATCGTCAGACACTAGCCGGATGTCGGCGGAAAGTGACTCACCGAAAATCGGCGTTACTACCATCCCTTGAAGTCCATCAATAATGAGTTTTTTCGACGCAAGTCGTTTTGTTACGGTGTAATAATGAAAACAGAGTTGCCTTGCATGCTCTATATTCTCCCGAAATTTCCACGAAGCTTCCAGTTCAACCGGTTTATTTTTCCCACATAGTGTATTGATATACTTTTCATACGGTTCTTCGCATAAGCAACTATGCTCATTGAGACTGAGTACCGCTTTTACATCAGAATCGTTGTCAACTTCATCCAGTAAGGCGATATATCGATCCCGGGCATCCAGATCAGAGAAGATATTGAAGATGCTTTCCCCGTAGCGTATTACTAAAACACCATCTTCTAACTCAATAGAAACATCTGAAACCTGAAAATCACTTAGCCACTTTTTCATATCATTTTTCTCCAATTAATGCTCTATAGGATGATGCATCCGCCCCCAAAAGAATAACCTCTTCAGACAAAAGTTTCTGAAAAACCATAACCACCACTCAAGAATTCTTTAGCTGTTCTTTTTGGTAGCGTTTATCAGTCCATTGTTGTAGATGCTCCAGTCCGTTTTCAACCAGTGAATAAACCGCAGGTACGACAACCAGCGTCAACAGTGTTGAACTGAACATACCGCCAATGACGGCCACGGCGAGTGGTGCATTTGTATCAGAACCTGCACCAATTCCCATTGCCGCAGGTATCATAGAGAGAATAACGGTAAGGGATGTCATTAACACCGGCCTCAATCGTATGGGACATGCTTCCAGCAGGGCGGCATTAACTGACTTGCCCTCGCCACGTAACTGGTTGGTCAAATCCATAAGTAATATAGAATTTTTCGCCACCAGACCTACCAGCAATACAAGGCCAATCATCGAATAGATATTCAGTGAGTGCCCGGCAATCCAGAGCCCGAAAATACCTCCAATAATAGCAAGCGGTTGTGCCACCATAACAATCAGGGGCTGGATGAATGAATTGAACTGGCTGGCCAGCGTCATGTAGACCAGGATTAATCCTGTTGCAAAAGCAAAAAGGATATAACCAACTGTTTTACTGAATTCCTTTGCTCGCCCAATAAGTTCGACCTGGTATCCAGTCGGCAGCAACTTGTCCGCTTCATCCAGAACAATGACTGAAGCATCACCTTCAGGGATGGTGGGGGTAGCAAAGAAGGTGGCAGCGTATTGCAGGTTGTATCGTCCAATCGTTGCAGGTCCCAGTCCAGCTTCAAATTGCGTTACAGTATCGATACGAACCAGTTTGCTATCACGGTTACGCAGATAAATGTGGTGCAGATCACTGGCAGACTTCATGGTTCCTTCTGTGGTCTTGAGACGTATGTCATAACGTTCACCATCACCGGGTTCGTCATTGTATTTTGCAACATCCATACCACCAATCAATACTCGTAAACTATTGCTGACATTGAATGAATCCAGTCCCGCATTTCTAATTTTTTCACGATCAGGTCGTAATTTAAGTTCTGGCATGTCCAGTTGCAGATTTGTATCCAGCGGGCCTATCAATGGATTTTGCTGTAAACGATCTGCCAGCTGTGTTGAGAGCTCCGCCACTTTTTCAAGATTAGGGCCTTTGAGTACAAATTGCAGTGGTTCACCACGTTGACCACCTACAGTAGGGACGGGTGCAGCAAAGGCTTTTACTCCAGGAATTTTTGCCAGATCGATACGTACCTGTTCTATTATTTGAGTTTGATGTCTTTGTCGCTCTTCACGGGGTGTCAGACTGACATAGATTTCACCCTGGGTTACCTGACCTCTATCACCGGTACCGATAGTCGAGAACAGGCCGTGAATCTCTTCATAATTCGCCAGGCTTTTTTCAACTGCTGTCAAACGCTCACGCGTGTATTCTATGCTGGAACCCAACGGGGTTTTGATCGAGATAATAAATCGTCCCTGGTCTTCTTCCGGCATAAACCCTTTACCCAACTGTCCCATAAACCAGCCGCTGCTATAAACAGTTAAACCCGCGAGTAAAATAACAACAAGGCGATTTCTTACCGAAAAACCCAGCAGTTTTTTATACCATGATTCCATGCTGAGAAAAGCATTTTCCAGTGATCGGTAAACCCGGCCATGCTTCTTTACAACACGCAAATATCTTGCACATAACATCGGCGTTAGCGTGACAGAAACAAACAGTGATACCAGCACACCGAAAACCACCACAACCGCAAAAGAACCGATAAAACGTCCGATGATGCCTTCCATAAAAACCACTGCACCGAACAGGGCAACCAGGGTAAAGGTCGCCGCCAGGATAGCAAACATGACCTGACTGGCTCCCTGGACAGCGTGTACCTCCGGATCTATATGCGGGTCTTTCTCCATTTTTCGGAAGGTGTTTTCAAGCACCACAATGGCATCATCCACCACGACTCCGACCAACAACAACAGTCCCAGCATGGTCATGGTATTGAAGGTATATCCGGCGAAATAAATAGCGGCAACAGCGCCCAAAAGAGAAACCGGTATAGCCGTCGCTACAATCAGTGTGGAACGCATATTTTTCAGAAATAACCAGACTACCAGCGCTGCCAGCAACGTACCTTCGATCAGGTGCGTTTTTAAACCATCAACAATGGCCGTTATCAGACTGGCATCATCTACAACGATTTTCAGTGTCATGCCAGGTGGAAGTTGAGGCAGAATTTCAGCATCAAGTCGACGTTTAACCTCTTCAATAATGGCCACTGTGTTAGCCCCTGATATCTTGATCAGGCCCAGACCAACGGCCGCTTTGTCATTGTAACTGGCAAAACGTCTGAAATCTTCAACACCATCTTCAATATCCGCAACCTCATGCAGATACACGGGCAAGTTACCCCGGTAGTAAACAATAAGGTTTTCCAGTTCGCGTAAGTTGTGGTATTCCAGATCCAGCTTGAGTTGTTGTTCTCGCTCTTTGCTGACAACAAACCCACCCGGCAGTTTAATGTGTTCACGTTGAAACGCACCGACCACATCATCAACTGCAATGCCAAGTCCTGCCATGCGCTGAACATCCAGGTTAATTCGAATCGTACGTCTACGCTCACCGGCAATCAGCACATTACCTATGCCACTGATGGTTTCCAGTCGCTTTTTAATAATATTGCGCGCATACAGGTTGAGTTGCTGCAATGTGCGATTACCCTGAAGTGTCAACCACATGATAGGTGTACCGCCAATCTCAACTTTTTTAACGATCGGCGTTTCAGCATCATCCGGCAGTAAACGAATTACTTCACTGATTTTTGCTTGCATCTCATTGAAAGCTGTATCAACATTTTTCGATAGTTCAAACTGCACCATGACCACGGATACACCCGGTAGTGATGATGACTGAATAGTCTCGATACCGGAAACACTGTTGACTGCAGATTCGATGGTATTGGTCACCGATGCATCGATAATCGATGGATCTGCTCCGGGTAATATTGTTGACACGGATAACATGGGGAATTCAATTTCCGGCAGGCGATCAATGCCGATGCGGTTATAGCTGATGACACCGAACAGGATCAGCACGAGACTGAGCATGTAGGTCAGGACATGGTGCTTGATTGAAAACGCAGGCAGGTTCACTTCACCATCTCCTGTATTTCTATGTTTGCTCCATCGGTTAGCCATGCTGCGCCATCAAGCACAACTGTGTCATCGGCCTTAATGCCAGAGATCACCTCAGTTATTGCATTCTGCGTCAATCCTGTAGTAACTACATGTTCTGAGACACGGTTATTTTCTACCCGGTATAGAACTAACCCGGAAGGACGTCGCACCAATGCTCTTTCGGGCACCACGATGGCATTAACATGTCTTTCTAGTATCACTCGCGCAGATGCACTGGAACCGGGTTTCCAGTTATTTTCATTATCAAAATCCACAAGAACATGTAATGCTCGGTTACCTTCTTCCAATTTGGGACGCAAGCGACTTACCTTACCAGTCACTGATTCATTATCATGTGTTAACACAACGCCCATTCCTGGTTCAATGACGTCTGCTAAAGTTTCAGGAAAAAATAAACGTGCGCGCAATTTATCTGTGGTCACGATCTGGAATAAGGGGTCACCCGAATTAACATAATCGCCCTTTGAAATCGAACGCTGCTGAATCACGCCAGTCACCGGACTCAATATGCGGGTATGTGAAAGTCGATATTGTGCTTCTTTTAAACGTGTTTTGGCGCTGATTAATTCTGCTTGAGACTGCTGAAGTGCGGTATCCGCATCATCCAGCTTTGATTCTGAAATCAGTTTCTTATCAATCAGCTCCTTATCTCTTCTCAGGGTACGCTTATTGTGTTTGATCGTAACCTGCAAACGTTTTATATCTGCTTTGGCAACTTCTTCCGAAAGTCTGAAAGCTTCATTATCAAGGGTGGCCAGCAACTGATCCGACTCAACAGCAATACCCTCGTCGACATCAACTGTCATTACTTCTGCTGAAACCTTGGCAGCGATTTGAGGTGTATTCAGGCTCTCAATATTTCCCCGTACAGTGGTTGCCAAAATAACCGTGGTCACTTTTGCCTGTACCACTGTCACCGGAGTACCTTTGAGCGGTTGCGTCTCATCTCCTTCAGTATCTGTGGCAAATGATGCCGTAGAATACATAAGCAACAATAGCACTGAATATCGAAAGAGTTGATTCATAAAGTCTCTCCAAGATAAGCAGACAGTATTATCATCACATGACGGGTAATATAATCGGGATTATTGTGTTTTTTCTTGCTGCCTGTGAAGAAACGATCCAATGGGTTCATTTCAAAAGGCTTCTGGATCATGCCAACAATGATGACGGTTAGTATGTGTGCGTCACAATCAGGCTTTATCTCAGTCAGCAAATTCATGATGCTCTGAAATGATGAACTGAAAACGTCCTTTGCTAACTGATGTAAACGTTTTTCATCACCATCAAGTAATTCACGCTGCATCAAACGCCGAAAGTCTGGATCATCATTAAAAATGCCACTCAAGCAAGCAACAAAACGTTCAAGACGTACTATTGGCTTATCTTCCCCGGAAACGGCCTGCTTTAAAAGATCGGACTTATTTTCAAACGAATCAGATATCACTTCTAAATACAGCGATTGTTTATCTTTAAAGTGGTTGTATAACCCGGGCGCACTGATATTGACAGCTTCCGCTATATTGCGCATGGAAACGCCTTCATACCCCTGCTCAGAAAACAGTTGAATAGAATTTTTTAGTATTAACGACCTGGTATCAGCTACGGGTGCTTTTCTGCTCATGTTAATTAACGTTCATTAATCAAAAATTAAGGATAATTGGCATTCGCTCTACTGTCAAATTACCAGTTGGTCAAGAGTGACAAGTAACCCTTAACTGTTGATCTTCAACTGCTAATTTGCTATTCCCTCCAACGTCATTGTGCATGATGCCGACCACAGTGAGGCCTCTCGTGAACTGATCTATCATTTTCGCCCACCGTATTTCAAACTAGGCGGAGAAATACTCGACGAGCGAGAAGGACTCCGGTTGCTGGATCAAGGTCAGGCACTGATGGTGTTGAACATCCCTTCAAAGTTTCAGCATGACCTTTTACAGGGCAAACCCACGGACGTGCAGGTACTTGTGGATACAAGCAACACCATGTTGGGATAACTTGGCACCAGCTATAGCTCACAAATCATCGGTCAATTTGGGTTTGACGTAGCACTGAAACGCATGGGGGCTACCGAGAAGACTCTTGAAACAGTTCCCATGCTCGTGGACCAGCACCGGATCTGGTACAACCCGAACCAGAATGACCAATGGTTTATTCCTCTCTCAGAACTGCTGACGGTCATCACTATCCTGGCTATCATACTGCCCGCTGCAGCAGCTGTCAGGGAAAAAGAACACGGAACCATTGAGCAACTAATCGTTTCACCACTGACCCCAATCCAAATCCTGTTACCCAAGGTTATTTCTATGACTCTAGTGATATTACTGGGCACGGCGGTAAGTTTGTTCCTGGTATTGGAGCCGGTTTTCCATATCCCCATCAAGGGCAGTCTGCCACTTTTCTTTGGGGTAACCGCCCTTTACACGGTTGCTACCTCAGGTTTGGGGCTTTATATTGCCACAATGAGCCGCAACCTTGCGCAGGCGGCCATGCTTGCTATCCTTATTCTCATGCCCATGATTTTCCTGTCCGGTGCATAGACTCCACCGGAGGCCATGCCTGTCGGTTTGCGCCAGGCCATGTACCTTTCACCACTTACTACTTCATCAAGATGGGCTATGGCATCCTGCTTAAAGGAGCAGGTCTCGATATCCTGTGGGACTCATTGCTTGGTCTAACAATTTTAGGTGTTGTGATCTTTACCTTTGGTGTCTGGCGGTTCAAGCGGCAGTTTAACTAAAGCTGCTTACTGGTATATTTCATGATTACTGAATTTTTGATGTTAGTTTATTAACCAACCCATGCCAAAAATCGTAAAACTCTAACTGATAGTGAGAATACTAATAGCACTTATATAACACTTAAAAGACAGTTAACCATATAACCTATTGATTAACTTTTATTAAATCATTCTTACACAGAGGTTCAAGCCCTCTTCTCGGCACCAAATTTTATTAAATACTTCACTGACTGCTTTCGGCCATAAGCAAACATTCGATAAACTTATATTACATGCCTGGCTCTAATCAAAATCAGACCTCTAACTGAATAAACTGACAGTAGTATTTTGGTCAGAGGCACACATTAAAATCACTATATTTTTTGATCAAAACCCGAATATTCAACTCCAGATAATATAGCCATTTCCCGATGCCAGGTCGCAAGGTCATTTTTATTTAATTTATTTAAATCATCATGTCCGCATGCTCGGGCCATAACTTGCATTAACTCTACAGAGGCTTTAAAAAAGTTATGTAACTGAGCTGATGATTTTTCTATATTTAACTTTTTACGCAATTCTTCTTTCTGCGTAGCAATTCCAGCAGGGCAGTTATTTGTATTGCACATTCTTGCTGCAACACAACCGATTGCCTGCATCGCGCTATTGGAAATAGCAATGCCATCTACTCCCATCGCCAATGCCTTCACAAAATCAGTCGGCACTCGTAAACCACCTGTAATAATAAGCGTGACTCGCCCACTTGCACCTTGTTCATCGAGGTAACGTCGGGCACGTGCTAGCGCAGGGATGGTCGGCACACTGATATGGTCTCTGAACATTTCAGGTGCAGCACCCGTACCGCCACCACGGCCATCCAGAATAATGTAATCAGCACTGGCATCAAGTGCAAATTGTATATCCTGTTCGATATGATTTGCACTCAGCTTAAATCCAATCGGAATACCTCCGGTAATCTCTCTGACACGGTCGGCAAATATTTTAAAATCTGATGCCGTTGAAAGGTCTTTAAATGTAGGTGGTGATATTGCAGGTTCACCTTCGGGTATCCCTCTGACCTGAGAAATTTTACCGATATTTTTATTACCAGGCAGATGGCCACCTGTACCTGTTTTTGCACCTTGACCACCTTTAAAGTGAAATGCCTGAACATTTTTCAGCAGTTCTTCTTTGTAGCCAAATCCAGCACTGGCAAGTTCATAAAAATACCGAGAATTCGCTGCTTGTTCTTCAGGCAGCATTCCACCTTCACCCGAACAAATGCCGGTGCCCGCAAGCTCTGCACCCGTGGCCAATGATATTTTGGCTTCTTCAGATAGCGCACCGAAACTCATGTCAGAGACAAACAAAGGAATTTTCAATTTTAAAGGTTTCTTAGCTTCTGGCCCAATAATTAGGTCAGTAGCAACACTTTGTTCTTCCATCAATGGTTTAGTTGCCATTTGAGCAACCATTATTTGTAAGTCATCCCAATGAGGAAGCTCATGACGTGGAACGCCCATAGATGTCATTGGGCCATGATGACCTAATTTCGACAAACCGTCCTTTGCAAGCTGATGAATAAACTCAACGGTTGGCTCTTCTGTCGTAGCAATAGCAACAGGACTATCCGGAGCTTGCGACTTTATTCCCGGCCCTTCTTTACCAACCTGCTCGTCACTAAATTGTTTATGCGTACCATCACAAAATGGAGCATTAGCCGTATGTTTACATGCACATAGATATGCATCACCATCTTCGTCAGAAACGATTACTTTTGGCTTGAAAGATGTGCCCACATGCGAACCGTCACAAAACGGCTGGCTTTTAGATTGACCACAAGTACAAAAATGATATTCCTGTCCTTTTGAAAGCGTGACCCTGGATGGTTTGTTATCTGCAATTACAGGTTTGGTCATTACATTACTCCTCTGGTCTAACATTTATTTTCTATTAGTCTTGGATATATTTGATTAATCGGCGGTTAGTTAATTCGCCGATTAATTATATTCACCATAACCAACCATTCTGGTACGAACTATTGCAGTAGGGTTGATAGACACAAAGCTGTTATTTTTTGATGCCTTCTAGCGACAGAGTCATTTCCACATCTTTGGATTTTGGACCCAGGTTTTTCATAATGCCGAAATCAGCCATGGCAAATTTTGTTTTGCCTTCAAAGCCACTACGATAACCTCCCCAGGGGTCTTTACCTTCGCCAATAGAATACATATCAATTTCTACTGCTTTGGTAACACCGTGCAAAGTCAGGTTGCCTTTAAGAATACCTTTACCATCTTTTCCCGGTGTATAACTTGTACTGATGAATTTGGCTTCTGGGTATTTCTTAACATCCAGAAAATCATCACTGCGTAAATGTTTGTCACGCTCTGCATGGTTAGAATCAACACTAGCCGTTTTAATGGTTACTTTGACGGATGATTTTTCTGGAGCGGCATCGTCATAACTAAATTGCCCGCTGAATTCATTGAAGCGACCATAGAGCCAGCTATAGCCAAGATGTTGCACGCGAAACTGAATAAAAGCATGTGCGCCTTTTGTGTCGATTACATAGTCCGCTGCCTGAAGAGCAGAACTTCCAATAGTTAAACCTGCAACAAGCAATGAAGTAGTCAATGTTCGTAATTTCATAATTTTTCTCCTAATTGATTAAATAAACCTATTTCCCGAAAATGCGTTCTAAGGTGCGATCCCGGTCGATGAAATGATGTTTCAGGGCGGCCGCTGCATGCAGCAATGCCAGGCCAATTATAGAAGAGGCAAGTATCAAATGTATCAGACCAGCGACATCTTCTTGATTGGGTATGGAAGTGAATGTTGCCGGAATGGAAAACCAGCCGAACACCTCTACTGAGCGATTATCCGCGGTTGAAATGAGATAACCGCTTACCATGATTGCCAATAACAACAGATAAAGAAACAGATGAGCCATATGCGCTAGTCTGATCTCCCAGGATTTGTGATTGGGCAAAGCTACGGGTGGCGGTGTAAACATTCGCCAAAACAAGCGAAAAAGCACCGTAAAGAAGAGCAGGATGCCGATACTCTTGTGCCACCATGGGCCCTGCTTGTACCAGCCGTCATAGTAATCCAGCCCAGTCATCCATAAGCCCAGTCCAAAAAGGCCAAAAACAGCCAGTGCCACCAGCCAGTGTAAAGCAACGGCAATCAGGCCGAAGCGGGTTGTATTATTTTTCCATTGCATAGTCATAATTTAATTTTACTCATCTTTCCCAGGCCTGGTCACGAATGAAATCTATCAATAGATAGTTCTGTCTGCCTTATCGTTGGAGACATTATTAATGTTGCATAAAAAAGAATAAACAGTGAAAATAAGAAATAATTGTTCTTATTATAACAACAATAGGAGAATAAAATGGATCGCTTTGAGAATATGAGCGCGTTCATTCGAGTCGTTGAATCCGGCAGTATCAGCGGTGCTGCAGATAGACAGGGCATAGCAAAATCCGTTGTTAGCAGACGCCTAAAGGAACTGGAAGAACATTTGGGTGTAGAGCTTTTTCACCGCACGACCCGAAAGATGAACCTGACCGATACCGGACGCGCCTTTTATCATCAATCGGTACGGATACTGGACGATGTGCTTGAAGCGGAATTAGCAACATCACAGGCCCATGGCACATTAAAAGGTAGCTTGAAGATAGCCTTGCCATCAACTTTTGGGCTCATGCATATGGGGCCTGCCATTAATGAATTCTTACAGCAACACCCGCAAATTGAGTTTGACCTGGATTTTAATGACCGTGAAGTAGACTTAATTCAGGAAGGATTCGATCTGGCCATCCGCATTGCAAATTTATCTGATTCAAGCTTAATCGCACGCCGTCTTGCCCCTATTCAAAATGTTATGTGTGCAAGTCCATCTTATCTGGAACGCATGGGAACACCTCAGGAACCTGATGAACTGAAACAACATCAATGCATTGTTTATAGTTTGCTACGAGATTTTGAATACTGGCATTTAACTGATACTAGCGGTAAAGAAATCAAGACAAAAATACACCCATACATAAAAGCTAGCACAGGTGAATTTCTTAAAGATGCTGCGGTAGAAGGCATGGGAATTATTCTTGTACCGTCATTTATTGCCTATAAAGAAATTGAACGTGGTGCTTTGGTTCCAATTCTCAAAGAGTATAATTTACCGCAGATTAATGCTTATGCGATTTACCCACAAACTCGCCATCTTTCCCAACGCGTCAGAGCTTTTGTTGATTTTCTTGTAAAACGATTTGAAGGGTTACCCTATTGGGACTTTTGCCTCCAGAAAACAATGTAGTTATGATTTCTTGAATGTCCGCTTTGGGGTGTTAGTGGTCAGTCAGAATACTTATTCCAAAGTCCGCTCTCGGCCAGTAGCGGACGTTCACTAGAAATAAAAAAGCGACTAAAAACCACCTTTCAACAATCTATAATACTGAGTTGGATTTACATTTTCTTACGTTTAGCAACCATAATTAGTTACTCAAAAATTTCCAGGTGCTCATCATTACTACGTCTACCCATGCTTTCACGACGATCTCCACCAGTTTCATCAAGACGAATACTGGCACGCTGATCGACACTTACCCGCCTTTCTTCACTAGTACGACGCTCGACACCTGTATAGTTTTTTCCATCCGAAACGATTTTCATACCAGTATCCTCCACCTATAATTTATAAGCGAACATGTAGTATTCCTCCCTACCATTACTTTGATAGCTTAAACCACATGTCTCATTCATTGTTATTTCTTAGATTAATTTAATTTTTTCCATTCATCAATCGATAAAATGTTATTTAATTAACAGCCTGTGAAGTGTTAACGGTTATTCTTTAGTATCTTTTTCAAATGTCCGCTTCTGGTGGCGGTCTCAACTGGTCGACGCAACACATGCGTTAAATCGTTGTGCTGGTGTTCTAAATTCTAAGGTTTTACGTGGTCGCTCATTTAACTGTCGAGCCACAGCATTCAGCTTAGTTTGGGAGTGTACTGATAAATCCGTTCCTTTGGGAAAATATTGTCTCAGCAACCCATTTGTATTTTCATTTGAGCCTCGTTGTCATGGACTTCGAGGATCACAAAAATAAACATCTATATCGGTTTCTAATGTAAATCGTTGATGATCGTCCAGCTCTTTACCTCTATCCCAGGTCAGTGATTTATACAGCTCATCTGGCAGTTTCTTTGATTGCTTTATCAACGCAGACACAACGCTTTCTGTATCTTTGTTTTTTACTTTCGCCAGCATGACATAGCGTGTGTGACGCTCAACTAATGTTGCAATATAACTATTATTTGAACCGGCAATAAGATCACCTTCCCAATGACCAGGCACAGCACGATCTTCTACAGATGCGGGTCGCTCACTGATTGATATAGCGTTGGTAATTTGGCCTAAGCCATCCTTTTTCAAACCGGCGTGTTTAGATCGACGGATGGCTCGCTGTGACCTAAGGTATTGTTGCAGCTCTTTTTTCAGTACGCCTCGTGCTTGTACAAATAAGCTTCGGTAAATAGTTTCGTGTGACACGTGATTATTCTCATCATTGGGGTATTCAATTTTAAGCCATCCAGAAATCTGTTCCGGCGACCAATTTAATTGAAGTTTTGTGACCACAGCTCGACTCAGTGTTGGATTGCAGGCCAGTTTGCAACGCTTGGGGCGATGCGCACGATCCCATGCTGAAAGATCGGCCTGAGTCGCTCGATAGTTATCATAACCACCATTGCGCTTAATTTCACGGCTGATCGTTGAAGGGGATCGATTTAGATGATGAGCTATTGAGCGAATGGATAAATCAGCGACAATCCCTCTTGAAATTTCTTCACGCTCAGACAAGTTAAGAGCAAGATTGGATCGCTTGCGTATAGGTGTGCGAATACCTCCTGTAGGCGATAACATATTAAAGATCGAAGAAGATGGTCGATCAAATAATCGTCCAATTGATTTTAGAGACTCGCCTTTTTTCCAGCGATCCCATATTTCTTCCCTCTGTGCAGGGGTGTATTTAATTCGTGTTCTGTAGGTCATTTACAACACTCCATCTTTTTAGTTAAAGAGTATAGTGTTGCGTCGACCGGTTGAAACCGCCCTCATTAGCTGACATTTGATAATATACGACATTTCAAACTATGCCTTCTATTGGGATGGTATGATCATTCAATCACGTATAACCCCATTCTCGACACCATTTAATCAAATTCTACTTTTTAAAATATACAGTTGACTTATCTAACACTCATTTAATATTTTAAAAAAATATTATTAAAAAGAAATGCGTTCACCATAATCGGGAATGCTTGCAGACCATCCTTCATGAGACAAATGCTCTTTTAATATTTCTTTGATATCAGCTTCACCATGTACCAGAAAAAGCCTGGGATGAGGTTCTTTGAAATTTTGCAGCCAGTCAACTAACTGTGATTGACTAGCATGTGCAGAGAAACCACCCAATGTATGGATCTGAGCTTTAACAGCAATCTCATCACTACCCACCCGAAAAGTTTTAGCACCATCCACTAAAGCACGACCAGGTGTACCAATGGCCTGATAACCAACAATAATTACATGTGCACTTCGTTTCCACAAATTGTGTTTAAAGTGATGCCTTATACGACCACCAGTACACATGCCGCTACCAGCAATAAAAATAGCTCCAGCTTCAATCTTATTAAGCGCCATAGATTCTTCAGTCGAGGTTGAATAACGGAGTGCAGGTAAAAAAGAATGCAAACTACCCGTTTTACCTTGTTGCATTGATTCAGAATCTTCATCATTAAATATATTCTGATAACGATGATAAACTTCAGTCACTGCGATGGCCATGGGGCTGTCCAGATAAACAGCCTGGTGCCTTAGTTTTCCTTTCTGGTATAACTCACCAAGTCGGAAAATAATTTCCTGTGTTCTTCCAACAGCGAATGATGGAATCATAATATTGCCGCCATTTTCAGAGGCTTCCTCAATAATATTCTCGAACTCCTTCAACGTTTCATCCAGGGGGCGATGGTTACGGTCACCATAAGTAGATTCCATTAACAGTACATCTGCTTGTTCAACAATTTCGGGGTCACGTAACAAAGCGGCACAACTGTTTCCAAGATCTCCCGAAAACACCAGTTTCTTTTCGACATCATCTTCTTTAATAAATAGTTCGACGATAGAAGAACCCAAAATATGTCCAGCATCACGAAAGCATACTTCAATACCACTGACAACTTCATGGCGCTGCCCATAACTAAATCCATCACATAATGCCAGTGCAGCCTCAACATCTTCAATTGTATAAAGCGGTTCAATTTCTGGTTTTCCTGAGCGCCGCCGACGCTTATTTTCCCATTCGGCATCTCGTTCCTGGAGAGATGCAGCATCTTTGAGCATAATCTCTAACAATTCGCAGGTTGGGGATGTCATGTATAAAGACCCACTATAACCATCTGCTACCAACTTAGGTAACCTTCCTGAATGATCCAGATGCGCATGAGAGATAATAACGGCGTCAAGCTTGCTTACATCAAACGGAAACTCATCTTGATTGGCCTTTTCTTCTTCCCTGCTTCCCTGAAAAAGCCCACAATCTAATAATACAGTAGCGGTATCTGTTTCAAGTAAATAAGCTGACCCAGTAACACCTTTGATTGCACCATAAAACGTCAGATTTGCCATTATACTTTCTCACTATTTAGGCTAACTAAATGAACTCTAATTTATATATTCTGCCTATGTATACTATTTAGCAATAACAATATTTGACCAGACGCAAGGCAATATTCATATCAACTTACCAACAGGCACTGTCACATCTTCTCTATTAGGGACTGAGCGGCGGGGACAATTTTGCATGAGACGCCAGTGATCGATTCGAACTTGACGAGATGAGGGTCGAAAGCAGCGACAGCGGTGATCAGGTATCCTGGTCGTGGGCCGCTATTATCACCCAAACTTTATGTCAGCTATGGTGCCGGCCTGATTGAGGCAATCGATACATTGTCAGTACGTTATCAACTAACTGATAACTAGCTACTTAAAGCGGGAAGTGGCGAATCTCAGGATGCAGATATTTTTTACACTATTGAACGTTAAATATTTGTTACACTTGAATTGTAAGATTTAAATCCTGGCGACTATCTAATCTAAAGACCATATGAAAATTATTGAAGTTATTACTCATCCCGACCATATTGAAACCGTAAAAAACATAGGTGATGAACATGGCGTGGTTGACCAATGGCATGCGGGTTTGTCAGAAGGTGATGAACGTCAAATAATGCGACTACTTGTAGACGACAAACACAGACAGGCCATAATGGATGAACTCCAAAATCAGCTTGGAAGATATGAAACAACGCGTATTGTTGTACTGCCTGTGGAAGTGACATTACCAGCCATTGAAGCCGATGATAAAGAAAATATAAAAGAGAAAGAAAAAACAACGAGTAGTGCTACTCGAGAAGAGCTTTACCAGTCCATTTCTAAAAATGCCGAGTTAAATAACAACTTCCTGTTGCTGGTATTTTTATCAACTATCGTTGCCGCTATAGGACTTATTGAAAATAACGTAGCGGTGGTTATCGGTGCGATGGTAATTGCACCATTACTTGGACCCAATATAGCGTTTGCCCTGGGCGCAACCCTGGGTGACACCGAACTAATATGGACTTCACTTAAAACCAACCTGGCTGGCCTGGGGCTGGCTTTATTGCTTTCACTCATTATTGGTCTAATATTGCCCGTCGACCTGAGTAGCGAAGAACTTATCTCACGTACTTATGTTGGTATTGATTCCGTAGTTCTCGCACTGGCTTCAGGAGCTGCAGCAGTATTATCATTGACTACAGGTTTATCAAGCGTTCTCGTAGGTGTCATGGTTGCGGTCGCATTAATGCCACCTACAGTCGCTTTCGGTTTAATGCTAGGTTCAGGTCAAATAGATCTGGCATTTGGAGCAGCGTTACTTTTAGCGGTAAATGTAGTCTGCGTAAATCTATCTGCAAAAATTGTATTTCTTGCTCGCGGCCTGAAACCTCGTACATGGCTTGAAATACGCAAAGCCAAACAATCAATAACTGCCTATATGGTTTTTTGGTTTGTTTCTCTTCTGGTGTTATTAATTGCGATTTATTTACGAGGTCGTGTTTAGGTTTATCCACAACCAATTTAGTTTTTAGAAAAAAACACGCCTCTGTGTAGACTAAAACCCTAAATATACCATTAATCCCTGGGCCCAAAGAATTTTCATAAACACACCAACAATAATAGAACCAATAGCTGTGCCTACTCCATTCACTAACAATAGCCCTTGAGTAGCAGCCATCACTTAAGAACGTTCTATGTGATCGTTTGTATGGGCAACAGAAAAAGAGAAACCACCGTGACATTCCTTTGCAAATATTAATCAAGTTAACCATCTTACGACTTTACCAGTCGTTTATTATTTTTCTACTGTATTTTATAAAAAACACATAGCAACAATTATTTAATATGCGGAAACAGCTTCTCCTGCTCTAAATTTATACGGCTAATTACAAGATGAAAAATATTTTTTGTATCATCTATAAAAGCTTCATTGGTGCTAAAATCGTGAGGTGCATTACACCAGTGCTTTGCATACGTTTTCATTATTTTATGTAGCTGGCTGGAATTATTGATAAATTGTACAGCCACTTCATGCGCACCACTGACATTCTGTGGCAACATTTCTCTATACGCTTCACGGCCCTCGTGAGTTAGATGATCATTTACGGTATTAGCAAATGTTCTTAACAATCCACAAAAAACAGAATTACCACGCAATTCATTGTGATTTATTAAATGTGTTAATACTTCAATGGTATCTACTATTTCCTGATTCTCTTTTATAAGCTCATCTTTAAGTGTCATTTGTATTACTCTCCATTGGATAACGGTAAATAAAATTAGGCCTGTATATGAAGATTAAATAAGACATACATCAGTGATATTGTTCTGTATCAAACACAAGATGTATTAGATATTCAGCATATTCCAATTAAGTGAGATTGAAAAATATGCGGGGAGCAGATCACAGTTGCGGAGTTGATGCTGCACCCTATTATAGAATTTTTTAACCCTGACACTCTGGCTAAAAAGTTTGATAATCAGGTTCACTATATTAATCGCAGATTAGAAAATACCTGGACGATGAAACCAGCACAGGCTATCGTCGATTTAACCACCAGCCGAGCGAAAGCACTCAATAAATGCAACAACATTATCAGTCAGTCAAAATAAAATTAATTTGACTTAAATGAAAATTTTACAGGAAACATTATGAAAGCACTTGTACTTGTAGCACATGGTAGCAGACGCCAGGCATCTAACGATGAAGTGGTCGCTTTGTCTAAACTTATTGAAGAACAGATGAAATCTGAATACCCTATTATCGAGGCAGGCTTTCTGGAACTCGCTGAGCCTCTAATACCCAGTGCAATAGACCAATGTGTCAAACAGGGTGCAACCGATGTCTGTGTGGTACCTTATTTCCTGTCTGCAGGACGACATGTTCAGGTAGATGTACCCGCTGAAGTTGATAAAGCCAGACAAATGCACCTAAATACACCTATGCAAGTACTACCGCATATCGGGCGCTCTGCAATGATGATAGAACTGATAAAACAATCAGTGGTGAACAGACTAATTTAATATTAACTTGATATTGATATTCATATTAACCTTATATAGTCGGATGTCGGCTACTCTATTTACGATATAGTTAATAAATAAACCCTATTTATATCTTAAATATAAGTAATAGAATGAAATTAAACAATATTATTTATAATTTATGAAGAGAATAAAATGAATATACTTATTACAGGTGGCTCAGGGTTTATTGGCTCTGCTCTTTGCACAAAATTACTGAATAATAAAAAACATGAACTTACTGTAGTAAGTCGAAACCCAGGAAGTATAAAAACACCAGCTAAAGTCATTTCCAACCTTAACCAGCTTGAAAAAGACGCATCGTTTGACGTTATAATTAATTTAGCTGGTGAACCAATAGCAGATAATCGATGGACAGAAAAACAGAAACAAAAAATCATTATAAGCCGTATTGATACAACAGAGAAAATCATTGAATTCATAAAACATGCAAAACACAAACCTAAATTACTAATTAATGGTTCTGCTATAGGATATTATGGAATTAATAAAACTAATAGCGCTATCAACGAAAATGGGACAGGTGATGATAGCTTTTCAAGTAAATTATGTAAGCAATGGGAAACCGTTGCATTAAATGCAAATTTATTTGGTGTTCGCACCTGTCTACTACGAACAGGTATAGTGCTTGGAAAAAATGGGGGAGCATTAAAAAAAATGCTACCCCCTTTTAAAATTGGCTTAGGCGGTAAAATAGGCTCAGGACAACAATGGATGTCCTGGATCCACCTGGATGATTTAGTGGGCATTATTTTATATTGCATTGAACACGATGATTTAAATGGCGCTATAAACGGAACTTCACCGAATCCATCGACAAATCAAGACTTCACAAAAACACTTGGTAAAGTATTAAATCGGCCAACTTTTATGTCTATTCCAGAAATAATTATAAAATTATTAATGGGGCAGATGGGTATAGAGCTATTATTATCTGGAAAAAAAATACTACCCATAAAAGTTTCAGAGAAAGGCTATCAATTCCAATACCCTACATTAGATAATGCACTTCAGAATATATTATGAGGTGGTTTCTCCATTTAATCTTTAAACTTTTATATTTTATAAAAGAGACAAGATGTTAAAAGGGTAGTTTAATTCATCTGCTACATGAGCGAACGATAGAGAATCACCTAATGAATAAAAATATATTTTGTGATTTTCAAGTGGAAAAATAACATTAATATTTATAACTGCAAATTAAAGATACGTTACCCTCACTTAGTTTCGTTATGTGAAATCAAGTAACAGCTGCTCCAAAGCCGGGCGCATTCGTCGAACACATGCCCGGCCTTCTTTAATCGCTTTCTCGGCCTGATCAAACTCCATAAGCCCTAATTCTGACAATCGTGGTACAAGTATAATTTCCGGTGGGTCACCAGCCATACGACTACGGGTTATACGATCCTGCATAATATTTATAGAGCCAGAAAGAACATCAAATAGTCCCGGTGCGTCGAGGCTATCACCAAATAATTGCGATAAAAAATTATCTTTGCGTTCGTTCAGACTGTTTTTAAATTGACTAGAAACCCTTTCCCAAAGAGCATAGTCATTACTTTTATTTTTATTACTTGTGATATCTTTTTTATCAGAGCGATAATGTTTTCCAACAATATCGCCATTAAGGTTAACGGCTATCACGACATCTGCGCCCATAGCCCGACACAATGAAACAGGTACGGGGTTTGACAATCCACCATCTACCATCCATTTACCATTAATTTTTACGGGCGTAAACATTCCAGGAAGAGCGATTGAAGCACGTAATGCATCATGAATAGAGCCTTTTTGAAACCAGACTTCTCTACCTGTATCTAACTCAGTTGCTACCATGCCAAGCTGATGAGGTAATGATTCTATTAAATCATCTTTTATATAACCCTTAGCAAGTTCTGATAACTTTTCGCCCTCAATAAAACCTCCACCCATTATTGAAAGATCGATATAACTAAGAATTTCTTTCCAGGTAAGTGAGCGCGCCCAGCTATCAAGTAAATCGAGTTGATTACTTGCATAAGCAGCACCAACAACAGCACCTATAGAACTACCCGACACAATTTCCGGAACTATACCTATTTCTGCCAGTTCCTGAATAACACCAATATGAGACCAGCCTCGAGCTGAGCCACTGCCAAGTGCTAGTCCAATTTTTGGATAGTGTATTAATGCTTCTGTCATAAGTAAATTACTTGTTATTTCGTTAAATATTGAATTCTAAATGTAAATCCTTAGATTCAACACTGTCTTTATAAAACACACCTAGCTTGATAGATGAATAAGCGGCAAGCGATACAATCACGCCACCAAGAATTATAGACAATGACGTGTATGCCCAATTATTGATACAAAAATTTCTGGAATAGTAAAAATTCCTCCGCTAACCATTCCACCCAGGGCAAAGAAAGACTGACAATAAGAAATGAATCATACCCGTTATTCAGTGATAACTCATAGCTGTTTACTGACTGTTCTGACGCCTGGATCATCAGGAATTGTTTTAACACTAAAGCCAAGGCTTTCAGCTAACTCCAACATAGGATGATTGTTAGCCAGAATTTCTCCATCCATTATTTTAATGCCTCGTTGTCGGGCTGCTTCAATCAGTGCATTCATTAGATGTGAACCTATTCCCTTGTGCTGCCAGTCGTCTGCAACCACCAGCGCAAATTCACAACTCTCACCATCAGGATTCATAACATACCGTGCAACTCCCAGTTCTGTTTCTTCATCCAACTGTTCTAACACTGCAATTAATGCCAGTTCGCGGTGGTAATCTAACTGCGTAAAGCGTACCAGCATCTCTTGAGTTAACTCATTAAGCCCTTGCATGAAACGATAATACTTAGACTGAGATGAAAGTTCACGCACAAAACCCTGTTCGATAGATGCATCTTCCGGGCGTATTGGACGTATTTTAATATTTGTGCCATCTGCCAGTTGTAGCTGTGAAATCAAATGGGTTGGATAAGGGTGAATCGCCATATGCGCATACGTGTCAAGGGAAGAAACCTTATGCTCAACAACTATCCGCGTATCCAGTGCCAATACTCCATCTTCATCGGCAATGAGCGGGTTAATATCCAGCGCTTTAATTTCTGGCAATTCGCAAACCATTTCAGATACGCGACGTAACACCTGCACCAAGGTATCCATATTAATAGCTGGCATATTACGGAATTTACCAAGTAGATGTGAAATATGAGTTTGGCTGATCATTTTCTTTGCAAGAAAAGTATTCAGCGGAGGTAGTGCTACTGCACGATCTTTTAATACCTCCATCTGAACACCTCCTGCTCCAAAAGTGATTGCCGGGCCGAATACCGGGTCACGAGTTACACCGACAAAAAGTTCCCGTCCATTGGCGGGTGTATGCATTGGCTCTATCGTTACCCCTTCTATTTTTGCATCTGGGTAATTATTGCGTACGCTATCTATTAACTCCTGATAAGTACTGCGAATAGCATGAGCATTACCGATGTTCAACCTGATACCGCCAACATCAGATTTATGACTAATCTCCTTCGAGTTGATTTTCATTGCCACGGGAAAACCTGTTGACTCTGCAACAACCAGAGCATCGTTAGCTGAATGACATTCAGTACTTTGTGTAACAGGTATACCAAAGGCATGTAACAACGCTTTAGATTCTACGATGGTTAACACGTTTCTCTTTTGCGCCAGTACACTTTCAATAATGAGTCTTGCGCCATTGATATCAGGTTCGCTACGCGTTATCAGCGGGCCAGGCACCTGCATTAATTGTTGCTGGTTCTGATAATGGCGGGTCAGGTAAGCAAAGGCTTCAACAGATGATTCAGGATTAGGAAAACTGGGCAAGTGATGCTGTGAAAAAAGTTTATTGGCCACCTCGACCTGCTGCTCTCCCATCCAGCATGCTAATACGGGTTTTAAGCTACCTTGCTTGGCATCGATAACGGCTTGCGCACAACTCGATACATCGGTCATAGCCTGAGGTGAAAGCATAACCAAAACACCATCCACACCCGGATCGTTCAGGCAGGCATTAACCGCATTCTGATAACGTTCTTGTGAAGCATCACCAAGTATATCTACAGGGTTCGCATGTGACCACTGGGCAGGAAGGCTGTTATTAAGTTGTGCAAGTGTGTCTTTAGATAAGTCAGCTAAAGTGACACCAAGATCAATCGCACGGTCGGTAGCCATCACACCCAGGCCTCCACCATTAGTAACAATTGCAAGTCGGTTACCACTCACCCGATGATGATTTGTTAGTAACTGAGCTGCTGCAAACAACTGCTCAATCGTCATTGCGCGAACCACACCGGCACGTTGCAACGCAGCATCAAATACATCATCAGCTCCGATCATCGCACCCGTATGCGTTATTGCGGCGCGAGCCCCTTCCACATATCTCCCTGCCTTAACAACCACAACAGGTTTCATACGAGCAGCAATGCGCAGGCCACTCATAAAGCTACGCGCATCACGTACACCTTCCGCATATAAAAGAATGCCATGTGTTTGCGGGTCTTGAGCTAGATAATCCAGAATGTCACCAAAATCTATATCTACCGCATCACCCATAGAAACAATGCTAGAAAACCCCACGTCATGAGCCATAGACCAGTCAAGAATTGAAGTACAAAGCGCGCCAGACTGGGAGACCAATGCTAGCTGTCCGGGCTTAGCGGTATTCTTACTAAAGGTTGCATTTAAACCTAACTCAGGTCGAATAAGGCCGAGACAATTAGGCCCAAGAATACGAATTTTATACTGACGAGCAACATCCAATACTGCCTTTTTTAAAGTTGAACTCTGAGCGTCACTCTCATTAATACCAGCTGAAATAATAATGACAACACGAACCCCGTGTTCGCCACATGCATGTAATATTTCAGGAACTGTTTTTGCCGGAGTAGCGATAACAGCGAGATCAACATGTTTGTTAATTTCTGTAATGGAAGGGTAACAGGTCTGATGATATAGGCTTTTATATTTTGGGTTAATGGCATAAAGCTCGCCACTAAATCCAGCCTGGCGCAGATTGTCGAATACACGATTACCAACCGATTCTGTGCGCTTACTGGCTCCAAACACAGCAATTGCCCCTGGATCAAAAAGGCAGTCTAGAAAATGTGTTCCCATATCTGTTTTTCTTTTTGTCTGTTACTATATTTATCTACAAGTCTCTACTATCACGAGAGCTAATGGAAATTTTATGACAATCTCCATCATTTCACACCCAGATTGTTCGTTACATGAAATGGGTGCTCATCACCCAGAAAGCCCTGAAAGATTAAGTGCAATTCAAGACCAGCTACTGTCCTCCGGACTAGACTCTATTCTACAACACCATGATGCGCCACTTGCCAGTCGTGAGCAACTTTATCGGGCACACGATATAGAGTATGTTGACTATATATTTAAAAAGGCCCCCAAAGAGGGTCAGGCCTGGCTTGATCCAGACACAAGCATGAATCCACATTCCTTATCTGCAGCTTTGCGCGCTGCAGGTGCAGTGATACTTGGAGTTGATCTGGTTATGACAGGACAGAGTCTCGCTGCTTTTTGTAATGTGAGACCTCCCGGGCATCATGCAGAACATAATAAAGCAATGGGGTTCTGTATCTTCAATAATATTGCTGTAGGTGCAGCACATGCACTACAAACACATAAGCTAAAGCGGGTGGCTATTGTTGATTTCGATGTGCATCATGGTAACGGCACAGAGGACATCTTTCGTGAGGTACCGGAAGTTCTATACTGTTCAACCTTCCAACACCCATTCTATCCTGATACCGATACTAACAGCGCACCAGAACATATTGTTAAGGTACCGTTACCCGCAGGTGCAGACGGTCAGGCATTTCGCACTGCTGTAAAATCCCACTGGCTACCGAAACTAGAGACATTTCAGCCCGAGCTGATTTTTATCTCCGCTGGTTTCGATGCGCATGTTGAGGATGATATGGCCAACCTATGCTTGATAGAACAGGATTTTTCCTGGGTCACAAATGAAATAAAAAAGCTTGCTGAAAAATATGCAAAAGGCAGAATCGTTTCAGCACTGGAAGGTGGTTACACGCTTTCTGCACTAGGGCGAAGCGTCGCTGCGCATATAAATACTTTGCTGGGATGATCACTTTTTATTTGTGCCAAAGCAGTAAAAAAAATAATTATCTTCATGAACAATAGATGTCGATTTTAAATTAAAAACAGTACAGTTAAAAAAAACTAAATGCGTCTATTAATATTACTTACGGCCAACAATAACAACTGTGTTCCTGCACGATTTATTCTTCACTTTCCCTTTTTCGTTTCTCTTCCTGCTTTTGTTGAAATAGTTTATGGTGCTCTGCCCCTTCTCTAAGCAACTTCACTCCGCAATTAGAACACCGCTCATCCTGACAGGGTATACCCTCGTGATGCGTTGTTTTTTCGTTGCATTTGGGACATACACAATGTCCTCCGGCACCCATTTCATGTTTACGTTTTACTTTCATAATTTCCTCCTGCACCACAAACCCTGTCTTGTATTTGAGAGTCGCATAAAAACGCGAGGGGCACCTTAAAAATTACAGCAATCATAATTTGTTTTCCGGCATGTATAACCAGTTTACTCTTGGTTGCATTTTATACCATGCACAAATATCCCTGTTGAACATTTTCGGGGTTACAGCCTCAGATACAAATATTACGTTATGGAACCATTGCTGTCGTTGTGCACGACCTCTTAATGAAAAACTATATGTAATTTCGTGTTTTTTTATTCGACTCAAAACATTTAAGCATTAGAAATGCTCTACTCTATATTATTTATAAAAAAGGGGCCAGCAGAAGAACGTAAACTGTATGGATAATTAGGCAAATCTGGAAAAGAACATAATAAGCACTGGTGGAAGTAGATAACGAAATCACCACAAATAATGCTTAGTTAGCCTTATGTTTGATCATAATCAATCAGATTGACAAGTCATGGCTGACGGGAGCTATTAATGAGAGTAGATTATAATTAAGGTGTTGTTTATTTTTCTGTAAATCAGATATGCGTAGGAGGTTAAAGTAATGACTGATTCTAAACAACACCTTAATT
>Ga0209345_10001167_pt1 | contig 32033 bp, 31 predicted proteins | sample Cruoilmetagenom7_FD_187294 | JGI IMG/M metagenome (GOLD analysis project Ga0209345, IMG submission 187294) | Oil polluted marine microbial communities from Coal Oil Point, Santa Barbara, California, USA - Sample 7 (SPAdes) (version 2) | ecosystem: Environmental > Aquatic > Marine > Oil seeps ...
AAATATGCTCATCCTTACGCCCGCCGGTTATTGAACAGGAAAAATAAATATTCATTTTCTCTCCAGGTTTGGATTTTATCATTAGAAAATAAAACAAGGTAAACCACATGCTAAAATCAACTTATGCGATCCGTTTCTGAACATATCCAGGGCATTCTTAATACCATCCCCACCAAACCAGGATGTTATCTGATGAAATCCAGCTCTGGCAAGATCATTTATATTGGCAAAGCGGTCAATCTCCGCAGCCGTGTTCGATCATATTTCCATTCCGGCGCCGACCACAGCAAGAAGATCCGCCGCATGGTGTCAGAACTTACCAACATTGATTGGATCGTTGTCGGATCAGAACTGGAAGCATTGATCCTGGAGATGAATCTGATCAAGAAATATCTTCCGGAATATAATGTACGGCTGAAAGATGATAAACGCTATCCTTTCATCCGGGTACATTGGGCAGACCCATTTCCTAAAATTACGGTCATCCGAAAACGAGTGCAGGATGGTTCCCGATATTTTGGTCCCTACACAAGTGTTTGGGCAGTCCATCAAACCCTTGACCTCCTGAGAAAACTTTTCCAATACAGAACCTGCGACCGCGTAATTACCGGGGAAGATTCCCGCGCCTGCTTGTATGACGATATCAAACTGTGCACAGCCCCCTGCATTGGAAAAATACACCAGGCGGAATACCGCCAAATGATCGATGACTTGTGTAAATTCCTGAAAGGGCACACGAGCCCGATCCTTCAGCGGCTCAAGAATGATATGAGCGTATCCTCACAAAAGATGGAATTTGAAAAAGCGGCCATCCTTCGCGACCAGATACAGGCAATAGAGAAAGTTGTTGAACGCCAGAAAATCATCTCTTCATCAGATATGAATTCAGACGCAATAGCGCTCGCCCGAAGCAATGGCGATTCTTGTGTGCAGATCTTCTTCATCCGCAATGGACGTCTGATTGGCAGGGAATATTTTATATTGGAGGGAACGGAAGATGAGAACGACAGCGCGATAATATCTCAGTTCATTAAACAATTCTATGCGGAATCTTCTTCCATTCCCCAGGAAATTCTTCTGCCAAATGAGCTGGAAGAAGCGGTGATCATCCAACAGTGGCTCAATCAAGAGCGCGGCGGCAGGAAAGTGCATTTCAAGATCCCGCAGCGCGGCACGCGGCATGATCTGATCCAGTTAGCAACCGAAAATGCGGTTGAAACGCTTCACGCGTTGAAAGCCCAATGGGAGATGGACACCCACAAGCAAAGCCAGGCCTTAGCGCAGATCCAGGATGCACTGCACATGGACACTCCTCCCAATCGTATTGAATGCTACGATATCTCCAACATACAAGGAACCGCAGCTGTAGGCAGTATGGTGGTATTTGAGCAGGGCACCCCTAACAAGAAGCTCTACCGACGCTTCAACATCAAAACCGTGGTTGGCCCGGATGATTTTGCCAGTATGGAAGAAGTACTTTCCCGCCGCTTTAACCGGTGGAAATCCGCGCAAGAAAATGAGGAGGTCGGGAAGAAAGTGGACCCGTCTTTCAGCGTTCTGCCGGACCTTCTGGTTGTGGATGGCGGAAAAGGACAACTGAGCCGGGCAGTAAAAGTGCTGCGTGAATTTAAGCTTGATAACAAGATATTAGCCGCCGGTTTAGCCAAGGAACATGAGCTTGTATTCCTGCCCGGTAAGGACATCCCGATCGAATTGCCACGCAGCTCACAGGGGCTTTTCCTGCTGCAGCGTATTAGAGACGAAGCACACCGCTTCGCTATCACCGCCCACCGCAACCTCCGAAAGAAGGAGAAGTTCATTTCACACCTGGACCAGATTCCCGGGATTGGACCAACCAGGAAGAAGGAATTATTAAAAAAATTTGGCTCCCTTCGCGGTGTTAAAAATGCCCCAATTTCCGAGATGGCCAAAATATCCGGTATCACTCAGGAGTTGGCAGAAAACATTCACAAGACATTAACAAAAGCATAATTCCACTATTGATATTTTTGTCATTTGTCTCATCTCCTTAGTTTCTCATGGAGTGTGACATTTTAAACTTTAATACAACGCAACCTACCTATTAAGGATAATTAATGGTAAAATCACCTTTCGCGCCGCGAGGTGCAAAATCTTATTTTTATTGGAATTTATTATGAGCAAAATACTTGAAGTTGTACAAGCACCATTAAACCCGAATATTCCGGACATAACTTCCGGTGATTCTGTAAGTGTATCCGTAAAGATCAAAGAAGGTGATCGGGAGCGTGTGCAGGAATTTAAGGGCGTCATCATTGCCATCCGCAGGAAAGGCCTTCACGAAACTTTTACCGTTCGGCGTATCGCCACAAACGGTATTGGCGTTGAGCGTACTTTTCTTATGCGATCACCGCGAATTGAAAAAGTCGTTGTTGAACGGCACGGTAAAGTGCGCAGGGCAAAACTATTCTATCTTCGAGAAAGAACAGGGAAAAAAGCACGGCTTAAACAGAAATTCTCTTAAGTCGGGACTTTATCTCACTCTATGGGTGCAGCCAACGCCAGGTTGCACCTCTTTTCATATATAATGCAAGTATTAATCCTATGAATAAAAACATATCTGAAAATTTGGTGGGAATATTCGATTCCGGAATAGGCGGTCTTTCAGTTCTGCGTGAAATTCATGACATGCTGCCTTTTCAACCCCTTTTCTACATTGCTGACCAAATCCACGTTCCCTTCGGAAAAAGGAAAATGTCTGAGATTCGAGATTTTTCCTTCGCGATCACAGATTTCTTGGCCGCAAAGGGCGCACGAGTGATCGTTGTCGCATGCAACACCGCCTCAGCAGCCGCGTTAAAAGATCTACGTGTGGAATACCCTCATTTGACATTTGTCGGGATGGAACCAGCAGTAAAACCAGCGACACAAAAAACCCACACAGGTACCGTCGGTGTGCTGGCAACACCGGCCACATTTCAAGGAAAACTGTATCATACGCTGGTTGAGAAATTCGCTGCTAACGTGAAGATATTAACCCACACCTGCTCAGGATTAGTTGAACTGATTGAATCAGGCGAGATAACCTCACAGGGCACAAAATTGATCCTGCAGCGCGCATTACTCCCGATGATAGAAAAAGGAGCGGACACCATCGTTCTCGGCTGCACCCATTTCCCGTTTGTCATTCCAATGATCAAGCAGATTGTGGGCCCTAATGTAACCGTCATAGACCCTTCTCCAGCAATCGCTAAGCGCGTGAGTTTTTTACTGAACAAATTGCACCTGATAAAAAGGAATCCCCATGAATCCGGGGTCACATTTAGTACCACAGGAAAACCGGAGAATTTCAAACGTGTCGTTTACTCACTCATTGGCACTGACACTTCTCCCATTCCGCTCATGTGGAAAAACGAAAAACTCACGTATAAATAATTTCGAGGAAAAATCATGCCCAAAAAAGAAATTATTCTAAACCCGGTAGATCATATAACTGTTGACGCACTGGGAAAACCCGGCCGCAGAATCTTCTATATTCAAGCAAGCAAAGAAAACCAGAAAATCACCCTGCTCATTGAAAAGATCCAGCTCCAATCGCTCCTTGAAGGGATCAACGAGTTTTTGGATGAGATCCATAACCGTTTCCCGGATATTATTATTCCTGAGGTCAGCTTTCAAGAAAAAGACATGCAAATTCAACCACCGGTAGATCCGTCATTCCGGGCGGGCGATATGGGTCTCGCTTACAACGAGATTCACGATCTTGCCTGTATATTTGTCCGAGAAGCACAGTTTTCTGAGGAAGAAGGACGCGTGGTACGCTTTTGGTGCAGCCGGGCACAGATAATAGCTGTTGCCCATTGGGGGGCGGTCGTTGTCCAGCAGGGGCGCCCAATATGCCCGCAGTGCGGGCAGCCCATGGACCCAGAGGGACATTTTTGCCCTAAGAAAAATGGCCATAAACACGGGAAAAAACATCCCTAAATTGTCTTCATAAGGAGCTAAGTATGAAAAATTATTCCATATGCATGATCGGTTTTGGCAACGTCGGTAGAGCGTTCGCCAAATTGATTAACCGAAAAGCGAAGCAACTCTCTGATGAATTTAATACATCATTTAGTGTAGTCGCAATCGCAACCGGAAGCCATGGGCGGGCGATTAACTATTCAGGGATCAACCTTAAGAAAGCCTTAGAGATCTCCGCAGAAAATGGATCATTAGATGAGCTTTCTACCATCCCAATCCCAGAAAGTATTCAGGATTTCATCGCTCTCAGCAAAGCGGATTTTCTTATCGAGAATTCCCCGGTAAACTATGAAACCGGAGAACCCGCGATCACACATATTAAAGCAGCCCTTGCAAACAAAATGCACGCTGTCAGCGCTAATAAGGGGCCTATTGTACACGCCTATGAGGAATTGATTGCTCTCGCGCTCGCATCCGAAAAACAATTCCTGTTTGAATCCGCAGTGATGGATGGAGCCCCAATTTTCTCGGTTTTTAGGGAAGCACTCCCCGCCGCTGATATCAAGGGATTTGAAGGTATCCTCAATTCCTGCACCAATTTACTGATTGAAAAAATGGAAAAAGGATCTACCTTTGAAGAAGCTATTGCCCACGCGCAGTTAATTGGCATTGCGGAAACCGATCCGAGCGGAGATATTGATGGATGGGATGCGTCGATTAAAGTAGCCGCTCTGGCAACCGTTCTGATGGGAATTCCGCTGAAACCTCAAGATGTAGATCGAAAAGGTATCCGGGATCTGACCCCACATTTAATTCAGAAAGCAATTCAGGATGGGAAACGCTGGAAGCTCGTCTGCACAGCAGAAAAATCTGGCGGAAAGATTACCGCAAAAGTTGCACCGCAGCTTGTACCTTCCTCTTCTCCTCTTTTCTCTGTCAATGGCACAAGTTCTCTTGTGATATTTAAGACGGATGTCTTACCAGGGTTAGGAATATTGGAGAGTGACCCGAGCCCGGAGACTACCGCTTATGGCCTTCTAGCTGATATTCTAAATGTCCTGAAATAAAACTATGTTAATTCATACGGTATTCATCGCGTTGGGATCTAACATTGGGGACAGGATGAAAGCTCTCAAGCAAGCAAGTGATCTACTTCCTCCAGACATTATCCCTGTCTCTTTTTCAAAGGTATATGAAACTCCTCCATGGGGATATGAAGACCAATCGCCGTTTCTTAATCAAGTAATAAAAGCGCGAACTCATCTTTCTCCTTGTGAGGTATTAAAAAGGCTGAAAGAAATTGAGTGGGAACTCGGGCGCCAGCCAATTTTCCGGTATGGTCCGCGTTTGATCGATCTTGATATTCTTTTTTATGATGAGACGGAATACAAAACAGAAAAATTGACCATCCCGCATCCTGAGATCGCTAACCGTGCATTTGTGCTTGTACCGCTTATGGAAATTGCGCCGAATTACATTCATCCAGGAACCCATAAAAAGATTGTTGATATGGCCGCCCAGTTAGATATAACCGGTATTATTGAGTTTCGAGGTGATAATGAATAATAAAAAAGCTGCGCTTGAGTGGGGGAAAAAAACATATGTGATGGGCATCATCAATCTTACCCCAGACAGTTTTTCCGGGGATGGTACCCTGCAAGACCGGGATCCTTTCCAATATACTCTTGAAAAAGCAAAACAATTCCTGGAAAACGGGGCAGATATACTTGATATTGGGGCAGAAAGCAGCCGGCCTGGATCTAAACCAATTTCAGCCAGCCTTGAATTGAGACGGCTACTGCCCGTTTTAAAAGCATTGAAAAAAGAAAATGTCAGGGGGATCATTTCCATTGACACATACAAAGCCAAGGTAGCCAAACAGTGCCTGGAAAATGGCGCCGATTGGATCAATGATATATGGGGGCTCAGGAAAGATGCCAATTTAGCTAATATCCTTTCGAAATACGATGCACCTATCATATTGATGCACAACCGCAGTAAACCCGGCGCAGTTAAAAACAACGAGCGGCTGGGATCTGTTTATCAAGGCGCGGATTATTCCAATTTTATGGAAGAAATAAAAAGCGATCTTCTGGAGAGCGTTTCTCAGGCGCTAAAAGCTGGAATCAATAAGGAAAATATCATTCTCGACCCGGGGATCGGGTTTGGAAAAACCGTGCATCAGAACCTCGCGCTGATCAACCGCCTGGATGAGATCAAAGCTTTAGGATATCCAATACTGATCGGACCATCACGAAAATCTTTTCTCGGCGCCATTTTGGATCTACCCGTTGAGGAAAGATTAGAAGGCACAGCTGCTTCTATTGCGATAGGGATTGCCAGGGGGGCAGATATTGTTCGAGTTCATGACGTGAAATCCATGGCACGCATAGTAAAAGTTACTGATGCGCTAACACGGCATGTTACAAACTAACAAGGAAACATTCTTACTTAACTGCTTTTGCTTTTTTCCTGGCATATTTCGCGTCAATCAATTTCTTTGCTAATTTTAATGTAAAGTGCTGCGCTCGTTCACGTTCTTCCAAAGCCATTCGTATGTAAGCATATTCTTTTCGTAAGCGAGGAATTATGATATGCTCCAGCGCTTTCAAACGGCGTGTTGTCCGGAGGATTTCTTTCATCAATTTTGCAAGCTGAACCTCTCCATCAGCCAGATTGATGATGCCTTCAATATTTCTTTCATAGGATTCAGCAACTTCATCTATCACTGGAGAAGTGCCAATAATGCAAATATCCCGATCATAGAACTCCCGCAGCGCGGTATGTGGCTTGATCCGGGGAACGTGAACACCCATTATTTGGGAATCAACCAGGTCTAAATCCACATCATGCTTTTTGCCCATTGCGGCAGAACTAACACCGGTTTCGCCAATGAGCGCTTCAGCTTTTGCATATGCCCGCCGAGATTGAGCGGTAGATCCTTGAAGTATTGTGGCAAGTTTTACTACCACGTCTTGCAATCGCATGATCTCTTGCATCAGGGCAAGGCGCTTTTTATCCAGCAGATCATAACCAGCTTCTGTCAGCTTTATTTGCTGCTTATGAATTAATAATTCATTACGAGTGATAGAGATGTTTGATATAGTTGTCATCTTCGGTTTTTATATTTCCGAATGAATTCTTCAGGGATACGCTTAAGATAAGTATCAGGCATGGCAGATAAAAGCTCCCAGGAAAGATCCAGGGTTTCCTGGATGGTGCGATTCTTCATTCCCTGCCCAATATATTCCGTTTCGAATCTTCTTGAAAATTCCAACACTTTGCGATCATGCTCAGTTAAGGAACCTTCCCCAATAATTGTGACTAACTTTTCCAGGTCTCGTCCCTCCGCATAAAAAGCGTAAATCTGGTCAGCCACACTGCGGTGGTCTTCGCGTGTATGCCCCTTACCAATTGCCGCATTCATCATTCTAGATAAAGATGGCAGCACGTCAATCGGCGGAGATATTCCCTTCTGGTTTAACAATCGATCAAGAACAATTTGTCCTTCTGTGATATATCCGGTCAGATCAGGAATGGGGTGAGTAATATCATCATCCGGCATTGTCAGCAAGATCAACTGGGTAACTGATCCTCGATGTCCTTCAATCCGACCTGCGCGTTCAAACAAGCTCGCCAGGTCAGAATACAGATATCCCGGATATCCACGCCTTGCGGGAAGTTCTTCCCTCGCGACAGATAATTCACGCAGGGCTTCACAATAATTTGTGATATCCGTCATGATCACCAGGACATGCATCCCTTGTTGATACGCTAAATATTCAGCAGTGGTTAGTGCCGCTCGAGGTGTAATGATCCTTTCGATCGTAGGATCATCCGCATGATTCAAGAAAACAACAGTTCGGTCTAAAGCACCACTCGACCGGAATTGTTCAATGAAATAAGAAGATTCCCGATGTGTTATTCCTATCGCAGCAAATACAACTGCAAATGGTTCATCTTTTCCAACATTCTCTCCAATCACTCTCGCTTGTGATGCAATTTGGGCTGCCAGTTCATTACCTGGCAAGCCAGAGCCGGAAAAAATCGGCAGTTTTTGCCCGCGTGCCAAAGAATTTAGACCATCAATGGCAGATATTCCCGTTTGGATAAACTCACTTGGTTCAATCCGAACTGCAGGATTCAACGGCTTTCCATTAATATCTTCCCGTAATTCAGGAATTATTACCGGGCCGCCATCAATCGGTGTCCCTAAACCATTCAGAATCCTTCCCATCATTGAGCGAGATACATTCAGCCGAATGACATCACCAGTAAATCGAGCTTTGGTTCTGGTAATATCAAGGCCGTCTGTACCCAGAAACAATTGAATAACCGCAACATCCTGTTCCACCTCAAGCACTCGCCCAACTCGAATATTTCCGGAAGGGTCTACTATTTCCACCATTTCATCAAAAGCTACGTTAGATACGCGCTCAACAAATATAAGCGGTCCTCGGATCTGCATAACAGTGCGGTATTCTTTTGTAAAAAGCTGAGTATATTCTTTTTTTTCAGGCATTCGTTCTCCCAAATTTTTCTTGCATTCGTGCAAATTCAGTATCGATTTCATTGATCATAAATTTGATCTTTTCAACAGCTATTTCTAAAGAAAGTTCCTTCATACGCGCAATCTTTTGAAGTACGTCAGCTTTTTCTAATTCCTGCAGTCCAACTCCCTCGCGCATTGTAGCCTGTGAAACATCGTGAAAGTGTAAAATCGCCTTCATCATCCAATAGGACTTCTCAAGAGTACAAAACACATCAATATCTTGAATCCCGGATTGCTGAAGAAGGTCTTCCCGTAAAATGCGGGAAATTAACAAAACTTCACGTTCCATATCAGAAAGTGCATCCTGCCCTATCAATTGGACAACCTGCTGCAATTCATGCTCCCGCCCCAAAATAGATAAAGCGGATTTCATAAGATATGGAAAATCATCTGCCACGTGTTCACTGTACCACTGCGATAAATCCACTAAAGAGAAACTCTTTGTCCAATTAATTGCCGGAAAATGCCTTCGCCTTGAAAGCTCATAATCCAGTGCCCAGAACACACTTGTGACGCGCATTGAACTTTGAGTTATTGGATCTGAAAAATCACCACCCGGAGGAGAAACAGCGCCAACCAATGAAATAGAGCCATCCCGGTTTGTGCTGGAAGAATCTGAAGCACCTCCACCTCCCAGGCAGCTGACATGCCCGGATCTTTCATAAAATTCAGCGATGCGGGAAGCCAAATACGCGGGGTATCCCTCTTCCCCAGGTATTTCTTCCAAACGGCTGGATACTTCACGAAGGGCTTCTCCCCACCTCGAAGTGGAATCAGCCAGCATCAACACGTCATATCCCATATCACGATAATATTCCGCTATTGTGATCCCCATATAAATGCTTGCCTCTCGGGCCGCCACAGGCATATTTGAAGTGTTGGCAATCAACACTGTGCGGTTGATCAAAGGAACACCAGAAGTCCGATCCTCGAGCCTTGGAAGTTCATTTAGCACCTCCGCCATCTCGTTTCCGCGTTCACCACAACCAACATATACAACAATATCCACATCAGACCAGCGCGCTAGAGATTGTTGAATTACTGTTTTACCAGTTCCAAACCCGCCTGGTATGATAGAAGAACTGCCTTTCGGAATAGGAAAGAAGAGATCAATAATTCTTTTGCCAGTTATCAGGGGTTCACTGAGCCCCAATCGCTGATCAAATGGACGAGGTACACGAACCGGCCAATTGTGAACCAGAAATATCTTTTCTGTCTTGCCATCAGGTGTTTCTACTAACGCAACATATTCTTTAATTGTCAACTCACCTGATTTGATTTCCTTGATTTTTCCTGATACTCCCTGAGGAACCATCACCCGATGGTCAATGCTCTTTGTTTCAGGAATCACACCCAGAATATTCCCGGCATTTACCGTATCACCAATTTTCAATACTGGGGAAAACTCCCAAAGTTTATCTAAGGGCAGCGATGGTTCACTGATGCCACGCTTTAAAAAACATCCTTCTTTGGCAGCTAAAGTTGTGAGCGGTCGCTGCAGCCCATCAAATATCTGCCCCATCAGTCCCGGGCCAAGTTGGGCAACCAAAGGTTCTCCCGTTATGTATATAGGCTCCCCCATCCTTAGTCCTGATGTTTCTTCATAAACCTGAATGGTTGCTTGTTTTGCATTTAATCGGATCACTTCACCGACCAATTTCTCCTCGCCAACCCAGACCATATCATGTAAACGGACATTGTCTAAACCCGTCGCTCCAACGACAGGCCCAGCAATTCGGTCGATCGTACCAGTTTGATTATTATTTTGTGTCATTACCTTCACCTTTGAACCTAATTTGCACTCCGGTAGCGTGCCGTATCATCTCATAAATTCTTTGCCTTCTTGAAGCCTCAGCGCCTGAAACCGGACCATCCGGAATAGTGACAAGGAGCATATCATTTGAACCGTATATTCTGCTGATCAGGTCTTCATCCAGCTTTAAAAACAGGCTGTCATCCATTGCGAGCAAAATTTCTGCTTTGTCTTTCAGCCAGGAAACTATTAAACGCCGTGCTGCATCAATATCATTCACACCAATTGCATTAATACCTGCCAGTCTGTATCCGTTCACCTGTCCCAACTTTGTAACCACAATGAGTTTCTTCATCCAACTCTCTCAAGGTTCTCTTTAATATATTCCGGCTCAAATCCAGAATAGATCCCTTTCGCAATCCAGCGAATATTCCGAATCTCACTTTTTTTCATTGCCGCATATCCTATGGGTACACCAACCCCAAATGGATTTAATTTAGGAAGCAGTGCTAACCACTTAAGTGCATAAATACGTATTTTGTTTTCAAACTCACTCAACAAACCATTTTCCGAGAAACAGGCCAATGCTTCTAGTAAATAATCATGATATTTTGAAGATGCCAACTGGGTGATTACATTTTTAACTGAGCTTTCTTTTGACAATCTTAAAATTTGATCTCGCGAAAAATTTCCACTATTAATAATGTAATGATCAATCGAATGGTCTTCAATTTCTGGAGAGGACGGTGCATTTACAAACCGAAGCAGTATATTTAAGTTGACAATATCCGCTTCAATCATATTGAATTTTTGCAATAGTTTCGTATTCTCGCCCCGTCCAGTAAGAATCGAAGCCATCTTATTGAAATACCAGATTTCCAAGGTTCTTTCTATTTCTGAGGAACAACACGATCTTTGTGAGGTTTTTTGTTCAAGCAATTCGGTAGAAAAATCAAGCTCATAAATCGCGATCTTGTCTATTGCATCTGCAATATTTTTTGATTTAGCAATACTAGACAGAACCCTCTCTGGAATCGTACCCAGTGGGGAAAAGGAATCAATAATGGTATCAATTCTCGCTTCATGTGAAACACCCCTGATTATCGCTTTAATGTTTTGCAGGTCAACCCGTAAGAAAATAATTCTAATCTTTTCCCACAGATCTTTATCATAAAACCGATACAGAGTTTGGCGAATCTCTGATAATTCACGCCGGAGAGTCTCAGCAATACATCCATATCCGTGCGCGTAAGTAAGTGAGATCTCGATCGAACTTTTATAATGGGTTTTAGATAATGAGGAAATCAGGCTGTCAATGGTAGTTAAATCCGCTAAGGATTCCAACATCTGCATTGAGAATAAGTTGGAGATCCTTGCCCGTAAACGAGTATTACCATAATCATACAAAGCCATCATTCAGCTCGTTGATATTTTCCTCTCGAAAAAGATGGAAAGTGTTTGTTGGATCAAGGGCAGTGAATGCTGAAACCGTGATTCAAACGTGTTTAATGTCCGTACCAACCCATCTTCAGATTCCGCAACACACCCACCCTGACAGGAAATATCGTACATAGGTATTACTTGTTCATCCAATTCTTTAACCAAACCCTTTGCAATTGCCTTATCTCGCTCATTAAAATGAAGTATCACTTTTTGTCCATCAAGTAAAGACGGCTTAATGGTATTAACTGCATCCAGCACCAACAATTTAAGGATCTTTTCATATCTCTCGTCATTTCTAACGGTTGACATCTTCTCTTTAGCTTTTTCAAGTACTATCTCGATCAGTCTTTGGCGTGCACCCGCATGTAATTGTAAAGCTTGCATAACCGCTTGCTGTTCAATAAGCGCACTTGTTCGATTAAGGCGGGCTTGCCCATCCTTAAGTATCCGGTTCCTCTGTATATTGGCTTCAGCTTCAGCCCTTAGACGGATTTCACTAACCTTTTTTTCGGCTTCATCTTCGATTATATTAATTTGCTGTTTGCCCGCCTCAAAAATACCATCTTTGATGGCTTTAATTTCGATGCTCATTAATTCATCAACATAATTGCTGAAACAGCAAAACCCAAAATAACGAGGGTTTCTGGAATTGCAACCAAAATAATGATCGAGCCGACCAACTCTGGTTTTTCAGCAAGCGCACCTACACCCGCAGAACCAATTGCTCTTTGTGCCATTGATGTTGCAATCGCTGTTGTTCCGATTGATAAAGCTGCTGCAAGCGCTATAATAGCTTTTTCCATGTGTTTTTCTCCTTAACCAATTTCTACAATTTTTGTTTTTGTGTGTATACGTTTTTTAAAAGGTGTAAAAGGGGAATGCCCTCCTTCATAAAACCTTCGGAAGAATTCTACATATTGAAGTCTCAAACTCTGAATGGTGGGACTAAGCATAGCCATAACAATATTAAGTGCATGGATAATGACCGCAATCAATACTCCTACGACTGCCGACGAAACCATTCCCCCGAGATCGTTGGCCACCTTTGCTAAATAAACTGAAGCAAGGCCAAGCGCAGCAATCCTTAGATAGGATAAGATACTTCCCATTAAACCCACGAATTCAATCGGCCCTAAAAAGATTCCTGTTGCCCCCATAGAAACAGCAACCGCAATTAACCCGATTGCAAATACGATCCAGCCCAGTGTTGTAAACCCGCCCGGCAAATAACTGCTGAGGGATCCGACAAGAAATAATAACCCCAGTATTCCCACAAACATCCCGACTCGCTCTAATAAATGGTTCCGGCTTTTGTGAACAAACGCATTCCATGCACCGATTAATAAGCCGAACATGATATGTCCCACCCCAACTGCAATTGCCATCATGAGTAACGGGAAAATACTTTCAGGTTCAGATCTACTCAACCACAGAGGTTTTATACCTATTTTTTCACCCAAATCACCAAAATACTCACCAAACAGAACACCAAATACGATTGTCCAAATCGCCCCCAAACGCAGAAATTTTATAATGTCTGCCATAAGACCTTTATTCACTTTTTTGCTCATCACTAACGCAATAATAAACATCACAATCCCATATCCCACATCGCCAGCCATCATCCCAAAAAAGATGGGCATAAATACAGCAACTAGCAGACTGGGATCAATATCGTTGTAACTTGGCGTGGCGCGCATTTTTACAAAATGCTCATATGGCTCAACCACAGTCGGATTCTTTGTTTTCACGGGTATGCGGCTTTGCAACTCTTTAGGAATATCAATCTCATTAAGAGATATATCTCTTGAAAACTCTTTTCTTAAGGCCTCTTTCAGGAGCCCAACATCTTCTTTTGGTATCCATCCAAAAATCACAAAAGCAAATTCAGTCTCTCCGATTTGCATGAATGCTTCAATTTCATCAACCTTATCTTTACAAATCAATTGCCATGTTTTTAATACTGGCAGCCACTTAATTGCAAACCGATGCATACTTTCATCAATATTTTCCAATTCTTCATGATTCAATTCCACTTTCTTTTCAATGTGCTGAAGGGCTTCATCCGTTGAAAGATACGTGTATTCTTCAGGAAGAGCAAGCTTCGCTACTTTTTCGTTTTTCATAAATCCTTCAACCTGGGAAACGAGCTCTAATGGGAAAACCCCAACAACGGCGTTTGTTTCTTCACCCACTTTTACAGTTATCATCTCGAATTTTCCGTGTGTAAGCAATTTTAATTGATTTGCAAGGAGAACCATTGCCCGGGTTTGAGATGAATGTATAAGTGCCCGTATCGTCGCATTTCCAGATTTATTTGAAGATTCTGGCATAAAAGGGGAGATCATTTTTAATATTTCAATGTATTTTGAATGAGAGATTAACTCGTCCTGAAGAGTTTTTTTTCTCATATTAAAATACTGCACTTTCGCAGTTATACCTGCAACACTGTCCTTGATACCATAGAACGAGAGATCATCAGTCTGCTCACCAGAATCATCTGTCTCGTTATGATAGGCGGAAAAAGATTCTACGAGTCCATTAATATTAGCGATTAGAAGATCAATTTCCTCCCGCTCTTCCTTCATTTTCATTGGTGGAGTAAATGGCTGAATAATAACGTCCGGTATTTCCCGAATGTCATCAATTTGAAGGTACCCAGATGTATGCAGAAAGGGGATAAGCCGTTCAAGGTGTTTTTTAAGTCCAATAATTTCAACGCGGGACATTTCAACTATCATTCTTCCTCACTTGCAAATTCACCCAGAATGATCGCTTCAATTATTTGAACAGCTTCTTTTATATACTTTTCCCCGGATTTCTCGAATTTATCACTTTCAATTCTTGCTTGATCAATCTTTTTTTTGGCATCCTCTTTAGTAACCGCAATACCATTGGTCAGTATTTCCTCTCGACCCCTTCTTGCTTGTTCAATAATATTGTTTTTTAAAGATACGATCTCTTCCTGAGCAGCTTCAATGCGTTTTTCAGCACAATCTTTGGCAGCTGTAATCTTTTCCGCAACCTCAATCTCAGCCTGTAGGATCTTTTCTAATGCTTGCTGAGATGATTCATCTTCGTTACTATTCTTTTTTTCTTCTTCCATTTTTTTACAAACCAGCTTAACTATAAAAGACTGCTTATATTAATCCTCTTGAACGAAAAAGTCAATACACGTTCACTGCATATATAATAACAACATATTTAAATCGTAGTATTAAATATTTTATTTTACTACCTTTAATTTACGATGGTATTATAATAAATTCAAAAAATCAGGAGTAATTGATGGAAAATTATGATGTGGTAGTTATCGGAGCTGGTCCCGGCGGGTATGTTTGTGCTATTCGAGCATCTCAAAATGGTCTAAAAGCTGCGATTATAGATAAACAATGGCTCGGGGGTGTATGTTTGAATGTGGGATGCATCCCATCCAAAGCACTGCTTAAAAACGCGGAACTGGCGCATACTCTGCGTAAACGAACAAAAGAATTTGGCATCTCTTTTGATAACTTAAATCTGGATTATTCGGCTGCAGTTAAGCGAAGCCGAAAAGTATCAAAACGCCTGACACGCGGTATTTCTTTCTTGATGAAAAAAAATAACATCGATGTATATATGGGAGCTGCACACATCACAGGAAAGAACCAGGTTACTGTTCACCCGGAAGATGGGAATGATGAAATCCTGGACACAAAGAACATTGTCATAGCCACAGGCGCTTACTCATTCACTCCCTCCGTCTGGAAACAAGATGGAAAACGTATATTATCTTACCAGGATGCGATTCTTCAGGAGCACCTGCCCAAATCAGTCGTGATCGTCGGCGCAGGCGCGATTGGTGTAGAATTTTCTACAATCTGGAATGCCTACGGCACCAAAGTATCACTGGTTGAAATGCTCCCAAATATGCTTCCACTTGAAGATGAGGAGGTGAGCATCGAATTAGCCAAAGCCTTTAAAAAGAAAGGGGTTGATGTATTTACAAACCACAAAGTAGAAACAATTGAAACCAATGATAATGGTGTATCTGTTAAGATTTCCAGCAATGGAGAAGAAAAGACCATCGAAGCAGAACAAGTGCTGGTAGCTATCGGTTTTCGTCCTAATTCCTCAGGAATCGGATTAGAAGACGTTGGCGTTTCATTGAATAAAAACAAATTTATAAATATTGATGACCGTCAGGCAACCAATGTCCCCGGAATTTGGGCAATAGGTGATGTTACCGGTAAATTACTGCTGGCTCATGTCGCTTCAACACAGGGTATCTTGTGTGCGGACGCGATCGCAAATAAAGAAACCCATCCTATCAATTACAAGATGGTCCCAAGAGCAACCTTTTGCCACCCGCAGGTGGCTTCCTTCGGTATGACTGAAGCTGAAGCAAAAGAAGCTGGACACGAAATCAAGACTGGAAAATTCCTCTTCCAGGCAAATGGCAAAGCACTTGGATTGGCAGAAGGCAGCGGGTTCGCAAAAATAATTACGGACGCGAAATATGGTGAGTTACTAGGGGCCCATCTGATCGGCCCAGAAGTATCTGAACTTCTACCTGAATTAACCCTTGCACAGCGTATGGAAATGACTGTTGAAGAGATCACTCATAATATCCACACGCACCCCACACTCAGCGAAGTGCTTATGGAAGCTGCAGAAGCGGTTAATGACAGCGCCATTCATATGTGATCTAACCATTTAGATATCTAAAAGGCGTGATGTTTCACGCCTTTTTCTTATTAAAACCACTGTGCTATAATCGCTCGGGAAAGGGAATTTTATGTTTAAGAATATCGCCAAAGCAATTGGTGGAGAACCCAAAAAACGAGAGATCAAACGGTTAAGCGAATATGTTCAGCAGATCAATCAACTTGAAACTGATCTTGAAAAATTAAGTGAGATTGAACTGCGTGCAAAAACAGATGTTTTTCGCAAGCGATTAAACTCGGGGGAAACTCTTGATGATTTATTAAATGAAGCTTTCGCGGTTGTTCGGGAAGCAAGTAAACGCACAATCGGTCTTCGCCATTTCGATATTCAGTTGATCGGTGGGATCGTAATGCATGAGGGCATGATCGCTGAAATGCGCACAGGTGAAGGAAAAACACTGGTTGCCACCCTGCCGTTATATTTAAACGCGCTCGCCGGAAAAGGCGCCCATTTAGTGACGGTGAATGATTACCTAGCGCGCCGTGATGCACGCTGGATGGCTCCTATTTACCATTTGCTGGGATTGAGCGTGGGGGTATTACAGGCATCTCAGCGAACCAATAATGCGCGTGATGCTTTCTTAATAGATTTAGATATTCGGTCAAACCGGGAAGAAGACGATCAGCTCAGATTGGTTCCCCGCAGGGAAGCATATTCAGCGGATATCACCTATGGAACAAATAATGAATTTGGTTTTGATTATCTTCGCGATAATCTTATCATGGACATACGCAATCGCGTTCAGCGCGGACACAACTACACCATTATCGATGAAGTGGATAATATTCTGATTGATGAAGCCCGCACTCCACTCATAATCTCTGGACCCGCATCAGAAGATGTTGCATGGTACAGCCGTATGGCGGTGATAGTAAAACAGCTTGACCCAGAAGATTATGATTTTAATGAAAAAGATCGCAGTATCGCATTAACCGAGATTGGCGAAATTCACGTAGAAAACCTACTCAAGATTCCACTCAGAGACCCGGAACGGCCAGAAGATATCACTCCTGAACAAGCTCGCCTGCTTGGATATTTAGAACAGGCTTTACGCTCCGAGCTGCTTTTTAAGAAAAATAAAGATTACATCATTCAAAATAAACAAGTGGTCATTGTAGATGAGTTTACAGGTCGGTTAATGCCCGGCCGCAGGTGGTCTGAAGGGTTACATCAAGCAGTAGAAGCAAAAGAAGGTGTAAAAGTCAATCCAGAGAACATTACACACGCCACTATCACCCTACAAAATTATTTTCGTAAATATGAAAAATTATCCGGTATGACTGGAACAGCGCTTACTGAAGCGGAGGAATTCTCAACAATTTACGATCTGGACGTGCTCGAGATCCCAACCAACCTGGACTTTGAAGCCAGCCAGCCAGATTCTCCATTTGTTACGCTTAAAACCAAAGATGATGAGAACTATACCTATGTCTATTATGCATCTAAAAATGATGCGAATAAAAAACCTGTTTATTGGAAGAGAAAAGATTACCCGGATGTAGTTTATCGCACAGAAGAAGCTAAATTGCGCGCGATCTGCATGGAGATCATAAAATTTCACATCATCGGCCGCCCCCAACTCATTGGCACCACTTCCATTGAGCATTCAGAACGATTATCTGTTCGGCTGCAGGCAGATATGCTGAGGCGGTTGCTAACAGTGATTTTGATTCGTGGAAAATGGATGGCAAATAATAATGTGGATATGCTTGAACGGGCAGTCCCCGAGCTAGAATCTTTAAACCAACCACTTCCCAAATTGCGAATCCCTGACTTACGCCAATTCGCGCAGAATATTGGCATTCAACATATCAATCTGGAAAAACCAGAGAATATCCGCGCTTTGTTGGATTTCTTTAATATACCGGAAATTCACCAGGACCGCCTGCTTGATGCCATCAAAGGCGGAATAAACCATCGGGTACTTAATGCGCTTAAGCACGATCAAGAATCACAGATCATCGAAAGTGCTGGGGCATTCGGTGCTGTCACAATCGCCACCAATATGGCAGGGCGTGGAGTGGATATCAAGCTCGGAGGGGAAATCCAGGAATCTATTCTATCTGATGTGCGTAAGTACCTCAGCCAATCCGGAGTTGATCCTTATGGAAAAACAAACTCAGAAATGGCTGACGAGCTAATTAATTTAGATATAAACTCAGAGGAAGATGGTGCGGATTCTATCCAGGTTTTTCTGTCCTTTCTCGAACAAATGCGGCGCGTTCGAAAAGCGGGTGGGCTGCATGTGATCGGGTCAGAAAGACATGAAGCCCGCCGGATTGACAATCAACTGCGTGGACGATCTGGCAGACAGGGCGACCCTGGTTCCTCAAGATTTTATCTATCACTGGAAGATGACCTCATGCGCATGTTTGGCGGCGAGCGTGCAGAAAACATGATGCGTTTTTTCAAATTGGACCCATCTATCCCGCTCGAGAGCAAGATCATTGGGCGATTAGTAGAACAAGCTCAAGAAAGAGTGGAAGGGTATAACTTCGATGTTCGTAAACACCTGCTTGATTATGACGACATTCTCAATGACCAACGTGAACGGATCTATACAGAACGCGATCGAGTGCTTGTAAAAGAAAACCTTGATGATGATATATGGAGCATGCTGGAACGAGAGGTACACCAACGAGTCGAATTGAGTTCTTTGGAGCCAGATGGATTGTGGAAGTTATTGGCATTTTTGGATGAAATACAGCCAACAATTTTCTATCAGCAGCAAAACATGCGCATTCCTTCCTATACTTTCAGCCAAATCACTGAATTGGCATACAACTCAACTGAAAATAAATCCGATAGTACATCTATAAAGAGCGCTCTCTTAACGATCGCTGAAAAAGCTCTGCTTGCCGAAAAAGAACACTTGATACTCCAAACCCAGGATTTTATTCAACGGTCTGCCAAATCTTTTCAGCAGCAAGTCGATGAACGAATTGATCTGTTAGATATTTTCTTTGATAACATAGAAAGTTATGCGGGGCAATCCGCACGGGAGATCAGCGTTCAACTGCAAAAAACTGTCCGAATGAAAATCCAGATGGATGCGTCACAGATCAACTCGTTGTCACAAAGGGATACGGATGCAAGAAAAACCCTCGTTGGCACGATTGAAGAGAATCTGAAGCGCATCTTCCTTTCACGGATCGTTATGACCATAGAGAGCCGGATAAAACAAAAGTTAGGGTTAAATATCAACGATGCACTTGAATCAGATTGGATATCTATTGAAAACCTGATTCTCAACATCATTGATGACCGATTCAATGAAAGAGCAGTTCAAATCAATCAGCCCAATCACCCAATCAATCAAACCATTGACAAGATATTGAAACAGCAATTTGAAAATTCGAATGAAGACATAGATTTTGTTGAACTGCTTACAGGAATGGCATTTGGGACTCAAATCACTATCAACCAACAGACACATCAGCGCTCAATGAAACGCATTAATGTGTTGAATTATGTCTTTTTAACAGCCGGCATTCTTGAAAATAAAGATTCAAATGAATTGAACGCATCGATCCTTCTCCATTTTCAAAAAGCACAAGAAAAATTACAGCGGGTATGGGGAAAAATGGAAATGATGCGCCTTTCAGAAAGTCAGATCGAATATAACAACCTGCCGACCGATTATAGAACTTCGATTGAAAACCATTTGGATAAAGATAATTCAGCCATCCTGCTAAACACACCGTTTACCAAGCTGCTAAACAGCAAAAACAATTTGGTGTTCAACGCCTTTGGTAATAAAGTACGTCAAATAATCTATCGACACATATTACTTAAGTCCATCTCAGAACTGTGGATCGAGCATCTTACCCAAATGGAAGCGCTGCGTGTTTCGATAAGAATGGAAGCTTACGCCCAACAGGACCCCCTTGTCCAATATAAAAATTACTCAACAGATACATTCAGGGACTTATTGGCAAATATTCGTTTGTCAGTTATCAGCAAGATGTTCCGGCTTCAGCCTTCAAAACCCAAATCCGCCGCCGTGAAATCTAAAGAAAGCAAACAATCTGTTACCCAAGATCAAGAACAATCGATAAAAAAGAAAGGCAGAAAACGGCATAAGAAGAAATAATTTATCTTTCCTGGTTAGCTAGAAAATTTTTATTAACGTTTATATGGGTTGTCAAGTTATTCAATAACACGTATAATCACTCACCTATCTTATTATTATATTGGAGCATTTAAATTATATGGATCAAAACAACGAGAACCACACCACGGGGAATAATAGTGAAGACACAGAAATCACCAACATGGCTGCACTATTGGAACAAGAAGGACTCGGCTTAGACCTGCCAAAAGCCGGCGAAATAAAAACTGGGACAATCGCTTCAATCTCTCCCGGCCAAATTATGGTTGGCATTGGGGCAAAATCAGAAGGGATTATTCGAGGCCAGGAATTTGAACTAATTCCTCCAGATGTATTTGCATCGCTTGAAGTTGGACAGGAGTTGCCGGTTTTCGTTGTCGTACCCGAAGATCACCACGGAAACCTTATTCTTTCTTATGTACGCGCATTAGAAGCTGAAAGCTGGAAAAAAGCACAGAGTCTAATGAAAGAAAAAGAAACGTTCACTGGAACCATTGAAGGGTTTAACCGCGGTGGTCTCTTAGTGAATTTTAACGAACTGCATGGTTTTATTCCATCCTCCCAATTAAGTTTCTCACGCAGGGCAGATATGAGCGGCGACACACCAGAAACCCGGTACGGAAATCTTATTGGACAAGAAATCAAATTACAAGTAATTGAAGTGGATCAAGAACGTAGGCGCTTAATTTTTTCCGAACGCGCTGCCGTCCATGAATCACGTGATTCTATCCGTGATAAAGTAATTGAGAAACTCACCATTGGCGAAGTGCTCACCGGCCGCATCACCAGTCTTGCCGACTTTGGTGCTTTTGTGAATATAAGCGGTGCAGATGGTCTTGTACACCTAAGCGAAATTTCTTGGGACCGCATCCGCCACCCTGGAGATGAGCTTAAAGTTGGACAGGAAGTCCAGGTTAAAATCATCAGTATAGACGAAGAAAAACGCCATATCGGATTATCAATCCGCCGACTCAAGGAAGATCCATGGCAGGAACAAATTAAAGACCTACGAGTTGGACAATTAGTTGAAGCAAACATTACCCGCCTGACCAAGTTCGGCGCATTTGCCAGACTCACGAACGAAATAGAAGGATTAATCCACATTTCCGAGATCAGTGATGAACATATCGCTCATCCCAAGGAGGTTCTGCACGAAGGGGATGATGTGACATTGCGTATCATTAAAATTGAAGAAGATTCACACCGTATCGGTCTCAGCTTACGCCGTGTTGAATCGCTCGCGTTCGCGGACATGGACCTAAAAGCTCTCGAAAAAGAACTGACGGATACTGACATTAAAGTCACTACGGATGATGCTCCTGAATCTGACACCGAAGATACTCCTTCTAAAGACGAACCTGCGAGCGAGCAGAGTACTGACGAAACACCAGAAGAGAAAGCTCCCGAATCTGACTCCGAAGATCCTCTTTCTAAAGACGAATCTGCGAGTGAGCAGAGTACTGACGAAACACCAGAAGAGAAAGCTCCCGAATCTGACACCGAGGATACTTCTTCTAAAGACGAATCTGCGAGTGAGCAGAGTACTGAAGAAACACCAGAAGAGAAAGCTCCTGAATCTGACACCGAGGATACTTCTTCTAAAGACGAATCTGCGAGTGAGCAGAGTACTGACGAAACACCAGAAGAGAAAGCTCCTGAAGCTGACACCGAGGATGCTTCTTCTAAAGACGAATCTGCGAGTGAGCAGAGTACTGAAGAAGAAACGTCTGATGAACCGCCTTCTGACGAAGCAGAAGAAGATAAAACAGAAGAATAGCCTCCTGCCCGCGGGAATCCGCGACACAATTTTTTTGCCCGAGGGAATTTGTAATACATACAAATGCAAATAATGGCAAACAGGAAGAACAGTAACAAACAAACCTCGTCTAATAAATTTCCTATCCGCCGAATTCAATTTGGACTCATAATTGCGGTAGGAGGTTTTTTGGTATTTTTGGTGGGGGCAAGACCAGAATTATTCCTCCTAGATCGAAGTCCTGTTGTAGGATTTGTTCAAATCGCTGTCATGCTTATTGGACTAGCTTTCATCTGTATTGGCGGTTATCTCAGTCTAGTCGGACTTTGGAAAGGTGATCAGCTTAGTATCGCAGCAGAATTGGGAGTCCGCCTGATCAGCACAGGATTTGTGATTGCGTTTTTTTCTGGTTTGGCAGACATTATCGGTCTTGGGAGCCATCTAACGCCCGATTTTATCCCGTACTTTGGTAAATGGCAGGCCAGAGGAGTACAGATTGCCGAAGGCTTTATCGCCACAGGAATGCTGATGATACTGCCTTATTCCAAGAGCCCTTTATTCCAAACTCAAAAACCTTCAGCCAAATCTTCAGATAATAACTAAAACTTTTCTTAAATTGACCTTTCCTTTTCTTGAAACTTTTCCATACTACGCTGTTGTTCTAATAAATTAATTATGGTCATCCAGCCACAAATCATGTATACTGGTTGAAAAATTTTCATCGATTGGTACCATTATGAATTCATTGGTAAAAAAACATGTTTTAGAGAATGGGTTAACCATCCTCACAAAAGAAATCCATCATGCATCTTTAATTAGCCATTGGATCTGGTATCGAGTGGGCTCACGCAATGAGGTTGCTGGTAAAACAGGGGTTTCACATTGGGTAGAACATATGCAGTTTAAGGGCACACAAAAATATCCGATCAACGTGCTGGATGCGGCAATATCAAAGGTTGGCGGTTACTGGAACGCAATGACCTACCTGGATTGGACAACATATTATGAAACTCTTCCTGCTGATAAAGCCTCGATTGCTATTGATCTGGAAGCAGACCGAATGGTTAATAGCGTTTTCGACCAAAAAGAAACTGAACTTGAAAGAACAGTGATCATCTCGGAGCGGGAGGGTAACGAAAATGAACCCATGTTCCGCCTTAGTGAAGCGACACGTTCTGCGACTTTCGATCAACACCCCTACGGACAACAAGTTATTGGCGAAATGCGAGACTTGCGGTCAATATCTCGCGATGACCTCTATGACCATTATCTGCAGTATTACACTCCAGATAATGCTGTCCTTGCCATTGCTGGAGATTTTAATACTGAAGATCTGATCAAGGAGCTCACTCAAAAATATGCGGACATCCCAGTACGAGGGAAATCATCACACAACGAGATAATACCTGAGATTACAATCAACAAAAGCGATCTGATAACAGTAGAAGGCCCTGGAGATACTGTCTATGTTCAGATCTCATACCGTGCTCCCAAGGCAACCAATGACGATTTCTTCGCATTGATGGTGCTAGACAGCCTGTTAACAGGTCCTGCCTCATTATCAATGTTTGGTGGTGGGAGTATATCCAATAAAACAAGCCGACTATACAAAAAACTGGTTGAAAACAATCTATCAGTCAATATCTCCGGCGGACTTCAAGCGACCATTGATCCTTTTCTCTATGACATTCTGGCAATTATTTCACCTGAGAAAGATGCTCAATTGATCATCAAGACTATAACCGAAGAAATCAACCGCATTCAAAATAATTCTGTCTCACAAGTTGAAATCGACCGTGCTATCAAGCAAGCTAAGGCATTATTTGCTTATGGCAGCGAAAGCATAACCAATCAGGCTTTCTGGATGGGGTACTCGTCCATGTTTGCTGATCACACCTGGTTTGACACATACATAGACAATCTTGAAAAGATTACCAAAGGCCAAATTTTGTCAGCAGCCCAGAAATACCTTGATCCCAACCACCGCATAATCGGCATTTACCGCCCATCGCAAAAGGAAAACAAGTAATAATGGACAACCAAAAAATAAAAAATATCCCTGGTCCAGATACTATATCAACCTTTACCCTTGATAATGGCGTAATAGTTCTCAATTATAGCAATTTCAATTCCCGTTCAGTTTATATGATTGGCATCTTAAATGGTAGTGGTGTGCTTGATCCATCCGGAAAGACAGGATTGGCTCATTTTACTGCTAACCTTCTTTCTCGTGGAACTAAGACTTTATCATTTTCTGACTTTCACAGTCAATTGGAAAATGCGGGCGCTAATCTGGTATTTAGCTGCGGCAGCCAACATGCCTGGTTCAGAGGGAAAGCCCTTGCAGAAGATGTGGAATTATTGTTCCGCTTAACTTCTGATGGTTTACAAAACCCTTCCTTCAATCAAGAATATATTGAACGGTTACGGACCCAATTGATTGCCGGGCTTACTATTCGCGATCAGGATACTTCCGAGATCGCATCACTGCTGCTCGACCGACATCTTTTCCCTGATCACCCATATGGGCAGCCGATTGATGGACATATTGAAACAATACAATCGATCACCAGATCAGATATTGCTCAATTCCACAAGCAGTTTTATTCACCTGCAAACATGGTCATTGTTGTTGCCGGAGCAGTTGATGGGGAGAAGATCCGAGATCTTTCAGAAAAATATTTTTCTACATGGAAAAAAGATACTACTGCTCTACCAAAAGGCCAGTTAATCCCTCCTTCACCTAATACCATTGTCAGGAAGCACAAATTCTTAGAGGGAAAAAGCCAGGTAGACCTATTGATGGGTTGTTTCAGTCCCACTCGAACTTCTCCAGATTATTTGCCTATATTTATCGGCAACAACATACTCGGGCAGTTTGGTCTGATGGGCAGAATAGGGAAAGTGGTCCGCTCAAAATCAGGGTTAGCTTATTATGCGTCAAGTAGTGTTAGTGCCTGGTCAGACGTGGGTACCTGGAGTTTTTCAGCTGGAGTAAACCCTGAGAACATGGGAAAAGCCATTGACCTCATCAGGAAGGAAATAAAGAATTTTGTGAAAACTCATGTAACCTATCAGGAACTGAATAATTCCAAATCCCACCTTATTGGCCGCATACCAATGGCGCTGGAATCTAATGCGGGATTGGCAAATTCCATTCTAACAATGCAGCGTTTTAAGCTTGGGCTGGATTATTACCAGAAATATGCCGGTCAAATTGATTCAATCACAGCAAAACAAATTCTCTCGGCATCTCAAAAATACTTACACCCGGATCGCTTAGTGATCACCAGCGCAGGACCTAGCGAAGAAATCATATGAAACCGATAATTTTCAGCGGCATCGATCTAATTGAAATAGATCGATTTGCCCGACTCGATCCAGCGATACGCAAAAGATTTTATACACGCGTTTTCACCCCTGAAGAATTGGATTATATCGGTGAGTTATTCAATAAGGCCGCCGGGATATTTGCTGCTAAAGAAGCTGTTGCGAAAGCACTGGGCTGTGGAATCGGGCCAATCAGTTGGCAAGACATCGCCATCTCACACACACCGGACAACCAGCCCATAGTAACTTTACTGAACAAAGCACAAGAAAAAGCAACAACACTTCACATAAAACAATGGTCGATCAGTATCACCCACACAAAAAACACAGCAGCCGCGATTGCTATCGCTGCCGCTGATGTCGGGGTTGATAAAAACTAATGTGATTATTCGGATAAAAACTCCAGCCAGAAATGATTAACAATCACGCGATCGTTGGGTAAAATTTTGGTCTTTTCATCCAAATTCAGGGGCTTGTCAAGAGTAACCGGATTGACAAAACATTTCTCGGGTACATAACCATATTTTAATTCAAAGAATTTGACCGCGGAGGTTATCCGATCCCTTACATCAACATTCCCCTGGCTGTCATACCACAACATTCCTTCTTTCATACTTTCATGTACCTCCAATTTCCTCACCATAAATTATAGCATTTATGTTCTATTTTTTCAATGGAAATCTGAACAACCGCCTTACCTGATGGATTTTTTATTTTTTTTAAGGTAAGCTTAACCACAAATCGAATAATCACTAGGAGGTTCATATGATTAAAGAAGCTGTACAGGATGCGGATCGAAGAATGCGCAGCGCTATTCAATCCCTCAAGGATGATCTCGCTGGTATTCGCACCGGAAGAGCCAACCCTGGCCTGGTAGAAAAATTATCCGTTGAATATTACGGATCACCTGTTCCACTGATTCAGTTAGCTACGATCAGTGTGCCAGAACCCCGTCAACTACTCATCAAACCATTTGATGCTGGATCAATTAAGGATATAGACCGCGCCATCCAATCTTCAAATCTTGGATTGACACCTATGAATGACGGTAAAGTGATTCGTTTGAACCTGCCCTTACTCACCGAAGACCGCCGTCGCGATATATCCAAATTTGTCAATAGTCGCCTGGAAGAAGCGCGTGTAGCAGTACGCAATGTACGCCGTGATGCCATCAAGGATATGAGGGATTTTGAAAACGAGAAACTAATTTCCGAAGATGATCTCAAACGAGGTGAAGGGGATATTCAAAAACTTACAGACAGAATCGTTGAAGAGATCACATCCTTGGGTGCTGAAAAAGAAAAAGAGATCATGGAAGTCTAGTCAAACTATGTCCATCAGCAGAGAACCCGTTAAATTTGCCAAGTTGCCCACCCATATTGCCATCATCATGGATGGTAATGGACGGTGGGCAGAAAAAAGGCACCTTCCTCGAATGGCCGGCCACCGCGCCGGTACTGAAAACCTCAGAAACATCATCAAGGCGTGTGTTGAATTTGGCGTAAAATATCTGACCGTGTATGCTTTTTCAACTGAGAATTGGAAACGCTCACAGGATGAAATTAATGGTTTGTTACAGATCTTAGCAGATGTATTAGATAAGGAAACAGGAGAACTGCATCAGCAGGGTGTCTGCCTGCGGCATATCGGCCGTTTAGAAAACTTAAGCCCAAAGATACAGAAAAAAATTAATTCCGCCATCCAATTGACCAAAGATAATAATCGCTTGATTATGAATATTGCCTGGAATTATGGTGGGCGGGATGAAATCATTTACGCTGCTCAACGCATAGTTGACGAAGGATTAAAAGCCAATGAAATCAATGAGGAAATGTTCAGCAAATTTCTTTTTACTCATCAATCCCCAGATCCCGACCTGGTCATTCGCACATCAGGAGAAATGCGCACATCCAATTACCTCATCTGGCAAAGTGCTTACTCAGAATGGTATTTCACACCCTTTCTTTGGCCTGACTTTGGTCGAGAACAATTAATGGAAGCCATTATTGATTTCGGAAATCGTGAGAGACGCTACGGGGGGCGGAACAAAAAAGATTCAAATCAATCACATGTTAATTAAACGCACCACCAGTGCTTTAATACTCCTCGTTATCAGCCTATCCCTAGTTTTTACTGGAGGATGGGTTTATACGGTAGGGTTCGCTTTGATCTTGTCAAGCGCCATCTTGGAATTCATCAATCTTTTCTCCAAAGATGGATATCACCCTAATCCTTATCCACCGGTGATGGGAACAATATGTATTATATTTTTCACATATCTTAATAATCCTGTTTTCATTTCCTTTGTATATGCTTTAACCATTCTCACCATTCTCTTACTAACCATATCAAACTATAAACGCAATGAGAAAACGGCCGCCTTTGACCTCTTAATTGAAATGGCTGCATTGCTCTTCATTACTTATCTAGGAAGTTACCTGATCAAAATCCGTTTTCTCCCGAATGGACTATTTTGGATCATGATTAGCATCATCCCGGCCGCTGTTGGTGATGTAGGAGCATATTTCGCTGGAAGCCTATTTGGGAAACATAAATTAGCTCCAAATTTAAGTCCGAATAAGACAGTTGAAGGATATATAGGTGGCGTTTTTTCAGCGATAGTGACCGGTTATGCACTTGGATTGATCGTTAATTTATACATTCCAACCATCACAGTAACTGCCAGCACTCTAATTGGATGCATCACAGGCATAGTATCTCCGTTTGGAGATCTTTCAAAAAGCATTTTCAAACGCCAATTCAATCACAAGAACACTGGCAATATTATCCCCGGGCACGGCGGGATATTAGACCGGATCGATACCTGGTTATGGGCCGGTCCAATCGCATATTATCTGATCATATTTTTCTTCCTGTAAAAGTGGAGAACGCCGCAAAGATCTTGTGGCGTTTAAGTTTATTTGATCGCGAATGTCATTTCCACTTGCGCGTTGATCGGCACCTGGCCAGACGCAATCGGAACCGACTCTGCCATTCCACCGCCTCCTCCAATCCCATATTCATAAAAAGGTGTCGTTGAAATTGGTAAAGAAGAAATAGAAATTAAATCTCCCAGTTCAAAACCAGCTGCTTGCACCAATTCTTGTGCTTGCGCCTGGGCTGCCTGAACCGCTAAATTTCGAGCGGATGACTTGGCCTCAGACTTATCCTGCACGTCAAAATTGACTCCATAGATATTATTCGCTCCACCTCTGGCAGCAGCATCTAATATTTTGCCCAGGTGTTCCAACCGGCGTACAGTGACATTGACTGTATTTTCGACCGAATAATACGTGTTTACTGGATTCCCCTGATAATCATAATCAGATTGCTGGTATACATTGAAATAGGATGTTTGGATATCTTTTTCCTCAACACCTTCTTCCATCAATGCAGTCTGGATCGCCGTTGCCTGCTCATTGTTTATCGCAATCGCTTCAATAACAGTTGCCCCTTGTGAGCGGACACCAATATCAATATAACTCATATCTGGAATCACATACACCTGACCAGAACCGCTTACTGTAATCGTTGCAGTCTCAGCGTTTTGCCCGCCTTCCGATACACCTGAACCCGAACAGGAGCTCAACAGCAGTGAGAAAGATCCTAAAACAAGAACAATACTCAATATCTTTTTCATATACACCTCCATATACATAAACCATATTATATGAATAAAAATCCGTAAAATAAGGTTCCTCTTTTTTTCTTTAGCAGGGAATTGATTTTTACTTGAAGGGTTTGTAATAACATGTTATGATGAGTATGTCCTTTCAATCGATTGCCCCCCTCAATCGGTTGGAAGGGCATTTTTATTCTTTTTTCCTCGTAGTTCGGATGATCACGAATACCCCGGCGATAATCAGCATTGCTGGCCATAAGTATTGAGAGTATGCCCATAGGTCTAAATATGGAACAAGGCGGCGGACAAGATAATAAACTCCCCATGCAATCAGCCCTGCGCCCGTGAAAATGATCAAATCCGAGCTGGGCTGCCGCGTAATTTCACCGATTTCTCTTCCCATTTGATTGAAACGAGTACCCAAATCATTCATCTGAAAAACACCATCAGCATCCGCGGATGAATCACTCGGGACAATCATCCATAGAAGCATGTAGATTAGTACTGAAAATTCCCCAAGAACTGTCCACGCGACAAAGAATATGCGAATTAAGACAGGGTCAATCCCCAAAAAAGTACCAAGTCCAGCACACACACCGCCTAATACTCGATCAGGTTTACTGCGATATAAACGTTTTGCCATAATTACCTCTTCTAATAATTCTGCTTTTGATACTTTAACTACGTATTAGAGATTTATAAGTTTCGCGACCTAATCAAGGTCTTTCCCTTGACATCCTCTATAATTGAGAATAATAATTTGGGCTCGATCAAGAAAATATAACGGAGAGTTTTATGCATCTTTGCATCTGTCAACTGCGGATTAGCTAACCTAACTCCGCGCTCATTAATTACACACACCTTCTGAGAACGGCGGATTGGATGCTATTCCGCTAGAGTAATTTTGCTAACCAGAAGGTGAATTAATTTAATAGAAATGAGTCAAAAATGAAGATCGCAAATAACATTACTGAGCTTATCGGAAATACTCCCCTCGTGCGTTTGAACCGCCTTGTAAAAAACAACCAGGCGGAAATAGCGGTAAAACTGGAGTATTTTAATCCCTCCCACAGCGTTAAAGATAGAATCGGAGTGGCCATGATCAACGCTGCAGAAAAGAGCGGCCATATCCATAAAGACACAATTATTTTAGAAGCCACAAGCGGTAACACCGGGATCGGCCTCGCGTTTACCTGTGCGGCACGGGGATATGAATGCACAATTATCATGCCAGCTAAGGTCAGCAAAGAACGGATATTGCTGCTCAAAGCATACGGGGCAAAGGTCATCCTGTCACCAGAAGAGAAGGGGATGCAGGGTGCAATTGATCTCGTAAACGAAATGGCTGCAAAAAACAAGCGCTTTTTTATCCCCAGACAATTCGAGAATCCAGCCAACCCGGAAATCCATCGTAAAACAACCGCTATAGAGATATGGGATGACACAGATGGCAAAGTGGATTATTTTATCGCGGGTGTGGGTACAGGTGGGACCATCACCGGGGTTGGTGAAGTGCTGAAAAATAAAAAACCCTCCATCAAAGTAATCGCCGTGGAACCACAGAACTCCCCGGTGCTTTCAGGTGGGAAAAAAGCGCCGCATTCAATCCAGGGGATAGGACCGGGTTTCATCCCTTCTATTTTGAACACCACCATCATCGATGAGATCATACAGGTCTCGGGTAATGCAGCGCACACAACCGCTCGTCAAATGGCTCAGAAAGAAGGGTTGTTGGTTGGGATATCCTCTGGTGCCGCAGTTTGGGCAGCTCTACAAATCGCCCAAAGGGATGAAGCTATCGGGAAATTAATTGTTGTGGTGATCCCATCATTTGGTGAACGCTACCTGAGCACAGACTTATACAAGGATCTTCTTTAGAAGCTGGAGGAATTATGTTTAAAATCATGCGTGATGATATCCAATCTGTTTTTGAACGTGATCCAGCTGCAAAGAACGTATTTGAGGTTATTCTCAATTATGCTGGATTGCATGCCATCTGGGGGCACCGGATCGCACACTGGTTTTGGAACCATCAGTTTATTATCCTGGGTCGTTGGATTTCTCAGGTCACCCGCTTTTTCACAGGAATCGAGATCCATCCCGGCGCTTCAATTGGAAATCGGTTCTTTATTGACCACGGGATGGGAGTAGTAATTGGTGAAACTACCGAGATAGGGGATGACGTTACCATATATCACGGAGTAACTCTCGGTGGAGTCAGTTTTCGCAAAGGAAAGCGCCATCCCACCATTGAGAACAGCGTGGTCATCGGCGCAGGCGCAAAAGTCCTCGGGGCGATTACGGTTGGCACATGCAGCCGTGTTGGAGCAAATGCTGTAGTGGTTAAAGATGTGCCATCTGATTCGGTAGTAGTGGGCATACCCGGCCATGTGACTATCAAGAAAAACTCCACACGATCAAAAAAACCTGATCTCAATCATGACAAACTGCCTGACATGATCGAGCAGCAAATTGAAGAATTGTTTCAACGGCTAGAGCAGTTGGAGATTAGACAAGAAAAACTGTTCCGTTAAACCATAAAAAAACAGAAAATATCAGCTATTCAGATTGAGGTGGTTTGGTTTTTTTGTCCTTTGCCGTCGTCCCGACGACGATCAAAACCAGTCCAATCCCACTTACCAGGATTAGGGCCAATCCCATCGTCTGACGGTCAAGCCCGAAAATACCGCTGCCGTTGTTTTCCGAATTTGGAACCTGCGTCTTCACAACCTGAGCCGTTTGGGCAGGAACAGGGGTTCGTGTCGGTGCGCGAGGTGTTTGTGTGGCAGTTGGTGAGGGTGTCGGCGTGTAAGC
>Ga0209345_10001169_pt1 | contig 31981 bp, 33 predicted proteins | sample Cruoilmetagenom7_FD_187294 | JGI IMG/M metagenome (GOLD analysis project Ga0209345, IMG submission 187294) | Oil polluted marine microbial communities from Coal Oil Point, Santa Barbara, California, USA - Sample 7 (SPAdes) (version 2) | ecosystem: Environmental > Aquatic > Marine > Oil seeps ...
TCTCCCCAATATGTCGCGCAGCGATTAGGCCAGCCCCCTTGCGGCGGCAAGTAAAGTATAAGCCGCACTGAACCAGAGCATGAGAATGATTTAACCTATTTGGCACTTTTATGTTGACATCGTCACGCTCTTTGGTTAGAGGAACGGAACATCGCGATAGTGTGATTCGACAGCGGGCGGCCTAACGGTCGCCCGTTTGCGTTTGGGCCCATGCAGGTTGACGGGAATATTTCTATGGCCGGTTCCGCCAAATCTGGAAAACGACAATATACTGAAATCAGACCCGAATTATGCGAAGGTGAAACGGGCAAGCTGACACGCCATTGGCACGATCTGTTTCTCGATATCCTCGCTGAAACATCCAATGTGAGCGAAGCTGCCCGCCGGGCAAACGTAAGCCCCAGCCGCGCTTACAAGATCCGGCGCGAAGAAGCAGACTTTGCCCGCAAATGGCACAAGGCACTGGTTGAAGGATACGCGCATCTTGAATTGGAAACGCTTTACCGCCTGCGAATGGGCACAGCGTTAGACGATAATAAATTCGATATTGGCAGCGCGCTGAGATTGCTTGCGATGCACAAGGAAACGATTGCCCGCGAACGGGCCATGCGGGGCACTGAAAGCGAGGCCACCATCCTCGCCTCCATCATGGCCATGCGGGCCAGGGAGCGCAGCATTGCAGACGAATTGGAACAGCAAAGCCCGCCTGCGATCCTGAATGATACGAGTGCTGGCATTGACTGAGAATACAGAGAAATTGGTCGATCTGGCGCGCTGGTTTCGCGAGCTGGGTGGAACAGGGCGTGCCGCCCTTCTCGCGCAGCTTGAGGATAAGGAATATGATGATTTCCAGTGTTTTTGGGAGTTTTGGGCAAGGCCTGCACAATTGCGCCCTGCAGGTGATTGGCGGGTCTGGCTAATTTGCGCCGGACGCGGGTTTGGCAAGACGCGGGCCGGGGCTGAATGGGTGCGGCAAATTGCCCGCGATCCACAGGCACGCATTGCACTTGTGGGCGCTTCGCTTGGCGAGACACGGTCGGTTATGGTCGAAGGAGAAAGCGGCATTCTTGCAATTTCGCCGCCTCTCAGGAGGCCGCAATTCGAACCATCCTTGCGGCGCCTGACATGGCCCAATGGGGCACGGGCCACACTCTATTATGAAGAAAGCGAATGTTGGTTGATAGGGGCGGAACCGACTGGCGATTAGTCTGATCGTACCACCGAATTTGCCTGATGGGTCGGAGGCAATTGGGTTTTCGCCGCGCCGCGCGATGGCACAAGAATATTGGACAAATCGACCGGCCAGATGATCTTTTTTCTTAATGGCTGGCACAGAGTGTCAACGCCCGCTATACCCGCTGCGGGTGCCACCATCGATGTGGAGGCGCGTGAGGCGATCGGTGCGCTGATTGAAACCCTTAGGGATGCTGGGATCTTTCCTGCGCTCTAACTGGGGGCAAATTGGTGTTGTTCGTACTTTGGTTGCTCAAGGGCATGAAAGCGGGGCGTTTTTGGCCAGAACATGGCCAATCGGTGCTTTCTTGCAACAGTTTGGGGCCAATGTCTTCTTGCCACTGCCCATTGAAAAAGTTAGAAAACCGCCATTCGGTGGCTTTAAATTGATTATATAAGGGGAATTTCATAATGCGGAAACTCGTCATGGGAATGGCGATGGCCTCAACGGTCCTCGCATCGCCCGCCCTCGCTCGCGACGGCCAATGGTATGTTGAACTCGGCGGCGGTCCAATGGTCGTTGAAGACATGGACTTCGACATTGTCGGCAGCCCCGACACAATTACCGCTGACCTAGACACCGGTTTTGATTTCGGTGGTATTGTTGGTTACGATTTCGGGCCTATCCGCTTGGAAGCAGATGCAAGCTATCGTGACGCGGAAGTCAATGGGCTGAAATCTGCAACCGCTAGTATTCCAGCACGCTTGAACGATCCCAACGCTCCTGCTGGCGCTTACCCTGCAAACGGCAGCGTCACCTCGCTGAGCTTCATGTTGAACGGCTTGGTCGACTTTGGCAGTGACGAAGGAGTTCAAGGGTTCTTTGGCGGCGGCGTAGGCGTTGCTCGCACTGATAGCACAGCCACCATCAACACGAATGGCCCAGGCGCTTTCGATGCTTCAGACAGTGGCTTTGCATGGCAAGCACTTGCAGGGGTTCGCGCTCCGCTGACGGATAGCTGGGACGTTGGTCTCAAATATCGCTTCTTCAATGCAAATGGCGTTGGCTTGGTCGATAGCCTGAACCGTGATTTGGAAACTGATTACCGGTCACACTCAATTCTCGGGACATTGACATACAACTTTGGCGGCGTGGAAGCTCCACCACCGCCTCCACCACCACCGCCGCCACCACCTCCGCCACCTCCGCCTCCACCGCCACCGCCGCCGCCACCGCCGCCGCCGTGCAATAAGGGCCCGCATATCGTGTTCTTTGGTTGGGATCAGTCGGACGTAACGCCCGAAGCTGCGACCATTCTGGACAATGCTGTATCGGCATATCGCTATTGCGGTACCGCTGCGGTCATGCTGGCTGGTCACACCGATGCGTCGGGTCCGGTGAAGTACAACGAAGGCTTGGCCATGCGCCGTAATGACTCGGTCAATGAATATCTCACCGGCCGGGGCATCCCGGGCGATCGGATTTCAAGCGAAGGTTTCGGTGAAACCCAGCTTCGTGTGCCAACCGCAGACGGTGTTCGCGAACCACAGAACCGCCGGGTGGAAGTCACCTACGGTCCAGGTTCAGGCATGTAAGTTTCGCTAAAGCGATAAAGATCAAGGGGCCGGAGAAATCTGGCCCCTTTTTCGTGGGAGCAAGCATTCCAAATTATTGCAGTCCCTAGAGAGAGCATCATGACTATAGGACGCCGCCTTTTTGTCATTCTGGGGTCAATTGCCATAACCGCCTGCGTACGCCCCAGCGAAATGTCTAGCGAACAGCTAGCCTCAGCCAATCTGATTTTGGCAAACGGTACGCCAGCAGGCACGGTTCAACTGCTGGCCAAGGGCGAGCAGCTCTCACTTACAATTGCGATTTCAGGCATCTTGGATGGACCGCACGGTTTTCATTTGCACACCGCTGGTAAATGCAAGGGGCCTGACTTCACATCGGCAGGCGGACATCTCAATCCGATGGGTAAGGGGCACGGCACGCTCAGCCCTGGCGGAAGCCATCTTGGCGATTTGCCCAATATCGAAATCATCGACAACCACTTGGCATCGGCCGCAACCATTAAGCTTTCTGGCCCACGAACGAAGGTGCTCCAATGGCTTTTCGATACGGATGGCACAGCGGTGGTCGTCCATTCTGGGGCAGATGATTATCTCACTAACCCCTCAGGCAATGCAGGCCCGCGGGTTGCCTGCGGAATTCTTAAACAATCTTAGGTCTCATATTCACCCGCCAGCCGCGCGCGTTCAATCAATGTGCGTTCAGCTTCTGGCACAGTGCGATAGGCCAAAATCAATAGAACAGTGCCAATCGGCGCGGCTATGAGCATAGACAGCACCCCGGTTGAAAGACTGCCTGTCATCGTCGATACCTGCCCCGCCATATAGGGGCCAAGCGCTAGGCCGACTAGCGTGGTCGACAGAAAGAATGTGGCCGTTGCTGTGCCCCTCATCCGCGGAAGAACAAGGTCCTGCGTGGTCGCAGCTGCTGCCCCCAATGCGGAGCTACCAAAAAGCGCAAGCACGAAAATCAGGAAATAATAGAGTGAGAGATTCTGCGTCGTAAAGGCGATGATGAGCGGGAAGACCGGCGCAAGCACGCCAAACATGATCACGATTATCCGCCCCCCAGGATTGCGTTCGCGCAACCAATCCGAAACTCTGCCGCCGATAATCACACCAAGAAAGCCGCCCATTGCCCCGCCGCCGCCGATCCAGAAGCCGAGCGATGATTTGGAGGCGCCAAGCACACGCTCGGCATAAGGCGCCGCCCAGAATGTTACCGAATAGGCAGAGAAGGCGACCATCCCATAGCCAAGGATGGTGTAGATAAAAGCCGGGCTTCCCCAAATAAGCCGGAACGTCGGCAAATCACGGTGGCGCAGAGAAATCGCCCAGGAATAGACTGCGTAATAGCCAATCCCAATCGCTCCCCATTGCTGATAATTGCCAGTGACCGCCCCGATTGACCACGCGATCAAACCCATGATCATCGCGGCAGCGACATTAGCCAGCAGTGCGCCAACACCGCGCTGCGCTGCGCAAATGAATGTGAACGGCGGTATCACTGCTAACATTTCATCCAGAAAATCACGAAACGGGCGTTCAAACTTGCGGCTCGGCAGCCCTTCCATAGCGCCGCGGGCAGGTTCACGCAGCGTCAATACCCAGATCGCGAGCAGCAGGCCGGGAACGCCCACGGCCATGAATGCAGCCTGCCAACCGACCAACCCCAATGGCCCGCCTAGCGGATAGGCTCGATTCCAATTTTCAACAATCAGGCCGCCGATTAACAGCGATATCCCGCCACCAAGATAAAGCCCGGCTGAATAGATGGCGAGCGCAGTGCCGCGCATCTTTTTTGGAAACCAATCCGACAATAGCGAATAGGCAGATGGGCTTGCTGTCGCCTCGCCCACACCAACACCAATGCGCGCTGCCCCCAGTGTGAGCCCGTTCCGGGCAAAGCCAGACACAGTGGTCATCACCGACCACAAAGCTAGGCCGATAGTCATCAGCCTAATGCGATGCCAACTATCTGCCAGCCGGCCCAAAGGAATGCCGAACAGGGCATAAAACACACCAAAGGCAGTGCCATAAAGAAAGCCAAGGTCAGCATCCGATAGGCCCAAATCCGCCTTGATGTCATTTGCCAGGATCGAAAGAATATTCCGATCAATGAAGTTGAGCATATATACTAGGACCAATACCCCAAGTGCATACCAACTATAGGCAGGCACCGTGTCTTGGGCCGCACCGGCGGGGTCCGTTTGGCCAGAATCAGCCTGCTTGGTCGGCATAATCAACCCCATCTTCAAGCTGTGCATCTGAAAAACCCTTGCGCCTCAAACGGCAAGAATCGCACACCCCACATGCCCGGCCATCTTCTGCGGGGTTGTAACAAGACCAGCTCATGCCCGGATCAAGACCGAGCCGCACTGCCTCGCGGGCAATATCAGCCTTGGTCATATGCTGGAGCGGTGCATGGATCGTTATTGTTTCCCCTGCTGCCCCGGCCTTGGTTCCCAACCGGGCCACTTCCTGAAAACTGGTGATGAACTCAGGCCGGCAATCTGGATAGCCGGAATAATCAAGCGCATTAACGCCGATAAATATGTCACGTGCACCGATCGCTTCGGCCCATGCCAGCGTGAGTGACAAAAAGACCAAATTGCGCGCGGGAACATAGGTCACCGGAATATCATGCCCGACACCCCCCGTTGGCACATCGATGTCGTCGGTCAATGCTGAGCCGCCAAACATCCTCAGGTCCAACGGCATCACTACATGGCGCTTAGCGCCCAAATGTTTCGCAATCCGCCGGGCTGAAGATAATTCGATCCGGTGGCGCTGCTGGTAATCGATGGTGAGTGCATTCAGCTCGAAGCCGCATTCTTTGGCAAGCGCGGCTGCGACCATTGAATCCAAGCCGCCGGACAAAAGTACGACTGCCGCCTTGGCCGGTGCATCTTGCTTTGAACTCATGGGCGGTGCGCTAGGCTGAAATGTGCATTCCGGCAATGGTTCGCATGATCAAAAGCCAAGCAGTTAAGGGCAGGGCCCAACTTTGCGCGCTTCGGCAGTGAATTCAAATGCTCTGGAATCGGCAAGGCCAGAGCCTTTAACTTGCACCAGAGTCTTTGTTTCCCGGCGGATATTGGTCAGCCCATAGCCATTGCTTGGGCAAGTATATTGCACCGTCACCTCGTTCTGGCCATCTTCCACAATATAGCGGCTGCAATCGCTGTTCGCATGGCGGATTTGAATCAACTCCCGGCCCGTCCGAACGCAGATCGAATGCATTGGAGCGCCATCGCGAAATCGCAAATCCCACTGGCCGCGCTCAATCTGGTCCAGCATGGCCAGCGCAGGCGCCTGCGCCGCTGCTGGCGCGAGGAAGGCGCAAGCAACCAATGCACAAAGAAATGCGCGAAACCGCAAACCAGCCCTTCCTTTTTTTCCCATCACACCCATTCCATCACACTTAAACATCAGATAGCCTTATAGCATATCTGAGGTAGTTTAGACAAACCGTTCCATATCAGCGACGAATGGTTAGGCGGTAATCGCGAAAATCTTTGAACAAAAAGCACAATCGACCTTGATGGCGCCGTCTTCATCGCGCATTTCAGCGCGCTCGGCTTCGGGGAAACGGCCAATCACACTGCTATAATGTTCAGCGGAACAGCGGCACCCACGGCCAAGTATAGCGCCTGGCACAACCCTGATTTCATCTTCTTCATGAAACAGCCGCCAAACCAGTGCCTCCATCGACAAACTACGATCCACCAGTTCATCATGCCTGATGGTATCCGTCAGGATCGAAACATGGTCCCATTCAGGATAATCAGGGCGGGCGTGAAGGCGTTCACGCCCATCTTCTGCGTCGGGCAAATGCTGCACCAACAATCCGCCCGCCACACATCCATTCGCATCATGAATAGCGCCAACACGGATCAATGTCGGGACCTGTTCAGATTGCATGAAATAGGCTTCGCAGGCGGCTGAAAGAGTTTCGCCTTCTAACGGGACAATTCCTTGATAGCGGCCTTTATCGCCATCCATATCAAAGGTGAGCGCCAGATAACCCTTGCCAAATAATGCTGAAAGCGGCGGGTTCGCCCCTAATTCGTTCAGGCGATCCCGGTCAAAATCAACATATCCGCGCAATTTGCCCGCGCGATAATCACACACCAACAACCGCACGACCCCGTCTTCGGTTTGGGCCTGCATCGTCAATTGGCCCGCATCATCCTTAACCAAGCCGCCAATCAATGCTGCCAGCACCAATGCCTCGGCCAGAAGGTGAGTGATCGCAGCGGGATAATCATGTGCTGACAGGATCTCATCGAGTACATTATCGAGCCGCACCACACGGCCCCGCGCATCACGCGCAGGCAATGTGAAGCCAAGCAATTGGTCGGAAGAAGTTTCAGCCTGATCGTTCATCGCAGATACTATGGGGGCGCCGTTCATAAATTTATGGATGCTGCGCCTTGCAGCTTCCCCAGCGCCCAGAGCAGGATCGATTTTTGTGCATGAATACGGTTTTCAGCCTCGTCGAAAACCACCGATTGGGGGCTTTCGAAAACCTCTGCGGTAACTTCATCGCCAATATGTGCCGGCAGACAATGAAGGAAGCGCGCATCAGCCTTGGCCTTGGCCATCAGTGCATCATTAACCTGATATGGGGCCATCGCCCTAAGCTTGCTCTGGGCATTGCTTTGCCCCATCGACACCCAAGTATCCGTGACCACAATATCTGCCCCGTCCGCCGCCTGCGCTGCATCCTGTGTCAGCGTAACGCGGGCGCCGCCCGCACGGGCCATGGCGACAAATTCAGGGTCCGGCTCAAAACCGGCAGGAGTTGCGGCCCGGACATTGAATTTCATCAATCCCGCCGCCTCTAAAATTGAATTCAGCACATTGTTGCCATCACCAAACCAGGCAAGTTCAAGACCGGGTAAGGGTTTGCCCTGTTCAATAATGGTCAGCAAATCTGCCACAATCTGGCAGGGGTGCGAACGGTCTGTCAGCCCGTTGATGATCGGGACTTGGGCATAATGCGCCATTTCCTCGATCTTGGCATGATCATCTGTGCGCAGCATGATTGCGTCCGCCATCCGGCTCAGCACGCGCGCAGTGTCCGCGACGCTTTCTCCGCGCCCCAGCTGGCTGGTTCCAGCATCAAGGATTAGCGCGCTGCCCCCCAATTGGCGCATGGCAATGTCAAAACTGGCGCGCGTGCGGGTGGAGTTTTTTTCAAACACCATGGCCAACACATATCCTGCCAGCGGGGCATCGGCATCAACCTTCCCCTTGGGCCAGCCCCGCCGTGCCGCCTTACGGTCGAGCGCATCATTCAGCATGGCTGCGATCGCATTTCCCCCTGCATCACCAAGATCGAGGAAATTTCGGCCCATGGGCACAAGATCCAGCGGTTGATTATCAGCCATTCTGCGCCTCTGGGATTTCATAATCTGCCGCACCGGCGGACAGTTTTTCGAAGAATTCGTCAATTTCAGCATCGCCGATCACCAATGGCGGCAAAATCCGCAGGGTATTATCGCCTGCGGAAACCGTCAGCAATTGGTGCTTGTCTCGCAAGTGGACGTAAAACGGTCTGCTCTCGGCCTTCATCTTGATGCCCAGCATCAAACCTTTGCCCCGAACCAGCTCGAATAGATCGGGATAATTTCCAATGAACTGTTCAAGGCGGCTGCGGATACGCTCGCCCTTCTTGCGCACTTCGGCAAGAAATTCATCATTCCCAACCGCATCGAGTACAGCCATCCCAGCCGCCATTGCCAATGGGTTGCCGCCATAGGTCGATCCATGGGTGCCAAAGGTCATGCCCCGCGCCGCCTTTTCACTGGTCAGGCAGGCACCAAATGGGAAGCCGCCGCCGATCCCCTTGGCCGTGGCGAGAATATCAGGTGTGATCCCATATTGTTCATACGCATAGAATGTGCCGGAACGCGCCACGCCCGATTGCACTTCATCCAGCACCAGCATGAGATCATGCTCGTCAGCCAGTGCGCGCAAACCTTTCATAAAAGCATCCGAGGCAGGCCGAACACCGCCCTCCCCCTGAATCGGTTCCACCATAAAACCAGCGGTCTTGGGACCAATCAATGCCTTGGCAGCTTCAAGATCGTCAAATTCGCAATATTTGAAACCCGCCAGCAATGGCTGGAAACCATGATGCATCTTTTCCTGGTTGGATGCGCTGATGGTGGCCATGGTCCGCCCGTGAAAGGCATTTTTGAACGTGATCAATTCGTAGCGTTCAGGGTGGCCATTGGATTGGTGATAGGCGCGGGCCGTCTTGATCGCACATTCTACCGCCTCTGCCCCTGAATTGGTGAAGAACACCGTATCGGCAAAGGTTAGATCGACCAGCCGCTGCGCCAAGGCTTCGCCTTGCGGGCTGCCATACAGGTTTGACACATGCATCAAGGTTGCCGCCTGATCCTGTATCGCGCCAATCAATCCGGCATGGGAATGGCCAAGCAAATTCACCGCAATACCACTGGCAAAATCAAGATAGCGCGTGCCATCTTCATCAATCAGATGACAATGCTCGCCGCGTACGGGCCGGACACCGGAACGCGGATAGACTGGCATGAGCGGACTGATCGACATCGAATTTTCCCTGTAATAATTTTGTGTTGGATGATTTTGCGTTGAATGGTCCTGAATAATGGCCTGAACGACAAATGGCGACCCCTCCTGAGGGGCCGCCATTTGCATCGTTTATGCCTGTGCAGTCACCCAGTGCGGGCAGCCTGCGGGCAGATCATTCTTGAACGGGCACAAGATTGACCGCCGAGTGCTTGCCTCGTCGGTCGACTTCGAGATCGAATTCGAAGCGTTCGTTTTCATTGATTGTGGTCAGACCAGAGCGTTCAACCGCGCTGATATGTACGAATGCATCAGGCTGGCCATCATCCCGCACGAGGAAGCCGAAGCCTTTCATGGAGTTGAAGAATTTCACCGTTCCAGTGGCCTTGTCGCCGGTTAATTCGCGCTGAGGAGCGCCGCTGGATGCACCGCGCTCGCTGCCGCCGCCAGTATCGGTTACCGGAATGATGTCGCCAACGATCTGAATGTCTTGCGCGGAAATTTTCCCGCCGCGATCAACCAGATTGAATTCCAGAGTTTGACCTTCGGCCAGACCAGCAAGGCCAGCCCGTTCGACCGCGCTGATATGCACAAATGCATCTTCACCGCCATCATCCTGCTGGATGAAGCCGAAACCCTTTTGCGAATTGAAGAACTTTACAGTCCCTTTGCCGGTTCCAACCACTTGGGCAGGCATACGGTTTCCGCCGCCGCCAGATCCGCCGCCGCCCGGGCCGCCGCGCGGTGCGCCGCCGCCGCTGAAACGATCACCGCCGCCCGATCCGCCGCGGCCGCCGCCGCCGAAACGATCACCGCCGCCAGATCCGCCGCGGCCGCCGCCGCCAAAACGATCGCCGCCGCCGCCGTAGCTGTCGCCGCCAAAACCGCCCTGAGATTCGCCACCAAACGGGGAGAAGCTGTCTTCACCAAAACCGTCGCGCTTGTCACGGCCCCTGCCCCGGCGCCCTTTGTCGTAACCCATAATAAAATTCGTACCTTCGTCACGCCGCCCGGTAATCTAGATGCCGGGCACGCGGACGGTAAGCGCGCCGGACATGAATGGCCAGACTGGGACACACCCTATTTCCAACCACGAAGACTGCAATCATAGCGCAGAATTCCTCTCTGCGCGAACATTTTAACAATATGGCCCGCAGTAACCCCAAAATGTGACATTTTCGCATGGCCCGGCAGCTTGCGGGTTGCACGTTTGGCGCTTGCCGCGCAGTATTGCAGCGTAAATTATTAGGACTATTTGAATGAGCCAATTTCGTCGTCTGTCCGATTCGGTACTTGCCAGCCCTCAGATATCACTGGCTGATATCGATGCCGCCAAGGCCGAGGGTGTAACCCTGATTATCTGCAACCGTCCCGATCACGAAGATCCCGGGCAGCTGGAAAGCAGCAAGGTGCGCCAGGCCGCATCGAAAATGGGAATTGATTATATTACGATCCCCATCACCAACTCTGGATTTGGCGAGCAGCAGATTGATGCGATGGCCAGCGCGCTGGCAGCAGCGAAGGGGCAAGTGCTGGCCTATTGCCGGTCAGGCACGCGATCAACGCTGCTGTGGGCTTTGGCCCAAACCAGCCGCGGCGGCGATCCGGCACAATTGGCCGAGCAAGCGCGCGGGGCCGGCTATGATCTGTCGCCCGTGCGTCAGAGCATGGATATGCTAGCGGATCGCACAGATTGATAGACGAGGCGGTCAAATTCGGTGGATCATTATTCATCATTTTGATGCTGGCGTGGTTGGCCTATCGCTGGAATTTAGGCGGCGATATTCGCATTCGGGACGAGGCGCATGCCCGCGAATTGGCCGATGACACAATCTGCGGTTTCGAGGCCATAGACGTGGCGCTAGATCGGGGGCGAATAGGGGCCTTGCTGCGCAGTCCGAACGGACAAGTCATGTTGATCCGCCGCCATGGTGCAAAATTTGCGGGCCGCTTGCTGGACGGGCATATCCACACCAGACTTGATCGCACACAATTAACCCTGGCCACCAGCGAGAAGCATTTTGGCCAAATCACACTGGATCTGGGCGAGGCTGCCCAGCACTGGGCAGCCAGCCTGCGGCGAATAGGGGGCTGATGCGATCACCGATTTTAGCCCTCTTGATTACGCAGTCCCATTTTTCGCCCTTTTGGTGGTGCTGGAAATGCTGTGGGCGCGGCGCAAACGCCCTGATGCCTATGAACCGCGCGACACATTAACCTCGCTCGCATTCGGGCTTGGCAGCACGCTGGCCGGCGGATTGTTTGGCGCAGCGGTGCTGGCCATGGCATTCTGGCTGTATCAATGGCGCCTGTTTGATTTTGGGCCGCAATGGTGGGCTGTATGGTGGGCATGGCCGCTTTGCTTCGTGCTAGATGATCTTGCCTATTATTGGTTTCACCGCTTTGCCCACCGTGTTCGGTGGTTCTGGGCCGCCCATGTGAACCATCATTCCAGCCAGCATTACAATCTATCAACTGCATTACGGCAAAGCTGGACCAGCTTTTTCGCGCTGGCCTTCCTATTCCGCATCCCGATTGTGCTGCTGGGCTTTCATCCGCTGATGGGGCTGTTCGTCGGGGCAATCAATCTGATCTACCAATTCTGGATTCATACAGAGGCGATCGGGCGGATGCCCCGCTGGTTCGAAGCGGTGATGAACACGCCCAGCCATCACCGTGTGCACCATGCAACCAATCCGCTCTATCTTGACCGGAACTATGCCGGGACTTTCATTGTATGGGACCGGATGTTCGGCACTTTCCAACGCGAACAAGACAGTGAACGCATCCGCTATGGCATCATCCGGCAATTGGGCAGCTTCAATTTACTGTGGGCTGTATTCCACGAATGGGCCGCAATGGGGCAAGATTTTTGGCGTGCGCCGTGGCGGCACAAAACATCATATTTATGGCGGCCGCCCGGTTGGAGCCATGATGGCAGCCGCGAGACATCAGATATGATCCGCGCCCGGTGGCTGGAACGCGAGAAAATGAAGCAAGGGGCCTCTTTGGCCGCGCAAGACGAGCGGAGTGCGGGCGAAGAAAACCCAGCCTGAATTCCCCTCTCGAAAGGGACACCGCATGGACCGCTTCGACATCATCGTAATCGGCGCGGGCAGCGCAGGCAGCGCCGCCGCCGCCAAATTGGCCAAAGACGGGGCAAAACGGGTCTGCCTGATCGAAGCGGGCGGCAAGAACGAACATATCTTCGCCCGCACGCCCGGCCTGCTCTCCATCATGCCGGGCCAGAGCAATTGGGCATTCGAAACCGAGCCAATGGCCGGCCTGAACGGGCGGACCGGCTATCAGCCGCGCGGGCGCGGTATGGGCGGGTCCAGCGCGACCAATGCGATGATTTATATTCGCGGCAACCAGTGGGACTATGACAATTGGGCACAATTGGGCTGTGCAGGTTGGGCATGGGAAGATGTCCTGCTCGTGTTCAAGCGGCAAGAAGCCAATGCGCGCGGGGCGGACGAATTTCATGGCGGCGATGGGGCGCTGCATGTGAACGAACAGATCTCGCCCAGTCCGGTGGGCCAAGCCTTTATTGATGCAGCCCGCCAATTGCAGCATCCGCACAATGATGATTTCAATGGCGTGCGCCAAGAAGGGTTCGGCCCCTATCAACTGACCCAGCATCAAGGCGAACGCTGGTCGGCATCGCGCGCATTTATCGATCCATTAAAAGGCCAGCCCAATCTGGACATCCGCGCCGGCGCATTGGTTGAACGAATAGTCATCGAAGATGGCAGGGCCACTGGCGTAATTATTCAGCGTGGTTCCAGCTGCGAAATATTGCGCGCGGCGGGGGGCGTTGTTCTGTGCGCCGGGGCATTTGGTTCACCGCAAATTTTAATGCTGTCAGGCATCGGCCCAGCGGAGGAATTGCAGCGGCACGGCATCCCGTTACTGTGCGAAAAAGCGGCCGTCGGCGCGGACTTACAAGATCATTGCGACTTTATCACGGGCCATGATCTGAATGATCCAAGCCTGTTTGGCGGTTCATTACGCGGCATTTGGCAAGTGGCCAAAGCATTGCTGGAACATCGCCGCCACCGGACCGGAATGCTGACGACCAATTTTGCCGAGAGCGGGGGGTTTGCGGCCCTGCGCCCAGATGCACCTGCCCCTGATGTGCAATTCCATTTCGTCCGCGCGCTTATCCAAAACCACGGACGCGACAAGTTGAAAGAACGCGGGTTTTCCCTCCATGTTTGTGTGCTGCGCCCGCATAGCCGCGGCTGGGTCAAACTGCGCAGCGCTGATCCCGCCGCGCCCCCGGCGATCAACCCCAATTTCCTGTCTGATGGCCGGGATATGGATCTGATGGTGAAGGGCGCGCGGCTGATGCACCAGATTGCCCAAACGCCGCCTCTTTCCACTTTGGGCGCAAAGGATCGCCATCCAGTTGATTATGACAATCGGGCCGAATTAGAAGCGCGTATCCGCGCCATATCCGACACTATCTATCACCCGGTGGGCACTTGCCGCATGGGCCCCAATGCAGACGATGTGGTGGACCCGAAATTGGCCTTGCGCGGGATTGACCGCCTGTGGGTGGCCGATGCCAGCATCATGCCTCGCCTGATTTCAGGCAATACCAACGCGCCCAGCATTATGATCGGCGAACGGTGCGGGGAATTTGTGAACCAGGCACTAAGATAAAAAAAGGCCGGAGCATTAGCCCCGGCCCTTAAAGGTGATGTTCGCAGGAGGAACATGGGTTAGCGGGGCTGGATGAAGGAAATTACCCGGCCCCGCTAAACTGGTGATTAATTGTAAGCGCGTTCGCCGTGCTCACCGATGTCGAGACCATCATGCTCGACTTCAGCGCTGACACGCAGGCCGGTGACCAGCTTGGCAATGGTGATTGCAATCGCGGTGCCAACTGCGGCCCATACGATCGAGACGCCAACTGCCTGGATCTGGATCCATACCTGGGCAGCCGTGCCAACCGAGCCATCACCTGGTCCGCCAAACAGTGGCTGATAGACCACGCCGGTACCAATAGCGCCGACGATCCCGCCAACACCGTGGATACCAAAGGCATCAAGCGAATCGTCGTAACCAAATTTCGGCTTCAGCTTGGCAACCATGAAGTAGCAGACCATCGAAGCAACAACGCCCAGCACAATCGCGCCAAACGGTCCGCTGTTACCGGCTGCAGGTGTGACCGCAACCAGACCAGCGATGATGCCGGAACAATAGCCAAGTGCTGAACCCTTATGGCCAGACAGCTTTTCCATTGCCATCCACGCCAACGCCGCACCGGCAGTAGCCACGAATGTGTTGATCATCGCAAGGCCAGCAAAACCATCCGCTTCCAATTCGGAACCGGCGTTGAAGCCAAACCAGCCAACCCACAGCAGACCAGTACCAACCATCGTCAGCGTCAGGCTGTGCGGAGGCATTGGTTCGCTAGGATAGCCTTTGCGCTTGCCCAGCATAATGGCTGCAACCAGTGCTGAAACACCGGCATTGATGTGAACCACGGTGCCGCCAGCAAAATCGAGCGCACCCAATTTAAACAGCAGACCCCCGCCGGCCCACACCATGTGTGCGATAGGGAAATAGACGATCGTCAGCCAAATGGCGGTAAACACCATCACGGCAGAAAATTTCATCCGTTCAACCGTCGCGCCCAGAACCAGAGCAGCGGTAATCGCAGCAAAAGTCATCTGGAACGAGATGAAGACATATTCAGAAATAACTTCGTCAGAGAAGGTCGCCGCGGTCGAATCTGGCGTGACCGAAGACAGGAACAAGGCCCCGCTGCTGACAAAATTGCCGATGAAGCCTTCCGAAGTATTTGGCCCAAACGCCATCGAATAGCCCCACATTACCCAGATCAGCATCGCCAATGCAGCAGCGGCGCCAACTTGCGTCATGGTGGAAAGCATATTTTTGGAACGCGAAAGGCCGCCATAAAATAGTGCGAGACCCGGCAGGATCATCATCAATACAAGGATGGTGGCTGTCATCATCCAGGCATTGTTGCCCGGGTTTGGAACGGCTGCGGCAACTTCTGCGACCGGAGCGGCCACTTCTGCAACAGCTTCAGTGACGGTTTCGGCAGCTTCCTGCGCGAAAGCGGTGGTGGCGGCGAACATCGAGGCGCCAAGCGCCCCTGCGCCGCAAATAAACTTGCGGATCATATTATTGTCCCTCTTGGCGGATGCCCTTTTGACGAAAATGGGGGTCACAGCGCGGTGTCACCGGTTTCGCCGGTGCGAATGCGCGTGGCCGAAGCAAGATCGAAGACGAAGATTTTTCCGTCGCCGATGCTGTCGGTGCCGCCGGTTTGCTGAATGGTTTCGACCACCTGCGCTGCCAACTCATCACTTGTCGCGATTTCGAGTTTTACTTTGGGCAACATGTTGGTCGAATATTCGGCGCCCCGATAAATTTCGGTTTGGCCTTTTTGACGTCCAAAGCCTTTGACCTCGGATACTGTCATACCCGCGATCCCGACAGCGCCAAGCGCCTCACGGACTTCGTCGAGCTTAAACGGTTTAATGATGGCAATGATGAATTTCATCGAATCCCCCTGCTTTCAACCGGAACAATCCCGGTCTCAGCCAATTACAGCAAAAGCCGTGCCAGTTTGGCAGGCGCGAGGAATCCTAAGGGTTTCAGTATGGTTGGATGATCCAAGGCAGGCAATCGTCCAGCCCCGCACGCCTTCCGCCTGCCTATTATTTGTGCAGTGCCTGAAATTAGGGCAAGCTTAGCGTGGCCCAAACAGGCAGATGGTCAGATGCCTGAGCCGCCATCGCGCTGCGATGAACACCCATTTCACCGCAAACCCATTCACCCGATGCAACAATTCGGTCCAAATAGGCAATCGGCCGGCGGCTGGGAAAGCTTTGCCCGGGCCTGAGCATTTGCCATGCGCCGCCAAATTCACGCATTGCGCCGCTGTGCAAACCCCATTGGTTGAAATCACCCATCAGAACCGTCGGGCACTGCTGTCCGCAATCGCCAACATGGTTAAGGATCGCCTTAACCTGATCGCGCCGCCTCAGGCCCGACAGGTCAAGATGGGTTCCCACAATCCGGATCCGCCGGCCAGCCGCCACCAGATCGACCCGGGCGGCGCCGCGCGGCTCTAGGGTTGGCAAATCAAGCGGTTCGCCTTCCACAATATCAAAATCTCGGCGCACCAGCAGTGCATTACCATGCCAGCCCAGGCTGCGCGGCCGCTTGCCAACATCGGCCACCTTCCAATGTGTATCGTCAAGCGCGGCGCGAGACAGCACGCTGGCCCGCTGCCCCATGCGCCGATCCGCTTCTTGCAGCGCGATGACATCGGCATTCATTTCACGCAGCACTGTGATAATCCGGTCAGGATCACGGCGGCCATCTGTGCCAACAGCCTTATGAATATTATAAGTGGCGAATTTAATCTTCACGCTGGTGCGGCCTATTTCGTCAGGCGGCCAGAGATATAACGATCAGTCGGCCTTGCAGGCAGCCCATCGATACTGGCGCGGCGCAGCGCCATTTTGGCAGCCCATTTATCTGGATCGGCCTGCGCATGAGATTTGATCAGCGTTGCACGTTCCTGCTCCAGCCCCATCAGCGGCATACCCCATCCGCACGATGTCTGCACACTTTCAACCGCAATATCAAAAATCTGGCGCGTGCCCGGCAGCAGCGTGAAATGGGCTGAAAGTTCATCCCATTCCTGTTCCCGCGGCAGCACCGGCCGCCCGGTGCCATAAATACGCAGGATCAACGCGGGCTGCTGGAAATTGCAAAACATCACGGTAATTCGCCCATCGGCCAACAAATGGGCATTCGTCTCATTACCTGATCCGCCAAGATCAAGATAAGCAACCCGGTCCGGCGCAAGCACGCGGAAGGTATCATAGCCCTTGGGGCTAAGGTTGATCCGCGCGCCATCTGCTTCCGTGGCAACAAAGAAGACGGGCTGCTGCTGGATCATCGCAATATGATCTGGCGTCAGATTATCTGTAAATTCAGCCATGAACCAAGATTATAGATGGCCGGTCACAAAGTCACCGTTCTTTGGTTGCGGAAAACGCCAGTTCTGGATGCTTTTCTTCCTGATAGCCAACATCCCACGGCGATTTGGCCATAAACACCAGATCGCCATCGCGGTCCTTTGCCAGATTGGCCCGATTGAAATTCTCGAACTGGTTCATCGCCGCCTCCGGCCCTTTGATCCAGCGGGTGGTCGCAAAAGGGGCCGCCTCAAGCACAGCTTCCACCTTATATTCTGCCGATAAACGCGAAACCAGCACATCCAATTGCAATTGGCCAACCACGCCAACAATCCACTGCCCGCCAATTTCGGGATAGAACACCTGAATGACCCCTTCTTCAGAAAGGTCGTCCAACGCCTTGCGCAATTGCTTGGTCTTGGTCGGATCTTTCAAGACTACACGGCGCAGGATTTCCGGGGCAAAATTAGGCAGGCCGGTGAAGCGCAGTGAATTGCTTTCACTCAGCGTATCGCCCACGCGCAAGGTGCCGTGGTTGGGAATACCAATAATATCGCCCGCCTCCGCAGTGTCGGCCAATTCACGGTCCTGCGCGAAAAACAGGATCGGCGAATGGATCGCTATCGGTTTTCCCAATCCCGACGGCGTTAATTTCATACCGCGTTTAAACGTGCCCGATACCTGACGCAGAAATGCGATCCGGTCCCGGTGATTAGGGTCCATATTAGCCTGCACCTTGAAGATGAAGCCGGTCACCTCGTCCCGATCTGGCGAAATCTCTCCCTCGTCAGAAGGCTGCGGGCGCGGGGGCGGGGCGAAATCGGCGATCGCCTCAATCAATTCCGTAACCCCGAAATTCTTAAGCGCCGATCCAAAAAATACCGGCGTCAAATCGCCGTGGCGATAGGCCTCCAGATCGAATTCGGGATAGCCGACCTGCGCCAATTCAACCTCTTCAGCAAAGCGTTCTGGCAACACAGGGTCTTGATCGCGTTGTCCAAGAAATTCCTTGCGCGGCCCTTCGGGGCGGGCAATTGAATTTGTGGCAAAATCCAGCACGCCGGTAAATTCACCCCCCATGCCGATCGGCCAACCTTGGGGGCTGACATCCAATGCCAGCATATCGGCCACCTCATCCAGCAATTCAAACGTATCGCGCCCTTCACGATCCACCTTATTGATGAAAGTGATGATCGGCACAGACCGCAAACGGCACACTTCGAACAATTTGCGTGTCTGGGGCTCGATCCCTTTGGCAGCATCGATCACCATGATTGCAGAATCGACCGCGGTCAGCGTGCGGTAGGTATCTTCCGAAAAATCCTCATGCCCCGGCGTGTCGAGCAGGTTGAAGGTGATCCCTTTGCGTTCAAACGTCATCACCGAACTGGTCACGGAAATTCCGCGCTGCTGTTCAATCTTCATCCAGTCTGATCGCGCGCGGCGCGCCTGCCCGCGGGCCTTGACCTCGCCTGCCAAATGGATCGCGCCGCCTTGCAGCAGCAGCTTTTCAGTCAAAGTAGTTTTGCCGGCATCGGGGTGGGAAATGATAGCGAAAGTTCTTCTGTTCGAAACCATAATTTCCTTCAGGCAGGCCCCAATAAGGCCCGCCCTTCCTTTTTAAGAAATACCGCCCTTCGACAAACGCAGGGCAAACAGGGCAGAATTAGCCCCTTAATTCAGCGCCCAGTTTTCCGGCAGCGGCAACCACCTTGTCCGACACTATTTTCAAATCTTCCTCGCGGTAGCTTTTGTCGCTCGGCTGTAATGTGACCTCAAGCGCGAGCGATTTACACCCTTCGGGCAAACCTGCGCCGCGAAATTCATCGAAAATCCGCGCCTCTACAATGTTGGTTTTATCCGCAGCCTTGACCGCGCGCAGCAGATCGCTTGCCGGTAAAGCGCAAGGCACCAGAAAAGCAAAATCACGGCTTACCGATTGTAAAGCCGGCGGCGCATAGGATGTTCGGGCAAAGCGCGCCGCACCCTTCTTGGCCGGAATTGCATCAAGGAACAATTCAGCCGCCATTACCGGGCCATCGACATCGAAGGCTTCCAGCGTTTTGGGATGAAGTGCGCCAAAACGGGCCAGCACATTTTTGGGGCCCAGCCGCAAGGTGGCAGATTGGCCAGGATGGAACTGCGCCCCTGGCCCCATGGCATCAGGCCCCGTGGCATCAGGCCCGCACACCATTAAATTGGCAATCGGGGCGCCCGCCTGAGCCAACAAAGTCAATGCCTCTGCCTTGGCATCAAAGGCATCAAAATGGCTTGCCTTACCGCTCGCCCAGCCGCGCGGGGATTTATCACCCGCCAGCACAATCCCCAAGGTCAATCTCTCGTCGCTCGATCCATCCGTGCTGCGAAAATAACGGCGGCCAATTTCAAACAGGCGCAAAGCATTGGCGCCGCGGTCCATATTGCGCCGGGCCGCCACAAGCAGCCCCGGCAACAAGGACGGGCGCATCGCCTTCATATCTTCGCTGATCGGATTATCCAGCATCCAAAGGCGGCAATCAGGAAGTGCAAAATGCTGCGCATCTGCAGCAGGCAGGAATGACCAAGTGATCGCTTCGTTAAGCCCGCGCGCAGCTGCTGCGCGGCGCAAACGGCGTTCCAGACGTTGTTGCGGCGTTGCCATAGGCTGGGCCACCCCATCCACCCGCGCAAGCGGCACACTCTCAATCGAATCCAGACCGTGAATGCGGACAACTTCTTCAACAATGTCGGGCGCGCCTGCGACATCGGGGCGCCATGTCGGGGCCAGAATTGTCCAATCATCGCCTGTCTCAAACCCAAGGGCTGCCAGTGTGCTGCGCTGTTCACCCTCATCAATCGCAACGCCGCCCAAAGTTTCGGCCAATTTTGGATCATAGCTGATGGATTTGCGCACCGTTGGCGGCGTGCCTGCACGGATGATCTGGGAAGCCTGACCGCCGCAAATTTCCAGAATCAACCCGGTCAGTATGGCCAGCCCATCATCTAAAAATGCCGCATCGACCCCGCGTTCAAATCGGCCCCGCGCATCAGAGCTCAGGCCAAGTGTGCGGCCAGTCGCGCCGATCCCTTCAGGATCGAAATAAGCGATTTCAAGCAGCACCTCAGTGGTCGATTGCGAGCAGCCAGAATGTTCCCCGCCCATAATCCCGGCAATATCGTGAACGCCCTGATCATCTGCAATCACCGTCATTTGCGCCGACAGCGTATAGGCCTTCTGGTTCAATGCCAGAACCTGTTCGCCATCCTTGGCGCGGCGCGCGGTCATCGCTCCGGTCAGCTTGGCCGTGTCATAGGCATGGGCCGGGCGGCCATAGGCCAGCATCACATAATTGGTGATGTCGACCAGCGCGGAAATCGGGCGTTGGCCCGCACTGATCAGGCGCTGCTGCATCCAATCAGGCGATTTGCCATTGGTAAGGCCGGTAATGCTGCGGCCATAAAATGCCGGGCACCCTTGCGGGTCCTGTATGCCAATATCAATGGCGCATGGCCCTGAGCCGGCATTCTGGGGAACCACAATCGGTTTCAATGTGCCAAGGCCTGCAGCCGCCAAATCACGCGCAATACCATACACGCCCATGCAATCAGACCGGTTAGGCGTGATCGCCACATCAAACACTGGCGATGCGCCATTATATTCGGCAAAACTGGACCCGACCGGTGCATCATCGGGCAATTCGATGATCCCGTCATGATCCTCGCCCAATTCAAGTTCGCGGACCGAACACATCATGCCGCTGGATTCGACCCCGCGAATGGCGCTTTGGCGCAGTGCCATCCCGTTGGAGGGCACAATGGCGCCGGGCATTCCAAGCACGCCCTTCATCCCCGCGCGGGCATTGGGCGCACCGCACACAATTTGCACCGGATCGCCTACGCCAATATCAACACTGAGCACTTGCAGCTTGTCAGCATCGGGATGTTTGGCCGCCGTCAGCACCTTTGCCACTTGAAACCCTGCAAGCCGCTGGGCTGGATCTTCAATGCCTTCGACCTCGATGCCGATACGGTTCAGCGCCGCTGCAATCTGGGCCACATCCGCATCAGTTTCGAGGTGATCTTTAAGCCATGTCAGGGAAAATTTCATGCCCGCGCCCCCACACCTGCTGAAAGCGTCGGCTGATCAAACGGACTAAATCCGTAATGCTGTAGCCAGCGAATATCGCCGTCAAAAAAGGCCCGCAGATCATCCATTCCGTATTTAAGCATAGCCAATCGGTCGACCCCGACACCAAAGGCAAAGCCCTGCCATTCATTGGGGTCCAGACCAGACATTTCCAGCACCCGGTGGTTGACCATGCCGCTGCCCAGCAATTCCATCCACCCATGGCCGGGCGCATCGCCGCTGCCGCCTAAAACACGCCTGCCTTGGTTGTTGGGGCCATTTTCGATCGCGAAACCGACATCGACCTCCACCGAAGGTTCAGTGAAGGGGAAATAGGATGGCCGCAGGCGAAGCACGATATCATCGCGTTCAAAGAATGCTTTGAGGAAGGTTTCCAATGTCCATTTCAAATGGCCAAGGTGGATCCCCTTATCAATCACCAACCCTTCGATCTGGTGGAACATCGGCGTATGGGTGGCATCGCTGTCTGATCGATATACCCGGCCTGGCGCGACAATTCGCACTGGCGCGCCTTTTTCCATCATGGTGCGGATCTGCACCGGCGAGGTATGGGTCCGCAATAACATCCGGCGATCATCAGCATCATGGTCCGGGAAATAGAATGTATCATGCATCGCCCGCGCAGGGTGGCTTTCAGGCATATTGAGCGCAGAAAAATTATGCCACTCATCCTCGATTTCCGGCCCGGTTGCGACGGCAAATCCAAGGTCAGCGAAGATTTCCGCCAGCTCGTCCATAACTTGGGACACAGGATGCACTGTTCCGCGCGGAACGTCGGGGGCTGGCAATGACAAATCCACCGTTTCAGTGGCAAGCTGGCGTTCCAGCATCACCCCTTCCAGCGCCAGCTTGCGCGCGGACAGGGCATCGGCCACTTGGGCCCGCACGCTCTGAATTGCGGGGGCCTGCTCCTTGCGCTCATCCGGGCTCATCTTGCCCAAAGTCTTGAGCAATTGGCTGACCCAGCCTTGTTTGCCCAACGCATCAATCCGCAGCGATTCCACAGTATCGAGCGTTTCGGCGGCGGCAATCGCGGCAAGGGCCGCATCTTTTCGGCTATGCAATTCGTTCATGAGGAGGGCCGCTAGCGCCTATCGCCGCGCAACGCAAAGCGCACGTGCACCGATCCGCCTCAATTATCGGATGAAAGGCCGCCCATCTGGCCCGCCAGATCGCAATATGCGCCCCGTATTATAAGCTGCTGGCCCCTATTAATTGGCCCCTATTCAGTCGCTGGAATATGCAAACCTTGCACAGCCGCCCCAACAGCCTGCGTGCGGGCAACGGCCGCTGCGTATAAGATTGGATGCGGGATCTTGCCATATTCGCTTGGCGTCATTGTCATAAACTGGCGAAAATCGCGCACAAAATGGGCCTGGTCGTGATATTGCGTATCCAGCGTTTTGAGCCAGCTGAGCGATGGATCAATCATGAATTGCGCCAGGCTGCGCAAAAAACGCTGGCGTCGCAGCAGTAATTTCGGGGTGAAGCCGAACCTGCGGGTCGATAAACGTTCCAGCGACCGCATTGTCATGGCCGTGCGATCCGCCAATTCAGCCACCGTGGTGACATCAGGGTCCACCAAAGCTTGATGCAACATTTGAACGCGGTCTGCCCGTTTAATCGGGCGATCAAGCAGGCTTTCAAGATGCCTTTCGATCCGGGCAACTTCAGCTTCAGGGTCCGCCTCGCCATCGTAAAGCGTATTGGACAGTGAATGGAATGCCGCAAATGCAGGGTCGGCGCTGCCATCGCAAATTTTATCAGCATGGTCGCTGGCAGATGCATCAACGAATTTGCACCAACCAAGCGGCAATAGACCAATTCCCCAGATCCGCCCTTCTCCAACCGAGAAACGGGTTGTCTGGCTGGTGGGGCCGGTCACCACAAAAGGCGGCACCGCGCGCGATGGGCCCGGCCCGATTCCGGCCTGCGCCGTTCCCCCGTCAAAAAATCGCAAATTGGCCCATTCAGGGTGGAGATAATCCACCAATGCCCCGCCATCCGGGGCAGAAACTTCCATCAAATAATAGGCCGTAACGAACTGTGCGAGCGCAGGCTTGGGCAATACAAAGCGCAAGCGCACAGTCGGCTCGTCACAGGTGGGTTCGATAATAATGAAACCACCCCTCAAATGGTCGTGTTCTTACAATTTTCTTGCGGCTCAAGTTCATAGGAGCTTATCTAAGCACAACAAGGGAGTTTGCCATGTCTAACCGAGTTTTCCCCATCACAGCCCTGCTGATTGCCATAAGTATCTCAGCAGCGCCCGCCTCTGCCAAAAGAAAGCCGCCAGAACTGGTCAAATGCGATACCAATATGGGCACCATCGCGCTGGTCGATGGTGATGCTGCTGGCTGGGCCAAATGGGGCCTTGGATCACCGCGCGCATTGGTCAATGCACTGGCAGTCGAATCGGGCTGTTTTACGCCTCACAACACAGCAGACACTGCGCCGGCCCGCTTTCTGGTAACTGCAATTGCAGGCGATCAAGAAGAAGTCGATAGAGGAATTTCATTGGCCAAAACAGGCGCCTCCGAAGCGTTGCTTCGATCAGGTGCAGCCGGATCGGTTGTGACCAAAGTGCCGTTTGGCGGCGCCTTGATGGGCGCGTTTGGCGGCTTCGGCGGCAAAAAGAAAACCGTTGCCGCGGGCCTGCGCGTTGTCAGCCCAGCCAATGGTATGACCGTGGCAACAGGATCAGGATCGGTTCGTAAAACCAGCCTTTCTTTTGGCCGAAACAGTGGCGGTTGGGCAAAATCGGCCGCTGGCGCAGCGGGCTATGCAGGCAGCAAAGACGGGCGAATGCTGACCGAAGCCTTCATCCTCGCCTTCAATCAGCTGGCGGTGCAAAAGGAAGTCCTCAGCGGCGCTCCTGCCTCCGGGGCGGCCGCAGCGGCATCGGGCGTAAGCGTCGCAGTTGATACCATTATGCGCGCCGGGCCAGAAGCAGGATCCGCAAAGGTTCGCAGCTTGCGCGCGGGAACAGAATTAACCCAGACCGGGCAGCGCGATGGATTGTTTATCGAAGTGACCGACAATTACGGCACCAAAGGCTGGGTTTCAGTCGAAGCGTTGAATTAAAGCCATGGCGATAAGGGCGCCAGCGATGCCCAGCTTGCACCTTTATCGCTATTCAGGCGGCAGAAACAAAAAGGGCGGCCCAACAAGGCCGCCCTTTTAATTACGATAGCCAGAATTTCAAACGGCTGGCAGTGCCTTCTTGGCCTGTTCAATGATCAATTTGAAAGCAGCGCCTTCGTTCATTGCCAGATCGGCCATCACTTTGCGGTCCAGCTCGATGCCGGCCAATTTGGTGCCGTGCATGAACTGCGAATAGGTCAGGCCTTCGGCCCGAACTGCCGCGTTAATGCGCTGGATCCACAAACCGCGGAAAGTCCGCTTTTTGATCTTACGATCGCGATATGCATATTGGCCGGCCTTTTCGACGGCCTGGCGTGCAACGCGAATGGTGTTTTTACGGCGACCGCGATAGCCCTTGGCCTGATCTAGTAACCGCTTGTGCTTGCTGCGGGTTGTTACACCGCGTTTAATGCGTGACATATTTCAGTACTCCTTCAATCAGAATCGGCTCAATCAAGGCCGTAGGGGGCCCATTTCTTGATCGTCCGAGCATCAGCATCGGCAATCACAGAAGTGCCACGATTCTGGCGGATATACTTGGCAGTGTGGTGCGTTAGCCGGTGGCGTTTACCAGCCACACCATGCTTCACCTTGCCGTTTGCGGTGATTTTGAAGCGTTTCTTCACACCGCTTTTGGTCTTCAGCTTGGGCATTTTCGTTCTCCCTGAGGATAATGGGTCAGAAACACGTCCGGTCAGCCCTGGCAGCCCTTACAGCCAGACCAACTCGTGAATCACGTGCAGTGAAGCGCGGGCCAATAAGGGCGCGGGAATAGAAAGGCAAGCGAAACGCGCAATGCACCAGTTGGGCTTAATGCCCGCAGGCAAGCGCCTCGACCACATCTTCAAGCCGCGAGGGGTCGCCAATGGCCAACACATCCCCGGCAGAGCCTGCATTAAGCGGTTCACCGTTCCAGTCGCACATGATGCCGCCTGCACCCTCCACCACTGGCACCAAGGCGGCAAAATCATGCAATTTCAGCCCCGCTTCGCACACAATATCGACATGGCCCGATGCAAGCAGGGCATAATTATAACAATCCCCGCCCCACACCATCCGCCGGTGCGCGGTTTTTGCAGCCAGAGCCATAAAATGGCCCGCTGCATGATCATCGAACAAACTTGGGCTGGTTGTCGCCAGCAAAGCATCCGTCAATTCGCGCAAGGGCCGGGTTGTTACAGGCGCGCCGTTCAGCATGGTGGGCTGTCCAACCGCGCCAACCCACCGCTCGTTCAAGATCGGCTGGTCAATCACCCCCAGCACAGGCCACCCATCCACTAAAAGCGCGATCAAAGTGCCAAAAATCGGCCGCCCGGCAACAAAGCTGGTGGTGCCATCAATGGGATCAAGCACCCACTGCCGGCTGGCCCCTTCGCGCAGCGCCCCCAATTCCTCGCCCTGAACCCCATCTGTGGGCGCCTGGGTTTCAAGGATGGCGCGCATAGCAGCTTCAGCGGCGCGATCCGCCAATGTTACCGGCGAGGCATCCTCTTTGGCCTCAAGACCAATATTCCCGCGCCAATATTCTTTGATGGCCGCCCCGGCAGCATCAGCAAGGCGGTGAGCGAGTGCAATATCGGATGATAGGTTCATAGCGCCCCCGCTTGCCTTTACCCCGGCGCAGCGGTCAAGCTATTCTTCAGCGGTAAAGCGATTGGCCCCGCCGACATTCAAGCGATGTTCAAGCCATTTTGAACCGCAACGAACCGCCGCTGCTCCAATCAGCTTGAAAAATCAGTCAAACAGGCTGGAAACCGAACTTTCATCGGCAATCCGGCGAACTGCTTCGCCAATCAATGGGGCAATGGCGAGGATCCGGATGCGATCCGAATCGAGCGCTGCATCGGTTGGCATGATGGTGTCGGAAATGACCAACTCCTTAAGCGCGGAATCGTTCACCCGTGCCACCGCGCCGCCTGAAAGGACGCCGTGGGTGATATAGGCAGCCACGCTGACCGCGCCATTATCAAGCAAAGCCTGCGCGGCATTGCACAAAGTTCCGCCCGAATCGACAATATCGTCAATCAAGATGCAATGGCGGCCCTGAACATCGCCGATAATATTCATCACTTCGGATTCGCCGGGCCGATCCCGCCGTTTATCAACGATCGCCAGCGGCGCATTATCCAGCCGTTTGGCAAGCGCCCTTGCCCGAACCACGCCGCCAACATCGGGCGAAACCACCATCAATTTCTGATCACCGTAACGCGCCTGAATATCGGCTGCCATCACCGGCGCAGCATAGAGATTGTCGGTCGGAATATCGAAGAAACCCTGAATTTGTCCGGCGTGCAAATCCACCGATAGCACCCGATCAGCGCCCGCTTCGGTAATCAGATTGGCTACCAACTTGGCGGAAATGGGCGTGCGCGGGGATGGTTTACGGTCCTGCCGGGCATACCCAAAATAGGGGACCACCGCCGTGATGCGCCGGGCGGATGCGCGGCGCAAAGCATCAATACCGATCAGCAATTCCATCAAATTATCATTCGCTGGGAAACTGGTCGACTGGACGATGAACACATCTTCGCCGCGCACATTTTCGTGGATTTCGATGAAAATTTCTTCATCGGCAAAACGCCGGACGCTCGCATCGGTCAAAGGTATTTCAAGATAGGCTGCGATCGCCCGTGCCAATGGCAAGTTCGAATTGGCCGCCATAATCTTCATGCATATTTCCTTTGTGCAGCGATCTATAGAAGCTGGATTAACCCACCAGCCCCCTATTGCAACAAAACGCGCCTTTGACCTGTTGAAAGACGCCTCTTATTCGACGTGATGTTCACCCTTGATCCAGCGCACTGTTCCAGAGCTGGCGCGCATCACCACGCTTTCTGTCGTCATACGCCCGCCGCGGAACCGTTTGACCCCGTCCAGCAGCGATCCGCTGGTCACACCGGTGGCAGCAAAAATGCAGTCACCGGTCGCCAGATCTTCCAGCTTGTAGATCCGGTTTAGATCCTTGATGCCCCATTTGCGCGCGCGCGATTTCTCATCATCATTGCGGAACAACAGTCGGCCATTGAATTGGCCGCCCACACACCGCAGTGCTGCTGCGGCCAGCACGCCTTCGGGCGCGCCGCCGGTTCCCATGTAAATGTCGATAGTGGTATCTTCGTCTGTGACCGCGATCACCCCGGCCACATCGCCATCTGGGATCAGATAAATACCGCAGCCAAGGCCGCGCAATTCAGCAATCATATCCGCATGGCGCGGCCGGTCGAGCACGCAAACGATAATATCGGCAGGCGCAACGCCCTTGGCGGCCGCCACGGATTTCACATTGTCAGACGGGCTTTTGGCCAGATCGATGACCCCTTGTGGATAGCCGGGGCCAACCGCAATTTTATCCATATAAACATCCGGCGCATTAAGCAGGCAACCTTCTTCGGCTGCAGCCAATACCGCCAGAGAATTAGGCCCTGCCTTTGCCGTTATGGTGGTGCCTTCCAACGGATCGAGCGCGATGTCGATTTTTGGGCCGCGCCCAATCGCGCCGCCGACTTTCTCGCCGATATAAAGCATCGGCGCTTCATCGCGCTCGCCTTCGCCAATCACCACCGTACCGTCAATTTCCAGCTCGTCGAAAGCATGGCGCATGGCTTCCACAGCAGCAGCATCAGCGGCCTTTTCATCGCCGCGCCCGATTAATTTCGATGCTGCGATTGCGGCCGCTTCGGTCACTCGCACCATTTCCAGCACCAATGCCCGGTCGAGCACGCTGCTCTTGGTAACGCGAGGTGTGTCCACAGTGGTATTGACGGTATCGTTCATGGCTTATTCAGTCCCTATAGCGCGGTTGGAAGCCGCTTAGACACGGAGTTGGAGAATGTCGAGAAGTGCCGGACTTGCTATACTCATTCTGGCAGTCACCAGCACACCATCGCATTCCCGCGAGAAGGCGGATATCACAGCGGATATCACAGCAGAACAAATCGTCCAGACCGCCCGGCAAATCTATGGCCCCCCGCCGCCAGAGCCTGCATGCGCCCCGCAAACGGGCAATGAAATTGTGGTCTGCGCCCAAGAACAAGACAATTCGGTTTTCCGGGTGAAATCGTCTTCCCAACTTGATCCCGATTCGGATGAGGCGCTGGATGACGGCCTGCCCCGCGCCCCTGATGTGGCAGGCGCAGGCATATTTCAGGGGAAGCCAACAATCGGCGGAATGTGCATCCCTGGCCTGCAGGCATGCCCGCCCCCGCCAGCCCTGATTATCGATCTTAGCGCCCTGCCCGAAGCGCCCGAAGGATCCGACGCGGATTTGATCGGCAAGGGCGAAAAGAAGGCGCGCTAGGCTGGGATAATTAGTCTGAAATAATCTGCATAACCAGCGGCTGAGCGGTAAGGCTGGGCGAGGTTTCCAGCAATTTGAGCGCATGGGCAACATTACGTTCCGGCCCATCATGGGCCACCAGCGCAACCAATACTTCGCCGCGATCAGAGGCTGTGCCTTCTTGAATCAAGCTTTCAATGGAAACTCCGGCATCCCGCATTGCAGCCGTAATTTCGGCCAGCACACCGGGGCGGTCTGTGACCGTAAAGCGCAAATAGGTCCGGCCTGTCCGGTCACCTGCCCCGGCCGGCGCCATCGGGACCATTTCGCCCGCCGGAACCGAAAAGGGCGCAGAAGTCTCGCCGCGGGCAATGTCGATCAGGTCCGCCACCACTGCACTGGCAGTGGGCCCATCGCCAGCGCCAGCACCTTGGAATAACAATCGGCCTGAATAATTGCCTTCGGCAACAATCGCATTGGTTGCGCCGGTGACATGGGCCAACGGATGCCCCTTGGGCACCAGGCATGGTTTAACCCGCTGCAACAATTGTTGGCCCTGCTCGTCTGCGCCATCAACATCGGCCATGCCAATCAGGCGAATGACATATCCCAACCGGTCTGCCTGGGCGATATCAGCAGCGCGGATCCGCGCGATCCCTTCACATTCAACATTATCGAAATCAATCCGCGCGCCAAAAGCAATTCCGGAAAGAATCGCGAGTTTATGAGCGGCATCAATCCCCTCAATATCAAATGTTGGATCAGCTTCGGCATATCCTTTGGCCTGCGCCTCGGCCAATATGGTGGCAAAATCAGCCCCGGTCGTTTCCATAGTCGACAATATGTAATTAGAAGTGCCGTTGAGAATTCCGTAAATCCGCTCGATCGCATTGGCAGCGGTGCCCTCACGCAGGCCCTTCACAACCGGAATACCGCCCGCAACGGCTGCCTCAAACTTCAGCGATGTGCCGGCCGCCTCTGCAGCGCGGGCCAATTCCATACCATGATGGGCAATCATCGCCTTATTGGCCGTCACCAACCCTTTGCCTGCGGCAATCGTATTGCGCGCCAGCGTCAATGCCGGGCCATCAGAGCCGCCGACCAGTTCAACCACCACATCAACATCGCCGCGCGCCGCCAACGCGGTCATATCATCTTCCCATGCATACCCGCTCAGGTCGAGCCCGCGATCTTTCCCTCTATCGCGTGCGCAAACAGCCACAATCTTCAATTCCCGCCCTGCGCGCGCGCGGACCAGATCATGATTGGTATCGAGCAACCGAATCATCCCCGCCCCAACAGTGCCCAATCCTGCCAAGGCGATTCGCAGCGGCGATGCCGGTGTTGATTTCGATTCCTGTGTCATTGTGTTGCTCAATTTCCCCAAAATCTGCCTGCCCCGAAATTCTGGTTGCCCCGAAAATCCGGCTCCATCGCACCAATTGCGTGCCCGCACATTACCTATGCAAGCCGACAAGGCACACTCATCAGACCGCTTTAACGCCTGAACAGCAGGTGGAAACCGGTTTCTGCGCAAGCATTCCCTTGGGCGGTGCTAGCTACAATTTAGCCCCTTAAGGCGCGGCCCTGCGATTACGGGGGCAAGGCCCCAGCTGGCGCATGACAAAACGATAATCTGCCGCCGCCTGCGCGCGCGACTTTGCATCGCGGGACAAATTGGCCTCGCCGGGCAAGGCAGGCGGCAGGAAACAGGCCAGACGATACCACGCCAAAGTGCCGCGCTGCGGCGGGCGGGCGGCCTGATCAATAATCTCAGTCCAGGAAACGCCCCACACCGGCATTTGGGCGGGCCTGCGAATGACCGTGATGGAAACCGGCCCATCGCCCTTGGTCGACAAGAACAATTGGGTTTCTGATTCGCCCGCCAAATTGCCTGGCACGGCCAATGCATCGCGAATTCCGATTATGACAGGGGGCGAATCGGGCGCGACCAGATCAGTTAGAATGGGCCGCACGCGCGCCTCAAGCGCAGGCGACCAGTCCAGCTGCGCCATATCCCCTACCAGTTGGATTTCACCGATTCGGCCCGGCACACTATGGGCAAATAACAACATCTCACGCTTTTTAAGTTTGGGCGCGCGCCCTTTCGCGCTGCGCGGGACATCAACTAAATATCGCACCGAAGCGCCAATCGGCGCAGCCCCGGCCAACAGCGCGGCCGTATCCGCCTCTATATAAAGCCGGACGAAACCGGCCCGCAGGCCGGGCGAACGCTCTGCCTCAACTTCAATTTGTTTGCGGACCTTCGCCCGCAAAACCAATTGTGCCGCGCCCGCCATATCGACCAGATCGGCATAGGTTGCTTCATGGGTTAATTCTGGCGCCGAATCGCCCTGCAGCCGGTAGCCTTGCGCTAAAGTCTGCCTCTGGCTCAGGTCGCGCGCTTGGGCGTGGGCGCACCAAACCGGCGAAAAAACCAGCGCCGCAGCGCCTGCCAATGCCCCGGCGCGGCACCCTTGCCCAATGAAAGGGGCCACGCGCCAATGGCGAAAGATTTTCAGCATACCACCTCGTCTATCAACCAGAAACCGAATCCAAATTCAAATCGCGCACTGCCTTTCAGACACTTAATGAGGTGAATCTTGCGTTAATCAACAAAGCGTTTGCTTGGCCCCAATATCGCCGCTATGTCGCGCCAGTCTGGTGCAACAGTAATAATTGTGCGTCAGCAGGAGCCTTGTCGGGCCAATCAACGTCCAGTCGGCCTATCCGGCATTCGATAACGATTGACTTGAAGGGTAGACAGCAAGGATTGCACTCTGGCAGAGGGGACTCTGGCAAGAGATGAATAGCTAGGGATAAAACCTAGCAACTGACTATGGAGTGATGCGACTGAATGGCCTACGCTGACCAACAAATGAGTGGCAATCGAATTGTCTCTCTGATTATTGTGGGGTTGATCCATCTGGCCCTTGGCTACGCGCTCGTGACAGGGCTCGCCTATGAAGCGGTGAGCAAAGTGGTTGAACGCGTAACAACGATCGATGTCCCGGAAGATCTACCGCCCGAGCCGGTTGATGAACCGCCGCCGCCAGAGGATCCTGTGAGGGTGCCGCCACCAGTTGCGCCGCCCCCACCGATCAACATCGCGCCGGCACCTCCGCCGATCGTAACACAGCCAACCCCGCCGCCGCC
>Ga0209345_10001171_pt1 | contig 31975 bp, 25 predicted proteins | sample Cruoilmetagenom7_FD_187294 | JGI IMG/M metagenome (GOLD analysis project Ga0209345, IMG submission 187294) | Oil polluted marine microbial communities from Coal Oil Point, Santa Barbara, California, USA - Sample 7 (SPAdes) (version 2) | ecosystem: Environmental > Aquatic > Marine > Oil seeps ...
AGCCTTTGACCCTGTTCACCATTTTTGCGGTTGGCTGCACGGCGCTGTCCCTCTACCTTCTGCCCAGACTGAAGGGGGCCATGATCGGCTTTCAATGGGCCAAAAGGATGGGCGGCTTCGGCGGCACTACCTAACGCGGCCCGCCCTTCGGCCCCTGACCGCCGGAGCATCGCCGCATGACCATCGACAAGACCCAAATCCGCAACGCCGCCACGGTGATCGTGCTGCGTGATCGCCATGTGACCCCGCATATCCTGATGGGGCAGCGGGGGGCCAAAGCGGCGTTTATGCCGAATAAATTCGTCTTTCCCGGCGGCGCTGTCGATGCGAGCGATGCACGCGTGCCGCTTGCTGCGCCGGTGAACGCTCTGTGCCACGGCAGACTGTGCGATGATGCCGAACCGTCCTTGGCCCATGCCATCGCCGTCGCCGCCATTCGTGAGCTCTGGGAAGAAACGGGTCTGGTGCTGGGCCGCAAGGGCGCGTGGGAGGGCGATGTGCCCGCCGATTGGCAGACCTTTGCCGCCACGGGGCACCTGCCCGACGCCTCCGCGCTACAATTCGTGTTTCGGGCGCTGACCCCACCGGGCCGTCCGCGCCGTTTCGATGCGCGGTTCTTCCTCGTGGACGCCGAAGACATCGCCAGCGACCCCGATGATTTCGACGCCGCCTGTGATGAGCTTTCGCACCTCCAATGGGTGCCGCTAAGCCGGGCGCGCTCATTTGACATGCCGTTCATCACCGAGGTTGTGCTGGCCGAAATCACGGCCCGTGCGCGCGACACAAACCCGCCCGCATCGGTGCCATTTTTCAAAAACAACGACGAAGAAAGCCTGTTTTTGCGTCTGCATGGCCGCCCGATGACGGATTAAGTCACCAGCACCAGCATCAAGATCGACAGCGCCAACACGGCCATGCCCGCCCATTCGCGGTGCGATATATGCTCGCGGAAAAACAAGGTCGATGCGGCGATGCTCAGCATCAGCTCCACCTGCCCCAAGGCCTTCACGTAGGCTGCGTTTTGCAGGGTGAAGGCGATGAACCAGCACAGCGATCCGCCCATTGACGTCAGCCCGATCCAGACCGCCACGCGGCGCGCGGCCCAAACCCGGCGCATCTGCCCCGGTTCGCGCAAGCGCAGCCAGACAGCCATGATCAGCGTTTGCATCAGCACCACCGCCGCCAGCGTCACGCCCGCGCGCAGCAGCGGATCGTCAGAGACCACGGCCAATGACGCGCCGCGATAGCAGACCGCGGAGATTGCGAACAAAAATCCCGAAGCGATCCCCAGCCCCGCCGCACGGTTGCGCAGATCGGCAAGGCGCAGCCCTTTTGCCTCAGCCCCGCCCGAGAGCAGCAACAGCCCGACCACGCCAAGCGCGATGGCGGCAAACCCCGCGCCCGATACGCCTTCACCCAGCACGACCCACCCCATCAGCACGGTCTGGATCACTTCGGTCTTCTTAAAGGTGATGCCCACGGCAAAGTTGCGTTGCTTGAACAACATCACAACGCAAACCGTCGCCATGATCTGCGCCGTGCCGCCCATCACCCCATAAAGCCAGAACCCCGGCCCGAGTGCGGGCAGCCCCTGCCCGCTAAGACCCAGATAGAGCGGCAGCAGCAAAGCCACGAAAGGCGCGGAATAGAGGAAACGCGAAAACGTCGCCCCGCCCGCCGAAAGCGTATCGGTCGCCAGATGCTTTTGCAGCATGAAGCGCCCGGTCTGAAAGACAGCAGCGGCGAGGGTGACGAGGATCCACAGATCTGGGGTGAAAATACTGTCCATAGAGGCCTATATGCCGAAGCCGGGCTGCAGTGCCAGTGCTGGTACGGTCAGCGCCTAACTTGCAAGGCGCTGATGTCATAGCCGTTGAAATCCAATATCTCTTGCGCCGCGGTGATCCGATCTTCGCCCCCTGTTGCCTGACGGTCGAGGATCCAGCCATAGCCCCCCTCGGGGCTGCCGACGACGGCGGTGCGGAAACCCTCGTCAACCCAAAGCACCCAGAACGCGCGCTCGGCCCCGCCCACGGCGGCACGCATCGTGTAGCGCCCCGGCCCTTGTTCGTTCAGCGCCCAAAGGTCGCGCCGGTCGGTGCAGACCCCGGCCGCATCGCACGCCCCTCTGGTTTCGATCAAAGTCGGCCCCTGCGGCGCAAAGGTCACCGCGCGCAGATTGGCGTCCCCTGGAAAGGCCGCACGGACCTGCCAATCACCGCCAAACCGCGCCGCGTCATAGCGGCTGGTGGCCCCGATCAGCGCGTCTGCGTTGCGAAAACCGGTCTGCACTGGGGGCGGTTCGCCGCGGTTGCAGCCCGCCAGAGCGCCGAGCAGCAAAAGCACAGCGGCACGACGCCCCCAAGGGATTAAACGGCCCATCAGTAAGGCATCGGATGGGCTTTATGCACCGCATCAAGATCGGTGATCACCTCATCGCTCAAGGTCAAGTCCGCCCCGCCAAGCGCAACATCAAGCTGCTCAAGGCTGGTCGCGCCAAAGATGACCGACCCCATGAAGGGCCGCGTATCACACCACGCCAGCGCCATCTGCACCGGGTCCAGCCCGTGTTTCTCGGCCACATCAAGGTAGGGCGCGACCGCCTCAAAAGCGCGCGGCGTGATGCGGCCGCCCAAATCTTCATTCAGCGAAAGACGCGATCCGGCGGGGACTTTACCGCCCTGATATTTGCCGGTTAGCAGCCCTGCGGCGAGGGGCGAGAACGCCAACATGTCGATCTGCTCATTCACGCAGGTCTCAGACACATCGGTATCGGCCAGTCGGCACATCAGCGAATATTCGTTCTGCACCGAGATGGGGCGCGGCCCGCCCGTGCGCTCAGCGACGGCGGCCCATTGCGTCAGCCCCCAAGCGCTTTCATTGCTCAAACCAAAGGCGCGGATCGTGCCGCGCTCGACCTCGCGCTGGAGCGCGCCGAGGGCGTCCTCCATATGGGCGATGGTCTCGGCCCGGTTCTGACCGGACGGGTCAAAGGTCCAGTTCTTGCGGAACATATAGCTACCGCGATTGGGCCAGTGGAATTGGTACAGGTCGATGTAATCCGTCTGCAACCGCTTCAGCGACCCTTCGATGGCACCGGGGATCGTATCGGATGAAATCGGCGCACCGTCGCGCGCATGCTGCATCCCCTCGCCGGAGTGTTTGCTGGCCAAGACCACCTCATCACGGCGTTTATCGCGGGCGATCCACTGGCCGATGATCTCTTCCGTCCGGCCAATCGTCTCGGCGCTGATCGGGTTCACCGGATACATCTCGGCCGTGTCGATGAAGTTGATCCCAGCCTCCAGTGCGCGGTCGATCTGCGCATGACCTTCCTCGGCGGTGTTCTGGGTGCCCCATGTCATGGAGCCCAGACAGAAATGCGAGACCTCGATATCGCTTGAGCCGAGCTTTTTCATCTTCATCTTGTGGTCCTCGCTTGTGATTTGCCCGCAACCTAGCCGCCTGCCGCGCCTTCGCAAGGGCAATTGCCAAGCACCTATCCTTCGACCCCGGCAAAAGCATAATATGGGTGCATTCTCCCTTCCCCTCGCTCGGCAATGGACGCAATGTGCGCTTATGCGCCTGCTCATTTCCTTCGCCGCCCTCTTCTTTTCGGTCATCCTCCTGCAACTCTCTACCGGAGGTGTAGGGCCACTTGATGTGCTCTCGGGGCTGCAGCTTGATTTCTCACGGCAGGAAATCGGTATGCTCGGCTCGGCGCATTTTCTGGGCTTTTTCATCGGCTGCTGGTGGGCGCCGCGTTTGATGGGCAGCGTCGGCCACAGCCGCGCTTTTGCCGCCTTCACCGCCGCCGGAGCCATCGGGCTCATGGCGCATATGATGGTCGTGGACCCTTACGCTTGGGCGCTGATGCGGGTGGCATCGGGCATGTGTGTGGCGGGGTGCTATACGGTGATCGAGGCGTGGATGCAGGCCAAAGTCACCAATGAGACCCGCGGGCGCACGATGGGGGTCTACCGGGTGGTCGACATGAGCGGTTCGCTCGCCGCGCAGTTGATCGTTGGTATCTTAGCCCCCGCAGCATACGTCTCTTACAACCTGTTGGCCATCATCTGCTGCGCTGCACTTCTGCCGCTCACTCTCACTAAAGTCCGCCCCCCTGAAACGCCAAGCCAACCACGGCTGCGCCCGCGCCTCGCCTTTGACCGTTCGCCCTTGGCGGCGGCGGGCGTAGTGGTGGCGGCGGTCTCTAGCGCGTCTTTTCGGATGGTTGGGCCGATCTACGGGCAAGAGGTAGGATTGAGCGCCACCCAGATCGCATGGTTCCTCGCCGCTTTCGTTCTGGGCGGAGCTTTGGCGCAATATCCAATGGGCATGCTGGCCGACAAATACGACCGCCGTTGGGTCTTGATCTGGCTGTCGGTCGCGGCGATGGGCGGTTGCGCCGTCACTGTGATGGGCGCGGGCTATGGCACGGCGGGGATCATGCTCTCGGCAGGGCTGTTCGGGGCCACGACCTTTCCGATCTATTCGGTCTCTGCCGCCCACGCCCATGATTTTGCCAGTTCCGATGAACGGGTGGAGCTTTCCGCCGCCTTGATGTTCTTTTTCGCGGTGGGGGCCATCGGCGCGCCCTACCTTGCCTCTGTGCTGATCGACGGCTTCGGCGCATCGGCGTTGTTCGTGATGATCGCAGCAGCGCATGGGGTTTTGGTGATCTTCGGCCTGGCCCGAATGCGCGCCCGTCCCACACGGACCGACCGCACGCCCTACGTCTACGCCCCGCGCACCACCTTCCTCATCGGGCGGCTCTTGGGCCGCACGCGGGACCGGAACTAGACTATTCCCGTCTTTTGCTGGCAACAGCGCAGCCCTTGCGATAAGGCTGCGCCAAGCACCGGGAATATAGATATGACACGCCACCTCATCACCTCCGCCATCCCTTATATCAACGGGATCAAACATCTGGGTAACCTCGTGGGCAGCCAGCTGCCTGCCGACCTTTACGCCCGCTACCTGCGGGGGCGTGGGCAAGAGGTTCTGTTCCTTTGCGCCACGGACGAGCACGGCACTCCCGCCGAGCTGGCTGCCGCGAAAGCAGGCAAACCAGTCGAGGAATATTGCGCCGAAATGTATGCCGTGCAGGCCCGCATCGCCGAAGGGTTCGGCCTGTCGTTTGACCACTTTGGCCGCTCCTCCAGCGTGCAAAACCGCAAGCTGACGCAGCATTTCGCGGGCGCGCTGGCAGATCAAGGGCTGATCGAAGAAGTCTCGCAGCGCCAAATCTACTCGCCCACCGATGGCCGCTTCCTGCCCGACCGCTATGTCGAAGGCACCTGCCCCAATTGCGGGTTCGAGGACGCGCGCGGCGACCAATGCGACAATTGCACCAAACAGCTCGACCCCGAAGACCTGATCAACCCACGCTCCACTATTTCGGGCGCGACCGATTTGGAGATGCGCGAGACCAAGCACCTGTTTCTGCGGCAAAGCAAGCTGAAGGACGAGTTGGACGAGTGGATCAACTCAAAGACCGATTGGCCCGTGCTGACCACCTCCATCGCCAAGAAATGGCTGCATGACGGCGACGGGCTACAAGACCGGGGCATCACCCGCGACCTAAGCTGGGGCGTGCCGGTGAAGCGTGGCGATCAGGACTGGCCGGGCATGGAGGGCAAGGTCTTCTATGTCTGGTTCGACGCGCCCATCGAATACATCGCCTGCGCGCAGGAATGGGTCGATGCGGGCAAAGGGAGCGATTGGGAAAGCTGGTGGCGTACCGACAAGGGCGCGGACGATGTGCGCTATACCCAGTTCATGGGCAAAGACAACGTGCCCTTCCACACGCTCAGCTTCCCGGCCACGATCAAGGGCTCGGGCGAGCCATGGAAGCTGGTCGATTACATCAAATCCTTCAACTACCTTACCTATGATGGCGGGCAGTTTTCCACGTCGCGTGGGCGCGGTGTGTTCATGGATCAGGCGTTGGAAATCTTGCCGGCGGACTACTGGCGCTGGTGGCTGCTGAGCCACGCGCCCGAAACGTCGGACGCCGAATTTACATGGGAAAACTTCCAGGCGTCGGTGAACAAGGACCTCGCCGACGTGCTGGGCAATTTCATCAGCCGGATCACCAAGTTCTGCCGCTCTAAGTTCGGCGAAGCGGTGCCGGAAGCCGGGGAATACGGCGAGGCCGAACAAGCGTTGATCGAAGACATCACCGCCCGCGTCGCGCGTTATGAGACGCTGATGGAGGCGATGGAAGTCCGCAAATCCGCCGCCGAACTGCGCGGCATTTGGGCGGCGGGGAACGAATATCTGCAAGCCCAAGCGCCTTGGACCACCTTTAAGACCGATCCCGACAAGGCCGCCGCACAGGTGCGTTTGGCGCTGAACCTGATCCCGCTCTACGCGGTGCTTTCCGCGCCCTTCATCCCAAGCGCCGCCGCTTCGATGCTAGAGGCGATGAAAGTCACAGATATGCCTTGGCCCGACGATGTGCCTGCGGCCCTTGGCAAACTCGCCCCCAATCATGCTTTTGAAGTGCCCGAAGTGCTCTTTGCTAAAATTAGCGATGAGGACCGAGAGAATTGGTCCGAACGATTTGCAGGCAAGCGAGACTGACCTGAAACGATAGAACAGCGGCGCATGGCTATGGGTCGCTGTTCTACTCAAACGGTCACGTTTTAGGCCATCCCCCCCCCTCAATGTGGCAGCGCGCGTTTTGGTTGACGCCCATGCGTGACCTCAACCATAGACCTCGGGCTGTTTGCCGCAGCCCCTGCACCGGTAAACCGGATGCCGCAAACCTCTCCACCGGGGCCCAGCATCGGGGTGAACCGGCCTTCGACGATCCGGGCTGTCTCTTCCCCCGGATGCATCTCGAAACAGCCGTACTGTTGTTTGCCTTGCACGATCCGCAGCAACAGCGTGCTGGTTTCCGCCCCATCACTCAGACGGGGGCCGAAAAGTTCAGCGATATGTTCGCCAATCAAGCTATCCCCGAGCCCATAGGTTACACCGCACGCCTCCTCGTTGGCATGCTGCACCAAACCGGTATTAGAAAATTCCACCAAAATTTCAGCGGAGGTAACTTTAACACTCGAATGGCCCCGACCGAGCCTATCCCCCGTTTGTGGTGCTCTCTCCGCAAGTGTCGAGACGGCACCGGCCCCCCGCCACTCGGCACCACAAACCCGCCGCTGAGGGCGCCTTGACTTCACACGCGAAGAGAACCATTTCGACACGCGTTTTCCCCAGCTAAAATTCCGAAAGATAAATCTTTGCAATTGGTTACCAAACCACATTGCGACCGTTGTTCCAGCCATGGCGCCCCCTTCTGCCTGTCCAAGGTCCGCTGACCGCTGCCCGACGATGGCTACCAGCCGCGTCTTACGACCGGGTTAATGAGATGGCACAGTGTGAACGTACAGGAGCCTTATTTTCGCCCTATTAGGACAGCAGTTAATGAAGTCTTAACATACGATTGGATTTAAATGCTCCGGGTCGCTCACACCATTCATCAAGATCATGACCTCGGGCTTGTTCTGTTGGCAGCACTGCTTTGTCTATTTGGCAGTTGGGTTGTCTCGCGGCTGTATCACCATGTTCTCGAGCAGCCGCGCGCGCAGGCGATGATCTGGTGTTACCTCACCGCCATGACGGCCGGGGTCACGATCTGGTGTACCCATTTCATCGCCATCCTCGCCTATCAGCTTGATGCACCTGCGACTTTTCATTTCTCATTGACCTTTCTGTCGCTGATCATCGCCATCATCGGCTCGACTTTGGGCGTTGTCATCGCGGGGTTGGGCAAGTCGCCCCGCACGACGATCCTTGGGGGAACCATCTTTGGACTGGCGATTTCCGCCATGCATTACACTGGCATGGTTGCCTATCGGGTGCAGGGCACCATCAATTGGGACGTTGAGTATCTCTCGGCCTCGGTGATCATCGCGATCGTTCTGACGACACTTGCACTCGGCGCGGCAAGGCGCGAAGTGCGAGCCAGTGTCTTGTCGATGACCGCGCTCTTGGCCTCGGCCATTATTCTGTTGCATTTTACCGGGATGGCCGCCTTTCAGGTCACACCTATCGCCGCGCAGCCGGTCTATGCCAATCCAGTTGAATACCAACTGATCGCGCTAATTATCGCAGGCACAGCCGCCATTATCACCCTTGCCGCGCTCTTTAGCTATGTGGTTGAGAACCGAACCCGCAATGAAAGCATCGAAGAGCTGCGCCGCGCCCGCGATGCCGCAGAAAGTGCCAGCCGCGCAAAATCAGAATTCATGAGCGTCTTGAGCCACGAACTGCGCACCCCCCTCACCATCGTCATCGGCTATGCCGGCTTTCTGTCCGAATTGAAGCGTCACAACCTGGCCAAACTTTCCCCAGAAGAAAACCCCGCGTCCGAGCATTTTACCAAAATGGGCGATCAGGCGGAGCTCTACGGCCAGCGCATTAAATTTGCAGGCGGGCAATTGTTAACCATTATCAATGACATCCTAGACTACACAAATATGGAGTTGAACGACCTCGCCCTGGACAAGGCTGCGTTCGACACGCGCGCACTCTTGGAAGAAGTGGTGGAGGAGCATAACGGCGCTGCACATGACAAATCAGCCACGCTGCACATCGATACCCTACCCCTTAACGTCATCGCCGACCGCCGCCGTAGCGTACAAGTTCTCAGCCATATCGTGGGGAACGCACTGAAATTCTCAAAGGCACGCGACATCTACCTGCGTGCGCGGCCTCATGTGGACGGGTTCTGCTTTGAGGTGGAAGATAACGGCGTGGGGATTGCGGAAGAGGACTTTGAGCGTATTTTTGAAGCCTTCACCCAAATCGAAGACGCCGATGACCGTGCTGAAGGCGGCACCGGCTTGGGGCTGGCCATCTGCAAGAAACTGGCGCGGGCGCATGGGGGCGATATTTCGGTCAAAAGCACCCTTGGCCGCGGCACGACCTTTACCGTCTTCATCCCCGGCGCCCCGCAACTGGCGGAACCTGCGGTGCTGGCGGCGTAATCGAGGGGTGAGAAGTGGTGCGGGCGGTGGGACTCGAACCCACACGGGGCTACGCCCCAACAGATTTTAAGTCTGGTATGTCTACCATTCCATCACGCCCGCATCGTGGCGCACAATAGCCATCACGCGGGCGGTGTAAATGGGCGAATGCCCTTGGCCACGGGTCAAGCCGTATCGGCCAGCATCGTTTCTTTCACAGCTTCCATCGCCACGTAGGTCGACGTGCTGGCCACATGCGGCAGGGTTGAGATCACCTCTCCCAGAAACCGCCGGTATTCCGACATGCTGCGCGTGCGGACTTTGATCAGATAGTCGAAATGGCTCGCGATCATATGCGCCTGCTCAATCTCTGGCACTTTGGCCACGGCAAGGTTGAACGCCCGCAGCGCCGCCTCGCGTGTATCATTCAGCCGAACTTCGACAAAGGCCACATGGTCAAGTCCCAGACGGATCGGGTCCAAAAGCGCACGGTAGCCGAGGATCACGCCGCTTTCCTCCAACCGGCGCAGGCGCGCTTGGGTAGGGGATTTCGACAGTCCGATGCGCCGCGCAAGGTCGGTGATGCTGATGCGGCCATCTTCGGCCAGTACCGAAAGAATCGCGCTGTCGAACCGGTCCAGATCGAAAAGTTCATTTGCCATGCGATAACCCCAAACTTTAGACGTATCGGCTGAGAAATTGACTATCTTCAGTCGAAACTCCCGCCCATCATGCGGTATTCTGGGTCAAACATCAACTGGAGCTTGCCATGGCCCTCGATCACGCCCCCGCCCTTCGCCAAACCATCGATGCGCGCACCTACGCCGACCCTGATGCGATGCTGACCGAGCTTAAGGCGCAGGCCAATCTTTCGGCCGAAGATCGCGCCCAGATCACCGCCGATGCGGCGGGTCTTGTCCGTGGCATTCGCGACACCTCGGCACCCGGCATGATGGAAGTTTTCCTCGCCGAATATGGGCTGAGCACGGATGAAGGCGTGGCGCTGATGTGCTTGGCCGAAGCGCTGCTGCGCGTGCCTGACGCCGATACGATTGACGCGCTGATCGAAGACAAGATCGCCCCTTCGGACTGGGGTCGCCACATGGGGCATTCAACTTCGAGCCTCGTGAACGCCTCCACATGGGCGCTGATGCTGACGGGCCGTGTGCTCGACGACGACCAGCCCGGCCCTGTGCGCCACCTGCGCGCCGCGATCAAACGTCTGGGCGAGCCGGTGATCCGTACCGCCGTCAGCCGCGCCATGCGCGAGATGGGCCGTCAATTCGTTCTGGGCGAAGACATTCACGCCGCGATGAAACGCGCGAAGGGGATGGAAAAAAAGGGCTTCACCTATAGCTACGACATGCTGGGCGAAGCGGCCCGGACCGAGGCCGATGCCAAACGCTACCACCTCAGCTATTCCCGCGCGATCTCGGCCATTGCCGACGCTTGCACCCATGACGATATCCGCAAAAACCCCGGCATTTCGGTGAAACTCTCGGCCCTACATCCGCGCTATGAACTGGCGCAGGAAGCAGCTGTCATGCGTGACCTGGTGCCGCGCCTGCGGGCGCTGGCGCTGCTGGCCAAATCGGCAGGCATGGGGCTGAACATCGACGCCGAAGAAGCCGACCGTCTGGCGCTGTCGCTCGAAGTTATCGACACGGTGATGGGCGAGCCTGCCTTGGCCGGTTGGGACGGTTTCGGTGTGGTGGTACAGGCCTATGGCCCTCGCGCGGGCACGGTGATCGACACGCTCTATGATATTGCGACGCGCCACGACCGCCGCATCATGGTGCGTCTGGTGAAAGGTGCCTATTGGGACACCGAGATCAAGCGCGCACAGGTCGAGGGCATCGATGGTTTCCCGGTCTTCACCCGCAAGGCCGCGACCGATGTGAGTTATATCGCCAACGCCCGCAAACTGCTGAACATGACAGACCGCATTTACCCGCAGTTCGCCACGCACAACGCCCATACCGTTGCCGCCGTCTTGCACATGGCAGACGACCCGGAAGCCTACGAGTTTCAGCGTCTGCACGGCATGGGCGAGACCCTGCATGACATCGTGATGCAGAAACACGGCACCCGCTGCCGCATCTACGCCCCCGTTGGCGCGCACCGCGATCTGCTGGCCTATTTGGTCCGGCGTTTGCTTGAGAACGGCGCGAACTCCAGCTTCGTGAACCAGATCGTCGATGAGAACGTGCCGCCAGAAGTCGTGGCCGCTGATCCATTTGACCAGTTGCAAGACAGCGCACCGACAATCCCGCGCGGCCCGGAAGTGTTCCAGCCGCAACGCGCCAATGCCAAGGGCTTTGATCTGGCCCATAGCCCGACCCTTGCGGCCATCGAAAAGGCCCGCGCGCCCTTTGCAGACGCCACATGGACCGCCGCGCCCATCCTCGCGGGCGACGCCAACCCAGAGGCGGAAGAGACCGTCAGCAACCCCACCGGCGGCACCTCTCCCGGCACGGTGCAGCCCGCCTCCGACGCCGATGTCGCCACGGCGCTCGACAATGCCGCTCCTTGGGATGCGCCGCTTGACACCCGCCGCGCCTGCCTGCTCCGCGCAGCCGATATGCTTGAGGAACGCTACGGCGAGATCTTCGCCATCCTCGCCCGCGAAGCTGGCAAAGGCCTGCCCGACTGCGTGGCCGAGTTGCGCGAAGCGGTGGACTTCTTGCGCTACTATGCGGGCCAAGCGACCAACACGCCGCCATCGGGCATCTTCACCTGTATCTCGCCGTGGAACTTCCCGTTGGCGATCTTTTGCGGGCAGGTCACAGCGGCGCTGGCGGCAGGCAATGCCGTGCTTGCCAAACCAGCAGAGCAAACCCCGCTGATCGCCAAACTCGCCGTCGACGTGCTGCATGAAGCGGGGGTGCCGCGCACGGCGCTGCAGCTTCTGCCGGGTGGCGGCAAGGTCGGCGCGGCGCTGACCGGCGATGCCCGCATCAACGGCGTGGCCTTCACCGGCTCCACCGCCACCGCCCTGCGCATCCGCGCCAACATGGCCGAACATTGCGCCCCCGGCACCCCGTTGATCGCCGAGACGGGTGGCCTTAACGCCATGATCGTCGACAGCACGGCCCTGCCCGAACAGGCGGTGCAAGCCATCGTCGAAAGCGCCTTCCAATCGGCGGGCCAACGCTGCTCTGCGGTGCGCTGCCTCTATGTCCAAGAGGACATCGCCGAAGACCTAATCCGCATGCTCACGGGTGCCATGCAGGCGCTCAACATGGGCGATCCGTGGCATCTGTCGACCGATGTCGGCCCCGTCATCGACGACACCGCGCGCAAAGGGATTGTCGAGCATATCGAAGCCGCCCGCACCGAAGGCCGTTTGATTGCAGAGATGAAAGCACCCGAGGGTGGCACCTTCGTCGGCCCTGCAATCCTGCGGGTGAATAGCATTGCTGACATGAAGCGCGAAATCTTTGGCCCCGTTCTGCATGTCGCGACCTTCAAGAGCCATGAGCTCGACGCCGTGATCGACGCGATCAATGCCACCGGCTATGGCCTGACCTTTGGTCTACACACCCGGATCGACGACCGGGTGCAGCATGTATCTGAGCGGATCGAGGCGGGGAACATCTACGTCAACCGCAACCAGATCGGCGCAATCGTAGGAAGCCAACCCTTTGGGGGCGAAGGACTTTCCGGGACCGGGCCAAAGGCAGGCGGTCCGAACTACCTGCCGCGTTTCTCGGCGCCCGATCATCAGGACGCTGATGGCACATGGGACAGCGCAGAGACCAAGCTCCCCGCCCTGCCCGCGCATCAGCCGACTGTGCTTGAGACCCAATCGATGCCCGGCCCGACCGGAGAGAGCAACCGCCTCTCGACGCTGCCGCGCCCCGCGCTATTGTGCATGGGACCGGGGGCCGAGACGGCTGCCGCGCAAGCCAAAGCCGTGCGCGCGCTTGGTGGTGTCGCGGTTGAGGCGACAGGTCAGATCGACCCTGAGGCGCTCACAACCGGCCCGGCCTATGGCGGTGTGCTCTGGTGGGGCGATGACGAAGAGGCACGCAAGATCGACCAAGCGCTGGCGGCCCGCGATGGGGCGATCATCCCGCTGCTGCGCGGCCTGCCTGACACCGCGCGTGTCCGGGCCGAGCGGCATGTCTGTGTTGACACCACCGCCTCAGGCGGCAATGCACAGCTCTTGGGCATGATGGCCTAAGATAAGACGCGAAAATGGAGGAGCGCCATGCTGACGAACAGCGACATTGAAGACCTGACGCAGTTTCGCAGGGCGCTCCACCAACATCCCGAAATCTCGGGCGAAGAGATTGAGACCGCACGGACCATTGCGGCGGAATTGAAGAAACTCAGCCCCACCCGCATTCTGACGGATCTGGGCGGGCATGGTGTTGCAGCTGTCTTTGACAGCGGCACGCCCGGCCCCACGGTGCTGTTTCGCGCTGAGCTAGATGCCCTGCCGATCCCCGAAGAACATGACATCCCATGGGTGTCGAAAGTACCGGGCAAAAGCCATGTCTGCGGCCACGATGGCCATATGACCATGCTTCTGGCCCTTGGCCGTATGATCGCGCGACAGCCGGTTGCCAAGGGCCGCGTCGTGCTGATGTTCCAACCAGCCGAGGAAGACGGCAGCGGCGCACGGGCAGTGGTGAACGACCCCGCCTATGCCGAGATCGCCGCCGATTTTGCCTTTGCCATACATGTCGAACCGGGCCGCCCCTTCGGTCTTGTCGATACGGCCCCCGCCCTGATCAACTGCGCCTCCAAGGGCGTCGCCGTGATCCTCCGCGGCAAGACCGCCCATGCCGCCAGCCCCGAAGACGGCACCTCCCCGGCCCCCGCGCTGGCCGAGTTGATCCCGGCGCTGCAAGCACTCGGCCCCGGCGGGGCGCTCGACGATGGCTTCCGCCTTGTCACCCTCACCCACCTGCGCATGGGCGAGCCGACCTTTGGCGTGGCCCCGGGCGAAGCGGTGCTTTACGCCACCCTGCGCAGCACCCGCGACGACGCCCTAGCCGAGATTGAAGAAGCCCTACGCGCCGAGGTCGCCCGCGCCGCCGAAGCCCACGGGCTGACGGCGGAATTTGCGGAATCCGACCATTTCGCCGCCTCCATCAATGACCCCGAGGCCTACGCCATCGCCGCCGCAGCGATGGATGCGCTTGGCGTGTCGCACGGGCAGAGAAACTTGCCGATGCGCGCTTCTGAGGATTTCGGCCTGTTCGGGCGCGACGCCAAGGCAGCGATGCTCTGCCTCGGCCCGGGGGAGGATTACGCCGCGCTGCACAACCCCGACTACGATTTCCCCGATGATCTGATCCCCATCGGTGCGGGTATTTTCGAACGGATCGCGCGGGATTTGCTCGGTACCGCTTGACAGATGCCCCGGCGGGCGCAGCTAACTGCGGTAATCCCCGCGCCGCTTGACGCGGTGCAAGATTTGGCAAAGGCTGGCCCGAATGTTCCCGATCCGCGACCACAACCCCTCGGGCCGCACGCCCTATGTCACCTATGCGCTGATGGCGGTGAACATCGGGGTGTTCCTGTCCTATCTATCGCTGATGGCGGATGAGCGTGCTTTGGGCGAGTTTTACTATACCTACGCTCTGCTGCCCGCGCGATTGACGCAGGGCGAAGGATATTTCGGCCTCATCACCTCGCAATTCTTGCATGGCGGCTGGATGCATTTGGCCGGTAACATGCTGTTTCTGTGGATCTTCGGCGACAATGTCGAAGATGAAATGGGGCACGGGCGCTATCTGCTTTTCTACCTTGCCTGTGGCATCGCGGCGGGTCTGGGCCAAGTCGTGACAGAGCCACTCTCCTGGGTGCCTATGGTCGGGGCCTCGGGCGCGATTGCCGGGGTGATGGGGGGCTATCTTCTGCTTTTCCCACGGGCGAAAGTCGACATTCTGGTTATTTTCATTGTCTTTTTCCGCATCTTCGCGATCCCTGCGTGGATCATGCTGGGGCTGTGGTTCGGCATGCAGTTCATCGGCGGCATCGGGGCCACACCCGGCACCGGCGGCGTGGCCTATTGGGCGCATTCGGGCGGGTTCATTGCCGGGCTGGTTCTGGCCCTGCCGCTTTGGCTACGCCGCGGCGGTTTCGCCTTTTGGCGACAGACCGACGGCCACCCGCCCCATGCCGCGGCAAAATATGACCTGTGCGAAAGTCGCATTCCCAAGGTAGGACGCAAATGACTGAAACCTCCGAAACCCGCCGCGCCTCTTGCCACTGTGGGGCCGTGGTGATCGAAGCGCTGTTCCCGCGCGGTCTGGCCTCGGCTTCGCGGTGCACCTGTTCGTTTTGTCGGCGTCGTGCGGCAGCCACAGTGACAGCCGCGGCTGAGAGCGTGACCGTACTGAAAGGCGCCGAAAACCTAACGCTTTATACTTGGGGCACCCATACGGCGCAGCATTATTTCTGTAAGACCTGCGGCATCTACACCCACCACCGCCGCCGTTCGAACCCCAGTGAATGCGGCGTGAACCTCGGTGCAATCGAAGGGGTTTTACCCTGGGAGATGGAGCCGCTGCCCTATAGTGACGGCATCAACCACCCATCGGACCGCAAGGGCACCTAGAGGCTAGAGATCACCCCCTGCATCCGCGCCAGAAGCCCCGATTGCGGCTCGACCTGCGCGCGGCGCTGATCCACGCTTTCGTGCAGCCGCTCTGACGGGTCGGCCCCCACCACCCGGCGGCGGCGGGTCACCAGCATTTTTCCGTAGCCACGCCATTGCCCGATGGAGGGCGCGGTGGGGTCTTGTTCAAACCGCGCAGCCCAGTTTTCGGGAAGCGGCAGACCGCTGTCCTCCATCCGCGACAGCAGCCAGACCAATGGGATATTGGCCAAGGGCCGCGCTGCCTCATGGCCGCCCAACTGACCGCCGATATCGCCGTGGGTGCCGGGGAACCAGACCTGCTCCAGCCGTCCGGCGTAGCCTTCGGGCGTGGTCCACATCACCGGCGCATAGGAGATGCGGGATTCGTTCAGCGCCAGCGCCTGAAACCCGTTCTTCACGATGCCGCTCAGATCATGGTTGTGGAACATATGCAGCGGTTGCGAGAGCCGCCAAAAGAGCGGTGCATTAACGCCAAGCGATTTCACCGTGTCCCAGACGCCAATCGCCTCAATCTCGACCTGCGGGTGGCAATTGGCCTTGGCAAATAGCGCCCCGGCTTTGCTCAGGGATTGTGCCTCGTAATGGCGGTAGACATCGCGGATGTTGCGCTCTGTCGCGACCTCGGCACGCAGAAGGCCCACCCGGTCGATCACCCCGGCGAGCGAGCGTACGGCATAGCCGCCCCGCGAATAGCCCATCAGGTAAATCCGGTCTCCGGGCCGGTAGCGCGAGGCGAGATAGCCATAGGCGCGCCGGATCTGGCGGTTGATGCCGCGCCCCATGATGACATCGCGCGCACTGCGCCAGTCGCGCCACTGCAGGCCCGGCTCATAGTAAATCGACAAGGCGCTGCCCATCTCGCGGCAAAGCCCATAGGCTAGCCCCGCATTGGTTTCGCTCCCGGCGTCGAGCGAGGACATGGTGCCATCAAGGATGATAACATGGGTCACCGCCCCCCGGCGCGGGCCGAAGTCAGTCGCAGGCCGCCGCCAGAGCCGCCCGAACACCCGTTGAAACAGGGTTTTACTCGGCTGCGATTGCGGCACCTTGCAGCATCTCCCAGACCCGGTGCGGAGTGAAAGGCATATCCGCCTGCCGCACACCGCGTTCCCATAGTGCGTCTTGCACTGCGTTCGACACCGCCGCGAGCGCGCCCACGGTCCCGGCTTCGCCGCAGCCCTTCATGCCCATGGCATTGGCGGTCGAGGGGACAGGCTCAGACGTGAAAGAGATCATCGGCAGATCAGCGGCGCGGGGCATGGCGTAATCCATGAAAGTCGCAGTCAGCAACTGCCCATCCTCATCATATACAACCCGTTCCTGCACCGCTTGGCCGATGCCTTGGGCGACCCCGCCGTGCACCTGCCCTTCGGCCAGCATCGGGTTGATCAGATTGCCGAAATCATCGACCACCGTGTAGCGGTCGAGCGTCACAACGCCCGTCTCAGGATCAATCACCACCTCGGCCACATGCGCCCCGTTGGGATAGCTGCGCCCCGGCAGGCTGGCGCGTTCATCATGGGTTAGCAGATCATCACGGCCCTTGGCACGGGCCATCTCAGCCACCTCCAGCATGGTGGGGCTGACGTTTGACCCTTCGGCGCGGAAGCGTTCGTCGTCGAAGGAAATATCGCGGGCGTTCACGCCCAATTCTTCGGCCAAAAACGCCGTGAACACCCCCGTAATCTTCGCCACAGTAGCCAATGTCGCCGTGTTCTGCGTGGTGACCGAACGCGAACCTCCGGTGCCGCCGCCCTTTTTAATCAGGTCACTATCGCCCTGCACAACGCGGATTTGCTCAGCCGGAATACCAGTCTGATCCGACAGGAACTGCGCATAGACCGTTTCATGCCCCTGGCCGTTACTTTGGGTGCCGACATAGATCGCCACGCTGCCATCCTCCTCAAAGACCACTTTGGCCCCTTCGGAAGGATCGCCCAGAATGCTTTCGATATAGTAACACAGCCCCTGCCCGCGCAGCAGGCCGCGTTTGGCGTCCGCAGTACGGCGGGCGGTGAACCCCTCGCGGTCGGCCTCTTGGCCCGCGCGGGTCAGCAAGCGCGCGAAATCGCCCACGTCGTAAAGCTCACCCGTGGCGGTGGTATAGGGAAACTGATCCGGCTTGATGAAGTTGATCCGCCGCAGCTCCCACGGATCGATGCCCAACTCTCGTGCCGCGCGGTCCATCAGACGCTCCAGCACATAGATCGCCTCGGGCCGCCCCGCGCCGCGATAGGCGTCGACCTGCACCGTGTTGGTGTAATAGCCCTCCACATGCAAATAGGTGTCTTGCACGTCATAGACGCCCATCAAAACCTTAGAGAACAGCGTCGACTGGATCGGCTGGCCGAACTGGCTGTTATAGGCCCCGAGGTTGCAGCGCGTGTCGACACGGTAGGCGGTGATCTTGTGATTTTTGTCAAAGGCGAACTCGGCCCATGACACCAGATCGCGCCCGCCATTGTCGGTCAGCATCGCTTCCGTCCGCTCCGACATCCAGCGCACCGGGCGGCCCAGCGCCCGTGCGGCTTGAGCGATGCAGAAGTACTCAGGGTACGTCATCGCCTTCATGCCAAAGCCGCCGCCGACATCGGGATTGGTTACGCGCACGCTGTCTTCGCTCAGGCCAAAGGCTTTAACAAAAAAGTTCTTATGCGCCCAGACCCCCTGCCCGCCCAGCGCCACATGCAACCGGCCATCGGCCCATTCCGCATAGCTGCCGCGCGGCTCCATCGAATTGACGATGATGCGGTTGTCGCCGACCTCGAGCTTGACGCGACGCGCGGCCTTGGCAAATGCCGCCTCAACCTTGGCCTCATCTCCCATGCCCCAGTCAAAGGCGCGGTTGTCGGGGGCCTCGGTGTGCAGTGTCTCGCCACCGGGGGTGAGGTCCATCTTGGCAGGCAGGTCGTCAGCGTCGAATAGGATCAACTCGGCGGCGTCGCGCGCCTGTTGCAAGGTTTCAGCCACGATCAGCGCAACCGGCTCGCCCACATAGCGCACCCGGTCTTTCGCGAGGATCGGACGCAGCGGTGCCGCCCCTTTGCTGCCATCGCGGTTATCAACAACCGTATGGGGCAAAGCGATGTTCATTCCCGCCGCTTCCAGATCGGCGCAGGTCAGCACCAGATGCACGCCCTCTGCTTCGCGGGCATCGCTCACGTCCAATTCGGTGATCACCCCATGGGCCACGGGCGCGCGGAAAAAGACGCCCTGCAGTGCGTCCTGGGGTGCGATGTCATCCACATAGCGGCCATCGCCGATCAGAAAACGGTGGTCTTCCACCCGTTTGACCGGCTGGCTTTTCCCGAACTTCTCCATCTGACGCTGCCCCTGCTGCCCTTAGTGCTTCAGGCCAACAGTAGCGGGCAGCGCGTCAGTGTCCAGAGGGGCTCAGGCCGCCGCGCGCTTGACCTCATCCCCAAGCCCCGAGACCAACTCAACCCGGCCCAGCCCGTAGCCGTTGAAGGCCGTGGACATGGCGATGGAATAGGCCCCCATGCCGCCGAACAACAGGTAATCGCCGGTCTGCGCATCCTCAGGGAGCGGTAGGCCATCGGGCAAACGGTCGAGCGAATCGCAGGTTGGGCCAAAGACAACGCGCGGTTTAGGCGCACCTTGGCGCAGCGCGCCGTCGGGGCCGACCACGTCGACCAGACCCGACAGGCCCATATCCCGCAGATCGGGCAAGCCGCCATATATACCGTCGTTCAGGAAGACCGTCCGCCCCTCATTGCGCATCCCCTTGATACGGGTCGCCAATACGGCCGCATCGGCCACCATCGCGCGGCCCGGCTCACACAGCAGCGTCGGAGCCTCCGCACCAAAACTCTCAGCCAGCGCCGCTTTCACCGCAGCAAAAACCGCCCGGTGATCCGGCGCATCAAAGCCGCGGTCTACGGCGAAACCACCACCAATGTTCATCCGTTTGATCGAGACATCCGCCATCCGCAGGATGTCCGCCGCCGCATGGACATATTGCACCCACGCCTGCGGGTCATTGCATTGCGTGCCGGGGTGGAAGCACATCGACGGGGTGAACCCCATCTCCACCACCGCACGCAGCAAGGCTGCCGCCTGCGCCGGTGCCGCGCCGAATTTCGAGCCGAAGTCATAGGCCGCACCCTTAACCGGCAGGGCAAAGCGCACCGCCACTTCATTGTCGCGCGGCACGTCGTGGAGCTTGGCCAATTCTGACATATCATCGATCGACCAACTGTAGACGCCCGCCGCGATCCCGGCTTTGACTTCTGCCGTTGAGCGGACGGGGTTATTATAGTGCAGCACCGCCTGCGGACAGACCGCGCGGACCGCTGCCATCTCGGCCGGGGAAGCCACATCGAAACTGGTGATGCCCGCCGCCACGAGGTTCGACAGCACCTCGGGTCGGTCATTGGCTTTGACCGCATAGGTCACCAACCCGTCGAAATCCGCCTGAAAGCGCCGCGCCGTGGCTTGCAGCACCGAAGGGGCAAGGAACAGCACCGGCGCGTCGGGGCTGTGTTTCGCCAGATAGGCGGCGGGCGTGGCGGAAAGGGGGGCGGTATGCTGCATGATGGCCTCTTGTTTGCTTTCCCCCAGTGAACCGCGAATTTCGGTCGATTCATCGTGTCAAACCGCCTATACTGACGGAAACTTTCGGCAGAGTGACGATATGGCACATCAACTTGACGACACCGACCGCGCTTTGATCGCGGCACTTCAATCCAACGCCCGCCTGCCGGTCGCTGATCTGGCCCGCAGTCTTGGACTTGCCCGCACCACAATTCAGGCCCGGCTTGAGCGGCTAGAGCGCAGCGGTGCCATCGTCGGCTACACCCTGCGATTGGGTGAGGCCGCCCGCGCCCCGCTGCACGCCACGGCTCTGGTCAATATCGAATTGCGGGCCGGTCCCGCCGTGCTGGCCCGGCTGCGCAGCCTGCCCGGCGTGCAGGTCGTCCATACCACCTCGGGCCGTTTTGACCTGCTGGTGCAGATCGCCGCGCAAACCACGCAGGAACTGGACGAAACCCTCGACCGGATCGGCGAGACACGCGGCGTGAAGGGCAGCGAAAGCCTCATTCATCTCAGCACCAAGATCGACAGGCGCGGCTGACCCTACCCCGCCTCGCCCAAAGCCCTCTGTCAGGGGTCTTTCCCTCACCGCGCCAGACCGCTAAACGGGGCGCAACAAAAGGGATCATGACCATGGCACTCGAAAAGACCTTCAACGCCGCCGAGGCGGAAAGCCGCATCTACGCCGATTGGGAGACCAAGGGCGCGTTCAAAGCGGGCGCAAATGCGCAGCGTGACGAACACTTCTCGGTGATGATCCCGCCGCCGAATGTCACCGGCTCGCTGCACATGGGCCATGCCTTTAACAACACGCTGCAAGATATCCTCGTGCGCTGGCACCGCATGCAGGGCTTCGACACGCTTTGGCAGCCCGGCCAAGACCACGCGGGCATCGCCACGCAGATGGTGGTGGAGCGCGAATTGGCCGCCACCGGCCAGCCGGGCCGCCGCGAGTTGGGCCGTGAGGCATTCACCGCCAAGGTCTGGGAGCAAAAGCAGAAATCCGGCGGCACGATCATCGACCAGCTGCGGCGCTTGGGCGCCTCCTGCGACTGGTCGCGCAATGCTTTCACCATGTCCGGCGCGCCGGGTGCGCCCGAGGGCGAAGAGGGCAATTTCCACGATGCCGTCATCAAGGTCTTCGTGGACATGTACAACAAAGGGCTGATCTATCGCGGCAAGCGGCTGGTTAACTGGGACCCACATTTTGAAACCGCGATCTCAGACCTTGAGGTGGAAAGCACCGAAGTTGACGGCCACATGTGGCACTTCAAATACCCCCTCGCGGGCGGTGCGACCTATACCTACGTCGAGAAGGACGAGGACGGTAACGTTCTGTTCGAAGAAGAGCGCGACTACATCTCCATCGCCACCACGCGCCCCGAAACCATGCTGGGCGACGGCGCGGTTGCGGTTCATCCGTCGGATGAGCGTTATGCCTCAATCGTCGGGAAACTCTGCGAAATTCCCGTGGGCCCGAAAGAGCAGCGCCGCTTGATCCCGATCATCACCGACGAATACCCGGACAGGAATTTCGGCTCGGGTGCCGTGAAGATCACCGGCGCACATGACTTCAACGACTACGGCGTCGCCAAGCGCAACGGCATCCCCCTCTACGCGCTGATGGACACCCAAGGCCAGATGCGCGCCGATGGCCTGCCCTACGATGAAGCCGCCGCCCGCGCTCAAGCCATTGCCGACGGCTCCGAACCCGCCCCCGAGGACGCGACCGAGATCAACCTCGTGCCGGACGCCTATCGCGGTCTCGACCGTTTCGAGGCCCGCAAGCGCGTGGTCGAGGACGTGACCGCCGAAGGTCTTGCCGTAATGACCGAGGCAACCGATCCCCGTCTTGGCCGCGCCGCGCTGAAAGCCCCGGTTGAGCCCGGCGAAGGCGGCGAGATGCGCACCGAGGAAGAGAACCTCGTGCCGCTGGTCGAGGCCAAGAAAATCATGCAGCCCTTCGGCGACCGCTCCAAAGTGGTGATCGAGCCGATGCTGACGGACCAGTGGTTCGTTGCCACCGACAAGATCGTCCAACCCGCTATTGATGCGGTGCGCTCCGGCGAGGTCACGATCCTGCCCGAGCAGGACCGCAAGGTGTATTTCCACTGGCTGGAGAACATCGAGCCATGGTGCATCTCGCGCCAACTGTGGTGGGGGCATCAGATTCCAGTGTGGTACGGGCCGAAGAAAAAAGACGGCTCTTACGATTATCGAGAAAGCGAAGCATTCTGCGCGTCCTCCGAAGCTGAGGCAGTGAAGCTCGCACAAAGTTTCTACGGTGACCAAGTTACAATCGGCGTGGAACCTAAAAGCGCTAGAGAGCCATACGATCAAAATTCGGTAGTGGTCGAAATCCGCCGCGACCCCGACGTGCTCGACACATGGTTCTCGTCCGGCCTCTGGCCCATTGGCACGCTGGGCTGGCCTGAGCAGACGGCGGAGTTGGAAAAATACTTCCCCACCTCCGTGCTGGTGACCGGCTTTGACATCATCTTTTTCTGGGTCGCCCGGATGATGATGATGCAATATGCCGTGGTCGATCAAAAACCCTTCGACACCGTCTATGTCCACGCGCTGGTGCGCGACGAGAAGGGCAAGAAGATGTCGAAGTCCTTGGGCAATGTGCTCGACCCGCTGGAGTTGATCGACGATTACGGCGCGGACGCCGTGCGCTTTACGCTGACCTCAATGGCAGCGATGGGGCGAGATCTGAAGCTCAGCACCCAGCGCATCGCAGGCTATCGCAATTTCGGCACCAAGCTGTGGAACGCCCACCGCTTTGCCGAGATGAACAACGTCTTTGACAGCATGCCCGCCGCGATGCCGCAGCCACAGGCGACGCTGAACAAATGGATCGTCGGCGAGACTGCCCGCATCCGCGAGGAAGTGGATGCCGCCCTCGGCAATTTCCGCTTCAACGACGCGGCCAATGCGCTTTACGCCTTTGTCTGGGGCAAGGTTTGCGACTGGTATGTGGAGCTTTCCAAGCCGCTGTTGCAAGACGACGCGCCCGAGGCCGCCGAGACCCGCGCCACCATGGCTTGGGTGCTGGAGCAATGTCTGGTGCTGCTGCACCCGATCATGCCCTTCATCACCGAAGAGCTGTGGCAGACCACCACCAAGCGCGAGCAGCTCTTGGCCCTGACCGACTGGCCGACCTACACCACCGCTGATCTGTTGGATTCAGAGGCCGACCGGGAGTTGAACTGGGTGATCGGCCTGATCGAAAGCATCCGCTCCGCGCGCCAGCAAATGCATGTGCCTGCGGGCATGAAGGTGCCGATGTTGGTGACCGAAATGGACGACGCCGCGCAGGGCGCGTGGGACCGCAACGAGGTGATGATCAAGCGCCTCGCGCGGGTCGAGAGCCTTGAGAAGACCGACAGCTTCCCCAAAGGCACCGTGTCGATCGCAGCACCGGGCGCAAGCTTTGGCCTACCGCTGGCCGGGTTGATCGACATCGACGCCGAGAAGGCACGTCTGCAAAAGTCGCTCGATAAGCTGGGTAAAGAGATCGGTGGGCTGAAGGGGCGTTTGAACAACCCCAAATTCGCAGCCTCCGCCCCGGAAGAGGTTGTAGCCGAAGCGCAGGCCAATCTGGACGCGCGTCAGGAAGAGGCGGACCAGTTGCAGGCAGCATTGGACCGGCTTGCCGAACTGGGGTGAAGATTTGGGCGTGGTGGTCTTGCTGCCACGCCAAACACACCACGCAAGCCGGGCAGCGCCAGACCGCGGGGTGGCGCTCACCACTTCTCAGTCGGGCAGTTTATCCCTGCCGCGCATGTGAACGGTTCGCAGGACAGCGCTCAGATAGCAAAAGCGCCAGCTCGTCCGGGCGGGCTGGCGCTGCCCGGCGGCCTTACGGCCTTGTTCCGGGCCGTTGCGGGGCGGCCAATCGGCGCGCAAGCCGCTTTATTTAAACACCGCAGGCCGCTTGCCGAACTCTGCCGCGATCACCTCCATCTGTTCTGGCTTGCCCAACAGCGCCGCTTGCTCGCGCGACTCCGCCTCCAGCACCTCCGCCACAGACGCGACCGTTTCCGCATAGCCAATCAACCGTTTCGCCGCGCGCACAGCGTTTGGCCCCTTGCCTGCAATCACCCGCGCCAGTTCCATCGCCGCCGCCTGCGGATCATCAGCGACCTCGGTCACCAACCCCCAGCGTTCCGCCTGCGCCGCATTCACCGGAGTCGCTGTATAGGTCAACCGCCGCAGCACGTCAGAGCGCACCAAACGCGGCAGCAACACCATGCCGCCCATATCCGGCACAATGCCCCATTTCATCTCCATCACCGCCAACTTGGTATCCGGCGCGGCAATGCGAATATCCGCGCCTAGCGCCAATTGCATTCCGGCCCCATAGACCACCCCATGCAGCGCCGCGATCACCGGGATCTCCAGCCGGTGCCACACCATCGAGACTTCCTGCCACTTGTTCGTCGTCCCCTCCCCATGGGTCCGCGGCATGATCAGCGCCTCGACGTCCTGCCCCAGCATCCCCGAGAGCCCGCCAATATCAATGCCTGCGCAGAACCCTTTGCCCTCGCCCGTCAGCACCACCACCCGCGCATCCGAGGCGGCGACCTCCTGCCCCGCTGCGATGATCGCCTCAATCATCTCATCATCCACAGCGTTCATCTTGTCGGCGCGGGTGAGGGTCACATGGGCGATGTGGTCTTCGATCCTTACGGTGACGCGGGGCATGGCAATTCTCCTAAATGTTTCGCGCAGTTCACCGCAGATCGCAGCGCCGCGCCAGCAAAACGTCGCGGCAGGTGCCGGACCTCTTGCCTCGCCAATCAGCCGCCCCTACACCTAGCGTATGACACATGTACGCCTTACCCCCCTCGCCCAAAGCCTACCCGCCAACGTCCCTTTCGTGGGCCCCGAAGCGCAGGAGCGCAGCCTTGGCCGCCCCTTCAAAGCGCGGCTCGGTGCCAATGAAAACGTCTTTGGTCCCTCGCCCCGCGCCATCGCGGCCATGGCCGAGACCGAGATGTGGAAATACGGCGATTCCGAAAGCGTGGACCTGCGTGCAGCGCTTGCAGACCTGCATGGCGTGGCGCACGAAAACATTATCGTCGGCGAAGGCATCGACGGCTTGCTGGGCTATCTCGTGCGCCTATTGGTGGGCGAAGGCGATGCGGTGGTGACCTCCGAGGGGGCGTACCCGACCTTCAACTACCATGTCGCGGGCTTTGGCGGGGTGCTCCACAAAGTGCCCTACCGCGACGATCGCGAAAACCCGGCGGCGCTCTTTGCCAAGGCGGCGGAGGTTGATGCCAAGCTGGTCTATCTCGCCAACCCCGACAACCCGATGGGGACATGGCACGAAGGGGCGACACTGAAACGCGCGCTGGACGATCTGCCGCAAGGCAGCCTGCTATTGCTGGACGAAGCCTATATCGAATGCGCGCCCGAAGGCACAGCGCCCGAACTTTCCGCCGATGACCCACGGGTGATCCGCATGCGCACCTTCTCCAAAGCCTATGGCCTCGCCGGGGCGCGGATCGGCTATGCGATTGCAGCGCCCGAGCTGATCACAGCCTTTCACAAGGTCCGCAACCACTTTGGCCTGAACCGCGCGGCGCAAGCGGCAGCCTTGGCGGCGGTGCAGGATCAGAGCTACCTTAACGAGGTTCAAATCAAGATCGCCGAGGCCCGCGACCGGATCACGCAAATTGCCAAAAAGAACGGTCTAAGCACCCTGCCCTCTGCCGCCAATTTCGTGGCCATCGACTGCGGCCGTGATGGGGCCTTCGCCAAAGCAGTGCTCGACGCACTGGTGGCGCGGGGCATTTTCGTGCGCATGCCCTTCGCCGCGCCGCAAAACCGCTGCATCCGCGTCAGTTGCAGCACGCCGGAGGAGTTGGACATCTTCGCCGCCGCCCTGCCCGAGGCGTTGGCCGAAGCGCGGGGGGCCGAAGCGCGCGGGGCCTAAGCCCCGCCGATCACCTCTGCCGCCGCCTGCAGCGCGCCCGGCCCGTGGTCGATCTTCAGCGCCGAAAGCCCGGCTTCGATGCCGCCGAGCAGCCCCATGATCATATGGCCATTCACATGCCCCATATGGCCAAGGCGGAAGAACCCGTGCCACGCAGGCTCCCCCGGCAGGGCCATGCCAAGCCCGACACCTAGTGTCAGGCCCAGATTGCTTTGCACCCAATCACGCAGTTCAGTCGCATGGGGCGCTTGCAGCCGCAGCGCGGTGACCGCATGGCTGCGCAGGGTGCGGTCCTCAATATTGAACCGCAGGCTGCCTTCGGCCGACCATGCCTCACCAGCCGCCCAAACCGCGCGGGCCAAGGTCGCGTGGCGCTGCCAGACCTGCTCGATCCCCTCTTCGTGGATCATATCGAGGGCGGCGCGCAGACCATAAAGGTGATGCGTCGGGGCGGTGCCACCGTGGTATTGGTAAAACTCCTCCGCATGGGCGCGCGGCGACCAATCCCAATAGCGGCTCACCCGCGGCAGCCGTGCGCGGGCTTCCTCGGCCCGATCGTTGAAGAAAACAAACGCCATGCCCGGCGGCACCATCAGCCCCTTTTGCGAGGCGGTGACCATGACATCGACGCCCCAAGCGTCCATCTCAAAGGTCTCACACCCTAGCGAGGCGATACAATCTGCCATCAAAAGCGCGGGGTGGCTTTCTTCATCCAACAGACGCCGCAGGCCGGGGACATCGTTGCGGACCGAGCTTGAGGTATCCACATGGACCGCCATCACTGCCTTGATCTGATGGCCGCTGTCGGCCTTCAGACGCTCGGCCACCCGCGCCAGATCAATCGGCGCGTTGCGGCCAAAGTCGATGATCTCAACCTCTGCCCCCAGCCCCGTCGCCATCTCGGCCCAGCCATGGCCGAAACGCCCCGTGGCCAAAACCAGCACACGGTCCTCCGGCGCGATGACATTGCTGAGCGCGGCTTCCCACGCGCCATGGCCGTTGCTGATATACATCGCCACGTGATGTTCTGTGCGCGCCACGCGCTTTAGGTCAGCAGCCAGCGCGGGCATCATCTCGACCAACTCGCCCTCATAGATATTGGGGGCCGCGCGGTGCATCGCGCTCAGCACCGCCTCTGGCATAACCGAGGGGCCGGGAATGGCGAGATACGAGCGACCTTGGGCGAGGTTATTATGCGTTGTCATGATATTAGCTGCCATTATAAAATGCGTGACCAGGCTGCGGTCGGGCGCAGCTTACTGCCCGCGGGGCCGGGGTCAACACGCGATCGGACGCAAGGTAAGCCGCGCTGCAAATAGCCCCCAACCTCGCGTAAACCGCAGCAACCGGGCCATGGCACTTGCCCTGCGACTGCTTGCCCTGCCTGCGCGGCTTTCGTACACCGGAGGTGACCGCCCCAAAGGACCAGGCACCGGAATGAATGATGAAAGCTACACCTCCGCGCAATTGATGCGTTGGCTCTGGCGAGACTATCTAAAGAAACACACCGGGCTGATGTTTATCGCGGTGATCTTCATGATCATCGAAGGCTCGACCTTGGGCGTGTTGGCCAAGCTGATGGAGCCGATGTTTGACCGCGTCTTCGTTGGCGGCGATCAAGGTGCGCTGATCTGGGTGGGGCTGGTGCTCGTGGGCATTTTTGCCCTCAGAGCCCTGGCCACCGTGGTGCAAAAGGTGCTGCTGACCCGTGTGGCACAGCGTACGGCGGCGGATTTGCGCATTGATCTGCTGGATCGAATGATGCAGCAGGACGGGGCATTTCACCAAAACCATCCGCCCGGATTTCTTGTGCAGCGGGTACAATCTGACGTGAATGCCGTCAGCGATGTCTGGCGCGCAGTTATCACCGGCGCAGGGCGCGATCTGGTGGGGCTGGTCATCCTGATGGGTGTCGCCATCGCGATTGATCCAATTTGGGCGCTGTTGGCGATGATCGGCGTGCCGCTGATGGTGCTGCCTGCAGCACTTGCTCAGCGTTTCGTCCGCGCCCGCTCACGCGAGGCACGCGATCTGGGCGCGAGCCTGTCCACCCGTCTCGACGAAGTATTTCACGGCATCGTGCAGATCAAACTGAACGCGCTAGAGGCGTATCAGGCCCGCCAGTACCGCGAGTTGACGCGGGTTTTCATCCGCACCGAAGTTCGTGCCGCTTTCGGCAACTCCGCGATCCCGGCGATGATCGACATCATGTCGGGTATCGGCTTCATGGCCGTGATCGTCTACGGCGGCTCTGAAATCATCGCGGGCAATAAGACCATCGGTGAATTCATGACCTTTTTCACCGCGCTAGGCTTTATGTTCTCTCCCCTGCGCCGTTTGGGCTCGATCAGCGGCTTGTGGCAGATGGCCGCTGCCGCGTTGGAGCGGATCAAGGAACTGCTCGATGCGCCCTTGCACCTGCGCAGCCCGGCCAAGCCAGTGGCCGCGCCTGATGGCCCGCCCGACATCGCACTGCGTGATGTGTCGCTTTCGTATGGCGAATCTAAGGTGTTGAACGAGCTGAACCTCACGGCCAAAGCGGGTGAGACAACCGCGCTTGTCGGTGCGTCGGGCGCGGGGAAATCGACGATCTTTAACCTGCTGACCCGGCTGGTCGATCCGCAAAACGGCACCGTGCAAATCGGCGGGGTGGACACCACTGCCATGGCGATCCCTGACCTGCGGGGCATGTTCTCTGTCGTGACCCAAGAGGCGCTTCTGTTCGACGAAACCCTGCGTGAGAATATTGTGCTGGGCCGCGATGACGTGACCGATGAGGCGCTCGACCGGGTGCTGAAAGCCGCCCATGTGGCCGACTTCCTGCCGCAGCTTGAGCTGGGGCTTGAGACCCGCGTCGGCCCGCGTGGCTCTGCCCTGTCGGGCGGGCAGCGTCAGCGGGTGGTGATCGCCCGCGCCCTGCTGCGTGACACGCCGATACTGCTGCTGGATGAGGCCACCAGCGCGCTGGATGCGCAATCGGAACAGGTTGTACAAGACGCGCTCGACCTGCTGGCGAAGGGGCGCACAACGATCGTCATCGCGCATAGGCTATCGACCATCCGCAGCGCCGATAAGATTGTGGTGATGGACCGGGGCCGCGCGACAGATGAGGGCACCCATGACGAATTGATGGAGCGCGGCGGCATCTATGCCGACCTCTACCGTCTGCAATTCCGCGACGGGAAGACGGTTTCTGATGCCCGTGGGTTGGGCGCTTTGACGGCAAAGCAACGCCGCGAGAGGCTGCGCCAGCCCAATCTGATACAGCGCATCGGGGCTATGTTTTTCAATTAAAATGAGGGCGTGGGAGAAATCCCGCGCCCCATTTGCGATCAAGGGCGCCGATAGCTCTGCGCGAGGTCTTCTGGGCGTGCCCCCATTGCGTAACGTCCAAGCGTCCAAAGGTTACGCCCGCCCCGGCGCAGCCACCCTTGGCGGCGGTATTTCTCGGCGCTGGTGATGGCGAGCCCCTCCAGCCGCTGCAACCGCCCCCGCAACGCGCGGGCCAATGCGACATCTTCCATCAGCGGCTGATCTGGATAGCCGCCAACCTGATCATAAAGCGCACGGGGCAGCAGCAACCCCTGATCGCCATAGGGCAGGCCAAAGCCGCTGCGCAGGTTCGCCCAGCCCGCCACTAAGCGCGGCGCCAGCCCCCGCTGATCAAACCGGAGAGAGAACCACCCCGCAGCCCCGCCCCCACGCGCAATGTGATCTTGCACCGCATCGGTCCAATCCGGCGCCAGCACCGTGTCGGCATGTAGCACCAAAAGCCAATCGCCCCGTGCAACTTCACACCCGCGCCGCAGTTGCCCGCCCCGCGAAGGTGCGCCCGAGAGTACCTCAGCCCCCCAACCTTCGGCCAATGCCCGCGTCCCGTCCTCTGACCCGCCATCGCTGACGATCACCTCGCGGATCAACCCGGCCTGTAGCCCTTCGACAAGGGCGGCAAGGCAGGCGGGCAGCGCGGCGGCTGCATTCAGGCTGGGAATGACGATAGAGATCGGCGCGCGCATGGTTGCCCCTTTTGGATGGGTTTGTCAGGTTATATGTCATGGCCAGCAATCAAAGGACAACCGCATGACCACGCGCCGCATTCTGCGCCTCACCGGCCCCGACACCCGCGATTTCCTGCAGGGCATCGTGACCAATGACATCGCCAAACTGGACCAAGGCCCGGTCTATGCCGCCCTGCTGACGCCGCAGGGCAAATATATGGCCGATTTCTTTCTCATCGCTGAGGGCGACGGGGTTCTGCTCGACGTGGACGAGAGCCTTGGCGATATGCTCACGCAACGGCTGTCGATGTACAAGCTGCGCGCCAAGGTGACGATTGAACCGACGGAGTTACACTTGCACCGCGGCACCGGCCCTGCGCCCGAAGATGCAGTTGCCGACCCGCGCCATCCGGAAATGGGCTGGCGGGCGTATCGCGATACGCCGCAGACCGATGACACAACCCATTGGAACGCCCTGCGCGTGGCGCATCTGATCCCTGAGACGGGCGTGGAACTGACACCCGATACCTTCATCCTCGAAGCCGGGCTTGACCGGATCAACGGGCTGGATTTCCGCAAGGGCTGTTATGTCGGCCAAGAGGTCACGGCGCGGATGAAACACAAGACCGAGTTGCGCAAAGGGCTCACGCGCGTTGATGTCAAAGGCAGCGCCGCCCCCGGCACGGCGATCACTGCAGAGGGCAAGCCAGCAGGCACGCTTTACACCCAAGCAGACGGTCAAGCGCTGGCACATCTGCGTTTTGACCGCGCAAAAGGCCCGATGCAGGCCGATGAGGCGCAGGTCACATGGCCCGGCCCGGCTGTTTGAGGCGTTAAACAAAGAAAAAGCCCCGGCAAAACCGGGGCTGATCTGCGTTCAGTCAAGTGACGTCGCGTCAGGCGCGTTCGACATATTCCATGGTTTCGGTGTTCACAACGATGTCTTCGTCTTGGTCAACGAAGGGGGGCACGGTGATTTTAACGCCGTTGTCCAGCACCGCCGGCTTGAATGATTTCGCCGCCGTCTGGCCCTTCACGACCGGCTCAGTCTCGGCAACCTTACACACCACTTTCTGCGGCAGACGGGCGTTCAGCGCCTCTGCATCGTGGTATTCGACTACGATCATCATACCGTCTTGCAAGAAGGGACGCGTGTCACCCAAAAGCTCAGCGTCTAGCTGGACCTGCTCATAGGTCTCGGTGTCCATGACAACCAGCATGCCACTGTCTTCAAACAGGAATTGCTGATCTTTCTGCTCCAGACGCACGCGCTCGACCTTGTCGGCAGAACGGAAGCGTTCGTTCAATTTGGAGCCGTTGCGCAGGTTGCGCATCTCGACTTGGGCAAAGGCGCCGCCCTTGCCGGGCTTCACGTGATCGACCTTCACAGCCGCCCAGAGGCCACCGTTATGTTCAAGGACGTTTCCGGGGCGGATCTCGTTTCCGTTAATCTTGGGCATGTGACAAAACCACGACATAAGGTTGATGATAAGATGTCCGGCTCTATATCGGGAGGGATGGTCCCCTGCAAGCGGGCGATATCCGGGCGTCGCTGCGACAACTAGATATGCGCAAGTTGCATGGGAGGTATGCTAAATAGAGGTATCCGAATCAAAGGATATCCGTCATAAGGAGCTTCACGCCCGAATGACAAGAGCAAGAATAATCGAAAGGACGACGAGATGAAAGATTTCGTTGATGGCACCGCTTTCAACAACGAGCAAGGCAACCGCGCACGCAAGCTCTTTGCTGCTGTGGTGCTTGCTGCTTTGGATGACGCAATTGCCGACGACAAGAAATATGGCAACGGCCCAGAACAGATCGCCCGCTGGGCCCGTTCGCGCGATGGCCGCGAAGTGCTGAGCTGCGCCGGGATCGACCCCAA
>Ga0209345_10001172_pt1 | contig 31970 bp, 22 predicted proteins | sample Cruoilmetagenom7_FD_187294 | JGI IMG/M metagenome (GOLD analysis project Ga0209345, IMG submission 187294) | Oil polluted marine microbial communities from Coal Oil Point, Santa Barbara, California, USA - Sample 7 (SPAdes) (version 2) | ecosystem: Environmental > Aquatic > Marine > Oil seeps ...
TAAAGAAAGCAAAATTGATTCTTCAATCCTTACAGCACAATTCGACCATAAGGTATCTATATTAAAAAATAAAAAATTTGAAAAATATATAAATAGCATATATTCATTGTTGCAGCCCTACGATCCAATTATAAAAAAACTATCCAATATAGATACCAGTAATATATCTAATATTACTGGTATTTGTGAGGATATTGGCAGAAATCGTTCACACTTGAATTTAAATGGTTCTATTGAAGATAAAAAAAATTATATTAACAAATTTTTAATGAATGATGTTAAAATAATTATTAAAAGTCCTTATATATCTGAGGGTTTGTTTGAGATGAGGGGATTTGACTTTCTATCATATAATCCTCATAAAAAATATCGTTTAATAAAGTTATTTCATGAAAAAAATATAAAATATTGCGTTCTTAATTCACTCAACAAAGCCGAATTCTGGATTGATGATGACAACATTATCTATTGTTTACACTTGCTTGAACACTCAATAAAAACCAATCCGATTCTAAATGATTCTTTTAATATGTGCATGGCAGGGAATGCAAAACCACTAAAAATTTTTTTTAATAAAAAAATTATGGTTGACTATTCCAATGACAATCTCCCCAAAATATTCAAAAAAGTGCTAAAAGCAAAAGATGTAGGATTAAATGAAATAAATGCCGTCATGAGTTCGATAAACAGTTCACAACGTGTCATTTCATTTAATTATGTACCTCAATCAAATGTTGAGGAAAAGAAGATGATAACCAATATTTCAGTACTGCATGATTTCAATGCATTAGAACCAATCAAGAATCGTCTGCCATGGTTATACTCTGAAATCAATAAAATTGCTCCTGTATCTGATGCAGGTAAGTATTATTTGTTAGATTCAATAAAAGGATATAACAATGAATAATGACTATAAAAAAGAAGATTATCTCTGGATAAAAGAATTGATGAAATATCCGGAAAGTTTGCAAAAATATATTGAAAATATTGAAAATACTTCTCAAATAACCATACCTTCAGATCCAATTGAAAGAGTCATCTTCCAAGACAGGGCAAAATGGGCAATTAGGAAGATTGCGCAAAACAAAGGACATGTACTACTTGTAGGAATGCCAGGGACAGGTAAATCAATGCTGGCAAATATGTTTGAAGAAGTACTCGACAAATCACTTGGAGACTACTTACGGCCAAAGGCATCCATAGTGGGATATCCCGGGAAAGATAAAAACCATATGTTATTTGCATATGAAGATCCTGATAATGTGGACAAACTGCTTTTACAAATTAGACAAGCAATTGCATCTGCAAGAGATAATATCGATGAATTCAGCCTTTCTAAACAGATTAATTCGGTAAATAAGGTTAAAAAGGTACTGCTATCTGTTGCAGTAGCAAGTGCTGTGGCAGGATGTTGGTTTCATCCTGCTTTTGCTATTACAGGACTTGCAGGCATGGGATCAATATTTATGTATATGCAGGAAAATAATAATAAAGTTCAAGAAAAAATTCAAAAGGAAACGCATCATGGCCAGAAAAATGATGTGAAATATCTAACAGACATGATTCCTGAGGTACTGTATAACCCTCTGAAAACCAAGGGACTTATGGCAAGGGTTTCTGCACCTAATTCAAGGAATATGAAAGGTGGGTTCAGGCATGATCCATATCAATCCGGCAACCTTCATACTCCAATACATAAAAGAGCGTATCTGGGAGCACATGCAAAATCACCAATTATTTATATTGATGAATTAAAAACCCTTGTTAAAAGGGGATATCTTCCTGATCTGCTTGAGATAATGCAGAACAAAGAATATATTCTTGAAGGGGGTAAAAATTCAGGAAGTGGGGCAGCTGATAGATCAGAAAATTCTTTAAAGGCTGATAATTTAATAATTGCGTGTTGTAATCATGATACTTTGCAGTATTTACAGCAAGAAGGAGATGGCGCTTTTTTGAGTCGAATAGAGGATAAAGGTGAAATTGTTCAAATGGAAAGCGCTGTTCCTGCAAATCGACAAAATATAATGCAAGTTGCCCAGTATATAAAACAAGAAATAATAGTTCTTGGTAAAGAAATTAAAGAGGTATGGGGTGACGTTATTGAAAAAGAGGGCTTTGAAGGAGTAAAAAAAAGGAGCGAGCATATTTTTGGCAAAGCCCTTCCAGATGGATATAAACTTAAAGAACGGGATTTTGCACAAAGCGCAGTGCTTTCAATAATCAAAGAGCTTAGATGTCGCAGTTCGGATAAAAAAATAAGCTGTATATTGCGACCAATAAACGGCATAATAAAAACAGCTGAGCTAAATGCAATTCTTGATAATTCACTACTGGTTGAAGAAAGACATGTTAATACTGCAATAGAAGAGCATTTGAGCCTTGAAGGCAACATAGCAAAAGATATTATTAAACATAAAAAGGATCTTAAAAAATATATTAGCAGCTTAACTGATTCAATTGGTTATGTTGTTGGCCTTGCTGTAATAACTTCACAATCAAGCGGGCGCATGTTTGGTCAGCCTTTACCCATACATTGCCAAATAAATGTTGGAAATGCAGACACACTTATTGCCCCTGGTAAAATTGGAGATATTGCAAAAGCAGCGGCACAAAATGTCAGAGCATCAATAAAAAAAGTTTTAAAAAAAATTGGTGCTCCTCATGTGGGATATGAAATGCATGTTGAATATATTCAAGCCCATGGAGGTGTGGAAGGTGATAGCGCATCTGTTGCAATTGACATTGCACTGATATCTGATTATATCAAAAGACCTGTTAACCAGAAATATGGAATAACCGGATCACTAACAGGTGATATTATACTTGCTGTTGGTGGAGTAACTGAAAAAATGAGATCAATAATGGACACTGTTCTTGGAATGGAAGGAGCATGCATTCCCTGGCAAAACAAGTTTGACGTAGAGCCTCTGCTAATAAATAACGAATATGAGTATATTGAACACAAGCAGGTTCCTGGAATAAGAATATTCAGGCAAAATGACAAGAAGGACCCTTTTGATATATATTTTTGTAAAACAAAATATAATGCATATTCAGTTTTAATGGATATAGACAAGGATGAAGTTGAAAATTATATGGTTGAAAGAAGTAAACAAGATCTGTCGTTTTTGCGGAATAATCAAAAAAAAGTTGCCGACAAAAACAAACTTATTAAAATAGCCAAAAATAAATGAACAAAAATTTAAAAAGTGTGAAAATAAATTTTAGAAGGTTTCCCTTTTTACTGCGTTTTCTTGACATATTTTACTTAGTGTGTTTTGATAACAGTATGCTTAAAGAAACTGAAAATTATCATAGGGTTTGAAAAATAAAAGCCTTTCTCTCCTTCAACTGTTTTTATATCTCATCAACGCAATCACCACCTGTAAAATTCAGCACATGCAAAAAAACCTGAAATCCGAGTACTATAATTTTTAAACCTCATTGATGATAGTTTTCTTATCCAAGATTATGCTATCACCCTGATTTGTCAGAATCAATGAGGTTTTTTATTTCTTAATAGTAGTGATTTGTGGAAAACCTCCACTACCAAAAAGATCATCTTAAAACGACCTGAAATCGCTCTTGAAATCTGTTTAACATCTTGTAAAATCAAATTCACTTAAGGCACATAGAAAATCAGCACTTAAGCGTTTAGTTAATGCCCATCCATAAATGGTATATTGAATTAATGCTTTCTCCCAATATAAAAACCCTGTTAATCATACTTATTAACAAACTGCTGGTTTTATGGGTATTAATACTGCCTGGCTTTGCTGATACCTTTATGTACATTGACAGTAAAGGGATACTGCATTTCACAAACGTGCCCATATCCTCTGGCAATCGAATATATTTGCGAAAAAGCCCAGTTAATTTTTTTTTTACGAATTCTTCAAGTCAGTATGACCAAATAATTTCAAAAGCTTCACTAAAATATGACATTTCATTTTACTTGTTAAAAGCAATTATAAAAGTTGAGTCTGACTTTAATCCAAAAGCAATATCAAAAGCAGGGGCAAAAGGCCTCATGCAAATTATGCCAATAAATACAAAATCTCTTAAAATAAACAATATTTTTGATCCTAAGGAAAATATCATGGGAGGAACAAAATATTTAAAAAAACTTTTATTACGGTTTTGCGGAAAAGTTCCCCTTGCACTTGCAGCATACAACGCAGGTCCATCTGTAGTTAATCGCTACAATGATATACCCCCGATAAAAGAAACACAGGTATATGTAAACAGGGTAATGAAATACTATTACCATTATAGTAAAAAATGATGTAATAATATTTCATTTTACAGGATAAAAAAAACAAAATATGCCCAAATCAAACATCTGCTTGATTTGTTGTTAGGTAAGCAGGTCATTATTAAAAAAATTCGTTCCAATTTAACCTGATCCTTACATTTGTATATTTTGAACTTATTTTTTAAACTCATCACAAAATTGTTATTATACTGCTTCTATCCATCCATTAGGGTCTTTAACCTTACAATATTGGATATCGGTAATCGCCTTGAACAATTTATTGGCTACAGGCCCGACTTTTCCGTCGCCTATAGTAATAACATCATTGCCATATTTAAGTTCTCCCACCGGTGAAATAACAGCAGCTGTCCCTGATCCAAATATTTCCTGTAACTTGCCGGTTCTATGTGCATCAAACAGTTCATCAATGCTGATTTTTTTTTCTATGAGCGGAAGCTTCCACATTTTTGCAAGACAAATGACAGAATCTCTTGTAATTCCAGGTAAAATGCTTCCTGTTAAAGCAGGTGTAATCAGTTGTCCATCAATTACAAAAAATATATTCATTGAGCCTACTTCTTCAATATATTTTAATTCTACTCCGTCAAGCCATAGCACTTGAGTATATCCATTCTTATTGGCTTGTTCTCCAGCAAACAAGCTAGCCGCATAATTTCCAGCAGTTTTGACATGTCCTACTCCGCCTCTTACAGCCCTAACGTGGTCTTTTGTTACCCATATTTTTACTGGATTAAACCCTTCCTTGTAATATGCGCCTACAGGAGAAAAAATAATAAAAAAACGATAGGTATAAGAAGCTCGTACACCAATAAAAGGATCCATCGCAATAATTGTGGGACGAATGTATAAAGAAGTGCCAGGAGCATCAGGCACCCAATCTTTTTCAATGGTCAAAAGCTGTTTTAGTGCATCAAGCACAAAAACCTCGTCAATTTGAGGTATACACAAGGCATGAGCAGATCTATTGAACCGCTTGAAATTATCTTTGGCCCTAAAAAGTTGAATATCACCGGAATCTGCCCTAAAGGCCTTTAAACCTTCAAAAATAGCCTGTCCATAATGAAGCACCATTGTTGAAGGATCCATATCTATAGGCGCATATGGCTCTATTCTTGGATTATGCCAACCATTTTCAGGATCATAATCCATATTAAACATATGATCTGTAAATATTGTCCCAAAATCAAGTTTTGATGCTTCAGGTTTTGGTTTTAAGTTGTCTGCTCTTTTAATAGCCAGCTGCATTCCAACCTCCTAAATAAAAAATAATCTATATGTAATTAGTTTAGAACAAAAAAAAGATAGTTGTATAACAATTAAACAATTTAAATTGTTTAATATTACATTACAGATTTTTTTAAATTGTTTTTCAACAAAATAATATATTTATTAATGTTCTGAAATTTAACAACAAATCTTTTTATCATATATAATCAAATAGTTATAAGCATTTTATTGTTTAGTATATATCATTTTTTTCCACTTTATCAAGACTAAATAATAGTTAAATATAAACAGATAAAATGGGAAAACAATCTATTTTCGTTATACCATAATAAGCTTAGGTATCTGAAATTATAGTGTTTACTATAATTTCAAATACTTTATTTATTGACATTTTTTAAGATTTTGATAATAAGTATTGCATAAGTTTATTGTAATTTTTTTTTCATTAGTTAAAAATATTATTTGATGAACATATATCAAATATGAATGCCTTAATAATTAAAAAGGAAGCAAATTAAGATGGACCATATTGTACCAGTAAAACTTGGCCCTGATAGTCAATTTGAATTTGATTGTCATAAAAACATGGAATGCTTTACAAAATGTTGTCGGGATATCACTATTGTACTTACACCTTATGACATTATAAGGCTTAAAAATCGTCTTAAGCTTACTTCAGAAGAATTTCTGGCAATATATACTGAGCCTAAGCTTTTAGAAAAAACCGACTTGCCATTTATAATACTCAAATCTTTGGATGATGATGTAAAATCATGCCCCTTTGTAAAGGATAACGGATGCATAATTTATAATGACAGACCCACCTCATGCCGTTATTATCCTCTTGGAGTTGCCTCCCTTAGCCACAAGGAAAAGGAAGACAATGTGGAGGATGAGTTCTATTTTTTCGTTAATGAACCCCACTGCCTAGGTTTTCAGCAAAAAAAAAAGTGGACGGTTCGTGATTGGAGAAAAAACCAGGGAATTGATATTCATGATCAAATTAATGCAGGCTGGAGTGATCTAATTGTAAAAAAAAAGTCATTTCCTCCCAACATAAAACTAACAGAACAAAGCAAAAAAATGTTTTTCCTGGTTAATTACAATATTGACAGCTTTAAAAAATTTGTTTTTGAAAGTTCCTTTTTGCAACGATATGATATTGACAGTAAAATAATTACCAAGATTAAAAAAGATGAATTAGAACTTTTAATGTTTGGTATTAAATGGTTAAAATGGCTTTTATTTAAAGATGGCAATTTCAAGTTACATCAAACCACATAGCTATCTATAGTCATTTCTTTTCTTTGCCATAAAATTATTACCTTATATCACCTCATAATTTCGCCAAGTGGTCAAAGCAATTAAAAATCTACGTTCTTCATGATAGAATTTTAATTGCTTCGGGTGGAATGTATATTCGAATCATATCACCAATCAAAGGATTTGTTGCTTTATATTTATCTGCTGAAACAATAACAGTTATGTTTATCCTGAAAAATACCATAATCCTGACTTTCTCTTTTTCTTCACTTATCTGAACAACTCTTGCATAAAGACTGTTGTTTGCAAATTTCTCTTCTTTAAATTCACAAATATATATTTTTTCCGGATCTATAAGCAGCCTTATGCAACCTACTTTATGGGCTATAATTGTAAGGTTTAATGTGTTTTCTATAATACACTTTGAAAACTCCTGCCCTTTTAAAATCACCTTTGCCGCAAAAAGATTTTCATATGATGCAAAAGTTATTTCCCCGTTATTAATAAAAAATGTTTGATGTGCTAAAAAAGCTGTCTGAAACCTGTTGTGCGATGTAAATATTAGTGTGGTTTTTTTCTGCTCATTAATCTGTTTTAAAAGGTTTGCAATAATAATCTGGTTTTCCGAATCTACACTGGAAGTAGGTTCATCGCAAAGTATTACATTAGGAGAAAGCGCAACTGCCCTTGCTATTGCAATTCTTTGTGTTTCACCACCTGAAAGTTTTTGAGCCATGGCCTTTACCATATGCCTCATACCAACAAGATCAAGGGATTCCTCAATAATTTTATCACGTTTTTTTTTTGAAAATTTTCTAATTTTAAGACCGAGTTCAATATTTTTGTAAACAGTTGTAGAAAAAAATATTGGGTGCTGGTTTACAACAACTATTTCCTTGCGAAGGGGACATATTTTTTTTTGTGAAAAAATTACAGGGGATGATCGATAATAGATTGTGCCACTAGATGGTAATTCAAGAAAGCCCAAAATATTTAACAATGTTGATTTACCTGCCCCATTTGGACCAATTAAAGCATAGATATATCCTTTTTTTATTTTTAAAGAGCGTATATTTAATACAGTTTTATTTTTGTAGACTTTGGTTACATTTGCCAGGGTATAAATTGTCATTTTTCACTTTTCCCCTGGATAATTTGAAAAATGATATTTATCCCAAAACTTAATAAAAGTAAAATTATTCCTAAAGCAGTGGCAAATACAAATTCTCCTTTATCATATTCCAATGCCATTGCAGTTGTCATTGTTCGTGTGAATCCTTTGGCATTTCCTCCAAGAATCATACTTATTCCAACCTCTGATATAACCCTGCCAAATGCCGCAATAACAGCTGCTGTAATGCCAAACTTTGCTTCTTTTACAATTAACCATGAAGTTTGAAACAGATTGGCTCCAAGAGTCATGGCTGTTTTTCTATAACGCTTGTCAATTTGGCTTACAGCAGATATTGTAAAAGTTACAATCACAGGAATAATCAAAATAGTTTGACCAATTATAATAGCTTTTTTTGTATACAAAAGATCAAAAGGGCCAAAAAACCCTCTTCTTGAAATCATTGCATATACAAACAGACCAATTACAACTGTGGGAAGGGATAGAAGAGTATTAAAAAGCGTTATAACCATTTTTTTCCCTTTAAAGGAGGCAAATGAAATAGAACAACCAAGCAAAACTCCTGCCAAACTTGCAAGTATGGTTGATATTGCGCTGACCTTCAAGGAAACAAGAACTATAAAAAAAAGCTCTTTGTCACAAGACAAGATAAGAACAAGTGCGGAATAAAAACTATCAACAAAAAAACTCATACACTTTTGTCTAAATTTAAATGCTTGAAAGTATATGCATAAACAAAAATCATTTTTAGACGAACATCAGATAGTAAGAAACTGTTTTTTCGTATAGTTTTCATGTTTTAAAACAAAAATTACATATTATATTTTAGCATTAATTTTTCTAGTTTAGCCACATATTCGTTGTGGAAAATAAGCCCTTTTTGATTTTTTATATCATCTATAACTATATAAATATATGGTTTAATATCAATGCCGACCACATTCAAATTCTGATCATTTGCCATATCAAGTGTCAAAACACAATAGTATAAAACAAGTTTTCTGACTTTTGAATCTCTTCGCAGAAGATAGCTCCTTCCAGCAAGTGTGTTAAGAAAAAAGCCTGAATAGGTATAGAAAATATTAAAAGGTGGACAACCTATTCCCTCTTTATTGCATAATGCACATGAACTTATCCATGCAAACGAAATTTTCATAACAGATTCGATTATTTCACTTTCATTTTCAATAATTGCTTTGATAAGTTCAACTTGCCTTATACCTAAAATACGATAAAAATGAGAAATGTTTCGCATTAAGTTTAAAAAGTTATCTGTTTCACCTGTAATTACAGGCAAACTGCTGGATAACTGCTGGATCATTTCTTGAAACTGTATATAAATACCATCGTTAAGATTAAATGCTTTTATATACTCTTTTTTATCAAGGTATAAGCAAAGTGATAATATATCTTTTTTTATCTTTTCGCAATCAAGCTTGCTATCTTGGAATGACGATTCATCTGTATTGTCGCCAAAAGCTTCTATGTGCTTTTGTTCTGAAAAAACTGTTGTTTTATTCAAGGCAATTTCGTCCTGGAGATCTGCGACCTTTTGCCTAAGTTTTTCCGTTTCTTGTTGCTCTACCTCGGATGAATCATTGAGTTTGCTTTGCTGCCATTTATTATAATTATAAAAAGCAAAATAACTTACAATTGCAATTATTAAAACTGCTGCTGATATTTTGATAATATTTTCTGTATTGAACAAAATACCTCCTTGTTAAATTTACAATTTGTATGGGAGCAAATTTTATTACCATTTAGTATATTAATCTAACATTTTTAGCTCAATTTTGCAAAAATTTAAAACCTGATACTTTCTATAAATGTTAGTTTTGAAATTAAATCACAAAATTACATATATTTTTTACATGAAACATTCAAATATATTAACCCGGCAACGATATTTAAGGCTTTTATGCATATAGTATGTTAAATTTTACCTTTAAGCAATACACAATCTATACAGCACATATATCGCTAAGTTGCGTTGCAGGGTTAAACAGTTTCATAGTTTTGGTGAACCAAAAAATCTCATTGGTATTATTTATTCAAAAGCATTTATCGTAGCATGTCAGCTTTCTTATAGAGATAAAATAAAAATTAATGTAATTAGCGCATACCGGGTTTTTCATTCTGCAATTGTATTTAATTACAGTGTTATTTTTGTACGTTTCTGAAGTTCTTCCAAGTTAGCTTCTGTTTCCTTTAACAGATTATCAATTTTTTGTTCTGAATAGCCTAAAATTTCTTTAAGCACCTCTTTTGTATGCTGTCCAAGTGTTGGTGGAGGTTCTGGTTCACCTTCAATACAATCGGCTATTTGGATCGGATTTGCAATTGCTTTAATAGGGCCGCATACTGGATGGTTCATATTGATAACTGTATTGTTGTGCATTACCTGTGGATTTTCAACTACTTTATCAAGTGTATTAATAGGAGAAGAAGAGACTCCCTCTCCTTGAATTACCTCAAGCCAATACTCTGAATCTTTTTCTTTTAAAGCATCCTCAATTATCTCATCTAACTCTTTCCTGTTTCCAAGCCTGCCTTCCAGTGTATTAAATCTTGGATCATCTATTAGCCATTCTCTGTCAATAAGTGTTGCGATATTTGGCCATGCTGCACCCAACATTATGTAACTGTCTTTTGTCTGATATGCTCCAATGGGTAAAATAGGATGTTTTGTTCCCTGAGGCCCTGGAGCCTTGCCACTTAGAAAAAAATTCTGGAAGTGGTTAGACATCAGAAACATTGTTGAACCTAAAAGGTTAAGGTCTATCTTACGACCTTTTTGGGTCTGGACTCTTTCATATAAAGCAGTAATAATACCCATGGCACCAAATATTCCAGCAGATATATCAGCAATAGGAATACCAGGTCTCATAGGTGGCCCGTTAGATTCACCGCACAGGCTCATTGATCCTGCAATACCTTGTGCCACATCATCCATGGATTGTCTATCTTTATAAGGGCCTGTGGTACCATACCCTGTAATAGAACAGCAAATTATTTTTGGATTTATTTTTTCAAGGGTATCATAATCTGCTCCTAATTTCTTCATAGATCCTGCCCTGAAATTGTCAAATACAACATCAGATATTTTAACAAGATCATAAAATGCTTCCTTGCCCAATAAAGTTGTAAGATCAAGAGTTATACTTTTTTTATTTCTATTAAGAGCCAAAGTATAATAACCTTCTCCTTCAAGGTGAGGAGGGATAAATCTTACAATATCTCCTCTGCCAGGAGTTTCAATCTTAATTATCTCTGCTCCAAAATCTCCTAACATCTGCGTGCCAAAGGGTCCTGCATGAGCTTGTGACAAATCTAATACTCTTATTCCGGTTAAAGGGCCTTTTATTGTCATGTTAACCTCCAAACTAAATAAATTATTGATGAAACAACAAAATTTCCAAATTATTTTTTTGCGTGCCTTGGTCTTGAACAAAAATTCTCATTTATGAGCGAACACTACTTAGTAAACAAAAAAACATTTTTATCTATATTTATACCTTTTCCTTTTAAATAGTTACTATACCAGACAACGTGTTTTAATGCCCTTGCTGCTCTTATAGGATTTGGGAAAATAGGAATACCTTTTTCACGTAGCAACTCAAAGCCATCGGGTTCTTTTATTACAGATGGCATAAGACTTACGTAGACAATAGGTTTTTTTAATTTATTAATTTTTTCCCGCATCATATCTATATTCTTTTTTTCTTCTTGTTTAAGGGATTTTAAAAGCTTACTAAAGTCAGTAGTATTTGGAACAGATGACTGCTCTAACATTAAAGTAAAATACATACTTACTCCTATGCCCCCTAAAAGTACTGCCATGTCCACATTTGGATCTTCTAAGATTGTCCACAAGCATGAAAATATTACAAGATTACCAGAAGTGACAAGATCTGTTATATCAGTAGGATTAGCATGGGAGCAACGAGCAGGCAACCAGGCTTTAAGCTTATCAGTTGTTTTTGAGGAAAAGTATGGAAGCTTTAAACCTACTTTTTCACAAGCTTCAGCCATTACAACACCTATACCCCCTCCTTCGGTTAATAATCCAACCCTGTCTCCCTTAGGAAGAGGAATGCTGAGAAGAACTTTAACTACGTCAAACAATTCAATTTCATCTTCTACCCTTATAACACCTGCTTGTTTAAACATTGCATCATAGATTTCATCTGAGCCTGTCATTGATGCAGTATGAGACTTTGCTGCCCTGGCTGAACCTTTAGTAGCACCTGATTTCATAATGATTATCGGTTTTTTGCAGGTTATTTTACTTGCTATTTCAAAAAATCTTCTGCCTTCTCTCAACCCCTCTACATATGCAGCTATGATCTTTGTTTCCTTATCCTGAGCAAAGTATTCAAGATAGTCTTCTAAATAAAGATCTGCTTCATTTCCATTGCTCACAAATTTACTAAACCCGATGCCATAGTGAATCCCTGTTCGGACAACCCGCTGCCCATATGTTCCGCTTTGAGAAAGAAAAGCTACAGGCCCTGGCTTCACATCAGCCATCCAGGCCAGTGTCGAAAATGAAGAAGAAGTATTAACATGTCCCATGCTATTTGGACCTATAAATCTTATTTTACCTTGTTTTGCTATGTTAAGAAGCTTTTCTTCTACCTTAGCACCCTTTTCTCCGGATTCTGCAAGACCTCCTGAAATGACTAATGCAGCCTTGACTCCTTTATTCACACATTCCTGCATTATTTCTGGTGTTTTTTCAGGAGGCACTGATAAAACTGCAAATTCAACTGGGTCTGAAATATCACCAATTTTTTTGTATGCATTCAGTCCCATAATCATAGAAGAATTTGGATTTACAGGATAAATTTTTATTTCGGGATGGTTTATAAGCCTGCTCATAACACCAAACCCCCATGTTCCAAGCCTGTTTGATGCCCCAACTACAGCTACAGAACAAGGGTTAAAAACAGAATCAAGCTGTTTAATAAGAGAAATGTTTTCTTCACTCTTCATTTTTATCTCATTTTGCATTTCTATTCTCCTAAACATTAAGATAGTTCCAAAACCAAAAATAAAACTACTTTTTGATAGAATCAAAATAAAAACCCAACTAATAAGGAAATATAAAGTATTACAAATTAAATAATATGAGTCAATACAAACAAATTCATTTTAATTATGGGCCAATCTGTACAAATAAATTACAAGCAATCCTTAAAATTTAAAGCTCTTTTTAACAATGATTTGATAAACTGCTTATAATACCATCTTTAGCAATTAAATCTTTGAGCTTTTTCATAATCTTTAAAAAGTTCATCTGAAAATTTTCATAAATATTTATACACCTTCTTGTACTGTAACCCGCCTGGAATTTTTAGAAACTACTGATTCTAACAGCCAAAATATCATTATTTTCTTTAGGAGATGGATTTTGGGTTGACACTTTGTATAATTTTATCTATAAATATAGAAGGATATAAAATTTTCTTCAAAAAAAACACACAAACCTGTTTTATATAAAGCTTTTTTAAAACGAATATCCTTCAGCCATATACAGTTCTAACACATTTATATTAAACTGGATATTTAATACTCATGTAAATTCAATATCCAAAAGTTAAAAATGTAATTTAAATTGCCTTTACGCGATCCAAATCCACTTTTCATTACAAAAAATGGCTGCCTCATCTACTAAAGCATATGTTTACTGAAAAACAACTCTCTTTTGGCTTTTCTTAATAAACAGAGCTGATTTACTACCACTATATTAAGCGCTTTCAAAATTTCACATTTTATACTGATAACAACTTCAAACAATAAAATTACAGAATCTAAAAATTTATTATAGCAGATCAAATTTTTAGAAAAAGACAATGATAAATTCACAAATTTCGCTATATCTTAAAGCCAATATCATTATATTTCTTTTTGCCCTTGATGCACATGGTGAAAACAAATTACCTTAATAATTTTGCAGATTTAAGTATAGAGCAGCTAATAAATACGGTTAAAAATTATGAAAGTTAGTAAAAAAAAATCTATAAAGGCAAAAGTTACTCGCTTAATTCTTGTAGCATCTCTAATTGTTCTGTCTGTGGTTACAGCATGTTTTATTGCATTAAACAGCTTCAGCATGTTCAGGGCTTCTTTGAAAGAACTTTCTGCGCTGGCAAGAACAATCGGTGTAAACACTGTTTCAGCAATTGCATTTGATGATAAAAAATCAGCGCACCAAACTCTTGTTGCACTTAAGGCCTTACCGGAAATAAAGTCAGCTTGTATATTTATCAAAAATGGCAGTCTGTTTTCCTATTATCAAAAAATAAAATTTGGAGATAAAGAATTATTCTATGATATAAATAGCTTAAAAAAAATAACTCTTAGCTATGCAAAAAAAAATAGACAATATTTTGATATAAAAAAAATTGTAACCGCAAATCAACACCTTGATGTTTTTGAGGATATAATCTGGGACAATGAAATAATAGGAACAATATGGATTACCAAAGATATGTCGGAAATAAAAAAAAGCATTGTAATTAACATCATCATAGGCCTTTTTGCTTATCTTTTTGCTGGTGTAATTGCTTACCTGTTAGCTTTAAAATTCCATCCTGTAATTTCATTACCCATAATAAATCTTGCAGAAAATATGAAAAAAATATCTGATAAAAAAGATTATTCCATAAGAGCTATTAATGAAACCGATGATGAAATTGGCTTACTTATTGACGGATTTAATGAAATGCTTGAACAGATTCAGTGTCAGGATAAAAAACTTGAAAAAAGCAAAAAAAATCTTGAAAAGCAGGTATTGCTTAGGACAGCAGAGCTAAATAAAACTAACATCGAATTAAAAGAAACTGTTCAAATGCATAAAAAAGCAAAAGAGGATGCTGAAGAAGCAAGCAGTGCAAAAAGTGATTTTTTAGCCACAATGAGTCATGAAATCCGTACTCCGATGAACGGCATACTGGGAATGGCTGAACTATTAGTAGGCACAAAACTAACAAACAGACAGCACAGGTTTGCTCAGACCATCCAACGCTCAGGGAACACACTTCTTCTAATTTTGACTGACATACTTGATTTTTCCAAAATTGAAGCTGGTAAAATAGTGCTTGATATTCATGACTTCAATTTAAGGGAACTTGTTGAGGATATATCCGAAATTCTTGCTGAACAAGCACATAGCAAAAATTTAGATTTGACTCCTGTTTTACCTGTTGAGTTCCCAGAAAATGTCAAAGGCGATTCTGTTCGCCTGCGCCAGGTGTTTGTTAATTTAATAAGTAATGCAATAAAATTCACAGAGGTTGGAGAAATTATTGTACGTCTTAGTGTGATAGAAGAGTGTGAAACTGATATTTCTCTTTGTGTGGAGGTAGTAGATACAGGTATTGGACTTGAACCATACGCAAAAAAAAATATTTTTGAAGCTTTTGCCCAGGCAGATGGATCAACCACACGCAAGTATGGAGGTACAGGTTTAGGACTGGCCATTTCACGTCAGCTTGTAACCCTTATGGGGGGTACAATGGGGGTTGAAAGCGACCTTGGAACAGGATCTGTTTTCTGGTTTACTGTTAAAATGCCTCGCCAGCAAGGTGTAACACAAAATAATTTGCTTATATCTGACAATTTGCAAAACAAAAAAGTTCTTATCATTGATGATAATGCTACAAACAGGGAAATTGTACAAAATTATGTGATGGCATGGGGTATGGAAAGTGATTGCGTCAATAATGGAGTGGATGCATTAAAAAAGCTTCAATATACATATAAAATGAAAAAAGAGTATGATTTGCTTTTGCTTGACTGGCATATGCCAGGTTTAGATGGACTTGAGCTTGCTACCCTTATACATAAAGACCCCACGATTCCTAAAATTAATATTGTAATGCTAAGTTCGGCAGCTATGGATATAGAGCTATCTGAAGCCAAAAAAATTGGTATCTTACGTTATTTAAACAAACCAATACGAAAGGCAGATCTTTATAACTGCTTGTCAACTGTTATGGGTTTTTCTGCTTTGACTAATGAAAATAAAAATAATGTTGTACAACAACCTGATAATAGCAGATTTAATGCCAATATAATTCTTGCTGAAGATAATCCTGTGAACCAGGAGGTAGCAGTTAATATGCTGGAAATGATGGGCTGTAATGTCAAAGTGGCAAAAAACGGCCATGATGCTGTTAAGACAATATTAAAAAACAGGTGCGATCTTGTCTTGATGGACTGTCATATGCCAAAGATGGACGGTTTTATGGCTACCCAAAAAATCAGACAAATAGAACAAAAAAAACTTAATAATAAGCCTTTGCCTATTATAGCTCTTACAGCAAATGTACAAAAAAATGTTAGAAGTCAATGTAAAGATGCAGGTATGAACGATTATTTAAGCAAGCCTTTCTCTTTTGATAATTTAAAACAGATGTTGCAAAAATGGCTTGCGATAGATAAGCAAAACATTGAACCAACAAAAACGGATACAGAAGGTGAAGTAGACAAAGATAAAATGCCGCTGATAGAGCAAAAAGCTCTTGATAAAATCAGAGCACTTCAAAAAAAACATTCTCCCAACCTTTTGCTTAAAATAATAAATATCTATCTGAACAATTTGCAGGAATTAATAAAACAAATATTTGATTCCATTGAAAAAAATGATGGAACTGCTTTAAGTGAGGCAGCTCACAGTCTTAAATCAAGCAGTGCCAATTTGGGTGCTATGCAGATGGCAGATTTATGTAGAGAAATGGAAAATATAGGACGAAAAGGGTGTACAAATTCTGCAAAAAAACTAATGGATCATATGGAATCAGTTTGCATGTTGACCAATTCGGCATTGGCCGAGGAAGCTGCGAGGATATCTGATGAATAATAATAATAATAATAATAAACAGCCTGTTATTCTTGTTGTGGATGATGATATGGCGATGAGACTGTTGATGCGGGAAGCTCTGGAAAATACAGGATGTGAAGTAAAAGAGGCGACCAATGGCCTCGAGTCTTTATCTTTATTTGATCAGGAACATCCTGCCCTTGTGCTTATGGATGTACAAATGCCGAAAATGGATGGGTTCAAAGCATGTTCAATGATAAGACAGCTATCAGGAGGAAAGGATGTAACCATTGTGATGGTTACAGGCCTGGAAGATATCTCATCTATTCAAAAAGCTTATGAAGCCGGTGCAACCGATTTTATAACAAAACCGGTAAACTGGCCAATATTAGAGTATAGAGTGCGTTATTTGCTTAGGGCAAGAGAGGCTTTTATCTCTTTGCGGGAAAGTGAAAAAAAACTTGCTCAGGCTCAGCATATAGCTCGTCTTGGAAATTGGAATTTTAATATCAAAAACAGTACAATTAACCTGTCAAATGAGGTTTATCGAATTTTTGATATTGTTCCGAAAAATAATGAAATATCGTATAATACTTTTTTTAACATAGTACATCCGGAAGACAAAAGATGTGTTAAAGATGCTTTTAAAAAGGCATTGCACGATGCAGCATCTTGCAGTATTGATTTTAGAATTATCATTTCGAATAAAAAAGAGCGCACACTTTATGGACAGGCTGAAGTTGTTGCTGACAAAACAGGAAAGGCTGTGAGCATTCATGGAATTATACAGGACATAACAGATAGAAAAAATGCCGAGGAAAAAATTAAATTACTTGCAAACTATGATGTTTTAACAGGTTTGCCCAATCGGCAAATGTTCAAGGAATATGCCCATCGCGAATTAAAAATTGCAAACCGCAGCAACAAACAAGTAGCTTTGATATACTTGGATTTAGATCGCTTTAAATATATTAATGACACACTGGGGCACAATGCAGGAGATGAGGTATTAAAAATAATTGCCAAACAGCTGCTTGAAAGTTTTCGTAATTCTGACATTATTGCAAGTGCGACTGAAGCAGAGCCCGAAGATGCAAAATTATCGCGGCTTGGAGGAGATGAATTTATAGTCCTGATTACAGGGTTAAAGCATATTAAGCATGCAGCAAAAGTGGCAAATCGCGCATTAAAAAGTCTGTCCAAACCAATAAAAATCAACAACCAAGAGTTGTATATCACAGGCAGCATAGGAATTGCTGTTTATCCAACAGATGGCATGGAACTTAATACTCTTTTGAAAAATGCTGATACAGCTATGTACCATGCAAAAGATATTGGTGGTAATACTTATCAATTTTATTCAAAGAGCATGAATGTTCGCACCCTGGAAATGCTCAGCATGGAAGCCCAGCTTCAAAAGGCTTTGGATAAAAAAGAATTTGTATTATATTATCAACCGCAAATAGAAATAAAAAACAAAAAAATTGTAGGGATGGAAGCACTGATAAGGTGGATAAATCCCGAGATGGGGCTTGTTGCTCCTGACAAATTTATTCCTATTGTGGAAGAAACAGGCCTTATTATACCCATAGGTAAATGGGTATTGCAACATGCATGTGAACAGGCAGTAATATGGCAACAGCAAGGATTAATTCCATTTTGTATTGCAGTTAATCTGTCCAGTCATCAGTTTAGACAAAAAAATCTGATTGATTATGTGAAACAAATTCTTTTTACAACCGGACTGGACCCTTGCTATCTGGAGCTTGAACTTACAGAAAGTGCAATAATGCAAGATGTTGAAAAGGCAGAACAAACTTTAAAGGTGTTAAAATCAATAGGATTAAAGCTGGCAATTGACGATTTTGGAACTGGTTATTCATCAATGAACTACTTGAAACGGTTTGATGTTGATACTTTAAAAATTGATAAATCATTTGTACGGGATGTTACTAATAATCCGAATGATGTGGGCATAATAAAAGCAATTATTGCTTTAGCAAACAGCCTTGGAATGGATACTGTTGCAGAAGGTGTTGAAACTAAAGAGCAACTGGAGTTTCTGACTTTACAAAAATGCAACATAATTCAAGGCTATTTTTTTAGCAAGCCATTACCTGCCAAACAGATTCCGGAATTTATTAAAACCTTCAAGTACATTTAACACATTCTTAAGATATTAATATAACCAGCTTAATATATTACAATAAAAAAAACCCTACCCAGAGGGCAGGGTTTTTAAACATTCCCGCAAAATTAATATTGTCTTTTTAAACGTATTTCTTTGCTTTCTGTATAATTGCTCTTAGCAGGGTGTCCGTTTTATTTAAACCACATCATCTTTTTAGTACCAAAAAATTTGACAGTCTCTACAAAAAGGAGTAGACAGTTCATGGCTGTTCTAGACACAATTTTTAAAAGGGGTGTTGATCTCAACGCTTCTGATATTCACATTGCCCCAGGTGAACCAATTGTTATTCGACAACAAGGTGCCCTCAAAAAATTAAAAAGCGCAAAACTCTCGGATAGCAGGTGTAAAAAACTCATTTTTGAACTTATTACCAAAAAACAAAAAGAAACACTTATGCAAAATTTTCAACTGGATTTTATATATGAAATTCCAGACACAGGCCGTTTTCGGGGCAATGCTATGATGCATAATACTGGAATGAGCGCTTCATTTCGTATTATCCCACTTAAAATTCCCACCTTTGAAGAGCTTGGCCTTCCAGAAGATATTATTTCAAGAATTCTTGATAACCATCAGGGTTTAATTCTAGTAACCGGTGCTGCCGGACAAGGAAAATCAACTACTCTTGCTTCTATGATTGATACCATCAATGCAAAGCGGGCTCATCATGTTCTTACAGTTGAAGATCCAATTGAATTTGTTCATCCTATAAAAAAAGGTGTGATTAATCAAAGACAGTTAGGAAAAGACACATTATCATATACAAACGCATTAAAAGGTGCTCTGCGTCAGGATCCTGATGTTATTATAATTGGTGAACTCAGAGATCTTGAGACAACGTCACTTGCAATTTCAGCTTCTGAAACCGGACATCTTGTCATCGGTACAGTATCATCATCCAGTGCTCCTAAAACTGTTGATCGTGTCATTGACTCTTTTCCCGCAAGCGAACAGAGTCAAATCCGGGCAATGTTAAGTGAAGCTCTAAAAGCTGTTATAACCCAACGTCTTATTCCTAACAAAGATGGTAAAAAAATGGAAATTGCATTGGAAATATTGATAGGTTCCATGCCAGTTGCAAATTTAATTCGAGACGACAAAGTATTTCAAATGCCTTCAATTATGCAAACAGGAAAAAAAAATGGGATGCGTATCATGGACGAATCAATTCTAGAGCTTCTTGAAAAAAATAAAATAACACTGGAGTCAGCACTTCAGTATGCAAACAATAAAAATGTTTTTAAGCAATATATAAATAAACAGGGAAGTATAAACAAAGACCAAACTGCCACATAGCTTCCATATTAATCAACCCATTTAAACTACTTTGTATTTTTGCGATCTGCAAACTACCATATTGTTATAAAAATCAGCACCAATTTGTTGGTGCCATAAGGAGAATACCTGCCATGGCAAAAATTGACAAATATTTTGCAGAAATGAAAAAAAAAGAAGCGAGTGACCTACACATGGTTGTTGGTTTTCCACCACTTCTAAGACTGCGAGGTGAACTTGTTCCAACCAAATATCCGGTTTTAACACCTGATTCAAACCGTGAAATTTTGTTTGAAATACTTTCCCCTGAGCAACAGGAATATGTGGAAAAAAACCGTGATTTTGATATGGCATATGAAATAAAAAATACGGCTCGCTTCAGATGCAACATTTTACATCAGCATCGCGGGATAGGTGGTGTATTCAGAATTATCCCCACAGATATATTAACTCTTGAACAACTGAAAATGCCTGAAGTTCTAAAAACCATAGCCAGCTTTAAAAAGGGTCTTGTGCTTGTAACAGGGCCAACAGGCAGCGGGAAATCTACAACATTAGCAGCAATAATAAATTACATTAATGAAACCCGTGCCGCTCATATAATAACAATTGAAGACCCGCTGGAGTTTGTTCATCCTAATAAAAAATGCCTGTTTACTCAGCGGGAAATAGGCACCCATGCAAAAAGCTTTGGCAATGCTCTTAAAGTTGCTAACCGTGAAGATCCAGATATTATCCTTGTGGGTGAAATGCGTGATGTTGATACGATTTCACTTGCACTTAGCTGTGCAGAATTAGGAGTTTTGGTTTTTGGAACTCTTCACACAAACAGTGCTGCTAAAACTGTTGACCGTATTATAAATACATTCCCATCAGAACAACAGGCTCAGACACGTACTATGCTGTCTGAATCTTTACAGGCTGTCATTGCTCAGCAACTTTTAAAAACAAAAGATGGAAAAGGCAGGTGTGCTGCACTTGAAGTGCTAATTGGTTCCACAGCACTTGCAACTATGATACGGGAAGGGAAAATCTCACAAATAGGATCCCTTATTCAAACAGGAACAAATGTTGGCATGCAAAGTATGGATCAGCATCTTCGCAAACTAATAGATGCAGATACCATAACTCCTGAAGCAGCCTATGAAAAAGCAATCGACAAAAATATTTTTCGTAATATGCTTAAACAAGACCCCTGATCAATCAAGGCGCATGCTTACAAAATTATTTTTTACCCGCTTTCTCAAAAACCCTGCTTAAACATTATTATCGCTTCCCTGCCATGATAATTTCTTTGGAAACTCCTTTATAAAATTGATTAACAAGTGAATAAAATGTATTTTTAAACCTAAGATATTAAATATTTTCAAATCACCTTATTGATTTAATGATAAATCTCCAGTAATGTGCTGTTTGTTGATATTATTATTTATTGGAAAAATTTTGGGAAATAGCATGGATATCTGGAGACTTAAAATATTTCAAAAAGTTATAGAACTTAAAAGTTTCACCAAAGCTGCAGAGGCTGTATTCCTTTCTCAGCCCACGATTAGTTCACATATCAAAAGTTTGGAGGAATATTTCGGTTGCAGACTGATTGACCGCATTGAAAGAAAAGTTACTCCTACAAAGGCAGGTGAGTTGCTTTATTGCTATTGTGTCAGGATGCTGTCTTTATTTGATGAAACAAAATCAGCAATTTCTGATTTTTTGGGAAAAAAAGCTGGCAGCTTGGTTGTGGGAGGAAGTACTATTCCATCTAGCTATATTTTCCCAAAAATTATTGGCAGCTTTATTCAAAAATATCCCAATATCAGCATTTCCCTTTTGACCGGGGACACTGAAAAAATAATAGATGACATTTGTTCGGGTATTGTTGAAATTGGAATAGTCGGCGCTAGAACTATCAAAAAAAAAATTATACAAAAAGAGTTATTAGAAGATGATATGTGCCTTATTATACCATGTGACCACAAATTAGCAAAATACGACTGCATTGATATTGAATCTTTGCTAAAGGAGCCGTTTATTATTCGTGAAACAGGTTCAGGCACATTAAAATCCATACAAAACAGTCTTAAACAAAATGATTTAAGCATTGAATCGCTTAAAATTACAGCTCAATTCGGAAGCACAGAATCTGTCATTCATGGCATCCTAAATAAAGTAGGAGTTTCAATATTATCAATTGTAGCGGTAGAAGGTTTAATAAATGCGGGAGCTTTAAAAGCATTAACAATTAAAGGATTAGATCTAAAACGTAAATTTTTTTTGACTCTTCATAAAGAAAAAAGCGCATCTCCTTTATGCCAAGCCTTTTTATCCCACATTTATGAATTTAAAACTTTCTGATCATAGTTGGTCAAGCCGCTATTTTATCAAACATAGATTTCGTTTATTCAAGCGCCATTGCGCAAATTCATTTATCTGGTATAGCAAATCATAGCAGACTGCCCGAAAATACATAGCTCTTCCAAATTGTTTGGGATTAATATTTTCATAAAAATAGTTATGAAAAATGGTCTCTTTTCCCATTGCAGCAAGCAAGTCCGACAGTTTGCATGCTATGAGAAAATGCTCACCAATATCTATTTTGTTGGTAATAATATAATTTAGTGTTTTTTTAATTTCAAAATAATGGTCTGGATATTGAGCAACAGCTTTTTCAGATTTTATGAAACATTTTTCCCTTTTTTCTGTTAAATCTTCTATAGTTAATGCTGGCACATTGCAATTTTTCATAATATTATTTTATGCATTAAATAAATATTTTTTATTTTGCGTTTATTCAGTGCCTTCTGAATTCATTGCTTTTTGAATTATTTTCACATATTCAGAAGAATCATATCCTAGATTAATTGCATTTTGAAATTCTTCAGATGCTTTATCAATATTATTATATTTATAATAAAGGTAGCCCAGTCTATGTCTAAAAAAACCGTTACCAGGCGATATTTCAATACTTTGCCTACATAGCAAACTAGCTATTTCTGGTTTTTCGCCTTTGATACCAAAAAGATAGCCTAATGCCGATAGAGAATCAGCATCATTTGGATTAAGCTTTACTGCCTTTTTGTATGCCATAACAGCTTGATCTGTCATGTTCAGTAACAAATAACAATTTCCAAGATATCGGTAAATATGTCTTGATTCTGGGTTTATTTTCTCAGCTTGCTCAAGAAAAAATTTTCCTTTCTGAAGCTCTTCTTTTTCAAGATACAGTTTTCCTATTTGGAAAACTACTTCAAAAACATCTTTTTTGATTTTGTAAGCTTTAAAAAAACAATCAAAAGCCTTCTCTGTTTCTGTTGTAAAAAGTTTGACAACACCAATGTTGTAAACTGCCATAATTTCTTTGGGCTTTAGCTCCATGGCTTTTGAAAAATTTTTTCCAGCATTTATAAAATCACGTAAAATACCATAACATACTCCCAAGCTATTGTATATATTTTCATTTAATGGTTCAAGCAAAAGAGCAGTTTTAAACTCATCTATGGCTTTGTCGATTTTTCCATTTTGATATAGTTGATCACCACTTATATGCAGACTTACAGCATCAAAAGCAATAACACTACCAGATTCTATGAAAAAGGCATGAACAAGAGCTTTGCAGGCATTTTCAATAATTTGGCATTTTTTAAAATTAATATGAGGATATAAAGCATATCCGATAGTTATGGTTTTGAAACTTAAATCTACAAAAATATTTTTTATTTTCTCTGCAATACGTCTAATGGACAACTCATCTGCATCAATAAAAAAGCAGCCTATAACATTATTTTTTAAATACCCACAAATACCGTTTTCCTTTTTATATACCAAATCAACTATTTTAAATAAATCATTGCGAGCATTAATTTTTGTATTGGCTTTATGCTTTTTGTTTATGTCTAACTGAATTGCCATAGTGCAAAATTTATCTACTAAGCTAAGTTGCTCCATAGCATGGCAAATAAACCTATTTCCTGATAAAATATCTGGGAATAGGCTAATAATCTTATCAGAATCAACAGATGATTTTTCTTTATTGACTTTGTTTTGTTTTTTTGAGCTTGATTTTTTTTTGAAAAAAAATTGTGTTGGGCTAAGCTTGATAAATAAATTCTGCTTCATATTCATTTTTACAAATATATCTCCAACAAAGTATAACAAAAATATTTTATGCAGAGCATAAAAAAAACTATAATTATAAAATTTAAGTTTGAATTATTTTGAAGTTGGTTTTAAAAAGTACTTTATTTGTCAGGAGTATGGAATAAAAGATGAGCTGATAGCAACTTTGGATGTATTATATATAATATATCAAATATATAGTTGTATTTGCAATATAATAATATATATTTATATGGTTTGGCTATTACAATATTACAAACTTAGGGAAAAAGCTATCTCATCTGTTTCGAAGCCTCTTTCAAAACCATTTTCTCTGCAGAATTATGCAAAATAGCTTTTTTAAAGTTTTAAAATTGCAACCAGATATAAAAGATTAAGGTGTTAAATAAAATCAAAGGAGAAGTTTTTCATGGAAAAAAAAATTAAAGAACCTTCTAAGGCATATAAAAATTTAGACTTTATTAATTCTAAAGAAGCAAGAATACTGCGAATTCTTGCTGAATATATGGAACCTAAAAAAAGACTTTCACAAATGGGAATATTAAATACTGTTGTATTTTTTGGTTCTTCACGCATAAGGGCTGAAAATGATAATATGTTCAGTCAGTGCTACTTTGCAGCAGAAAAGCTATCTTACAAACTTTCTGTCTGGGCAAATAAAATAAAAAAAGAGAAAAAAAAACATTTTTGTGTCTGTACAGGAGGAGGCCCTGGTATAATGGAAGCAGCTAATAAAGGAGCAGCAAGGGCAAAAGCTCCATCCGTCGGATTTAACATCTCCCTTCCTAAAGAGCAGTATTCGAACCAGTTTATACCCTCTGAATTAAATTTTGAATTTCACTACTTTTTCATGAGAAAATTCTGGTTTTTATACCAGGCCAAGGCAATAGTAGTATTTCCTGGAGGCTTTGGAACAATGGATGAATTATTTGAAGCCCTTACCCTTATACAAACCCACAAGCTTAGCCAAAAGAAAATACCAATACTTCTTTATGATAAAAAGTTCTGGAATGATATTATAAATTTTGAAAAACTTGTAAAATATGGGCTTATCTCTTCTGAAGATTTAAATCTGTTTCATTTTTTTTCAGATATAGATGATGGATTTAATTACCTTATAGACAAGCTATCTGATCTTTTATTATAATATTTTTTTAATTTACTGTTTCCACTGTCTCCATGCTATAAAATATCCAATTAAAAATAATACGCCGCCTGACATCATAAGAATAACAGCCTGGGGCCATAAAGTGGCAAAACCAATATCTTTTTGAAATATTCCGTTTGCAGCTATCATGAAATGTGTTGCCGGAAACACTTGCGATAATGCCTGGCAAAATGGAACCATATTTTCAATAGGCAAAAGCATACCACTCATGGCAATTCCAGGAAACCAGGCCGCAAAAGAGAGTAATATTGCCTGAAGCATATTATCGCAGATACATCCTATAAGGATACCTTGTCCCACATTGCCCACAAGAAAAAAAAACATGAAAACAAAAAAAGTAAGGGCATTGCCATAGCAGGGCACTCCAAACCAGACGCATACAATAAATGAAAAAACAGTTGCAATAAGACCTATTGTAATAGGAGCTATTGTTTTAGCCAATATAATTTCAAATGTATTTGCAGGGGTTACAAGAAGCTGATCAATTGTACCGCGTTCTTTTTCTCTTACAATAGCTGTCGATGACAGTATAAGGCCGCCTATAAGACCTGCAACTACAATATGCAGTATAACAACAAAATATATGCTGTCAAGCTCCTGGCTGTAAAATGTTCTTACACTGTTTGAAATTCCTGGCAATTGTGACAGTAAAATTCCTTTTTTATTAAGTCTTGTAAGCACAATATTTTTGTTATAATCCCCAATAATCATCTTTGCGTAACCAAGTCCCTGGCCTGCCTGATTTGCATCCGTAGCATCGCAAACAAACTGAATACTCACAGATTTTTCACCTTTTAGCTTGCGACTGAAATCAGAAGGAACTATCAAGGCCGCTTTAGCGCTGCCACTATCTATTGCTTCTCTTACATCATCATAACTTGTTGCAAATGAATGTAAATTAAAATATTCGGTTGATACGAATTTGTGAATAAGTTCCCTGCTAAAAGTGGTTTTGTCCATATCATAAACTGTCATTGGAATATTTGATGCTTCAAAAATAAAGCAGTATCCGCACAAGACAATACATAATGTAAAATGGTAAAGAATAAGAGCCATGGAAATTGGATCTCTGTAAAAATGGATAAATTCTTTTTTAATCAAACCAATCAGTCTAAGCATAAGGCAGCGCCTCCTTTATGTTATTTTACTATTTTTCACACGCCATGCTGAAATACTGAATATAGCAAAACAGTATAAAACAAGAGAGAGTGCATCCTGCCAGTAACTTGCAAAACTTGCTCCTTTCAAAAGAATTGCCCTTGAAACTCCAGTGAAAAAGCGCGCTGGAAAAAGGCATGAATAAAGTTTCCAGCCCTCGGGCATGCTGGTAATTGGTGAAATAGCATCTCCAAAAATAAAAGCTGGCATCAAAGTAAATACAATGGCAAGCAGCATGGCAGTCAACTGGTTCCTTGTCAATGTTGATATAAAAAATCCAAGACCGACTGTTGCAAATACAAACAACATAGTGGCAATAAACAGCATTAATGGATTTCCTCTAAAAGGCAGTTCAAAAAACCATATACCAAAAAGTATTACCAGAAAATTATCAATACCAAGAAAAAGCACATAAGGAATCATTTTGCCTGCGATGTATTCATGGGCTTTTACAGGAGAGACAAAAATTTGCTGAATTGAGCCTGACTCTTTTTCCCTTACAATGGCTAGGGCTGATAAAATAGGTATAAAGCCCATTATTACAACAGTAAAAAGTCCTGTAATAATAAATGTGAAATCTCTTAAAGACTGGTTAAACCATGACCTTACAGGCATTTTTACAGGTTCAACATCAATAAAAGCTCCGGTTTTATTCATAAATTCTGTTGCAAGTTTCGCAGAGTAGCTCGCATTTATTCCACTGATATAATTTATTATAAACTGGGCACTGTTGACAAATGAGCCATCCACAAGAGTTTGAATATTGGCAGGTAAATTTTCAGCAATTCTACGTTCAAAATTACTTGGTATGACAATAACTGCCTTTATTTTTCCTGTGTCTAAAAAATGTACAGATTCGTCATAGCTTGTTAAATAACGTTGAATGTGAAAATAAGAAGTTGAATCAATATTTTTTATATAATCCTTGCTTGCTTGAGACCTGTCCATATCAAAAACTGCTAAGGGCATTTCCCTTAATTGATAACAAAGGGAATAGCTGAATAAAAAAAGCATAAAAAGAGGCATAAAAAGAGCAATGATAAGGGCTACAGGATCTCTTAAAAGATGGATCAACTCAGTTCTCATTATAAGCCATGTTCTGCTGAAATTCATGATAAATGCCTTATGATTCTGATTCAAGTTGTAATTAATTTAACATTAATAATTTTCAAAACTTAAAAAAAACCATCATATTTTAGCTACCAGATGATAAAATATGATAAATAAAAACATCTTCAAGTGAAGGCTGAATTTTAATCATATTGCTAATATTGATATTTTCACTTATTATACGGTTTTTAATATTTTCGGTTTTGTCTTTTTGAACGCAGGAAACATGGATCTTTTCACCAAACAATGATGCCTGACTAAGATAATCTAAAGAAAGCAGCTTGTCATACGCTTTAAGAGTGTCTGGTGAGCTCAGTTCAAAAAAATCAACAGGAAGATCTTGTTTTAATGCTCCAGGAGAGCCAAGCGCTATGAGTTTACCTGCACTCATAAGACCAAGGGTATTGCACCGTTCTGCTTCGTCCAGAAAATGGGTTGTAACTATAATTGTTATACCTTCATTTGAAAAACGATAAATTACATCCCAGAATTCCTGTCTCGCAACAGGATCCACGCCTGATGTGGGTTCATCAAGAAAAAGTACAGAAGGTTGATGAATTACAGAACAACCTAAAGCCAGCTTTTGCTTCCACCCTCCTGCAAGATCTTCTGCAAGATGGTTTTCCTTACCATTTAATCCTGCCAAATCAAGAACCCACTGTTTGCGTATATTTTTAATTTGCTTGTTTAATTGATATATACTGGCATAAAGGTCAAGGTTCTGATTGACAGTAAGGTCAGGATAAAGGGAAAAAAGCTGTGACATGTATCCAATACGGCTTTTTACCATTCTAGGCTGGGTTTTAATATCGTAATCTGCTACCTGTGCCTTACCATCTGTAGGAGGAACCAGACCGCACATGATTTTTATAAGAGTTGTTTTTCCTGCTCCGTTAGGGCCAAGCAGTCCGAATACCGAGCCCTTTTTAACCTTAAAACTTACAGAATCTACAGCAACAAATTCTTTAAATTTTTTTGTGACAGAGCAAAGCTCTATGGTTGTAGAGCCAATTTCAGGAAGAACAAAATCAATCCAGTTTATGGCGCTTTTATCCTTGTTAGCTAAAAGCGCCATATAAACATCATCCATATTCGGAGAAACTTCCTCAGATTCAGTCAGTTGTAAGCCCTTATCTGACAACGATGCTGTTATCTGTGCAGGGTCAGCTATTTCAGACGGCATAAAAATTCTGATCTGATCCCCATATATTTGGGCATCATAACCAATGCCCTCATTGATCAGATTACATGCTTCATGAAGCTGCTCACATTTACATGAAACAATTTTTCTTTTAACAAGCTTTTTTAAATTATCAGGTGTGTCACATGCCAGAATTTTACCTTCCTGCATAAGTGCCACCCTGTTGCAACGTTCTGCTTCATCCATATAGGGTGTTGAAATCAAAATTGTAATACCCTGAAGAATAAATTCGTATAATATCCGCCACAAATCACCTCTTGAAATGGGATCTACAGCTGTTGTTGGTTCATCTAGAATCAGCACTTTGGGTTTATGAATAAGCGCACAGCTTAAACCCAATTTTTTTTTCATACCTCCTGAAAGGTCTTGTGATCTGCGATTTCGAAATGGCGACATTCTTGAAAAAGAAAGAAGTCTTTCCTTCTGGCGCTTAAGCGCGTCTCCTTTGACGCCTTTTAAACCTGCAACAAAATCAATATTTTCTTCCACTGACAAATCAGGGTAAAGGGTAAAATTCTGCGACATATAACCAATTTTTGTACGTATAAGATCAGGTTCCTTCTGAACATCATTGCCATCTATAAATATCAATCCGCTTGGAGGATCAAGAAGACCGCACAACATTTGAATAGTAGTTGTTTTACCTGCTCCGTCAGCTCCAATAAGACCAAAAATTTCTCCAGGCTTAACTGTGAGATTTACGTCCTGAACTGCTGCCTTATCTTTGTATTTATAACTAAGACTTTCAGCATATACCATAATATCTTTTAATTGCGTTGTTTCCATATTTTTTATCTGTTATCCAATTTTCAACTTTATATCAGCTGGCATACCAGGTTTTATAAAGCCTTCAGAATTATTAACTGCAACCTTAATCTTGTATACTATTTTTGAACGATGTTCATCCATTTGAATATCTCTTGGTGTAAACTCGGCTTTTGGAGAAATAAAAATAATTTTACCTTCAAAAAAGCGGTTTGGAAATGAGTCAACATAGATTTTAGCAGAATCATTAAGCTTGATTTTACCAACATCTACCTGTTCAACATAGGTTTTGATATAAAGCTGACCCATATCAATCATTACTACAAGTGGTGTTCCTGGTACCACATGTTCTCCGATTTCAGCCATTTTCTCAATAACAGTGCCATTAACTGGATTATACACAAAAGTATCATCAAATACTGACTTTACCTCATTTTTATTTGCAGTTGCAATTTCCAGTACTGTTTTTGCTATATCAATATCTACAACAGCACCCTTTAATTCTCTTTTATATGTCTCAAGCTCATTTTTTTTAAGAACTATTTCAAACAGCGAAGTATTTGCTAAATCAAGATTAGCTTTTCCCCTTTCAAGACCCCTTTGTACCCGCTCAACTTCTGTTTTTGTAATTTTATACCTTTCCTCTACGCTGTCCATTTTGCTCTGGGATATTTTTTCCTTTTTATAAAGGCTTAAAAATCTTGTATGGTCTTTACTCGCTTTTTCAAAATTATATTTTACCTGTTTTAAACGTTCAACAATGGAGTTAAAAGCTGCGCTGGCCTCATTTATTTGAGCAGCTGATTTTTTCTTTGTGATATCCAGTGCAATGGATGCTCCCTGCACCTTGTTTTCAAAAATTGCCACATTGGCCTCAGATCTTATCAACATTTTTTTTGCATTGTTTATTTGTGCTTTTGCAGCATCAAGGCGAGATAATATCTGGTTGCTGTCCACTTGTGCAATAAGTTCACCACTTTTTCTGTCATCACCTTCTTCAATAGGGAGCTTAATTAGTCTTCCCATAACTTTTGAGCTTAGTGTAATTTCTGTACCCTCAACCCATCCATGAGCAGTTAATTCGCCTTTAGTAGAACTGTTACCTGCTGTATTGGCATACCATACACAAAAAAGTCCAAAAACAAAAAAAAATATTACAGTATAAAATATACCTTTTCTCAATTTCATTCTTACAGTATCTTCACTCATAAATAATCTCCAGTTAATTATGTTGGAAACATATAAACCTTAAGTAATTAATTCAAATTGAACTAACCATAAACCTAACTTACTTGTCAAGAGCAAAACATATACCAAAATAGTGTATAAAAGTGCTTTTGCAAATATTTAATATTTAATAATATCAAATCACAATTTTAATCAATCAAATAGTTTATTTATAATATATAAAAAAAACATAAAATCGGTCACAAGACAAGTACAAAAGTAACAAGACAACGCGACCTGTTTGCTTTTTCAAAAAAAGATACAACACATCTGCATAGAGCTGTAGCAAACTCAATCATTTGAACACTATTGCTCATCCAAAGTTTGTTCAAAAATAAGGAAGGCAAAAATATAGCCCTTCACAGATAAACATGGACTAAGCATATTTGATCAAAATTTGGTATGAAAAAATTTAAAATATCCAAATTAAAGTAGCATTTTTTTCATTTTAACTGCGGTAAATGAGAAAAATAATACTCAAAATTTGAGAAATTATTTTCCACACTATTTCATATTTTTCATCTTTAAAATATTATAAAAAAATAAGTACAAAAAAGTCAGCAAACAGATAAATTGAAAATATATGAAGAAGGGAGATCTATTAATAGATCTAAGATGAAAATTTGGAATGAAAGCGACAAATTACAATGAAAGGAATCTGCATTATTGTTATAGAAATCAATAGATTATAGCTTTTCTGATTGAAATGGTTATGAACTCCACATCAAAAATTCTTATTGACAAAAAAATATTTTACGAAATCCTTATCAAAATAAAAAAGCCTGAACAGCGAGTATTACAGATAAAATGATTCGGGAGAAGATGAGAAATCGCTGTCCGGTGATTTAATTTTTTTTTACCCCTTTATTAATTTTACCTGACCGTATTAATAAAATTAAAGCTATGCCTTTTGAAATAAAAAAAGAGATGATAATACATATAGCTGCTATCAGTATTATTCTCACAAAAGATACATACTGTTTAGCCGCCTTAAGCTGATACAACATCTTTTTGTCAATCATAACATGTTTTCT
>Ga0209345_10001175_pt1 | contig 31892 bp, 25 predicted proteins | sample Cruoilmetagenom7_FD_187294 | JGI IMG/M metagenome (GOLD analysis project Ga0209345, IMG submission 187294) | Oil polluted marine microbial communities from Coal Oil Point, Santa Barbara, California, USA - Sample 7 (SPAdes) (version 2) | ecosystem: Environmental > Aquatic > Marine > Oil seeps ...
TTTTCAGTAAGGCTAGTGTCATCGTAATCAGCAGTACGATTTGTATCAGTGGTAACGTTTTCCACAATAGCACCGAAGCGAATAGCATCCCAGATTACTGGCTCATTCTTTTTGCTAAGGTTGATGGTTTTAGCATAGCAACCACCTTCCATATTAAATACTGCACCTTTAGTCCAGCCGTGCTCATCATCACCAATTAGGTAGCGGTCAGGATCTGCTGACAAAGTGGTTTTACCTGTACCTGAAAGGCCAAAGAACAGACATGTATCGCCTTTCTTGCCTACATTGGCAGCACAGTGCATTGGCATGACATCTTTTTCAGGTAGGAGGAAATTTTGTACCGAGAACATGGCCTTCTTCATTTCGCCGGCATATTTCAAGCCGGCAATCAGTACTTTACGTTGGCCAAAGTTAATGATGCCAACGGCTTCACTATTGGTGCCATCTCTCACTGGGTCACAGGTGAAATTGGCAGCGTGAAGAATTTTCCATTGCTCTTTGTTGGAAGGGTTGTACTTTTCTGGGCGGATAAACATGTTACGACCGAACAGATTGTGCCAGGCCGTTTCAGTGGTCACTTTTACTGGTAGGTAGTGTTCAAGGTCTTGTCCCACATGAAGGTGGGAAACATAACGATCTTTTTCTGCCAGGTGGGTTTCAACTCGATCCCATAAGGCATCAAATTTGTCTTCATCAAAGGGGCGGTTTACTGGTCCCCAGTTAATGTCATCCTTGCTGCTGGGCTCTTCGACTACAAAGCGGTCAGCGGGTGAACGTCCCGTGCGCTTGCCGGTAACTGAGAGAAAGGCTCCGGTGTCTGTGAGGCGGCCTTCTCCATTTTGAAGCGCCAACTCTATCAACTCAGCAGAGCACAAGTCGGTGTAAACATTCACAGCAGAGTCTTCGGTTTGTGTCATCAGTATTGTCCTGTCAGGAGAGTTCTATTCGTAAATACTAGCTTATTTTTTGCAAATACTGATCATTTTCAATACCAGCTTTTGCGATTCAGATTCGCAGGTGAAACCTGCCGAATTAAAAGGTGGGCAATTATGCCAGAAAAATATCCACTAGTGGAGTGTTGGTGGGGTTTCTCCAAACAGTTTTTCTATATCGTTCTCATCAAAGCGATATTGTTGGTGGCAAAACTCGCAGTTAATAGAAATTAGTCCCTGTTCCTCTAGGATATCATTGAGTTCATCGTGCCCCATTGAGGTAAGTACTTTGGCAAATCGATCTGCGGAACAACTGCAAAAGAACTGAACCGGATTGGGATCAAAAAGCCTCAATTCATCCTGATGAAAAAGTCGGTATAACTGCTGTTCATGATCGAGAGATAGCTGTTCTTCAGCTGTAATGGTATCAGCTAGTTGAGTGGTATGTTCCCACAAGTGCTGGTTTTCTTCTGGGGTGGATTTCAGTTGGCTTGGCAGTGCCTGAAGTAGTAGCCCAGCGGCCTTTGAGGTTGTAGCTGTGACTTCGGAGCTAAGCCAGATGCGAGTGGGCAGCTGTTCAGATTGAGCAAAATAGTTCTCTAAGCATTTTGCTAAGCAGGGCGACTCGAGAGGAACAATGCCCTGGTATCGCTCACCTTTACTTGGATCAATGGTGAGCGTCAGTGTGCCTTTGCCAATAAGGTCGGTTAGAGGGGTTTCTTTATCATAGCTGTGCTCTGTACTGAATTTGGCAATGGCTCTAAGGTTATGGTGGCGTGTGCAATCAGCCATGATCAATGACAGGGGGCCAACACCCTGTGCTTGTAGTGTGATGACACCATCAAATTTCAGCGTGGCACTGAGTAGCCCGGCTGCGGCCAGAAACTGGCCAATTAACTGTTGAATAGCTTGAGGGTAACTACCATTTTCAAGTGCGCCCTGATAACTTTTCTCAAGGGTCAATATTTCGCCTCGTATATCTGAGTGCTCGAAAATAAACCGCTGAAGCTGGTCGGGATTAGGCATTGTTAATGTCTCTATGGAAAGCGCGCGGAATGTAGGACAGTTATCGAGCTTTGTCCAGTTGAGGTAAAAAATTGTTAACGCTAATCATCTAAACTAAGTTTGGTTGGTCACTAAATACAAGGTTCATAAAGAATAGGAGCTATTTAAGGACAGTGACGCTGGATTTCTTTTTCAAGTCGAATGACTCGTTGCTGGCGTTCTTTTTCGCTGATAACGACTTCTTGGTCGTCATCATCTGTAAAATAGACGCGGCCTCTAAGTGTTCCTAGCTTATTTTTGGCCTTATTGCAGGCCAGGTTTCTTTGTTGGTCTCGTTGTTGTTGTTGGGCTTTTTCTTGTTGCTGGTGTGCCTGTTCTTCAGGTGTTGCATCTTTGAAGAGTTGTTGTAATTTTTTTGTTTCCTCTGAACTGGAGTCGCGATTGAGGGGGGGGAGTTGGGATGAAATCTCTTCAGATTTAACTTGCTCTTCAGGTGGGTGTTCTGAAAAGTGGGTTTTCCCTTGCGCATCGGTCCAGCGATAAATTTCAGCAGAGGTGCTGACAGCAAAAGGTAATATCAAAAGTAGGGCACATGCAATACGGACTGTAGCTGCAAATAATTTTGAGATTGTACGGGTAGTTATATGCCGCATCATGATTGGTTGTCTTCCTTGAATCGATGGATTTGCCGCCGCTGTTTTTTTGTGGGACGTTTATCATGGGGTAGCAAAGAGCAATTGGCTGCTTTCCGTTCTGCTGTATGTTTTTCCCGCAGAGCAATGCTTTCTAGTGTTTCCTTATACAATTTCTCTGCTTCTGGCGCACCTCGTCGCTGGTCAGAAACCTCAAGAACAGTGACAGTTTTTTCATCCCATCTTTGTCGAATGCAAAGTGTTTCACCTGAAATTAGGTCTTTGCTGGGTTTTGCACGCTGGCTATTTATATGTACTTTTCCACCTTCGATTGCGGCTTTGGCCAGTGCTCTGGTTTTAAAAAAGCGTGCGGCCCAGAGCCACTTATCTAAACGTACCTTTTGTAGTGTGGGGGTTGATTTAGCCATTGGGAAAAATTTCATCAAAGTGGACAATGGTTGAAAAACCGCCTAGCTCTCTGGGCGTTTGTTGGCTGTCAGGTTGGCGCATTCCCAGTAGATGGCCAATACCATATTGCTGTGCAGAGCGGAGCACGTCAATGGAATCGTCGATGAAAAGTGTTCTTGCTGGATTAAAATGTTGTTGCTCAGCCAGCGCTTGCCAGAATTGCTGAGATTCTTTGGGTTGCCCGAATTGATGTGAGCTGTAGATGTGATCAAGAAGATCGTGGATGCCAGTAACTGAAAGTTTCAATTCAAGGCTCTGGGGGTGAGCATTGGTAATTAGTACGCGCTGTTTCCCATATTCTTGTAATTGTTGCAGGAACTCCTGAGCAAAAGGTCGTTCTTGGATCAAGTGAGCAATTTCTTCTTTTAACTGATGAATATTGATAGACAACTCGTTAGACCAGTACTCCAGGCAATACCAGTCGAGGGTTCCTCGCTTTTCTTGAAAGCGACGGTGTAATTCACTGGTTGCTTGATCTGGACACAGATCGTGGTGCTCGGCATAGCGTTTGGGTAAATGGATGAGCCAAAAGAAATTATCAAAATGTAAATCTAGCAGGGTGCCATCCATATCGAGCAGAACGGTATCGATCTGCTCCCAATCAATATCCATAGTTGTTAAAGCTGGCATCTATATAATACCGAATGATAGGCATTTGAGAGATGGCTCTTGAAATATAGTCCTATCAGAATAGATCCTCTGGATGTGGTGTTCCTGTTTCATGCTCATCCATATTGATGGCAGGTCTGGTGTCTGCCATGGGGGGAACATTATCTTTGCGGAAAATTTCAAAAATTGCGCTGGCTTGTTCAGGGCCAACCCTGAGTCCTGAAGTGGGATCTATACGGGCCATAACAATTCCTTCTGGTTGGGGTCGAGTAATGACATCTTTCCCGGCCAGAGCTTGCCGCATAAAGTCTATCCATATGGGTAGAGCTGCTGAGCCACCGTATTCACGACGACCAAGTAGCAGGTTTCCATCAAAGCCAAGCCAAGCTGTAGCTGCAATATGAGGGCTGTAACCTGAAAACCAGGCGTCCCTGGGGCCATTGGTAGTACCTGTTTTGCCTGAAATGTCAGGTCGTTCTAACACCCGAGCGCGAGCCCCTGTTCCCCTGCGAATAACATCTTTTAATATGGAGTCAATAATATAGGCCACTTGTGGTTCTATAACTTGTGGGGCTATAGGTAGTTCTTGTGCGGGTAATTCTGATTCCAGTTGTGCATTTTCTAGTATGGGTGGTAGCAATTGGATTTGTGCAGTTTCTTTCTGTGTTTCCGGATCGATATTTTTCTCGAGATTTTCTATCGGACACTGTCTACAAACAGTCATGGGTGCGGCTTGATAGACTATCTTTCCTTCAGCATCTTCAATGCGTGCTATCAAGTAAGGCTCAATTTGGTAGCCACCATTGGCAAGAATGGCATAACCCCTAGCAATTTCTAGTGGTGTGACGGCATGGCTGCCCAGGGCTAGAGAAAGGTCTCGAGGTAAATCTGAAGTATTAAACCCAAACCGATCCAGACCTTTAATGGCTGTATTTATGCTGAGGCTGCGTAAAACTCGAATAGAAATAAGGTTTCTGGATAAATAGAGGGCCTTACGTAATCGTGTGGGGCCGTAGAATTTACCGCTGTCATTTTCCGGCCGCCAGCTATTTTCAAGTAGTTTGTCTTCGAATACGACGGGCGCATCATTAATGATACTGGCTGGAGTGAAGCCATTTTCCAGAGCCGTGGTGTAAATAAAGGGCTTAAAGTTAGAGCCGGGCTGGCGTTTTGCCTGGGTGATCCGATTAAAGTGGCTTTGATAGAAGTCGAAACCACCCACTAAAGCTTGGATTCCACCATCTTCAGGATTAAGTGCAACAATGGCTGCCTGAGCTTTGGGGAGCTGGTTTAGTTTCCACTGACCATCTGATTCTTCAATTCGGATTAAGTCCCCGGTAGAGAATAGCTCACTGGCTGATTTAATAGGGGCAGACCGACTATTTGGGCTGTTATATTTACGCAACCCTTTAAGGCCATTCTCCCAAGTGATTTCATGATGTTCATTAGCGTTAAGCAGCACCTGCAGTGATTGCTCTTTAACTTCAGTAACAATTGCTGGAATCAAACTTCCATAGCTGGGGGTCTGCTGTAATGTTGAGGCCCACTCTTCAGGTTCTGAAATCTGTGTTTCTGGGCCACGGTAGCCATGACGTTGATCATAGGCGAGCAGCCCCCGTTGAACTGCTTCTTGTGCGCTACGCTGTAATTTGCTGTCAACGGTGGTGTAAATACGGTAGCCATCCATATAAGCAGCTTGCCCAACCATGTCGAGAATTTCCTTGCGGGCAATTTCAGCAACATAGGGAGCATTCAGATCTAGTTCGTAGCCGTGATAGTTGGCACTAACAGGTTCTACTCTAGCTTGTTGGTAGGCTTCTATCTCAATGTAACCCAGGTCCAGCATCCGCTTAAGAATCCAGTTACGCCTCACCAGTGCACGGTCTGGATTGGCGATAGGGTTAAAAGCAGACGGGGCTTTAGGAAGACCGGCAATCATTGCCAGCTGTGCCAGGCTGAGTTCTTGAATTGGCTTGCCATAGTACACATTTGCTGCCGCATCAATTCCATAAGCGCGGTTGCCTTGGTAAATTTTATTGGCATAGAGCGTCAATATTTCATCTTTTGATAGATCATCTTCAATACGAAGGGCTAGAAGAATCTCATTAAATTTACGGGTAAAGGTTTGTTTGTGGGTCAGAAAGAAGTTGCGTGCCACCTGCATGGTGATGGTGCTGCCACCTGTTCTAATCTTACCCGACGTAATTAATTGTGACGCAGCGCGCAATAAGCCAGCAATGTCCACGCCGCCATGACTGTAAAAACGATCATCCTCTGCAGATAACAATGCTTTCACATAAAGTGGTGGTATGTCGGAAAACGTAATCGGTGTTCGACGTTTTTCGCCAAATTCACCAATTAGTTGTGAATCTTGTGAATAGATTCTCAAAGGTGTTTGCAGTTTTACCTTTCTGAGGGTTTCAACGGAAGGTAATTTAGGACTAAGGTATAGGTACAAGCTGCCGCTAATCAATAATATGCCGCCAAATGCTGCAAAGGTTAGCCATAAAACATAGCTAAGAAGTTTTAGGTGGGTTTTTTTCATGATTTGGCCGGTTTTGTGACAGCCTCGTATTATAGAGGTAAAAAAGTGGCAATACAGTACTTGCAAACTTGCAGGAAATAGTTAAGGTAGCGTGTTAGATGCTTTGCGTAACCTAGGGAAAAGAAAACAGAAATGGGAATTTTTAGCTTTCTAGATAAGCAGCCAAAATGTTTGTTGGGGCTCGATATTAGTTCTTCAGCAGTTAAGTTGCTTGAAATCAGTCGAAATGGTAACCGCTATAAAGTGGAAAGTTACCTAGTTCGCCCTCTTCCACCCAATACGGTTGTTGAGAAAAACATAAATGATGTAGATGCCCTGGCAGATACTGTAAGAAAAGTGGTTAGCCAGTCTAAGGCTAAGGCTAAGGACACGGCTGTTGCCGTATCTGGATCATCCGTGATAACTAAAGTGATTGAGATGCCTGCAGAACTTAATGATCAGGCTATGGAAACTCAGATCGCTTTAGAGGCAGATCAATATATTCCTTATCCTCTCGATGAAGTTGCTCTCGACTTTGAAGTGATTGGTTCTTCGGAAAACAATCCTGAGCAAGTTGATGTTTTGTTAGCGGCATGTCGTCGGGAAAATGTTGACTCCAGATCAGAGGCGTTAGAGCTTGCTGGATTAAACCCTAAAGTTGTCGATGTTGAGGTGTTTGCGGTAGAGCGGGCGTTTGAGCTTTTAGCCAATCAGCTGGAAGGACTCGATGATCAAGTGGTTGCTATAGCGGATGTAGGCGCAACGATGTTGACCCTGAGTGTGCTGGTTAACGGTAAGACGGTTTATACCCGGGAGCAGTTATTTGGTGGTAAGCAGGTAACAGAAGAAATTCAGCGTCGATATGGCTTGTCGGTTGATGAAGCTGGCTCTGCTAAGAAACAAGGTGGGTTACCTGAGGATTATGTTACTGAGGTTTTAGAGCCTTTTAAGGATGCATTGGTTCAGCAAATCTCTAGATCTTTGCAATTTTTCTTTTCGTCAAGCCAATACAACTATGTTGATCAGTTGATTATGGCTGGGGGTGTCTCGGCAATGGAAGGGTTGAGAGAAGAGGTGGAAGAAAAGCTGGGTTTATCTACGCTGGTTGCAAATCCTTTTGCTGATATGGAAGTGTCCAATAAGGTAAATGCTGTGGCATTAAGTAATGATGCGCCGGCTATGTTGATTGCAGCAGGGCTGGCATTGAGGGGGTTGGAGTAGCATGGCTAAGATTAATTTACTCCCCTGGCGCGAGGCCTATCGCGGAGAGAAGAAAAAAGAATTTCTTACCTTAGTCGGTATGGTTTTAATGTTTGCTGCTGTGATGGCATTTGGCTGGGACCGTGTGGTTAATGGTCAGATTGATTCACAGTTTAGCCGAAATCAAGTGCTGAAAAGTGAAATTGCCACGCTTGATAAACAAGTAGCAGAAATTGAGGAGCTAACTAAGCGACGTCAGAGCTTACTTGATCGTATTCAGGTGATTCAAGAAGTGCAGGGCAATAGACCTGAAATTGTCAAAATTTATGATGAATTTGTCCGGTCGGTACCAGACGGTGTGTATTTCACTGAAATGGTAAGAGAGGGTGAGACTGTTTCGTTGGTAGGCTTTGCTAAATCGAATAGCCGGGTCTCTGTTCTTATGCGACGGCTGGATGCCTCTTATAAGTTTACTGAGCCTAACCTTACTAAGGTTGAAGCAAATGATATGTTGGGTGAAAACGGTAGTCAGTTTGAGATGCAGGTGAAAATCGTACAGCCAAATACTGAGCTGGATGCAGAAACAACAACTGGAGGAGAAGCATAATGGCCTTAGATGATTCTCTTCAGCAATTAAAAAACCTGGATCTGGGTGAGCTGGATATTGAAAGTATTGGCGTTTGGCCACTACCAGTAAGAGTATTTTTGCTTATTTTGGCATTTTGTCTGGTACTTGCTGGGGCTTATTACTTTCATATTAAGGATTTAGGGGCAGAGTTAAGCGCTGCACAGACTGAAGAAGCCCAGCTAAAAACTACCTTTGAGAAAAAAGCATTTCAAGCGGCAAATCTTGATGTTTATCGTCAGCAGATGGTAGATGTAGAAAAACTGTTTGGTGCACTCTTGGCTCAGTTACCTAGTGATACTGAGGTGCCGGGGTTACTCGAGGATATTACTGATCTTGGCAATGGGGCCAGCCTTAATATTGTCAGCATTACACTACAGCCTGAAAGGGCGACAGAGTTCTATGTAGAGCTCCCTATCAAGATTGTGGCTGAAGGTGCATACCATGATGTGGGTGCTTTTGTCAGTGGTATCGCAGGCTTACCGCGAATAGTGACACTACATGACTACAACTTAACTTCTAATGATAAAAGCAGTATGCAAGAACTCGAAATCGAGGCGAGAACATACCGCTATAAGGCGCAGGATGACTAACAATGACTAGATACTTAGGTTTGGTGGCATTTGTTGGTGTGGTTTTAACTTCTGGTTGCAGCGGTGGCGGTCAGCATGAAGATTTGCAAGACTTTATGGCTGAGGTTAGAAAAAAGCCATCTGGAGTAGTAGATCCATTACCAACATTCCGGTCATACAAAACGTTTAGCTATGGTGCTATGGCAATGCGTAGTCCATTTGAACCACCAATGACTTTAGCGACTACGGATTCAGTTTCTGGTGATAATAAGGTTGAGCCGCCGGATGAAAACCGTAAAAAGGAATATCTGGAAAATTACAATTTTGCTGCCATTTCTATGGTCGGAGCACTGTCAAAAGATGGCGATATCTGGTCATTAGTGAATGATGGTAGTGGTGGTATTCATCGTGTTACTACCGGGAATTATATGGGTAAAAACCATGGTCGCATTGTTTTAGTAACTAATTCTAAAGTGGATGTAATTGAGGTTGTACCTGATGGGAAAGGTGAGTGGGTTGAACGTCCACGTACCTTGGCCTTGAAAGAGAAGGAATAAAAAAATGTTTGGGGAAACTAAGATGAAAGGGTATCTGAAGAAGGGAGTTGTAGTTCTGGTGGGGTGGCTTGCCTTCCTGGGTGCTTCTTCGCATGCGTGGGCACAGGTTTTGCTCGAAGACATTAGTTTTGCGACATTACCAGGCGATCGATTCGAGGTGCAGATGTCTTTCTCTGGGACACCTCCGAATCCTGAGGGTTATACGATCGAGAACCCTGCACGTATCGTGCTTGACATGCCTGGAGTAGAAAGCGCACTTGCGCAGAAAAAACATGTATTGTCATTCGAAAATGCTCGTAGTGCTGTTGTATTAGGGACGTCAGACCGTACCCGCTTGATCATTAATATGTTGGCGATGACTCCCTATGAAACGAGTATGGAAGGCAACGTTTTAAAAGTGATTGTTGGTGGAGAGGATGGGCCGTCTGTTATACAACAAAGATCTACTTATGTGGAGGCAACCTCAACGGCGGAAGACCGTACCAATAAAGCCGAATATAGCATCAAGAACATAGATTTTGCTCGTGGTGAGCAGGGTGAAGGGTTGGTTTCCATAGAGCTTTCTGATCCATCAGTGAGTGTTGATGTTTCACAGTTAGGAAAGGGTATTAAACTTAGCTTTTTCCGTACATCTTTACCTGAATCTCTGGATCGTCGCTTGGACGTGGTGGATTTTGCAACGCCGGTGAAAGAAATTGATACTAGCCATGACGGCTCGACTACTATAGTAACGGTTGATGCTGTGGGCGAGTACGATTATATGGCTTACCAGACGGATAACCATTATGTGGTAAGTGTTAAACATCTAACAGCTACAGAGTTGGAGGAAAAACAGGCCAAATTTGCCTATGTGGGTGAAAAGCTCTCGCTTAATTTCCAGGATATTGAGGTGCGGTCAGTCCTTCAATTGATTGCAGATTTCACAGAATTAAACTTGGTGGCCAGTGATACGGTAACAGGAAATATTACCTTGCGTCTGGACAATGTTCCTTGGGATCAAGCTCTTGCTATCGTCTTAAAAGCCAAAGGCCTTGATAAGCGTCGGGAAGGTAATGTCTTGATGGTTGCACCTGCTGCTGAGATTGCTGAACGAGAAAGATTACAAGTAGAAGCTAACAAGCAGCTTCAAGAATTGGCTCCTTTGCGTACAGAATTTATCCGTATTAAATATGCCGATGCTAAAGAACTCTTTGAATTGTTTGATGTAGAAGAGGGAAGTGGCGGTGGTGGTGGTGGTGGTGAAAGTGATCGAACTGCCACTGATAGTATTCTGTCTGAGCGTGGTTCGGCAATTGTCGATGAGCGTACTAATACCGTCATATTGACAGATACTGAAGATAAAATTCTTGAGTTCATGCGTCTTATTGAGCAGATCGATATTCCTATTCGTCAGGTATTAATTGAAGCTCGAATTGTTATTGCCAATACAGATTTCCGTAAAGAAATTGGTGTTGAATGGGGCGTGGAAGGTTATCGTTTTTCTGGCGGTAATGCAGTTGGCTTTGGTGGATCAAGAGCTTTTAATGAAGGTGATGGTCTGGTTCTTGGTGACTTCAATGATTTTGATGGCGATGGTGAAACTGAGGGTTCGATTGACCTGGATGACATTACTGGAGTCGATCTAGGTGTTCCAAACCCAGCCGGTTCTCTTGCCCTTAGCCTGCTGACAGAAGACACGTTTATTGACCTTGAATTGAGCGCCTTAGAGAGTGATGGCGCTGGTGAAATTGTTTCTCAGCCGAAGGTGTTAACAGGCGATAAGCAAAAAGCGGTGATTAAAACGGGCACGGAAATTCCTTTTGAAGAGTCTACATCCAGTGGTGCTACTTCTATTGAATTTAAAGAAGCAGTGCTTAAGTTGGAAGTGACGCCACAGATTACTCCAGATGGGCGTATTGTAATGGACTTGATTGTGGCACAGGACTCTGTGGGTGATCTATTACCAAGCGGCGAGCCTGTTATTGATATAACTGAGGTGGAAACCCAGGCGATTGTGGGTGATGGGCAGACACTGGTGTTGGGTGGATTGTTTCAGATGGAATCAGTTAACGCTGTAGAGAAAGTACCACTACTTGGAGATATTCCATATCTAGGGCGCCTCTTTCGAAATGACATTAATGATCTTCAAAAACGTGAAATTCTAATTTTCATTACGCCTAAAATTATCAGTGAAGAACTTCTGGATTAATGTCCAAGCAAAAAAACCTATTTCTTGTCGGCCCCATGGGGGCTGGCAAGACAACGATTGGCCGCTTTCTGGCGGACAACCTTAACTTAGAATTTATTGACCTCGATGCTGAAATTGAAGCTCGCTGTGGGGCCAATATTCCTTGGATTTTTGATGTGGAAGGTGAAGCTGGGTTCCGTAAGCGTGAATCACGGCTATTGGAAGAAATAACAGATAAAAGTGGTGTCCTCCTTGCCACAGGAGGTGGGGCAGTACTTGATGAGGGTAACCGCGAGATGCTGAGGCAGAGAGGGTATGTGGCATATCTCAGTGCTTCTGTTGAGCAATTACTGGAACGTACGGCAAATGATCGTAACCGACCTTTATTGCAGGTTGATAACCCTCGTGAAGTTATTGAAAAGTTGATAGAAGAGCGAGATCCTCTCTATAGGGAGGTAGCAGATCTGGTGGTTGTTACGGAAAAAAGAAAACCTCAAGTGGTTGCTGAAGATATTGTTGCTGAGGTTCGTCAGTTAATGGAGTGATGTGATATATTCCCAGTTACTTTTAGTAAGTAAACAAACCAGCCAGTAGAAATAATTCATTGTGGAAAAAATTAGAAAGCTCAGTGTTGATTTGGGTGAGAGAAGTTATCCCATCTCCATTGGTAGGGGATTACTACAACAGCCAGGTTTATTGAACCCTTATATTCATGGTCAGCAAGTGTTGGTCGTGACCAACGAAACCATTGCCCCTTTATACCTACAGTCTGTTTTAGAAAACTTGTCATCTTTTCAGGTTGAGTCAGTCATATTGCCAGACGGCGAAAAGTATAAAAATCTAGAAACATTAAATACTATCTTTGATACTTTACTATCTAAAAAACACAACCGGACCACTACCCTTGTAGCTCTGGGTGGCGGTGTGATTGGTGATATGACAGGCTTTGCGGCGGCCTGCTACCAGCGCGGTGTTGATTTTATCCAGCTACCTACAACACTACTGGCCCAAGTGGATTCTTCAGTAGGCGGGAAAACAGCAGTTAATCATCCGAAGGGTAAAAATATGATTGGGGCTTTTTATCAGCCCCAATGTGTTATTGCTGATACCAGTACGTTAAATACTCTGGATGATAGACAGCTAAGAGCTGGTTTGGCTGAAGTAATCAAATACGGTCTGATTACAGATACAGAATTTTTCAGTTGGCTTGAAGATAATATGGATCTTTTGTTGGGTCGGGATTCTGAGGCCCTTGCTTTTGCCATTGAGAGATCTTGCGAGAATAAGGCAAAAGTGGTCAGTCAGGATGAGCGCGAAGGCGGTATACGCGCCATTTTGAATTTAGGCCATACATTTGGTCATGCCATTGAAACCTTCCAATCATATAAAGAATGGCTACATGGTGAAGCTATAGCTACTGGCATGGTAATGGCTGCCAAGCTTTCCTTGGCGATGGGTTGGGTATCTGAGCAGGAAGTGAATAGAATCCAGGTATTGCTGGACAAATGTGACTTGCCTATAGTTCCACCACCAACCATGTCATCTGATAAGTTTCTTGAGCTAATGTCTGTCGATAAGAAGGTATTAGATGGCAGTCTTCGTTTAGTTTTGCTTAAGTCCATTGGGGATGCCGTGGTGACTTCAGATTTTGATGCCAGTCTCCTCGAGGGATTATTACAGGGTAAGTAGCTTGTTTGGCTCTACGATCTTTCTTTATATCTTTGCTAGCTTGCTTGTAGCAGGCCCAAAATAACCATTTAAAAAATATAAACAGAGTTTTTCACCTTGAGGCATTTGTGGGGTTGGCTATGGATGTGTAAAATGTCCCTCCTTTTGCGCCAGCACCGACCCATTTTCAAGTTTTGGCTCGGCAAGCTTTTGTTTTAATTATATTTTACCTAGAGTTTTATTATGTCGACTGGCCTCTATCGGTTAGGTGAATTCAAAGATAATTGTGGCTTTGGCCTTATTGCTCATACTAAAGGGCAGGCCAGCCATCGTTTATTGGAAACTGCAATCGAAGCGTTAACCTGCATGACTCACCGTGGTGGCATTGCTGCTGATGGGAAAACGGGCGATGGTTGTGGTTTGTTGCTACAAAAGCCTGATAGTTTCATGCGCAATATAGCCAGTGAGCTATTTGCAACAGACTTGCCTGAGCTTTACGCCATCGGTTCCGTGATGTTAAGCCAGGATTTAGCGCAGCGCGAGCAGGCTAAAAAAATTATGTCAGAGGCCCTGTGTTCTAAAGGTCTGACAGTGGTTGGTTGGCGTGAAATTCCCACAAACAATGAATGCTTGGGTGAGATTGCACTACAAACACTACCTATATTTGAGCAGATATTCATTGGTTCGGAAGGTCTTGACCGACAACAGTTCAATGCTAAGTTGTTTATTGCCAAACGCAAAGTAGAAATTGCACTGGCCGAAGATGATTCATTCTATATTGCCAGTCTTGCAGAAAATGTTATTAGCTATAAAGGGCTAATGATGCCGGTAGATTTGCCAAAATTTTATCCTGATCTGGCAAACCCTAAACTGGAAACAGCTATTTGTGTTTTTCATCAGCGATTTTCTACCAACACGACACCCCAGTGGCCTCTGGCTCAGCCATTTAGAATGCTGGCTCATAATGGTGAAATTAATACTATTCCGGGTAACCGCAATTGGTCTGTAGCGCGTACCCCCAAGTTTGAAACCCCTTTGTTGCCTGACCTTCAGGAAGTCTCACCCCTGGTAAACCGTACTGGTTCAGATTCATCCAGTTTGGATAATATGCTGGAAGTACTGGTCGCAGGGGGCATGGACTTGCACAAAGCGGTAAGAATGCTAGTGCCGCCTGCCTGGAATAATAATCTGGACTTTGGTCCCAATGAGCGAGCCTATTTTGAATATATCTCCATGCATATGGAGCCTTGGGATGGCCCAGCTGGCTTAGTTATTACTGATGGTCGATATGCAGTTTGTACTCTGGACAGAAATGGCCTGAGGCCATCACGCTGGGTGTTGACGGACGATGACATTATTACCGCGGCATCTGAGGTCGGGGTATATAACTATGAGCCAGAGAATGTTGTTGCCAAGGGTCGCCTTGGACCTGGTGATATCCTGTCTATTGATACTGAAACCGGTACTATTTTAAATACTAGAGATGTGGATAAGCAGCTGTCCTCGGGCAATCCATATCGAACCTGGTTGCATGACGGCACCATGAAAATCATGTCAACGATGGACGATGAAAGTATCGAGGTGGAAGGTGCTTTAACTCGAGATCAAATTCGCAAGAACATGAAAATGTTCCTGGCCTCTCTTGAAGAACGGGAACAGGTGATAAAACCATTGGCAGAAGGTGGTCAAGAAGCTGTTGGTTCCATGGGGGATGATACCCCGATGGCTGTGCTTTCAAGTAAAAACCGCAGTCTCTATGATTATTTCCGTCAACAGTTTGCCCAGGTAACTAATCCACCTATAGATCCGTTGCGCGAAACGCTGGTTATGTCATTGCAAACCCAGCTGGGGCGCGAACGCAGTATTTTTGATGTAACTGCCGATCATGCCAAGCGGATTAATCTCACCAGCCCTGTATTATCACCACGCAAATATTATGCGTTAAAAAATAATGGGCGAGATGATTATCAAGTAAAGAAATTTAGTGTTAGTTATGATCCAGAAAAGGTCAATTTAAAGCAGGCTATCGATAACCTCTGTGTAGAGGTGGCATCTTCGGTTCGAGAAGGCATTGTCTGCTGTATTTTATCTGACTCCGATATTCAGCCAGGAAAATTGCCCATACAAATGCTGATGGCTGTCGGTGCTGTTCATCATTATTTGATTGCTTCTGGTCAGCGTTGTGATGCTAATATTATTGCAAGTACAGGTTCTGCTCGTGATTCTCATCAGATAGCAACATTGATAGGGTGTGGCGCTTCAGCAGTCTATCCTTTTTTGAGTTACCACATTCTCACAGATTTAATCGAATCTGGAGAATTACTTTGTGATCTGGATACAGCCTTTAAAAATTATCGTAAAGGTATTAATAAAGGGTTGCTGAAAATTCTATCTAAAATGGGTATTTCCACCATTGGCTCTTACCGTGGTGCTCAGCTCTATGAAATTATTGGGATCACCTCTGAAGTTGTCGATTTATGCTTTGTTGATACACCAAGCCGTATTCAGGGTGCCAACTTTGATGATTTGCAGCAGGATCAACAGCGATTGGCTGATGAAACGTGGAGTGAACGTAAGTCTGTAAGCCCAGGTGGTTTGCTGAAGTATGTTCATGGTCAGGAATATCATGCATTTAATCCTGATGTTATTCAGGCGCTTCACCGCTCGGTTCAAAATGGTGATTATGCGGCTTGGCATGATTATGCGGCTTTAGTGAATGATCGCCCAGTTGCGACATTAAGAGACCTCTTACAAATTAAGGGTGATATCAAACCCATTTCAGTATCTGATGTTGAGCCTGTGGAGGATATTTTAAAACGGTTTGATTCTGCCGGTATGTCATTGGGTGCATTGTCCCCTGAAGCTCACGAGGCTTTGGCCGAGGCAATGAATAGCTTAGGCGGCCGTTCTAATTCCGGTGAGGGTGGTGAAGATGCTATCCGTTTTGGCACAGTAAAAGTTTCAAAAATTAAACAAGTGGCCTCTGGCCGCTTTGGTGTGACACCGCATTACTTGTCTAGTGCCGAAGTAATACAAATTAAAGTAGCACAAGGTGCGAAGCCTGGTGAGGGCGGTCAGCTACCTGGTGGTAAGGTTAACGATCTGATTGCTCGGTTACGTTATTCAGTACCTGGTGTGACACTAATTTCTCCACCGCCACACCATGATATTTACTCCATTGAGGATTTGGCCCAGCTAATCTTTGACCTGAAACAGGTCAACCCAAGTGCGTTGGTTTCAGTAAAACTGGTTTCCAGACCTGGCGTTGGTACTATCGCCGCGGGTGTTGCCAAAGCCTATGCCGACCTCATTACGATTTCCGGTTATGACGGTGGTACTGCCGCCAGTCCGTTAACCTCTATTCGTTATGCGGGTTCTCCCTGGGAATTAGGGCTTGCTGAAACCCACCAGATGCTGCGTGCTAATGACTTGCGGGATAAGGTGAGAGTCCAAACAGATGGTGGCTTGAAGACAGGCCTTGATGTAGTTAAAGCAGCTGTTCTTGGGGCAGAAAGTTTTGGTTTTGGTACTGCGCCAATGGTCGCACTAGGATGTAAGTATCTACGAATTTGTCACCTAAATAACTGCGCGACAGGTGTTGCTACTCAAGATCAACAACTCCGTGATGAGTATTACAAAGGTACTGTAGAGACCGCCAAAAACTTCTTCCTGTTTATGGCTGAAGAAACTCGCGAATGGCTGGCGCGGTTGGGTCTGAAAACCCTGGGGGAATTGGTTGGCCGTGTTGACCTGCTGGAGGTTTTACCTGGCAATACGGACAAGCAGAAAAAGCTGGATCTCTCTCCGATTATCTATACGGATGAATATTTAGAAAGCAAGCCGCAGACTTGCCAAGTGGCTCAGAATACTCCCTTTGATAAAGGGCAGTTGGCTGAGAAAATGGTGGCAGATATTTTGCCCAACATTGAAGCCAAACAAGGTGGTGAATTTAGTTATAACGTCAGTAATTGTGATCGCTCCATTGGTGCTCGCTTGTCTGGTGAAATTGCTAAGCGCTATGGTAATACGGGTATGGCCGATGCCCCGGTTAAGTTGATGCTCAATGGGGTTGCTGGTCAGTCTCTTGGAGTGTGGAATGCCGGTGGCCTCGATATATACCTTCGTGGTGACGCTAATGACTATGTTGGCAAAGGGATGGCCGGAGGTAAGATTGTTATTGCTCCGCCCGAGGGTAACACGCTTATTTCTAGGGATGCCCCCATTGTAGGTAACACCTGTTTATATGGTGCGACTTCAGGAAAACTGTTTGCTGCGGGTACAACGGGTGAGCGTTTTGCGGTACGCAATTCTGGAGCCCATGCTGTTGTAGAAGGTGCCGGTCATCACTGTTGCGAATATATGACGGGCGGTGTGATAGTTGTGCTAGGTGCGACGGGGCCCAACTTTGGAGCAGGCATGACCGGTGGTTTTGCCTACGTGCTGGATGAAGATCGAACATTTGTTGATAAATACAATATGGAGTTAGTGGAAATTCAGCGGATTACCAGCGAAGCCACAGAAGCCCATCGTTATCATTTGGAAAGTATGATTACTGAATTTGTGGCCGAAACTAGTAGTGAGTGGGGTCAGGAAATTTTAGATAATTTTGAATATTTTGTTAGCAATTTCTGGTTAGTAAAACCCAAGGCCGCTAGTTTGCAGAAGTTACTCGAGCACACGCATGCTGCGCCTCAATAAGATTGGGCATAACGAAGTATGGTATGTAATTAACTATCCATCAGTTCACGTAACTAAAAAGTTTACGTTTATGAGTTTAAGTTTATGAGCGAAAGGTTAAACAACGACTTCCAATTTATTCAGGTCGACCGCCAGGAGCCTAAGAAAAAGGCTATGGAAAATCGTACCCAGGAATTTGTTGAAATATATGAACCCTCTAACCAAAAGTTGGAGGGCACCCAGGCTCATCGGTGTTTGGACTGCGGTAATCCCTATTGTGAATGGAAATGTCCGGTTCATAACTATATTCCAAACTGGTTGAAGCTGTTGTCCGATGGAAACATCATTGAGGCAGCCGAATTAAGTCACGCGACCAATACACTGCCAGAAGTTTGTGGTCGTGTTTGTCCACAGGACCGTCTCTGTGAAGGAGCCTGTACCCTCAATGACGATTTTGGTGCGGTCACTATTGGTAATGCAGAAAAATACATAACAGATACTGCGTTTGCTATGGGTTGGCGTCCCGACATGTCGAAGGTGACTTGGACGGACAAACGAGTGGCTATTATTGGTGCCGGCCCTGCTGGACTTGGTTGTGCTGATGTCCTGGTACGCAACGGGGTTAAGCCTGTAATTTTTGATCGTTATCCGGAAATTGGTGGATTGCTGACCTTTGGTATTCCTGAGTTTAAACTCGAAAAATCAGTGATGCAGCATCGCCGTACTGTATTTGAAGAAATGGGAGTTGAGTTCAGACTAAACACCGATGTGGGTGTCGATGTGCAAATGAGCCAACTGATGGAAGAATTTGATGCAGTATTTCTTGGTATGGGCACTTATACCTATATGAAAGGTGGTTTTCCCGGTGAAGGTCTTCCCGGTGTTCACGATGCTCTGCCATTCCTGGTTGCCAGCGTTAACCGCAACATGGGTTGGGAAAAAGATCCCGAAGAATTCATTAGTGTCGCTGGGCAACGAGTCGTTGTACTTGGTGGTGGTGATACGGCAATGGATTGTAATCGCACTTCAGTTCGACAGGGTGCTGATAGTGTTGCTTGTGCCTATCGTCGAGATGAAGCGAATATGCCGGGCTCACGTCGCGAAGTACAAAATGCCATGGAAGAGGGTGTCGAATTTTTGTTTAATCGCCAGCCAGTTGAAATTGTGGGTGATGGTCGTGTTGAAGGTATCAAGGTCGTAACCACTAAGCTAGGTGAGCCAGATGAAAACGGTCGTCGCCGCCCAATACCGATTGCTGGTAGTGAAGAGATATTGCCGGCCGACATTGTCTTGGTCGCATTTGGTTTCCAACCGAGTCCTGCTCCGTGGCTTGCTGATTTAGGTGTTGAGCTGAATGACTGGGAAGGTGTGGTTGCACCAGAAGAGCAGCAATTTAAATTTCAGACCAGTAACCCCAAGGTGTTTGCTGGGGGAGATATGGTTCGTGGTTCTGATTTGGTTGTTACTGCTATCTGGGAAGGCCGCCAGGCTGGTGAGGGTATTCTTGATTACCTTAAAGTTTAAGGTTGTGGTGTGATGAGCGAGTTGAAGAACGATCGTTTTCTGCGGGCATTGATGCGTCAACCAGTAGATATTACCCCAGTATGGATGATGCGCCAGGCCGGTCGTTATCTTCCAGAATATCGTGAATCTAGGGCTAAAGCCGGGGATTTTATGGCCCTTTGCACCAACCCTGATCTGGCTTGTGAAGTGACGTTGCAACCTTTAGAGCGTTACTCTCTTGATGCCGCTATTTTATTTTCAGATATTTTAACCATCCCTGATGCTATGGGACTGGGACTATATTTTGAAACGGGGGAAGGCCCTCGATTTCGTAAACCTGTTCGTACTGAGGCCGATATTAATGGTTTATCAGTAATAGATCCTCAGCAAGACCTTCCCTACGTTATTAACGCTGTTTCGACAATTCGTCGAGAACTCAATGGACGAGTACCTTTGATTGGTTTTTCTGGAAGCCCTTGGACACTGGCAACCTATATGGTGGAAGGCGGCTCCAGTAAAGATTTTGCCCGCTGTAAAACTATGTCTTATAACCAGCCAGAGCTCATGCATCAACTGCTCGATACCCTGGCTAAATCGGTTATTGTGTACCTTAATGCCCAAATAGAAGCTGGGGCACAGGCTGTTCAGATTTTTGATACCTGGGGAGGGGCTCTTTCCCATGAGGCTTATAGGGAATTTTCCTTACAGTACATGTCTCAGATTGTAGATGGGTTGATCAGGGAACAAGAAGGTCGTCCAGTCCCCGTGATTCTCTTTACCAAAGGTGGTGGGCAATGGTTGGAATCTATCGCTGATTCGGGTTGTGATGCCATAGGTCTTGATTGGACGACCCATATTGGTGAGGCGCGTAAGCGGGTGGGTAGCCGTGTCGCATTACAAGGTAATATGGATCCAGCAATACTTCGCTCTTCTCCGCAACGAATTCGTCAGGAAGTTGAGACTATTTTGTCCCAATTTGGCTCTGGCGAAGGGCATGTCTTTAATCTCGGTCATGGTATAACACCGGATATCAATCCGGCTCATGTCGAAGCATTTATTGATGCAGTTCACGAATTTTCAGTGAAAAGTCGTCAAAACTCTAAATAACTTAAGCGGTTAGAGATTTTTTTATCCATTGTTACATTAGTTTTGCTATGGTTTATCATTAGCATACTGTCCCCATGTTTTGATCGAACAAGAATCAAGTTGATTTGGTCAACAAATAGCTCAAAACAATTTTTTTAATAATGGATGTCACTCTGTAATGGGTATTAAGCAGGTCAAGGTTGTCGTGAGTGAAGTCAAGGTAGGGATGTTTATTTCCAGCCTCGATCGCCCATGGGAACACACCCCTTTTCCTATACAAGGTTTTATTGTAAATGGTCATAAAGAAATAACAGCACTGCGTGCCCATTGTGATTATGTATTTATTGATATCACCAAAGGGCATGGCGCTATCACGGGTACTCCTGGTACGGGGTATCAACTTGGTAGTGGCAGCAATAAAAATAACATTAGTAATATAGGAACTGTTGGCCGAAAAAGTCAGTCCAGCCCCTGGCGCAATAGCGTCTTGCCGATAAAAGTAAATTCTCATGTTTACCAAAAGCTGGTTCCACTGACACAAGAGGTGGAACATGCCGATGAAGCACTTCTTCAATTGCGTGGCCAATACACCCTGGCAACCAAGCAAATTTCCAAAGGCAAGGATTTTGACTACCGCGGTCTAAAAGATTCTGTGACCGATATGGTCAATAGTGTGGTGAGATGTCCCGATGCATTTACTTGGTTGCTACGGTTGCGATTGAAAGATCAGCATACTCACGATCACAGCATGCGGTCAGCATTGTGGGCTGTTCAGTTTGCTCGGCATATTGGTATGGATAAAAAGGATATGTCAGCTCTGTGCATGGGCACATTGTTAAAAGATATTGGTAAGGTAAAACTATCCAATAGTTTATTGCGTAAAAAAGAACGCAATGATGAAGAGATTGCTGAGTATCAAAAATTTGTATCCTTCGGTGTAGAAATGCTGGGAGAATTTAAGAATGTTGATGCACAAGTAATCTCTGTGGTGAAGCATCATCGTGAACATCATGATGGCACGGGTTATCCGGAAGGGTTGGAAGGTGGAAAAATCCCACTACTAGCTCGTATTGCCGGTATTGCTACCGTTTATGATGCCTGTTCTAACCCCAGAGAGTCACATGATCCTGTAGCGCCCTCAAGAGCTGTAAATATTCTTTATAACCTACGAGATAAGCAATTCCCTGAAGATTTGGTGATCAAGTTTATCCAGTCTATTGGTCTTTACCCTACAGGAACCTTGGTAGAGCTCACGACAGGTGATATAGGTGTTGTTGTGGAGCAACATTCAGATTTGCGATTGGCCCCAAAAGTTGCGGTGTTGAATCAGGGGCAATTTCTAGAGGGTAAAGCTGCTGGAGGTTATGTTCTGATAGACCTTAAGGATGAAGCGGCATCGAGAAAAAAATTGGTTAAGGCAGGACAGGCTTTGGCTGAATCAATAGAAGTTCTGGGAATAGTGAGAGACCTTGAGCCTTCGGGTTATGACGTAGATTTTTCCTTTATCTCAACCATTTTCATGAAAAATACCAGGAAGGTGCTAAGTAGTATTTTATCCCGTGGTAGAGAGGATAAAACTGGCCAGGGTATGAATTTAATGGATAGGCTAAAAAGCTATTTGCGTGCAGCAAACTAAATTTTTTAGACTTCTTTTGTACAAACCACTATTTTTGTATTAATCGATTTAGTTGTAAGGTGCGTTGGCTCTACTTAAATTATGTTTCGATTATAAAGTCAGCCAATAATTCTCCCAATTGAGTTTGTGTTCCAGGTTTGTAATGCTCAGACCATGAGCTTTTTTCTGGTTCAAACATCATGATCACTGTAGAGCCAAATTTAAAACGCCCCATTTCTTCACCTTTTTGTAGAGTGATTTCTCCAGGTTTAAAATGGTTTGTTATGACTGTTCCAGGTTGATAGTGCCCATGCCATACAGACTCAATCCCTGCCACCATCATGGCTCCTACCAAAATAACTGCACAGCGGCCAATTGCTGTATCAAACAGACAAACCAGTCGTTCATTTTTTGCAAATAATCCATCTACATATTGCGTGGTGGTGCTATTGACAGAGAATAGTTTTCCTGGGATATACCGACTGTAGATCAGTTCTCCAGTCACAGGCATATGCACTCTGTGGTAATCCCTGGGTGACAAATAGATGGTAATAAAATTTCCATCGAGGAAGCGTTGGCTATCTTCGTCATGGGCCCCTAAAAGTGATGCCGTAGAGAAAGATTTACCTTTAGCCTGGAAAATGTTACCAGTTTCGATAGGTCCCAATTGACTGACTGTACCATCGGCGGGGCAGACAATGGCGGTTTCATTTTGGTCAATTGGGCGAATTTGTTCTTTTAGAGCACGTGTAAAGAAAGCATTAAAGTGCTCATAATCATCTAGATTGTTAGATATAGCCTCATCCATATTAATGTTATAGGTCTGGATAAACTGCTTTATGAGCAAGTTTTTGAGCCAGGGGGTTTTGGCTTCGGCCAATAAAGAGCCAAGGCGAGATAAAGTATGTTGTGGCAACACACGTTGTAGCGCCACAAACCATTCTGACTTTAAATCATTCATAAAATATGGGGTACCAGAGTTGTTCTTTATCGGAGTTTTTCAATAACAGGTCTTATTCAATGGGGGTGTCGTTACGGTTGCCCCATTCTGACCAAGAGCCTTCATAAGCCCGGATGTCCTTAAAGTTCAGTATTCTGGCGAGCATATAGGTAAACCCTGAACGGTGGTGGGACTGGCAATGGGTGATGGTCGGCTTGTCTGAGTGAATTCCTAATTCGGCCAAGCGCTCTTTTGCATCAGAAAAAATGCGCTGGTTTCGCTTGAAATCCATCATACTGGTCCAATTACAGTTGATGGCACCAGGAATATGCCCATTCCTTTCAGCCACACCCCGTTCTCCAGTGTATTCCTCTGGGGTTCTAGCATCCCAAATTTGCAAATCACCACTGTCAAGGTGGGCCATAATTTCTTCAGCTTCAATGATAGGGCTGCGATCTATGGTGATATCTCGTTCGATAGATTTGGTTTCTGGCACATCAGCTGTCGTTGGGAATCCTTCATTGTGCCAAGCAATCAGCCCACCATTTAGGTATGACCAATTTTTATGCCCAATGACATCGAGGGTCCAGATAAAGCGTCCAGCCCATCCGCCACCTTCATCATCATAAACAACCACATGTTTATCATCGGTCAGACCAATACTGTTGACCATAGCTGCAAGCTTTTCCTGAGGCGGTAATTTGTTGGGGCCAGGAACGGAGCCAGACATGAGCTCTTTCGACGAGAGGTGAATGGCACCAGGGATATGCTTCTTGCTATAGAGTGCATCATTGCAAAGGTCGACGATCAGTATATTTGGTTGATCCAGTAGGTCGACGAGAGCCTCGGGCTCAAGTAATTTGGGTATATCAGACATGATTTTTCTCTGCTCTTACGGCCGATATTAAAGGAATCGAGATTGTACCATCCATAAATCCAAGCTCCACCCATAAAGCGTAGTCTTGGACTTTAGGCGTTCTCGCTCACGGTTATTTAGGACTCTAGCTCAAGGCTGTTAATCATATGCCAATAGCTATCAAATCGTTCTTTTGAAATGTTGCCATTATCAAGTGCATGCTTGAATGCGCAACCGGGTTCTTTTTGGTGTTGGCAGTCACGGAATTTGCATTGACCGATAAAGGGGCGCAGTTCAACAAAACCCTCAGCAATAGACGCTGGATCAAGGTGCCAGAGCCCAAACTCACGAATCCCTGGGGAGTCGATCACATCAGCACCATTAGGTAAATGGAAAAGTTGTGAATTAGTGGTGGTATGAGTGCCTTTAGCTTTTGAGGTTGAAAGAGCACCAACTGGAGTATCAATGTTGGGTGACAGAGTATTTAGCAGTGAGGATTTCCCTACACCCGACTGCCCCACAAACACACTGGTCAAACCTTCAAGGTAATCTTCAAGCTTTTCTATTCCCTCACCACTTTGGGCAGAAGCCAGAAAACAGTCGTAGCCCAATTGAACATAGCGATCAAGTAACCTGGTTAAAATGTCATAATTTTTGTCGTCAATTAGGTCGGCTTTGTTAAAAATAACAATGGGTTGTATTGACTGATGCTCTGCTGCCACTAAATAGCGATCAATTAGATTGGCATGGGGTTCAGGGTAAGGGGCAATAACAACAGCTATACGATCAATATTGGCTGCAACTGGACGTAGCTTGCCGCGATTGTCGGGGCGGCATAGTTCAGAACGTCTCGGGTGTTGTGCTGTGATCACACCCACACCCACACCCACACCCACACCCACACCCACACCCACACCCTGGGTATCGCCATCTTGCCAGGTGACTCTATCTCCAGTGACAATAGTAGGAAGGTTGGCTCTAAGGTGACAACGACGGATTGAATAAATAGATTGCTCCGAAGGTGATTCTGATTCCACATCCACTTGAGTACCAAAACTGGCGATAACTCGCCCATTTTGCTCCGGGCCTAGTTTAGATGGGGATAGGTTGGATGGGGATAGATATTCATCTGCCTCCCGCCGGGCATGAGCTTCGGCTCTGGCTTTTGCTTGATTTTGCTGAATGCGCTGGCGCTGTTGCTTAGTCAGATGGCGTTTTGTCAATATATCCCCTTATTTGCCGATACCCCTATAGTACAGTGGCATCCCCACTATTGGCCTGATGGGGTGGCTTACTGAAGCGCAAGGATATAGCATATGGTGAACGAGGGACAGGAATCACAAAATGTTTAATCTGGAGGAAATGCCACAATTATTGGCACAATTTGTGCCAATATTGTCGACCATTGCCATTGTGGTTGTAATCCTATGGGCTGCTAACTGGTTGCTTTTGCGTCGGGCTAGTTTAACTACAGAGTCTCGTTTACCTGGCCAAGTAATAATGCTGCTCTTAAGTGTTATAGCACTTATTGCTGTAGTCTTGGCGCTACCGGTTAGTGAATCTACTCGAGGTGATTTACTGGGGCTATTGGGATTGGTGCTAACGGGTGTTATAGCTTTATCTTCTACTACTTTTGTGTCGAACGCGATGGCTGGTCTTATGCTGAGGTCGGTAAAAAGTTTCCGAAATGGTGATTTTATTCGGACTACTCAGCACTTTGGTCGGGTCACAGAGCGGGGTTTGTTCCATACAGAAATACAGTCAGAAGATCGTGATTTAATTACGCTGCCAAACTTATTTCTGGCGTCCAATCCTGTAACAGTCATTCGATCTTCGGGAACGATCATATCCTGTGAGATATCCCTGGGCTACGATATTCCTCATCACCAATTAGATCTATTATTAAAAGAAGCAGCCGTGGCGACGGGTCTGCAAGAACCTTTTGTACAAATCCTTACCTTAGGGGACTTTTCTATTAATTACCGCATCTCTGGTTATTACGGAGAGGTGAAGCACCTGCTAACGATGAGGAGCCGACTGCGACAAGAGGTTTTGGATAAATTGCATGGTGCAGACATTGAAATAGTGTCGCCTTCTTTTATGAATCAGCGTCAATTCAATAATGGTGAAAAATTTATTGCTACTCCAAAACGGCGGAATCCGCTTGAGTCGAGCAACATTGCCCCTGAATCATTAATTTTTGACAAAGCAGATCGAGCAGAAAAAATACGTATTCTCAAGGATGAACGTAATGACCTAGTGGAGCAAATTAAAACCTTAAAAGAACAACTTGAAGGGCAGGAAGAGCCTAAAGCTTCAGAAATAAAGAGTGAGATATTCAAATGCGAGGAGCGCGTTGAAAAACTCAAAAATATTATTCAAATTGCGAAAGATCAACCTAATGAATGAAGTAAATATATCAGCAGAAAATCAATCAAATATAAAAGATCCATTGAACCTTATATGGATTGACTTGGAAATGACCGGTCTTGATACCGAGAATGATGTCATTATTGAAATTGCCACTATTGTTACGGATAAAGACCTAAATGTTTTAGGGCTGGGGCCGATGCTTGCCATCCACCAGCCGGATGCCTTACTGGATGGGATGGACGAGTGGAACACCCGTCAGCATGGCCAGTCTGGGCTTACCGAGCGTGTTCGCAATAGCACCACATCAATGGCAGAGGCCGAGCAGGCAACTATTGAGTTTTTACAGCAATTTATAGATGCTGGAACATCGCCTATGTGTGGTAATTCTATCTGCCAGGATCGTCGTTTTTTATCACGAGAAATGCCTGAGCTGGAGAAATTTTTTCACTACCGAAATTTGGATGTTAGCAGTGTAAAAGAAATTGCCAAACGTTGGCGGCCGGAGTTATTAAAAGGTTTTAAAAAACAGGGATCTCATTTGGCCATGGATGACATTAAAGATTCTATTGCTGAGCTGAGTTACTACCGCAAAGTTTTTTTTATGACTGAAGAACAGGCATAGGAGGGTAAAATCCATGTGGCAGATTTATCTTTCTGGAGAAATTCATACCCACTGGCGAGATCAAATCATCCAAGGGGCAGAAAAGCTTGGTTTACCCGTACAATTTAGTTCTGCAGTGACAGATCATGAAGCCAGTGATGCTGTGGGTGATTTGCTTGGGGAAGAAACCAATCAAGTTTGGCGAGACCATAAATCTGCAAAAATAAATGCTATCCGTATCAAAACCCAAATCGAGCAAGCAGACCTGGTTATTATTCACTTTGGTGATAAATACAAACAGTGGAATGCCGCATTTGATGCAGGTTACTGTGCCGCTCTGGGTACACCTTATATCACCTTGCACGATGAAAGTATTATTCACCCGTTAAAAGAGGTGGATGCCAGTGCCATGGCTTGGACGAAAAATACTGATCAGGTAGTGGAAATAATCCGTTACTTGATAGAGCAAAAGTAGTTATTAAAAATTAAATAGTTTTTAAAAAAGATCGAAAATTTTTAAATAAAGTCAAAGATTTTTGGTGGCTGAATTGGTAATTTTCCGTTTACGTTTTTTCTTCCCTGTTGTAGATCGAGCATGTTGTTCTAGCGCCCATTGAACATGTTCTCGAACCAGAACAGACGGATATCCCTTTCGACTTTCTAGAGCCTGGGTAATATTTTCAGAGTTGGGTGCATTACCTAAACCTATAGCCAGATTTCGTAGCCAACGCTCATAACCGATACGGCGGATTGGTGATCCTTCTGTGTATTTCAAAAACTCAGCTTCAGTCCATAAAAATAAGTCACTCAGTTCGCGATTGTCTAAGTTATGCCGGGGAGAAAAATCTTTTTCTTTTGTAGGCTCAGCTTCTTTGTTCCAGGGGCAAATGGCTTGGCAATCATCGCAACCAAAAACACGATTACCCATAGGCTCTCGAAATTCTTCTGGAATACTGCCTTTGTGCTCAATGGTAAGGTAGGAAATACAGCGACGTGCATCCAACATATAGGGTTTAGGAAAGGCGTCCGTAGGGCAGACCTTAAGACAAGCACTGCATTCGCCACACAGATTTTTTTCGGTGGACTGATCTATGGGTAGTGGCAGGCTGGTATAAATTTCTCCGAGAAAAAACCACGAGCCGGCCTGGCTATTAATGACTAAGGTATGTTTGCCCACCCAACCTAGCCCGGCTTTTTCCGCCAACGGCTTTTCCATGACTGGGGCACTGTCTACAAAAGGGCGCTGAATAATGCTGCTTGGTACCGCCTGCTCAATTTCTTTAGCCAGGGTGTTGAGACGATTTCGAATGAGTTTGTGGTAATCCCGTCCCAGGGCATAACGGGAGATGTAGGCTTTATCTTCATCTTTCAGAACAGCAATCATATTGCTTTGGTCGGGCAAATAGTCCATCCGTACTGTGATCACACGCTGGGTGCCAGGTAATAACTGTTCGGGGCGGTAGCGTTTTTCACCATGCTCACTCATCCACTGCATATCACCTTGATAGCCATGTTGTAGCCATTCATTTAGTCGACTTCCGGTTTCTGATAACTCGGTATCGGTAATGGTTACTTGCTGAAATCCTAATGACCTACCCCATTCTTTAATTTTTTGGGCAAGCTCTGGATAGTTAATTTGTTGTGTTGTTATTGGCATAGTTGGTAGTAGGGTCGAACAGCTGTTTGAAGTTGGCGTATAATTTTGCCAGATATTGGTCGAATAATCGGAATTTTATGTCCAACTTTATGAATGAATCACTACCTATTGCCTTATATACCGCTAAACAAGTTCGTGAATTGGACAGAATAGCCATCGAAGGTCGTGGTATTTGCGGTATCAAATTAATGAAACGGGCAGGGCGTGCTGTTTTTGAGGCAATTAATTATCGTTGGCCAGGTTCATCGATTACAGTATTTTGCGGCGCGGGCAACAATGGTGGTGATGGCTATATTGTGGCGGCGCTAGCGGCACAGAGCCAGCTTCCTGTTCAGCTGATCCAGTTGGCTCCAATGGAAAAGTTAACAGGTGATGCTCTTGTTGCCTACCAATATGCCCAGTCAGCTGGTGTTGCCATGACACCATTTACGGATTGCTTGGAATTACAGGTGGGTGTGATAGTTGATGCGCTTTTGGGTACTGGATTTGTGAGTGGTGGTACTGAAGGCCAAATACGAGAGCCTTTTGCTCAGGCCATAAGGTTGATAAATCACAGCGGGTTGCCTGTGGTAGCTGCCGATGTTCCCTCTGGGCTTTGTAGTAATACAGGATCAGCTGCAGACCCGACTATAGAAGCTACTTTGACTGTTTCCTTTATTGGTTTAAAGCAGGGATTATTTACTGGTAGAGGGCCTGCACTCTGTGGTGAGGTGTTTTACCATGATTTATTAGTACCCACCGATATTTTTGACAACATGCAGCCCAGCTCCATACGAATGCAGCGAGCAGAACTTATGGCTGAGTTGCCCGATCGAGCACGTGATGCCCATAAAGGTGATTCTGGCCATGTCATGGTGATTGGTGGTGATATCGGGTTTGGGGGTGCTGTGTCCATGGCTGCTGAAGCCGCGTTGCGTGTGGGCGCAGGGCTAGTGAGTGTTGCAACGCAACCAGAACATATTTCAGCCATATTAGCGCGTAGACCCGAGTTAATGGTTAGGGGTGTTAGTTCTGGCCAGGATCTGATGCCGCTGTTAAATGGTGAAACATCTTCACCGTCTATATTGGTTGTTGGTCCCGGACTGGGGCGAACACCCTGGTCAGAACAAATGTTGCAACAGGCTTTGGCTTCAGGTTTGCCGATACTGTTGGATGCTGATGCTTTAAATATCTTGAGCGAGTGCCGATTAAAAATCCCAGACCAGAGCAGAGATTGGGTTATTACCCCCCATCCGGGTGAGGCTGCACGGCTGTTATGCGTTACCACTGCTAAAATTCAGGGAGATCGTTTTGCCGCGGTGAGAGCACTTCAGAAAAAATTTAATTGCCCGGCCTTATTAAAAGGTGCTGGATCTTTGGTTTGTGTCTCAAAAGATTCGGCTATTGGTGTATGTACTTCAGGTAACCCGGGCATGGCTGTTGGCGGAATGGGTGATGTACTCAGCGGTATGGTGGGTGGGTTGATGTCCCAGGGTGTTGCTTCGGATGTGGCATTGTCCCTTGGTGTATGCCTTCATGCTGAAGCTGGAGATATTGCAGCTTCAACAGGTGAGCGAGGATTGTTGGCAACGGATTTATTTGAGCCGCTGCATCAGCTGATTAATGAAACTACTAATGATTGAATTTGTACCTAGTAAATTAGAGAGCAGTCTATTCGTGTGTAGTGAACCGGTGAGTAAAGAATGAGCCTATTATTTTCACAAATGGTGATAGGTGAAGAGGCAATGGTTGAGCTTGGGAAAGCTATTGGTTCAAGTTTGATAACAGCATCGAAAGAAAACCAGGCTAATAGCGCATTAGTTTTTTTTGAAGGTGATTTGGGTGCAGGCAAAACCACGCTGTGTCGAGGTATACTGCAAGCATTCGGTCATCATGGTGCGGTAAAAAGTCCTACCTATACATTGGTAGAGAGCTATGAGCTAGATGCAGATGAATTGAATACTATTCAGCTACACCATTTTGATTTATACCGGTTGGGTGATCCTGAAGAGTTGGAGTTTGTTGGTATTCGAGATTATCTTCAGCCAGGGAATTATTGTCTGATTGAATGGCCTAATCGTGGTGAAGGGATTCTGCCCGCACCTGATTTGAATATTAGTATTGGTGTGGTTATTCATGAGCAAAGTGAAAAAATTGATGGTTCAAGCAAAAAAGTTGATAGTAGAGATGTAAAAACCGTAGGCCGCAACGTAAACATCATGGCTGAGACGGGAAAGGGAAATTATTTTTTGTCAGAACTAATAAAAAATCAGGAAAGTTAGCTTGTTACAACGATTAAACAACATGCGGTTTTTAGCAGTAGCATTGCTGTTTGTGCTTCAGCTATTTCCTGCGGCTAGTGTCTTTTCAGGAACAAAGAGCTCTGCAACAGTAGATGGCCTTCGTATCTGGCGTGCACCAGATCACACCCGTCTTGTATTTGATCTCAGTAAAGTGGTGAATCACAAAGTGTTTTCTCTGGCTAATCCGGACCGATTAGTTATTGATATAGAGAATGTCCGCCTTAATGCCGAGACCTCAGCACTGGATTTTACTTCCTCACCTATAAACTCCCTTCGCACGGGTGTTCACGAGCAGAAAAGCCTGCGTATTGTGTTGGACCTAAAACAGGCGATACGACCACGCAGTTTTTCCTTGGCCAGTAATGAGCAATATGGCGATCGATTAGTAGTGGATCTTTATGATCATGATAAGGAGGTTGCTAAGACGGTAGAGGATGTTACTGCTGAAAATAACCATCGCAATATTATTGTAGCCATTGATGCTGGGCACGGTGGTGAAGATCCCGGTGCCATTGGGCCAAAACGTATTCAAGAAAAAAAGGTAGTACTGGCCATTAGTAATGAATTAAAAAAATTATTTGATCGTACTCCGGGTTATAAAGCTGTACTGGTACGGACAGGGGATTACTATATTCCCCTGCGAAAACGCTCCAGTATTGCTCGTAAGAAACGTGCAGATCTGTTTATTTCTATTCATGCAGATGCATTTAATAAACCTTCAGCACATGGAGCATCAGTATTTGCACTTTCACGTCGTGGTGCTTCTAGTGAAACAGCCCGTTATTTGGCTGGTCGTGAAAACCGCGCCGATTTGATCGGAGGGGCGGGAAGTGTAAGTCTTGATGACAAGGACAAGATGTTGGCCAGTGTATTGCTGGACTTATCAATGACCGCCACTCTTAGTAGTAGTCTGGACGTTGGCTCAGAAGTGCTTAAATCTGTTGGTGGCGTTGCACGATTGCATAAGAAAAAGGTGGAGCAGGCGGGTTTTGTAGTATTGAAGTCGCCGGATGTCCCCTCCATTCTTGTTGAAACCGGTTTTATTTCTAACCCGAAAGAGGCGAAGCGATTAGCCAGTAGAAATTATCAGCAGAAAATGGCTCGTGCTATCTTTCAGGGGGTCAGTCGCTATTTCTCAAATAATTTGCCCGTAGGTACTTTACTGGCAGAGCAAAAAGCGGGTGACGAGGGTCATAAGCCTAGTAGTTACACTATTGCCAGCGGTGATACCTTGTCCGGCATTGCTGTGCGCTATAACGTCAGTGTTAAGGCACTGTTGCGTCACAATGGGCTTAAGAACACACGTATTCGAGTTGGCCAGCATTTGAAAATACCTACGTCGT